>PVBE011243138.1_pt1 | contig 18921 bp, 19 predicted proteins | sample 1631181 | NCBI WGS metagenome assembly PVBE01 (sample SAMN08397723, study PRJNA350692) | Marine metagenome, whole genome shotgun sequencing project. | isolation source: water | place: Pacific Ocean | collected 2012-04 | reverse complement strand
TTATTTACGATATTGTTCCAGGGGGAGCCGGACTTACCCGACTGGCCGTTGAACGTGCCGAGGAGCTTTTAGAATACACACTAAAAGCGATACAGACATGCCCCTGTGAGTCTGGATGTCCTTCCTGCGCGCATTCACCCAAATGCGGTTCTGGTAATCGGTCGATTGATATGGCTTCCGCCAGATTTCTTCCAGAGAGTTTAAAAACAGGCCCCGAGCCAACGAATATAGAAAGCGGCACTGTACCAAGAGACAAAACAGAAACCGAGAAAAAGAACACGAAACAACACGGAAGGGTTCATTTTGGTGTCTTTGATTTAGAAACCCAGCGCTCCGCGGCGGAGGTGGGCGGATGGCACAAAGCGGATTTGATGGGGATCAGCTGTGCTGTTCTTTATGATTCAGGCGATGATACTTTTTATGAGTTTCTGGAAGGCCAGGTACCCCTTCTCATTCATCATCTTGATAAACTTGATCTTGTGGTTGGATTCAATATCAAACGGTTTGATTACCGGGTGCTCGGCGGTTGTTCCGGGTTTGATTTTCAATCCCTTCCCACCCTTGACATCTTGGAAGAGGTTCACAACCGTCTTGGTTTTAGGATTTCACTGGATCACCTAGCAAAAGTCACGCTCGGGAAGAAGAAAAGCGCGGGAGGTCTTCAGGCACTTCAATGGTGGAAAGAAGGTCGGATACGTGAAATTATCGACTATTGCAAACTGGATGTGGCAATTACGAGGGATCTTTTGTTGTATGGAAAAGAGAAGGGATATCTTCTCTTCAACAACAAAGCCGGAAATACGGTTCGAATACCGGTAAATTGGTAACTCAGGAAGAGAGTTTCCAATCGGGTTGGATTATCGATCAGTTCGAGGGAAACAAAAAAGAGTGATAAGATCAAAGCTATTAGGGTAAATATTTTCCAACTTGCCGGTTGATACAGTGATATATATCTTCATCAGAGCCAAAGATATCGACCACATCCTTATGGTTGATCAGTTGTTCGATTACAAAGGCCGTCAAATAGAGACTGACAATGTGGGGATGGGGCACAAGATTCCTAAATGGCGCAACCTGATAATCGACATCAAAATTTTCGATGCGACTCAGTTTATTAAGGCACCCACGGATCTGTTCCTCAAGTGCGTTCTTGTTGGTTGTCTCCACAAGATTATTTTCAACAAGCTTCATTGAAATTGAATTGCTGAGCGGGTCGATATTATCTTGAATTCCTATGATGGCGGCCCTTCGGGCATACTCTCGTGAGTGCTCAATTTTTGACAGGATGCTTGCTTCGCGTGTCCCTTTTCGAAATACTTTGGGCATGTCCTTTCACCTTCGATAGATTTTTATTTTTTTAATCAAATTTTCTAATTTAAAATGATCGTTAAAATTAATCTTAACACTTTACTATAATTAAAACTGGTATTGTTTTTCAAGTAAAATGTGTCATATCGTTTCTAAGATTTGTGACTTTTGTTATTCGGCCCCTTGCCTTTTCATAGGCGGTCATCGCTTCTTTTTGAAACAGGGCTTCCATGCCGGTATATCTTGGTGAGATATGAAAGAGGGTGAACTGTTTTACACGTGCCAGTCCCGCGATGGTACCGGCCTGTCTGGCGGTCAAATGGAATTTTTTTTGGGCAATATCCTTGTGCGATTCTAGAAATGCTCCTTCAATGAAAAGATGATCCGACTCCTTTGAAAAAGCAATAATTTTATCCGTGTTTTCCCGATTGTAAACCACATCCGCAATATAGGTCACCTTTTGACCCGGTGTGATCAATGCGATCCTGTCTACTAGATCCCCAAATCTGTATCGGATTTTTATGGAGTTATTATCACCCGATCGGACTTCAAATTCCTCATCGGGATCAGTCTGATTCAATAAGGCGCTTTTAAACCGCTTGAGCCAGGGGCCGATTTCGAGTCCGAGCGAAAGCACCGCCTCTTTTTTTATGTTAACGTGAAATCGTTCCTTTATGGAAAATCCGAGACACGGAATACTGTGATCCAGGATTACGGCGGAAACCGATAGGCCGGGTTCTTGATATATGGTGCTGCAAAACGGCTGCTTCACCACCGGGTTTGTTGAAATAAACCTATTTTGACAAAGATAATTTTTCGAAATCAGATGGTCTGAATCTACCTCGGTCAGATGGATGATCAATTGATTGGCATAATTTTCGACAAGATTCCATTCATATCCGGAAAGTTTTCCCTCAACGTTTTTCAGAAAACCTTTGGGGCCGTAGAAATGGAGCATCTTTTCCCTGCCGAGAAAGATGCGCATGAGCTTGTCGAAGCCGATAAAGTGGTCCATATGGGTATGGGTGATAAAAACATGTGTGATCTTTAAAATGTTCCGGGGTAAGAGAGAACAGATATCCCCCAGATCGAACATGAAGGCTCGTTTTTCAAAAAGAAAAGGGATAAAAAGGCCAGGGTCATCATGTAGTCCGTTAACTAACCTTGGATATAGGGATGGGCGCATGGGCGAACGCTTAAAGGTGTTGGTTAAGATGAAGGTAATCGTGCCGGATCAGATTGTAAAAGTTTCTGTATCTTCGATCATAATCTGTTTTGTTTTTTTTCCGTTCCAGCGGTTCCAGTCCAGTCGGAATATAATTTGTTCAAAACTGTTCTTTAACGGTGGATCGGTTTTAGCGTTGAAATGAATGGCCCGGAAAGTTTTTTCTGTCCTGCCGGACGTCTGCCTTAATTGCATCTGTCTGTGGTTACCACCCACAATTTTCGAAGATAAAACATCCACATTTTTAGCCATAAAAATTGGTGCTGGATTACCCGGGCCATGTGGTTTCAATGATTCAAGCTCGTCGATCAGTGAATCTGAAATATGGTCAAAATCGAGCACATAATCGATGGTTATTATTGGCAAAAAATCGTTAGGCCCGGTCATTTTTTGGACTGTTTTTTCAAAATGCAGCTCGAAAGGTTTAATCTTTTCATATTTTATTTTCAGCCCCGCTGCAGCTGGGTGGCCACCGAAGCTTTCAAGATCTTTCGAACATGCTTGAAGCCCTTTATAAAGATTGAAACCGGGTATGCTCCTTGCCGAACCTTTTCCTTCCTTTCCTTTGGTGCTAATCAGCACCACTGGCCGGTGGTATCTTTCCACCAGTCTCGAGGCCACGATTCCCAGAACGCCAAGGTGCCATTTTGAACTGGTGAAAACCAAAGCGCCTTTTTGTAATACATGCGGGTTGTTACTGATATGTTGGCAAATCTCATCGATAATCTTTATTTCAATATGCTGGCGGTTAACATTCATCTGGTTCAATATACCGGCTTTTTGTTTTGCCGTATCAGGATGTATTGTTGTTAACAGTTCGACGGCTTCCTTTGCATGTCCCATCCTTCCCGCTGCATTCAACCGAGGCGATAGTCTGAAAACAAGATCTTCAGCCGTAATGACTTTAAGCTTTAAACCGCTTGCCTCCACCAAAGCCTGTATTCCGGGTCGTTTAGAGTCTTGAATCACCTCTTTCCCAATGGCACAGAAAATCCGATTTTCAAACGTAAGTGGAACCAGATCGGCCATAGTCCCCAATGCAACTAGGTCAATAAATTCTTTGAGATTAGGCTCTGGCCGGTTATGCCAAAAATGCCTATCCCTAAGATGTTTACGAAGGGAGACAAGGAGGTAGAGGGCCACGCCGACACCAGCAAGGTGCTCAAAACCCGCCGAACAATCCGGTTGATTTGGATTAATAATTGCAAGTGCAGGCGGGGAAGGGCGGGATATTTTATGGTGATCTGTGATGATGACATCAATACCGACCTTGTTGGCGGCTTGAACCGCCTCATGGCTGTTGGAACCACAATCGACAGTGATGATAAGTTTTATTCTGTTTGCCAGGGCGTGTTCTCGAATATGGGTAACCTGCAAGTCATACCCTTCGGTTAACCGGTGAGGGACATAATAAGATACATCTATCCCGACATAGCAGAAAAACTGATAAAGAATGGTTGTAGCGGTCACTCCATCTACATCGTAATCGCCAAAAATTAAAAGTTTTTCATTATCTTTTATTGCTTTATAGATGCGTTGAACGGCAATGTTTATGTCTTTTATACAGAAAGGGGGACGTAGAAGGTTAAGTGAAGGGTTTAAAAAATCGGAAATATCCTCGGGAGAGGCCATTCCACGGTTGACCAAAATCGATGCGAAAATCGGGCTGCATTTGATTACTTTTAAAAGCTGTTCAACAGTGTCAGTATTTGGTTGTAAAATCTCGCACCTTTTTTTCATGAAAGGGACATATCGCATTCTGTCATTTCGGACAACAGGTAATTCGATCTATTTTAAAGACGGCGAAAGAATTTAATCCAGAATTGACAGTCTCGTAAAAAGTCGGAATTAGACGGCAAAGTAAAAAGCTTCAAATTCAAGGCGCGCAAACCCTGAGGAATAAGGCGTACTTACAGTGCGCTGCAATGACGAAGGATGCAGTGCAACACAGAAGTTGGACTTTTCACGATGCCGTCAGAATTTGCTATTGAAATTAATCAGAGGATGGTGATATTTATTGCGAGAGTTGGATATTGTAAGGCGATTTTTTGAAAACAATAAAAAAATATTACCGCGTAGATCGCAGGGAGATCTCTTTTTTAAGATTTATTTTTGAGTCATATGACGGCATTACCATGTTAAGCACTATCGACCCGGATTTGGGGATTGTCGAGTTCCACATTCCGCCGGGGTGTGAATCGGATGTGGAGATGATTTTAAATGACCTCCAAAAAAACATTATTATCGAACCGGTAAGAAGGGGAGGTTAAATCCTTGGGTTGAAGCAAAAAGGGCCAAAAAACTTAAAATAGTTGAGTTGCAGAAAATCATCATATAAAAACTTGAGAACTAAGTTATTGTAAGAACCATGGATACAAAACTTCTGTATATTGATACCATCGGCTGTCAAATGAATGTATATGACTCCGAACAGTTCGCCAAAGGCCTTCGACCCATGGGGTATACTTTAACATCATCTTTAGATACGGCGAATCTTGTCATTGTCAATACCTGCTCGATTCGGGAAAAGGCACAACAAAAAGCATTTAGTTTTTTAGGCCGTCTTGCAACATTGAAAAGAAAAAAACCCGATCTCATCATCGGTGTTGGCGGTTGCGTGGCCCAGCAGGAGGGGAGCAGGATACTGGAACGGATGCCTCATCTTGATTTTGTTTTTGGAACATATGCTGTTGGCCGGTTACCAAAAATTGTCAAAGAGATCGAATTGAAAAGGAGCTCGTTTGTCGATATCGACAATTCCGGCGGGATGGACGGACTCGAGCCGATTGCCATCGTGCCATCCGCCGAGGATAACCAATCGCCGACTCGTTTTGTCACCATCATGCGAGGGTGTGATAATCATTGTACCTACTGTGTGGTACCCCATGTCCGAGGGAGAGAGGTCAGCCGGAATCCAGCAAACATTCTCAGAGAAATTCGAAATCTAGTTAAATCGGGTGTCCGGGAGATCACCCTGTTGGGTCAGAACGTCAACAGCTTTGGAAAGAAAGAAGGGTCATGTTCGTTTCCCGAACTCCTGTTTCAAATTCATGACATCGAAGACATTTTGAGAATTCGATTTACCACCTCCCACCCAAAAGACCTTTCGAGGAACCTGATAGATGCGTTCAGCGGTCTAAACAAATTGTGCAAGCATATCCATCTGCCGGTTCAATCGGGATCCAACTTGATATTGAGACGAATGAATCGGAAGTACACGAGGGAGGAATACCTTGAGAAAGTCGATCGACTGCACAGCATTTGCCCCGATATTGCAATTTCAACCGACATTATCTTAGGTTTCCCCGGCGAAACACCGGAAGACTTTGATAAGACTCTCGATTTGATTAAAAAAGTGGAGTATGATAATTTGTTTGCATTTAAGTATTCCGATCGTCCCTATGCCCTGGCGACCGGATACCCGGGCAAAGTATCAGAGTCGGTGAAAAAAGAGAGGTTGGAAGCGGTGCTCGATTTGGGAAAAGAATATGCTGCCAAAAAAAACAGGTCACTCATCGGATCAACCGAATTAATCCTGGTTGAGGGATTTAGCAAAAAACAAAGAAAAAGTGTTGCAGACCGGAAAATTAATGGCCGGCAGTGGTCCGGACGAACTTCAACGAATAAGATCGTAAATTTTACCAAAGGAAGGGGATTTTATTCAAATGATGTTATTTCAAAAGGTCAAATGATTCGGGTTCAGATTGATAAAGCGTCTGTCCATTCACTTTCCGGCACCGTTGTTGAAGGGGGAGAAAAGGTTTCGGTTCCAACCAAACAGCGAGTGTTTCCCCCGGAGTTTGTCGAAGCGTAGCGACGATCCTGTCATTCAGGGCTTCGGGGTTGATGAGGGAATCCAAAAAAGATAGCATTCCCCATGCAGTGGAGAATCCTCTGCAACTATCAACAGATAGTCTCAAAGGAGATGAAAGTTATGTTGCACAAAGCTAACATTGCGGGTCTGACCATTGATCCCGCCTCCAATACACCGATTATCATTTTAAAATCTCTAGACGATGATCAGGCCATTCCCATATGGATCGGGTTGCTTGAGGCCACTTCCATCGCATCGGTATTACAGGATATTAAGTTTGACCGCCCCATGACCCACGATCTTTTTAAAAATGTTTTGGATGTTCAAAATATTGAAGTCTTAAAAGTTGAGGTATGTGATCTAAAGGATAACACTTTTTACGCAAAAATATATTTTGCAGGACAAGAAAAAAAATTCAGTTTGGATGCTCGGCCGAGCGATGCAATTGCTGTCGCCCTCCGATTTAAGGCACCTATTTATGTGGACGACAAAGTGATTGAAAAGTCTAAAATGGGATTTGGCGAGGTTGAGATTTCGGATAAAAGCGAAGAAGGGAAAAAGTGGGCAGAATATCTTGAGAAACTTTCGCAGGAGGATTTCGGCAAGTACAAAGTATAGTATCAGCGGCACGGGATCAGCAATCAAAAGGAGGAGGTCAAATGAAAAAGCTATTCTTAATTTTGATGTGTGTTTCAATTTCCGTGTTTCTTTTAGTTGGATCCGCTGCAGCCAAGGAAAGGGTGGAATGACCTTCTGAATCCGATTTACAAAGGAATGTTGATTCTGCCGAATCCGCTGAACTGGCATATGAAAAATCCCTGGGCATCATAAATAATTACAACCATGAACCACGCTCGGAAGATACCCAAAAAGAACTTGATAGGATATACAAGGAATTTGAGGATGCTGTCAAAGAACACAAAGAAAGAGCAGCAGCTGCATAATAATTTGGGTGTAATACGCGCTTAATTTTCAACCTTTGGGGCCATGTCATTATTTACCTTTTGAACCAAATTAATAGAAACCGGCCCTTATCTATACCTATGGCCGGTTTTTTGCTCTCGTTATTTTGTATCCTTTCTTATCAATCTTTCTGACTCTGGGCGGGAATTAACTATCTAGCCATCTCGCCGGAGAGAAAAAGAATACTTGATTAAATTGCCAAACCTGTTACGACAGTGACCTTTGCAAACCGCCCATATATCGGTCGCTTTTAGCGAACTCATCTCTGAATCCACATAATTCCACGCCAACAAGGTCTCAGCTTTTTTACATAAACAACCGCTCATGGTCCCTGTTTTTTCTCCACAATTTTTAAAAGCTCCTCAATCTCTTCAATTATGTGATCTGCACCAGCCTGCAATAACGCTTTTTTTCGACTGTTTTTGTCTGCTGCTGATTTGGTAAAGCCGATGCCAATGAAACTTGCTTTTGACCTTGAGGCGGCAGTCATATCGTCCTGCATGTCTCCCACATAATAACATTTGGAAACTGAGTGATGACTTTTTTCTTTTATGGCGTCAAGCATATACGGATTCGGTTTGCTAAGGCCAACTTTTTTCCCTTCACGGTTAAAGGCTCTTTTTTCTTCTTTGAGACAATCATCAAGAGTGTAAACGTAGGTAAAATATTTTCTGATGTCAAAAAAATCCAGAGCATAAAATGCCTCAGCTTCAGGCCTACCCGTTGCAACCGCCATGATACTCTTTGCAGAAAGTTTTTTCAGGATCGATTCATCTATCAAAAGATTTTCCCGATTCATATATCCTTCCCCAGTGTAAAGCTTTGCTGGTATGCCATAAGTGGATTGAAAAAGATCATTTCCTAGATAAATTTCCTGAAAAATCTGTTTGATAATATTTCCGCTTCCTACATCTTCTACATAAAGGCTTTGTATAAATTCATCATTAATGGTTCCCCTTTCTTTTAACAAAGCGGTCAACGGTTGATGGGTCGATTTTAAAAATTTTGTGAGCGCGCTGACATCCGAGTGCCGAATTGTTTTTTTATATCTTTCCCAATTATCTCTATCCTCAAAGATCGTCGGGGTTTTCACAAAAGGGAACAAAAGGCTGATCACCAAACAGGTGAGGTCCCAGTCATTGTTCAGCCCTCCGCCCTGTTTGACCTTGTCAAGATCAGAGAGTGAAAAAAGGCGCTCCGGAAGCCTTTCCCATGCATAAGACCCCTTAAAAAACAGTTTGGCAGACTGCCGTATGGTTTCTCGATATGACATGGAGACATCGATAATCACGCCATCCAAATCGAAAACGATCAATTTTTCAAATTTCATTGTCTCAATACGAGGTATAAGTTTAGGAGAATCCCGCTATCAGTTCGACCACCTCAGGAACAGATGAGATGATGTGGGAGTCTTTCATTTCATATTGTATTTTTTTCTTTTCAGTTCGGTCGATCAGGACCGGAATGTCTGCCCATTTCATAAGGGGAAGGTCGGTATAACCGTCACCAACCACTATAGATTTCTTTTGGCAGAACCCCTGTGCACGAATCCATTTGAGCTTATCCTCAGGATTTGGCATTCGAAGGTCCATACCGTAAATCTTATCTTTTTTAATTTGGAAGCGATTTGCTTCGATTCGGAGGAAACAATGACTTAATCCTGCCATTTCTAAAATTTGTTTGCTTAAATCCCATGTTCCACAACGCAGGAGCACCATTCGATGGCCCCGCTCCTTTAATTGCCATAGAACCTGTCTATCCTTTTTTGGAATTTTCGCTGCAAGTGATGAAGCAACCGGGTCTAGAACGTCAATATCGGTACCTCTTAAAAAATATACGTACGATTTTTTAAATATTTTACGAAGCCATTCTTTTTTGTCGCCGAAAATAACGATTTTTGCGATAAGCAGTTTGAAGAAAGAGGATATTTTCAGTGAGCGATTCGAAAGGATATCAAGCAATAGAGTTTGTTCGCTGTCATAGGGTTCTGATGGGATAAGGGTTCCGTCAAAATCCCAAATGATGTCATATTTTTTCATTTCGTTTTTCTTGAACCAGCGGATGGAAAACCCTGATTAAAATTGGGGGATGATGCTGCTAATGAAGATGAAACCAGAGAACTTTTAATATCGTTTCATGTCATCGATCACATATTCTAAAATCGTATCAAGGTTGGTTTTAGGCTCAAAACCGGTCAGCTCTTTTATTTTTTCAATACCGGGAACCCTTCTCATCATATCTTCAAAATCTTTCTCAAATGCCTCTTCATAGGGAATCATTTTAACCGATGATTGCGATCCGGTTTTTTTGATAATTTTTTCAGCGAGATCCAAAATAGTGATTTCTTCAGTGCCACCGATGTTAAAGACTTCTCCCGGTGCCGCACCATTTTCCATCAGAGCCGTGAGAGCCTGAACCACATCTTTGACATAAGTGAAAGTCCTTGACTGGGTGCCGCTGCCATAAACCGTGATCGGTTCATTGTTCAAGGCCTGTTGAATAAACCGTGGAATGACCATACCGTATGCACCCGTCTGTCTCGGGCCAACCGTATTAAATAGACGGGTAATAATCGTTTTTAATCCAACCGTACGAAAATAGGCAAGGGCAGAAAATTCATCCATCAATTTTGATGCTGCATAGCTCCATCGAAACTTACTGGAAGGCCCATAGATAATGTTGTCCGTTTCGAGGAGCGGTGCGTGGAGATGTTTACCATACACCTCGGACGATGATGTAATAAGCAGGTTTTTCTTGAACTTGGCGCATGTTTTAAGGACATTTTCGGTGCCCTGTATATTGATTTTAATCGATTTCATAGGGTTTTTCAGAATATAACGAACACCCACTGCCGCGGCCAGATGAAAAACAACATCACACGTGCCGGTGAGTTCAAGAAGCGGGCTGGTACTCAAAATCGTGTCGATATGAATGAAAATCCGATTTTTAAAAACTTCGTTTTCTTGAAGATGCTTGATATTGTTCAGGGTTCCGGTTGAAAGATCGTCGATAATATAAACCTCATCCCCTTTTTTAAGATATTCTTCAGCAAGGTGTGAACCGATAAATCCTGCGCCGCCTGTGATGAGAACGCGCATAATCCTCCTTTTTGTTTCTTCGTATTATAACATCAAATTTTTAAATGCAGTTATCCACTCGGGGTAACAACTCTTTTAAAGAAAAACATAAAATCGAACCTTTGGATGAAAGCTTTAAATCTTTGCTTCATGACGAGTTGATAAAAGAGTCACTTATATGATAATTACAACTTAGGCAAACAGATTTTTTAAATAGTGAGCGGCTTGACACCCACAATACCTTAAGATGTTTAAAGATCCCTGCGCATTCGATTTCAGCATGGTAGAAAGCCTCAAACCGTATTGTGAATGCTTTGTTTTTTTAAAAATTGATAATGCTTGATATTTGCACCTGTTTTGAATTATGTGAAAAATGCTTCTACACAAAAAACAAGAACATTTAATGACCAATGCATCAATCCTTATCGGGGGAGGGTATCCATGGTATCAGAGGGCTCCGGTGATGTGAATTCCACCATAAATTATCCAGGGAAAGATCGAAGTCGCGGCAGGGATTTTTCATCTTATAAAGAAAATGAAAAAAGTAGAACCAGGCTGTTCAAAATCCCTGAAAAAACGCCTTTAGGACTGCTTGCCGGGGTTATCTTTGCCTTAATTGTATTATTTGTTCTATTGTTCATCCCGGAATATGAAATGAAGATAGACATGGAGCAGGTGCAGACCCTTGAAACCAGATTGACGCATCTGGAAGAAGCGTTTGACAAATATCAGGGTACGATAGAAAGAATTTCTCGTCTTGAATCCACGATGGAAAAAAAAGACCGGTTGGAAAAGCGGCTGAGCAGGGTAGAAGGATCTCTGTTGATGAAAATGAAACGTGTTGAAAAAAAAATAAATGAACTTGCCAAAAAAAAAGCAGAAACTGCTTCAAAACAGCCAACCAAACAGGCGATCACCCCTGCAACTCAAAAAACGACAAAAAAGAAATATCACACGGTCCAAAAGGGTGAAACCATCTATAGTATCTGTCGCAAATATGGCCTCGAGAAGGAGGAGCTACGCCGTCTGAACAAACTTTCGGCCAGCGCTACCATTCATCCTGGGCAAAAGCTTATTTTAACGCCATAGAAAAGCTGTTTTGCACATCCCGTTATTGTTTATACAATGCAATCAAAAATCCCCGAGCCCTCAAATAAATCAAGCCTTTGGAACGTCCAATGAAAACCATTGGTCTGCTCAAAAATACGGTTCAGGAATATGAATGGGGATCTCATACCGCAATTCCTGAGCTTTTGGGTCAGCCGGCATCTGGGAAACCACAGGCTGAGCTCTGGATGGGAACACACCCATGCGCTCCGTCCATGGTCAGGCATCAAGGAGGATGGATACCGCTGTCGAGATTGATTGAAAAATATCCTCAAGAAATGCTTGGGCAATCGGTTAAAAAAAAATATCAGAACAAGTTGCCATATCTTTTCAAGGTTTTGGCTGCTGTGAAACCGCTCTCTCTACAGGCACATCCCTCTATCAAACAGGCAAAGGAGGGTTTCGAAAAGGAAAACCGTTTAGGAACACCTATAGGTGCACCCAACCGAAACTACAAAGATAATAACCACAAACCAGAGTGTATTTGTGCCCTGACCCCATTTTGGGCACTAAACGGTTTTCGAAAAATTCATGATATCATTTATTTGCTAACGAAAATTTGTCCAAAAGGTCTGGAAGAAGAGTTGAGAGAACTTAAAAAGTACACTGATCCTTTCGGGCTAAAATATTTTTTTAACGCTTTAATGACGATGAATAAAAAAAAAAAGAATCGAATGATTGTTGAGGCACTCGGAAATGCAAAGGCATTTTCGAAAAAGAACCATATATTTAAATGGATAATCAATCTCCACTTAGAATACCCATACGATATGGGGATCCTTTCCCCAGCGCTTTTAAACTTAATTCGTCTAAAGCCCGGTCAGGCGATGTTTCTTTCTGAAGGGGTTCTTCATGCCCATTTGGAGGGAGTCGGAATAGAATTGATGGCAAATTCAGACAATTTATTGCGGGGCGGACTGACCCCCAAGCATATTGATGTACAGGAGTTGTTGAATGTGCTTCATTTTGAAGAAATTGAAGTTACCATTCTAAAGCCAAAAAAGATCAATAATTGTGAACGAGTATTTTTAGCGCCTGCGGAAGAATTTCTTCTATCGATCATAGAAATAAAAAAAGGAATTAATTTTTCAAGTCCGGAAAACAGAAGCATCGAAATTATATTTTGTACAGCGGGAAGTGCAACCATTTACGATGTGGATGGCGATAAGGAGGTTGATCTTTTTAAAGGAACCTCTGTTGTTATACCTTCTGTAATTAACAAATATATGATAAACGGAAATGCCACTCTTTTTAAGGCGGCAGTTCCGATATGATATCTGGGAGAATTACTTTGCCATTTTAAAAACGATAAGCCGTTATCCCAGGTAATAAAAATGGAAGAGAAAGCAGAAGCAGAAAAAAGTGTACCTTTCAGCCTGGCATATACCGTTTCTTATTCCGGCGGTTCGGTGGTGAGTAAGACACTATTAAAAAAAGATGTTGGAAACATCACTTCCTTTTCATTTGATTCTGGGCAAGTCCTTACAGAGCACACCTCGCCCTTTGATGCAGTGGTGTATATCATGGATGGAGAAGCGGAAATAACCATCGGCGGAAAGGTATAGATCGTTACGGCTGGAAAGATGATGATTATGCCGGCCAACATACCCCACGGCCTACAGGCCATAAAGCGATTCAAGATGATGCTGATCATGATCCGTGGCAGTTAGGTTCTCAAACTTCACACTTCCAATCCACCAGAGACGGATTTTTGGAAAATCCAAGGCGCAAAGCCTGGAGTTTTTATCTATTATTTGACAGGATTTTTTGCCGAGTTAAACGTTCAGTTCTGACTTCCACAGTTTGAAGAGAATATCCGACGACAACCGTTTTGGTTTCGGGTATCAAATTCCTATTGAAAATTTTGATCTCCACCAACTCCTTAAAAAAAATCAGATATATATTTTTTTACTTGACACCGGAATCAGAATGTGTTCATTTTTCGAACGTACAAAAAATGAACGCCTGCTTTTTGTAATGAAAATATCTTCTATCCAGTTGATTTTACGGATATTTTTAAATACCAACCTGTAAATCCACCATGCGGAGCTATTTCCTTCTTGTAAATTCTCCCTAGATATCTTTTCGGTTTTTTAAATACAATTTTATAAACTTTTAAGCTAACAGATTGAAAAACTCTGCGGCCTCGAATGCCGGGATCTTCGCTGCGGTTTGGAGAGCTTCGGAAAATTCACTCACTGTTTCAGTTCAAAGGATTCGAAAAAACAGGATCAATAAATATTATGGACCATAAAGACATCCGTGCATTAAAGATCCTAGAAGAAATGGAGAATGACCACGCGCCAAGTCAGCGGTATCTAGCTAGGAAGTTGAATATCTCACTTGGACTTGTCAATGCATTTATCAAGCGCCTGGCCCAAAAGGGATATTGTAAAATTACTACTGTTCCTAAAAGTAGGGTACGGTATATTCTCACTCCAAAAGGGGTCGCTGAAAAGGCCCGGCTCACTTATGATTTTGTTCAATTTTCCTTCCAGTTTTACAAAAAAACGAGGGGAAAACTCAGTGGAATCTTTCGCGATCTCGAGGCTGAGAAGGGAGATCGAGTCATTTTTTATGGTGCAACAGAGCTTGCCGAAATCGGTTATGTCTCTTTACAGGGGACAAATATTAACTTGGTTGCAGTGGTGGACGGGGAGAAAATAGGGGACAAGTTTTTGGGATTTAAAATAAAGGACCCTATAACGATAAACGATCTTTTCTTTGATCGAATCATTGTTACAGCCATGGGCCCAAAGGATGCGGTGATGAAGAATATACTCGATAATGGGGTTCAACCAGATAAAATAGCCCTTCTGGATTAAAAATGAAAAAAACGTGCAGATGAATGGTTCGAGCAGAAAAATTGCCGGTGCCGGCGGCAGTTACTGAGACAAAAACATCATTTGAAACTATTGTGATATCGGTATGTTACGCCTTGTTTGTGACAAAAACAAAGCGATTATAGCGGACACCCATAAAAAATACCCTGATGTGGATGTCTGTTTCGCCTTTCGCGATGTTTTGGGGAAAAATGACATCGATTGGGTCGTTTTGACAACGCCTGTGGAGACTCATTTTCCCATGGCACCTGAGGTGCTGTTATCTAGAAAACATGTTTATGTTGAAAAGCCGTTGGAGTTAGAAGAAAAAGAGGCGAAACTACTCATATCCTTGGCAGGCGAGCGGTCGAAGGTACTGCGAGCTCTTGGCAACTAAGGAGATGGCGTATCATCAGCTTTCCCGTAGGATAAATAAAATTGAGATTTCTTTAAATCGTTATAACTCTTTAATAGAAGATAAATAATCATCGTCACAGAATACTTAAAATCCTGATATTTTGATTTATTATAAACTTTCTCAATTTTATTTACGATCATTTGGGGTTGAATCAAAAAGGGGGAAGCATGCCTTTTGATAAGAACATCCTGTGCATCGGTGCCGGCTATGTCGGCGGGCCCACCATGGCCATGATTGCTCACAAATGTCCGAAATACAAGGTGACCGTTGTCGATATCAATCCGGTTAAAATCGCCGCGTGGAATTCAGATACACTTCCGATATTTGAACCCGGGCTTGATGAAATTGTCAAGAAATCACGGAAAAAAAATCTTGTTTTCAGTACCGAAATCGAACAAGGCATCAAAGAAGCAGACATCATCTTTGTCAGTGTCAACACACCGACCAAGATGTTTGGCGTCGGAAACGGTATGGCCGCCGATCTTCAGTACTGGGAGAAAACAGCCCGACAGATTCTGGAGTGCGCTGAATCCCCCAAAATCATCATCGAAAAAAGTACGCTTCCGGTGAAAACTGCTCAAGCCATGGAACGAATTTTGACTTTCAATAACAAAGTTCATTTTGATGTTTTGTCCAATCCGGAATTTATGGCTGAAGGAACCGCCATTAACGACCTTGAATATCCGGGTCGCGTTTTAATCGGTTCTCACCAGACACCAGATGGTCTGAAAGCCAGAGATGAACTGGTTGACATCTACACCAATTGGGTGCCCCGGGAGAAGATCATCACGTCTGGCATCTGGAGCAGCGAACTTTCCAAACTGGTATCCAACGCATTCTTAGCCCAGAGGATATCTTCGATCAATGCGATTTCAGCCCTATGCGAAAAAACCGAATCGGATGTGATGGAAGTCGCCAAAGCGGTTGGTATGGACCATCGGATCGGAAGCCAATTTTTGAACGCGAGTGTGGGATTCGGCGGATCGTGTTTTAAAAAAGATATATTAAATCTGGTCTATTTGTGCCGTCATTATGGTCTTTATGAGGTGGCTGATTACTGGGAAGGCGTCGTAAAAATCAATGAATATCAAAAAGAGCGTTTCGTGATGAATATGTCAAACGCCATGTTCAACACATTGGCCGGAAAAAAAATATGCTTATTCGGTTTTGCGTTTAAAGCCAATACCGGCGATACGCGGGAAAGCCCGGCTATTTTCATCTCAAAGAGACTGGTCGAAGAAAAAGCGGAGGTCGTTATTACTGATCCGAAAGCTTTGGACAATGCAAAAAAAGATCTAAAAGATCAGGATGATAAAGTCAGTTATGTGGAAGATCCATTCGCTGCTGCCTCCGGATGCCATGCCATCGCCATTTTAACGGAATGGGATTTATATAAAACTCTCGATTTTCACAAAATCTACAGTTCAATGACCAAACCGGCTTTCTTGTTTGATGGTCGAAACATTTTGGATCATCAAATGCTTTTTGAAATCGGATTCAATGTATATCCTGTGGGAAAGCCGGCGCTAACCCACTTTTAAACGGAAAACAAAATGCACAATCAAAAACGGATATTGGTCACCGGCGGAGCCGGATTTCTGGGCTCTCATCTTTGTGAGCGATTGGTTGAGAACGGAAACAATGTGCTTTGCCTGGATAATTTTTTCACAGGAACCAAACGTAATATTTCTCATCTTCTCGGCAAACCGAATTTTGAACTCATTCGCCACGATCTCGTACAACCGGTCCTCATTGAAACGGACGCAATTTATAACCTGGCATGTCCGGCATCTCCCATTCACTACCAGTACAATCCTGTAAAAACAGTGAAAACCTCTGTCATGGGCGCCATTCACATGCTGGGGTTGGCAAAACGGGTGAAAGCCAAGATTTTGCAAGCCTCCACCAGTGAGATATATGGGAATCCCACGGTGCATCCGCAAAGCGAAACCTACCTGGGCAACGTGAACACCATTGGCCCAAGGTCCTGTTATGATGAGGGGAAGCGCTGTGCAGAAACACTTTTCTTTGATTATCATCGACAGAATCAGGTCAATATCCGCGTTGTCCGAATTTTCAACACATATGGACCCCGAATGCACCCTAATGACGGTCGTGTCGTCAGCAATTTTATTGTACAGGCACTCATGAACAAGGACATCACGGTCTTCGGAGACGGTTCTCAAACCCGTTCCTTCTGTTACGTAAACGACATGATCGAAGGGATCGTCCGAATGATGGAGGGTTCGGATGCGTTTATCGGACCGGTAAATTTAGGCAATCCGAAAGAAGTTTCGGTTCTGGAATTGGCGGAAAAAATCATCAACCTGACCGGAACAAAATCAAAGATCGTTTTTCAGCCGCTACCTCAAGATGATCCGGTGCAACGCCAACCGGACATCCAATTGGCAAAGGAGAAATTAAACTGGAAACCATCCATTCAATTGGAAAGCGGGCTCAAAAATACCATTGGTTATTTCGACCAAATATTGACCCAATATTAAGAATTCGTCGTTTCAAAGAAAGTAAATCAGAAAAAGAAGATATTGTCCGGAAGTTATCTAACGTTCTGAACATTAGAAGTGAAGTGGTGCTTTCATATCTATATGGATCGTTTTTAGAAGAAGGATACTTTTAGAGATATCGATGTCGCGATTTATTTAAGTGAGGATAAAATCGATGTCGCGATATTGTCAGAAATAGCTAGGTCCAGAAACCGTCTTGTTCACGTGTATTGGAGCATCGATTGCGAACACGTTTATGAGATCATCTGCAATGATCTAAACGATCTTGAAGATTTTATGAATCAAGTGGGGAAACTTATTTAAGCGTTTGTGAATGCCAAACAAAAAAAAATCAGCGAACAACAATTGTACCGGGTTTAACGGATTCGTCACCCGCGAGAATCGCGAAAAACTCCACAACCACAAGGGAGCGGTGGTTTGGTTTACCGGCCTTTCGGCATCCGGAAAATCGACCATTGCACACCATCTTGAAAAGCGCCTGTTCGAGAAAGGCTGCTCCACATATGTGTTTGACGGGGACAACGTGCGTCATGGCTTGTGTAGTGACCTGGGATTTTCTGAAGCAAATCGAACTGAAAACATTCGCCGTATTGGGGAAATGGCCAGGCTGTTTATTGATGCGGGCATCATTGTCATCACGGCCTTCATTTCTCCATATCAAAAAGACAGAGAGCAAATCAGATCCCTAGTTTCAGATAACCAATTTTTAGAGATATATGTCAAATGCCCCATTGACATATGTGAAAATCGCGATCAAAAAGGCATTTACGCGAAGGCAAAATCCGGAATCATCAAAGAATTTACCGGAATTTCCGCCCCATACGAACCGCCTGGGAATCCGAATATCGTCATTCGTTCCGATGAACTTTCCCCTGTTGATGCAGCAAAGCAGGTGATGTCCTTGATGGAGCAAAAAGAAATCATTTAACGAATTGAAATGACAGCCCGATCCAGTGCGCGCTTTTTGAAGACAACCGTTATACCTACCGGATTTTTTGTACCAGTTTGATCGGCAAAGCCCTTAAGGTGATTGCCAAATACGACAAGCGCTCCGATGTTGAAAACCTGGTCGGAGAGGCTAAACGCGAGGGCTTGGATGCCATCCCCTCAGATAAATTCAAAAACAATTACGCTTTTTTCCAAATTGTCATGCTGGCCTATAACATTTGGCGTTATATGAAAATTTTGGCCCATCAAAGCATCAATAGGCCTGAATCACAGATGCAAGGTATTATAACCAACACGATTCGCATTGCCCGGTTAAAGCTGTTGTTCATAGCTGCCAAGGCAGTCAAAGGCGGTAATCGAGATAAGTTCAAATACTTTATCCATGATGCCAGGGCACCTGCAATTCCAAGAAATTAGAACATAAAAGGTTTGTCTATAATTTCTAAATCTGCGCCTATCTGCGCAATCTGCGGATATATGAAAAGAGATGGAATTAGATACTTTAAAAACGATCTATAATAAAAAATCTGAAGAAAACGAAAAGCTCAGATTAAAAAGCATCGAAAGGCTATCTCAAGCACTTGGAGTCCTTATAAGCGAAGTTACTTTCGAAGATGCCTATATATTTGGCTCGCTGACCAAGCCACATAAATTCAAAGCAAAATCGGATATAGACATCGCTTTTACAAAACTTGAAAGAGACAAGTTATTCTT
>PVBE012730143.1_pt1 | contig 18924 bp, 14 predicted proteins | sample 1631181 | NCBI WGS metagenome assembly PVBE01 (sample SAMN08397723, study PRJNA350692) | Marine metagenome, whole genome shotgun sequencing project. | isolation source: water | place: Pacific Ocean | collected 2012-04 | reverse complement strand
CGTCGTGGTTGCCCGATGCGACGTAGTACTCGACACCGACAGGTTTGAGTTGTTCTTCCAACAGGTCGAAAGATCCCCGCGTGAAGCGCCGCAGCACGTCGCCGGTGAAGACGATGAAGTCGATCTTGCCAAACGCTCCGGAATGCAGGGCCGCGACGAGTGGTGGGTGGAGTGCGACGTTGTCACCCTCGTGCGATCCGTACGCGTGGCCTGCCACGAGAAAGCGGAAGCTCGCGGTATTGCCGACGACCGGCGGCTTGACGGTCTGACCGACGGCCGGAGGGCTGACCAGAATTGCGAGCAGGAGCGTGCGGATACAGTGCATGACGAGCTGGAACCGACTCGTTCCGGTCGGGGACATCGAGTCAGTAGTAGTCGACGACACCGTAGAGGAGACTCATGCCGGTGACGTACTTGGAGTTTCGCGTGAGCCGGAATCCCAGAGCCTGCGCGATCGCGCTGGCAGCGACGTCGTCCGCGCGCGCGTACTTGAGTTCGAGAACCGTGGCTCCTCGCTGCAACTCGGGGCGCCGGGTCCAGGGATTCTTCGGTCGGTAGTAGCGAAGGTCCCGGTCTATCGTGATTCGGAAGCGACCGTCAGCCGACACGAAGTACTTGCGCCAGTAGCTGTTCAGAAGGGAGGGCTGGATCATCGCCATGTGCAGACCGACCCTTTCCGGAAGTGTGGAGCGGCGCAGCTGATCCACCACGTTGTGCCGAATTCGACCGTCCGCGGTGTCGATGGACGCGAGCGAGTGGGTCTCCTTCGTTCCGACGAGACCGCGTTTGATCTTGAACTCCAACTTGGGGTTCGCAGCGGAACCGCGCACGTCCCCGTACCATCGGATGCGCGTCTTCGTGCGGTTCGTCACGCCCTCGATGTTGTCGCGGAGGCTCTGGTAGTCGGCGCTGTCGAAGTAGATGTTGTTGACCTCGCGGTCCGGGTAGGCCTTGCGAAAGATGGCCGGGTGTCGGCGCACGACGGCCTCGACGACCTGGTGCGGACGGTTCTGCACCAGAAACTTGCGTTCGTAGCGGAAGGTGTCGTCTACTTGGCTCAACTACTCGTTGCCTCTACTTGCTCTTGCGACCGTACTTGTTGCCGTACAGAAGCGGCTCGACGGCGTTCTTCTTGTGATTCGGGGCGACCCACGCGCCGTTCAGTGTCAGTTTGGACTTCTTCTCGAGCAGGTGCTGCTCGCGCACGTTGATCAACTTGCAGTTCGAAGCCTCGATCGAACCGCCGGAGAACTCGGACTTTTTCTGGAAGACGACGAAGGCGACTGCCGTGTCTCGAATCGTCGCGTTCTTGACGGTCAACACGGAGGAGTCTTTGCTCGCGCAACCCAGCTGCGAATCGGTGATCTCGATGTCCTCGATCTCCAGCCTGCTGTTCTCGCCAGCACTGACGGCCTTGTCGCCGATTTTCCTGAAGACGAGACCGGTCGCGGTGATCGTGGATCCCGACACATCGATGCCGTCATTCCCGCAGCGAAGGAACGTGCAGTTGGAAGCAGTCCCGGACACGAAGTCACCGTCGAAGGCATCTGCCTTGATGTCGACGAAGCTCACGTGGTTGAGGGTCATGTGGGATCGGACTACGTTGAGCGCATCTTCGGAGCGCGATCCCTTGAACTGCACGTAGTCCATGTTCACGTCCGATTCGTAGAACGTCACTGCGCCGGGGACTGACCATCCGTCCTGCGCAGGCGCGCCGAGTCCGACGAACCGGACGTTCTCGAGCTTCGAGTTCCCCGCGGCGTCGATGACGACGATTCCCTGGCCGGTGCTGTCGGAGGACTCGATGATGACCGGCGAGGCTTTCGTGCCGGTGAAGAAGATCGGCGAGCGGCTGATGATCTTGGCGCCGTTCTGCAGATCGAAATGCACGCCGGCGGAGGCGAACAGCCCATACCCAGCGGGGACGATCAAGTTCGTGCGGAGGACCCACTTGCCCTGGCGCACGTTCGCGGTCTTGCGTTTTTCGTCGATGGCGAGGTAGATCGCCGTCCGGAATGCCGAGGTGTCGTTCATCCAATCGACCGCCATCTGGTCCGGCGAGAGGCTGGTCCACTCCCGGACTACCGTCGACAAGACGCGAGACGAACCCGCCAATCGGTACGAGATCGATACCGTCGCCGGATCGAGGGCGCCCCAGGTCCTTCCTTCTGGCTCGAGGAACGTGGCCTTGGCGAAAGCGATGGCTCGTCTGCGTCGCTTGGACGCAAGGAACACGGGCTCGACTGGTTTGATCGGACTCCTGCCGGTGATCGCGAGTCCGACGATCTCGATGGGCAAGCTCTGCGTGTTGCCGACGAGGATGCTGAGTCGCTTGCCGTCGACGGAATGGTTGTATGCGTGCATCGAGTGCACGGCGGCGAGTCGGTTGCGGATGAACGCGGCGTTGCGCCTCAACGCCGCGTCGGGAGTCTGCACGTATGGGTAGTCGGCGTATAGGTTGAGTAGCGACTCGCCTTGTTCCTTGCGGCACTCCGCGAATAACTTTGGCAAATAGCCTGGACTGGAAATGCGTTCGAGCGCCGCGACGTACGCCGCTGAAAACGCGCGATCATGGAAGAGCAGGGACGCGAAGTTCGGCTTCCGTTGCTCGTCGATCGGTCGCTTGGATGACTTCGAGTAGATCCCGCCGTCGTGATGGAACAGCTTGCTGATCTTGCGTCCGGCGTGGTTGTCGTAGCCGATCGGTTCCATGCGCGACCGGATCGGGTCGTAGTAGAATCGCATGTCTCGCCAGTCCAGCTCCTTCGACCCGAGCAGTTCCCTGAGCGCGACGAAGCGCGCCATCCGGTCGATGTGGAACACGCGGCTGGCGGGCACGCGCCCGGCGCGGAACGACTCGAGCAAACCGACCGCGCGCTCGAACTCCGAGCCACGCCCGGTGTTGCCGGCCCGACCGATGATCGGACTCGCGGTGAACTCGCCCGAGGTCGCCTCGAAATCGCCTTGCGCGCCGTAAGCCCGCAGCGATGCGTCGTTGTCGAACTTCAGGATCGGACCGTCACGTCGCTTGGCGCTCTCGAGGACGTGCTTGTCGAAGCCCTGTTCGATCGCGTAGACGCCTCTCGATTCGCCGTTGATGGAGACGTTTACGAAGCGGTAGTGGATGGCCAGCAGGTCTTCGTGGCGCATCGCGGCCAACGCGATCGCCTCCGTCAGGAAATTGCGGGTCTCCGGCGCTTGGATCGCGAAGCGCTTCATGCCGAGGATCGTCTCGTCGCCGCTGACCTTGATTCGCAGGGACCACTTGTCGGTGGACCAGTGGTCGGGCAGCCGGCCCTTCAGCCGGGCTTTGGCCCTGTAGCGTTTGCCGCGGAAGCGGATTCGGACGGTGACGTAGTCGTCAGGACCTGCGAACAGGAGGCCCTCTCCGAGGGCCTTCTCCCGCTGGAAGGACAGCGTCTGGTAGTTCTTCCAGTTGATGTCCAGTTCGAAAGGCTCGGCGGTAGAGAACGCCAGGCCCTTCAGGAGGTTGAGCGGGACGTTCTCGCCGGACCCGATCATGGTTCCGATTCCCCAGATGGCTGGCGTCACCAGGCGCTTTGCGAGAAACGTGTCGAGCAACCACTTGTTCGCGCCGTACATCAGCGGGCTGTCGGCGATGCGCAGTCCGACGATCGCGCCGATGAGGAGAAAGAACGAGACCAACGCCATCGACAAAAACAGGATCGTGAGCCCGGGGAGGCTGAACAGGCGCCTTCGCTTTCGCTTCGGCTTGTCCGTGTAGATCCTCACGCCATGCCCTGAGTGTCGAGGAACGAGAACTGTAGCGGCGTGTCCATCGCGCGGAGGGACTTGCGCGCAGCGTTCAGCTGGTCGATGGACTCGAACGAGATGTGCAGGGCGACCTCCATGGTCTCGTCCGTCTCGTCCAGTCGCATCAGATGGAGGTCCGTGCAGTGCGGACGCAGTTGCGCCAGGATCGACTCGAGGTCACAGGACTGTGGTCCCGAGACCGTCATGTGCAGCGTCGGCGTCTCGTCTCGGGATCGGAGGTTGTTCAGCATGATGATGCCGGCGATGACGAAGAACGCGAAGACCGTGATGATCTCCTGATTGCCGCCCAGTCCGAGACCCATCGCGATCGCGAAGAACAGGTACGTCAGTTCCTCGGGCTCCTTGATCGCAGCGCGAAACCGGACGATCGACAGCGCGCCGACGAGGCCGAGCGATAGCGCTAGCGAGGACTTCACGATGCTGATCACGAGCATCGTCGTCACGACGAGGAGGGGGAAGTTGTGCGCGAACTCCCGACGGTTCGAGAGCGATCGACCGCAACGAACGTAGAGCCTCCCGATCAGGTACCCGAAGCAGGCAGCGAGCAGGAGGCCCAGCACGAAGCGGGGGATCGGAATGTCGGTGACGACCTGCTCGAGATACTCCCGGAGAGTCTGCTTGATCGGGTTGTTGGCAGGCGGTTGGGATTGTTGGATCATCTGGGGTTCGAGTGGCGTTGGGGGCGTCCCTTACTCGGGATTATCTTAGGCACGGCATGGGGTTCGCGCAGCCGATGTTCACGTTCGTGCCGCTGCAGGTGGCCTCTCTCCTGACTCATGGGGGACAAAAAAAGCGTGAGCATCCTGCACAGGGTGTGCAGGATGCGCCCATCTGAGATGCGTCTCGCCGAGTGGCCGCGGTGGCATCCCGCATGCATGCGGTTGTGGCGCGATGTCAGGTTGCGTAGCATCTACGAGGTTGCCCAGTTTCTTTCCCCTCCGAGGAACGAATGAATCGACTCTCGCTCGTCGCCCCCCTCTTTCTGGCGTGTGCCGTTTTCGCGCAGACTCCCAACCCGACTCCCAAACCCGCCTCGACGCCGACGAAGTCCGTCGGCACCTGGATCCTCCAGATCGAGGGCGATGCCCTTGGTTTGAAGGTCGTCGGCGTCAGCCACAAGTCCGCGATGTTCCGCGCCCAGCGCCGGATGCGATCGCAGTTCCACCTTCAGCTGTTCGACGCTAAGGGGAAGCGGTTGAAGTCGATCCCGATCGACCTGACGGACTTCTGCATGGACCCGGCCCACGTGGGCAAGAAGGACCACATTCGCGGGAATCAGATCATCCAGCACAAGGTGTGCATGACGTTCAAGATCCCGGCGCTTGCCGAAGTGGCCGAGGTCCGGATCACGAAGGTGACGGGCGCGACGCCGACCGTCTACGGCAAGATCGATCGCAAGACGATCGTCGCGCTGGCTAAGGCTGGCGGGGAGGTGCGGTGATGCGTTGTTACACGATGCTCCCGGCCATCGCAGGACTGATCTTCACGAGCGCGCTGTCAGCACAGAAGGTCAAGACGATCGTCAACAATGGCCCGACGAACAACCGCTACGACATCGTCATCCTGGGTGATGGCTACCAGGCCAGCGAGGAGGCGAAGTTCGACGCCCACGCATTGGCGGCGTCCAACAAGCTGTTCAGCAAGGTGTCGTACGGTGTCTACAAGAAGTTCTTCAACGTGCACACCGTGTTCCGTGCATCGAAGGACTCCGGGGCGGATCACCCGGACAAGACACCACCGATCGTCAAGGACACGGTCTACGACGCGAGCTACAACTTCGGCGGCACGCCGCGTTGCCTCTACATCAAGAACCAGAGTCAGGCTTCGACGGATTCGCGCTTCGCGCCCGATGTCGAGGGCCGGGTCATGGTCCTCGTCAACGACACGCGCTACGGTGGGTGTGGGGGGACGTACTCGGTGTCCTACACCGGTTCGTCCGGCCCCGAGGTCCAGGCGCACGAGTTCGGCCATTCGTTCGGGCGGCTCGCGGACGAGTACGACTACGGGCGTTCGGGCACGTACAGCGGGCCGGAGCCGAGCTCCGCAAATCTGACGAAGGACAGCACAGGCAAGGCCAAGTGGCCATTGTGGGTGGGCACGAACGGCGTGTCGGCCTTCTTGGGCGGGGGTTACTACAAGACCGGCCTCTACCGTCCGAAGAGCAACTGCTTGATGCGGGCTCTTGGCGTGGCGCTGTGTCCGGTCTGCAACGAGCAGATCGTCAAGCAGGCGTACGTCACGGTGGACCCCATCGAGAACAAGGTCCCCGCGAGCAGCAGCGTCACCGTCTTGCGTCCGAAGACGCAGGTGTTTTCGTTCTCGAACCTCGTGCCGGGTGCGGTTTCGATCCAGTGGGAGGTCAACGGGATCGTCGTCGCGAGCGGCAGCCCGGTGTTCTCCTGGAACACGTCGGCCTACAGCGTGGGCAAGTACACGATCAAGGTCATCGTCGCGGACAAGACCTCGCTCGTGCGGAAGGACCCATCCAACCTGCTGGTCAGCTCGACGACGTGGAACGTCGACCTCAAGAGTGGAAGCACGAAGCCGGGCATCTACACGACGTTTGGCACGGGTTGCCCCGGTAGCGTGAAATCCCCAGCGACGTGCGTGCGGATGAACGACACGCTCACGAACAACAACCTCGACGGTCGAGTAGGCGTGACCTACGCCGTCCGGGCGACCGCCCCCTCGGCCCTCGATATCAACGGGTTGGAGTTCAACACGAGTTCGAAGCGGACCGGCAGCGTCGTCGTGAACATCGAGGTCTACGCCGAGACGGCGGGCAAGCCCGGCGCGAAGCTCGCCACGGGAACGATGAACGTGGGGTCGGCCATCGGGTGGTACAAGGGAACGTTCGCGAGCGTGGCGAAGATCGCGAAGGGTCAGAACTTCTACGTGGCTCTCGTCTTCCCGAATCCGACCATCACGACGTCGATCGTCACCGGGGGTACGAACACCGCGTACTTCCGCAATGATGGCGTCTCAGGGGCCTGGACCGGCCCCTACACCAGCTACGCGTGGACGTACCGCGTGAGCTGTGTGTCCGGCGGCAGGGTGCCCGCGCTGGGCGTGGCTGGCGTGCCGGAGATCGGCACGTCTTTCGCCGTCAAACTGGACGGCGCGGTCCCGAACGCCAAGGCGTTCCTTCTTCTCGGTGCCTCGAACACGACCTGGAACGGTCTCGCGTTGCCCTTCGACTTGAAGCCGATGGGCGGCCCTGGTTGCAGGTTGCTGAGTTCGGCGGAGTTCATGATTCCGACGAGCACGAATACGGCAGGCATGGCGTCGGTCACGTTGCAGGTGCCGAACGTCCCTACACTGGTCGACGGCCTCTTCTACAACCAGTTCTACGTGTTCGACGCGAATGCGAACCCGCTCGGGCTGGCTTGGACGAACGGTGGCGCGGGCAAGATCGGCAAGCAGTGACAGGCCGGAACTTTCGATGCCGTGCCTGACACGGCATCGAAAGTCGTCTGCCACGTCGGCGACATCGTCAACGTGGGCGCGCCCCGAGGAGGCTTCCCTACATGCGGCGTTGCATGTGCCGGCTGACCATCTCCGCCACGTTGTAGCAGTAGTCGCCGAGCTTCTCGAAGTTCGTCATCATGTCGATGTAGACAAGGCCCGGTCGGACATCGAGCTCGCCGCTCTGCATGAGCTTGGCGTGAACCTTGCGCGCCTGGTCGCGGGCGGCGTTGATCTTGCTCTCGAGCACCCTGGCCTCCGAGATCACGGCCTTCTCTTGTGGGCCGAGTGCTTTCACGACCAGCGTTATGAACTCCTCGACCGCACTCATCATGGCGGAGAGTTCATTGCGCGAACCCCTCGAGTAGACGTAATTGTTGTCGTATGACCGCTGCGCGAGCAGGATGATGTTGAAGCAGTGGTCGCCCATGCGCTCGATGTCGTTCGCCATATCGAAGCCTGCGGCGACTTCGCGCGCGACGCCGGGGGACGTGGCCTGACGGGATAGCTGCGTGCAAAACTCGACGATCTCGGTTTCGAGGTGGTCGGTGTGATCTTCGCCCTTCTTGATCTCGTCCACGATGTCGCCGAGCTTGTCTTCCGGATGTTCGATGACCTTCACGATCTTGTGGAACATGTCTCGCACGACAGTCATCATCGTTTGCAGCGCGCGGCGCACCTCGACGGCGGCGAGTTCCGGGGTCTGCTGCAGGCCCGCGTCGAAGTAGCGAATCTGCGATACTTCCTTCTCGTTGTCCTGGTACGGTATCATCCACTCAGCGATGGCCTTGATCTGCGGCACGAACCAGACCAGGACTCCCGTGTTGATCAGGTTGAAGGACGTGTGGAACGCGGCGAGTTGCACGGTCCGCAGGCTCTTGGCGGCCTCTGGGGTCTGGTCGGCGCCGGTGGGCAACATCGACTCGATCACGCTCACGAACGCGTGCAGGACCGGTAGCGACCACAGAACACCGATGATGTTGAACAGCAAGTGGCATCTGGCCACACGTTTCGCCGTTCGACTGGCGCCGACCGACGCGATGTATGCCGTGATCGTCGTGCCAATGTTCTCGCCGAGCACCATCGCCGCGGCCACGTCGAGACCGATCCATCCCTGCCACAGCAGCGTGATGGTGATCGCCATCGTCGCGGATGAGGATTGGATGACCACCGTCAAGACGGTTCCGACGAGCACGAAGAGGAGCACGGACATGTAGCCGTGCATCGCCCAGTCCTGCAGGAACTCCAGTTTCCCCGTACTGCCCTTCTCACCTAGAGAGGGCACGGCGTCCTTCAGGAACATGAGGCCGAGGAACAACAGCCCGAATCCGATCGCGGTCTCGCCCCAGTGCTTCGCGCGGGTATTCTTGAGCATGGTCAGCGGGAAGCCGATTCCCACAATCGGAAGCGCGAATGCGGCGATATTGACCTTGAACCCGAGGATCGAGACCAACCAGCCGGTGATCGTCGTGCCGATGTTGGCGCCCATCACGGGCCCGATCGCCTGGGTGAGGGTCAGCAGACCCGCGTTCGAGAACGAGACGATCATCACGGTCGTCGCGCTGGACGACTGCACGCTGCAGGTCATCAGGAACCCGGAGACGATCCCCGTGAAGCGGTTCCGCGTGAACATGGCCAACATGCCACGGAGCCGGTTTCCGGCGACCTTCTGCAAGCCGGAACTCATGATGCGCATCCCGTAGAGGAAGACGCCGAGGCCTCCAAGGAGTTCGAGGATCATCATGGTCTGGGGGGCCGCTTGTCCGAATGGGGCGTTGGGGTGACGGTCCACGTCACCCTTCTGGGATATGTGCGCATCGTGCGGCGGAACCCCTCGAGATCCAGAGGTTGTTTCCTGGTCTTCCCGTTTTCTTCACGACTTTCTATTTGCCCTGCCTCCAACCGGCATCGGAGAGAGTCGTATCCGCTCCGTCGCTGCACGATCGGGGTTCCTGGAGCCCCACAGGACGGCACGTCGTCGATTCTTGACCTGCGCCAGACGCTAGAAGATGGCGTACAGGAACGGCGCGACAGCGGGGAAGGTCTGGACGAGCACGATGCCGGCGGCGAAGACCACGAGCACCGCCAGAAACGGAGCCAACCACCAGAGCGCCAGGCCGAGTTGCCGCATCGTGGAACAGAACTCCTGCACGCGACGCAGCGGTTTGCGTCGCGGGATCGCGGTCGCCGGAGGCGATGGACGGTCGTCCGGTTCGGTCGGCAAACGCGCGCAGGACCGCGGCGCACGTGGCGCTGAGTACGCGTTGCCCCGCCCGCGCTGTCGCTGACCTGCGACTCCCGTGCTCGGAGGCGTTTGCGTACTGAGCCTGTGCTTTCTGACGCGAGCCGCGTTTGTGGCGGCTTCGCGTCCTGCGGGGGATCGCTTGGGTGCGGGGGGACGGCCAGTGCTTGATCGGGACTGGCGCAGCCACCCTTGCTTTTGCACGAGTTCTTCGCCTTGCAGCCGTTGTCGCCGGACCCGCAACCGCCGAGGTTCTTGCAGGTGTTCTTACCCTTGCACGCGTGCTTCTCGACCGATGCCGGATCGGTGGTCTTCGACTTGTCTGCGGGGTCGGTCTTCGTCTCGTCGGCTGAGCAACCGGAGGTCACGCCGAGGAACAGGCCAGAGATGGCTGCGACGATGAGAGGGGGACTTGGTCTTCTTCCAGGGATTCTCGCTGGGTTTCAGCCGTATCCGTGGGCGCGAAGATACCTGTCCCAGCTGGTTTCGTGGGGCGTACTCGAGAGCCTCGTCGGGTATGCGCCGAGCGGTCCCGGTGGCGAGCCCGAACTCTTTGGATCTCACACAGCCGGGACTGGCCCCAAGCTCGTCTTGGTCGGATTGCTGATCGCGCCATTCGTCGGAGGACTGGTCAGCGGCGCGCTCTGCCGATGGCTCGCCCCCGAGGCGTCGGGGCACGGCACCGATGCCGTGATCGACGCGTACCACAACCAGCGCGGGCAAATCCGGGCGCGGGTTCCTCTCGTCAAGGCTCTCGCCACCGCGATCTCGCTCGGAACTGGTGGCAGCGGCGGACGCGAGGGACCGATCGCACAGATCGGCGCGGGCTTCGGCTCGTTGCTCGGTCGGGTGTTGAAGCTCTCGGGCCGACAACGACGAATCCTATTGGCCGCGGGCATGGGCGCGGGGGTCGGCGCGATCTTCCGGGCTCCGCTCGCCGGCGCGCTGTTCGCGGCGGAGATCCTCTACCGGGAGGCAGAGTTCGAGTCCGACGTTCTCATTCCTTCCGTCCTCTCGAGTGCGCTGGCCTACTGTGTCTACTGCGGGAAGTTCGGTTTCGGCCACCTGTTCGAACTCGACACCGCGGAATTCGTCTTCGGGGATGTCCTCGAACTCGGGCCGTACACGCTGCTCGCGCTGTTCCTCGTGCCGGTAGTGATCTTCTACACGAAGTTCTTCTACGGAATGGAGCGCCTCTTCGCGCGCATCCCTGGACCCCGACCGCTCGTCGTCGGACTCGGGGCGTTGCTGACGGGCGTCGTCGGCGTCGGTTTCTACCTGGCCACGGATGACGAGAACGCGCTGTCGGTCATGTCGTACGGTTACGGCATCGTGCAGCACGCGCTCGACGGCGAGTTGCTCGGTTGGGCTGGCGTGCGTCTGCTCCTGATGATCGCGATTCTGAAGATCCTGACCACGTCGTTCACGATCTCGTCGGGCGGCAGCGGCGGTGTATTCGGACCGTCGATGGTCATCGGCGGATGCCTGGGCGGAGCGGTGGGATTCGTGGGTATCTTCTCGGCCCACGATGTGCGGGAGTTCACGTTCGACGAATCGGTACACCAACTCGCCATCGCGGCGGACTTGATGACGACGGACCCGATCCATGTGACGCTAGACATGGATCTCCACACGGCGCTTTCGAGGTTCAGTGTCAAGGAACTCGATGAGCTCCCGGTCGTCGACGCCGAGGATCCGACTCGCTTGCTCGGCATGCTTCGCAGGCGCGCGATCGCGAGGGCCTACAACGAGAGGCTCAAGGAGTTGAAGGAACTGCAGCGACAGGAGCGGTGACCTCCGTCCCGGAGGACACCTGAGCAGCAGCGGTCGGCGCTATGATCCCGGCATGCGAATCGTGAGATTCTCCCGAAGACCCGGACTTCGAGAGATTCTTGAAGTCCGACGAGTTCAAGAAGTGGGTGGCTGAGCGCAAGGACAAGTAGCGGCGGATCAACCATTCAAGTTCTGATTGACGCGACGAGCGATAATCCGCAACTATCGGTTCGGACCGTGAAAGACGGTGGCTATCTTGGTGCGCGTGATTCGAGATATCTCGATCCCGCTGAACTCTGAAACCGACGTGTGGGAGGGCGACAACCGTTTCACCGTCAGGCGCGTGATGAGCAAGTCGTCGGGGTGCAGCGTCAACGTGACGACGATCGAAACCACGGTGCAGATCGGAACACATGTCGACGCGCCGCTGCACTTTCATGAAGACGGTGCGGACATCGCGACCGTTCCACTGGATCCATTCATCGGTCGAGCGCGGGTCGTCCGATTGCACACGGATGGGGCCATCACGCGTCAGGCCCTCGAAGGTGTCGACCTCGACGGCGTCGAGCGGCTGTTGGTAAGCACGCGATCGGAGCCCGGCCAGATGCGATTCGCGGATCCGTTCTCCTATCTCGAGCCCGCGGCTGCAGAGTTGTTGGCCGAACGGCGGGTGAAGCTGTTCGGTATCGACAGCTTTTCGGTGGATGACCGGGACAGCAAGGAGCTCCTCTCGCACCACGCCCTGGATCGAGTCGGCTGTTCGATACTGGAGGGCCTCGTCTTGTTCGACGTGCCCCCCGGCGACTACGAGCTGATCGCCTTGCCGCTGCCCCTCGTGGGTTGTGACGGTTCGCCGGTGCGCGCCGTGCTCAGAGACTTGCCGTAACCCCGTGTCCCTTGGTCGTTTGGTGGGGCTCGGACTACTCTCGCCCCATGACATCTGAAGCGCAGCTCAAAGATACGCCGGCGGGTCTCGTTCGATCGACCGCGGGTTGGTTCGCCGTCGACCTCAGCGACACCGCTTGGTTCCGTAACGAGAAGTTCGGTGCTGCTTGCCGGTTCGAAGGGGAACACAGATTCGGGGAGATGGGAATCAACGTGCGGGTGTTGATGCCCGGTCAACCCAATTGCCTGTACCACCGCGAGAACCTGGAGGAGAACTTCCTCGTGCTCTTCGGCGAGTTTGTGAATGCGGAGACACCGAACCCTTCTCCGGGAACGGAACGAGCGCGCGTAGTTCGTAGACGGTGCGCGGAGTCGGCGGTCGCGGTCGCGAAGTGGTGACTGCTGGTACATGGCAATAGCATTTCGGTGGGGCGTTTAGCGCCGAGTGGCTCGCCGCACGAACCTGAAACGCGCGATGCTTTCTTGTCACATCCGGGACGGTCGCCCTTAGGATTGGGGTTTTCCATGCTTCAAGACCAACTGATAGGACACACACGATGAGGATCACCAGTTTCATTGGACTCGCCTTGGCTTTCACTCTCTGCGAGGCAGCCACCGCCCAGACACTAAGGATCAACGAGATCTACGCCAGCCACGCGAGCACCGACGACATGGAGTTTATCGAACTGAAGGGCACCCCACTGCTCAAGCTCGCTGGCTACATGGTGCTGGTTGTCGAAGGTGACAGCACGGGCGCCGGAACCCTGGATCGCGCTTGGGATCTGAAGGGATTCTCTGTTCCCGCCGACGGCTATTTCGTGCTCGGCGATACTGCCGTGACCACGAAGGACTTCGACATCGGTACGTCGAACCGGATCGAGAACGGCACCGACACGTTCTACCTCATCCAGGCCTCAGATAGTGCCCGCGCGCAGATCACGGCGTTGCTTGGCAAGAAGATCGTGGATCCCAACAACGCAGCCAAAACGACCATCCCGGGCTTGGCCACCATCACGGACATCATCGGCATGGTCGACGGCGGCATCACCGGGACCGACAAGACGTTCGACGGCGCCAAGAACCTCGGGCCCGACGGCAATTACGTTCCTGCGGGCGTCTACCGCACCTCCGACCTGCTGTGGTGCGAGACGGGTTGGCTCGACTTCGATGATGTCGCCAACACGAACGCGCCGAGCACTGCGGGCGCCAAGAACACCGCACACTGCGGCAAGGCAACGATCGCCTCGAAGGGCAAATCGTGTCTGACCGGCGTCGGCACGACCGGCGGTCCGACTCTGAAGTCCACGATTCCGTCCATTGGCAAGAGCTTCGACACTAAAGTCGCTGCAGCGACCCCTGGTGCGGTCGGCTTCCTGTTCGGGGGCGTAGAAGGTGGGCCGACGCCGTTCCTCCGGTGCTCCATTCACGTGAACATCGCGTCGCTCGTCAATCTCGGAGCGTTCTCGTTCGTGGCCACGACGGACGAGCTGAAGATCCCGGTCCCCTACTCCGTCAGTCTTATCGGCAGCAAGTTCGCAGTCCAGGCGGCGATCGCCACGACGACGACCCTGCACCTGACGAACGCGGCTCTCGGCCAGATCGGCTACTGAGACCTGGTTCGAACCACGGGTGGCCCGAACCCCGTCGCTGCGGCGGCGGGGTTTGCACCGCGGCCCGGGATAGCGATAGCCCGCGCCTTGCCGGCGTCAATCGGTCACGTGCGACGCGCTCTCGTCATACATCGCGATAAGGATCGAGCCGGTCGGTCATCGCGCTGACTTGATCAAACTGGTTTCGCTTGGCGAGTTCTCGCACGCGGTCACCGCACCCGGTAGGCGATTCCTACGGGAGCACGATCTTCATTCCGCTCGTCGCGGAAACGCCCTTCACCGCCGCGCTGTCGGCGAAGAACGCCTGCATCCAGAGGGTCGAGCCCTTCGGGAGATTGTTCAGCCCCTTCGCATCCAACACGATCGGGTACGGCGTCGCTGCGATGGGCATGAAGACGTCGGGGGAAGGAACGAGGATGCCGCCGAGGTACGGAAGGTTGACGGCGCTGGCGCCGATCACGATCACGCCGTTCGCGAAATACCACTGGTTCCAGATGGTGATTTTCGGCGTGAATGTGGAATTGACCGTGCCCAGCCCACGAATCCTGGGTGGCCCGAAGTGCGCCGGGATGCTCCCTCCGACTCCGCAGAAGATCACGGTGTTCAGCGTACGGAAGCTCGAGATCGTCGCCTTGGTCTTCTTGATCGTCAGCGCGTTGTCCTCGCTGTTCGTCTTGCCCATGACGTAGTTGAGGTGCTTGACGTTGGGGCTCGACCACACGTTCACGCGGTCGCCGGGCTGATATGCCATGATCGTGCGGTACTTGTCGTTCGACGTGCGGAATCCGTACGCGTGGGTGTAGGACGAGCGGCCCGCGTTCTGGCGGTCGTGGTGGCACCCCATGTTGTGGCCGAGCTCGTGGGCGACGACGTTCGTGTTCATGCAATCGCGCACGGTGACTCCAAAGCAGCTGCTCGCGAAACTGCTCGACACGTTCGTCATCAGGTACGCGATCCCGCAGTAGCGCAGTGACTTCGGGTGGGTGATCAGGTGCATCATGTCCGCGCCGAATGTGTCGCGGAGCTTGTGCACTTCGTCCATGTAGCCGTCACTTCGGCCGCGGAATCGACTGAGGTCGTTGGAACTGCCGTTCTCGTTGTAGTTGGTCAACCCGAGGTAGACGAGACGGAACTCGACGGTGACGCCGGACGCCTTGTTGGTCCGGTTTGCCTGTTCGAGTGCGTCGACGCACAGCGCTTCCATGCCAGAGGCGCCGCCGGCCGATGCCATGGCTCTCGGTGTGTAGAACATCGCGACGTCGAGCAGGGTGTCGTTTCCGCTCTCCGGTACGTTCGATCCCTTGGTCCCCGCGGTGTCGGCAGCATCCACGTGCTTGGTGCAGCACGCACAGGGCAACCTTCGCTTCGATTCGTTGAGACGCTGCAGCGCGTAGATATCGCCGTGGGTCGTGTGCTCGATCACGTACGAGTCTTCGACGAGGTGAATCGTGCCGTGCGCCGTGCCGTTTGGTGTGACCACGAAGATGACCTCGCCGCTGCGACCGCGGACCTTGCCGTGGAGAACGTGATGGCCGAGGACGTTCTTCGAGCGTTCGAAGTCCAGCACGTGGGCCTTGCCGAACATGCGCAACCCGAAAGACCGGAACTTGGGACCTGATTGGCGGAGGAGTGCCGTGGTGTCCACCCGCACGAACTCGGACTGGACGATCGCCTTGTCCCGGAACTTCCGGTGCTGGTCCCATGATTGGATCGCCGTAGAAACCCCCGTGACGGCGGTCAGAAGTTGCTCATCCTGCGCCCCCAGTCCGGCGGGGACGAGGCAGGCGATCGAGGTGAAGAGAACGAGTGAACGTGCGGTGAGGAATTGCGTTTGCATGGTGCACAAAGGAGACAGTTATGGGCGGCTCAATGGGGCAAGCCTATCCTACCTGAGTTGTGATGCGCGACCGGAGATTCTGAAGACTCTCCAACGGATCATCGCTCCAGGCGCAACAACTGCAAGTCGCTGTATCGCTCTCGCAGCGCGACCCGCACTCCTGGCGTTTTCGCGACGAGTTCGGCGATGTAGTCCACAGCCGGGCCCCCGCTCACGACCCAGACTCGTGGCCCGGTTCCGATCTCCATCAACAGTTCGCGGAGTCGAGCCTCGTGATCGGTGGTGCGACTGAACGGGAGGATGAGGCGTGGCAGGGAACCGGCGTGGTCGAGGTGGACGACAGGGAGAATTCGACGAACGAGCGGATCGCCGGTGACGCAGTTCCAGTCACGATCGCGTCTTGCTCGATGTAGCCCGGTGAGTGCAGGATTCGATCGCTCAGAGGTTCTTCCGAAACATGCGCCGGAAGGTGGTTCTTCGCCCGGATGGCGATCTGGTGCGCGATCGCTGCCCGATGGGTTGCCGGCGCCGCCTGACTTCACCAACTCGCGACGAATTCGATGCCCGTCCCGGCTAGAATCCTGGGCCGACCTCGCACTCGTATACCCCAAGGCACCGAAGATGAAGTTCCTCCCCTCTCTCGTTCTCGCCATCGTCGCTACTTCTATCTTCGCGACGGACGCTCTCTCCCAGCGCGGTCGCCGTGGCTTCGCGCCGTACCGCGGTCCCGGTGTGGTGAGCGGGGTCGAGTGGAGCGAGAATGGCAAGACGCTCTCCTTCACGACACAAGGCCAACGCTACGAGCTCGACCTCGTGACCTTGGCGCGGAAGAAGATCGAGGGCGGTGGTCGTCAAAGCGATCGGCGCGACGCGGGCAGTCGACGCGGTCGTTTCTCTCGTCGTCGGGGCAGCTCGGGCATCACGGGCCGCAACATCGGGCGTCGGAGTCGCGGTCGTCAGTACATCCAAGTCGATTCACCTGACCGCCGGTGGGAGGCGCATTTCAAGAACTGGAACGTCGTCCTGAAGAACAAGGAGTCCGGGGAGACCGTGCAGGTCACCAAGGACGGTGACGAGAAGATCCACTACGGCACCGCCAGCTGGGTCTACGGCGAAGAGTTGAACCAGACGACGGCGATGTGGTGGTCACCCGACTCGAAGAAGCTTGTCTACTATCGATTCGACGACACGAAAGTGGAGCCCTTCCACCTCGTTCGCGGTTGGTCGAAACTCAACACGAAGCGTTACCCGGAGTACTACCCAAAGGCCGGCGCCGCGAACCCGGCCGCGGAGTTGCACCTCTACGATCTCGAGAGCGGCAAGTCGATGAAGATCGAAGCCGGCGGTGGGGCGGAAGAGTACATCTACAACCTTCGCGCCTCGCCGGATGGCAAGGTGATGATGGTCAACTGGACCGATCGGCTGCAACATCACCTCAAGGTGCTCGCGATCGATCTGGAGACAGGCAAGTGCCGCAGCGTCGTTGAAGAGCACCAGGAGACCTGGCAGACGAACAGTCAGTCGATGCGCTTCCTGAACGACAAACATCGATTCGTGTGGCCGACCGAGAAGAGCGGGTTCACGTGCTACGAACTCCGTGATCTCGATGGCAAGCTCCACAACACGATCACGACCGGTGCGTTTCCGAGTGGTCGGATCCAGTTCGTCGACGAAGAGAACAACCTCTTTGGGTTCACCGGCAACAGCTCGAAGAAGAACCCATACTACAGTCAGTACCACATGGTGGGGCTGGACGGGAAGGGCCAGCGCCGCGTGACGACGCTCGACTTCCACCACACGAGCTTCAACCTGTCACCCGACAAGAAGTGGCTGGTCGCGCAGTACGAGGAGGTCAATACGCCGCCCTGCACCGCGCTCTACAGCACCGAGGGCAAGCTCGTCGCGAAGCTGGCCGAGAGCGATCGGGAGACCGCGGCGAACCTCGCGGAGATGTTCAAGTTCAAGTCGAAGGACGGACGCTTTGACATCTACGGCATTCTCTACAAGCCGAAGAACTTCGATCCGAACAAGAAGTACCCGGCGATCAACCCACTCTACGCTGGGCCGGGGAGAGTCGAGTGCTCCGCAGCCTACGTGTCGTCGGAGAGGTCTGAGTGTCGGCGCGGCTACCTCGTCGTCAAGGTCAATAACCGCGGCGGGGGTGCTCGGAGCAAGGCGTTCCTCGGCGCGGCGTACCTCCGTCTCGGCGACGTCGAGATCCAGGATCACGCCGACGCGATCCGGATGCTGCGCAAGCGGTCGTACTTCGATGGCGATCGGGTTGGCATCGTCGGCGGATCGTACGGTGGATACATGGCCGCGATGGGGGTCTGCAGGCACGCGGACGTCTACGCCGCGGCCGTCAACAAGTCGGGTGTCACCGACTGGCGCAACTACGACACCATCTACACCGAGCGCTACATGAGCACGCCACAGCTCAACAAGAAGGGCTACGACACGGGCAGCGTGATGACATACGTGAACCGGTTCAAGGGGCACATCCTGATCATGCACGGCATGGTCGACGACAACGTGCACCCGAACAACGCGTTCCAGCTGACCAACGCGCTGGACGAGGCGGGCAAGGAGTACGAAAGCTACTTCTTCCCGAACGCGGGACACGGTGGCTTCCCACGGTCGAGCCAACGACAGTGGGAGTTCTTTGATCGCGTGCTGAAGCCGACGAACTAGTTCTTGTCTATCGCCTTCTCGAACGCCTTCTTGCCGCCGACGACCGGGAGCTCGAGTGAGGTGCCGTCGAGATCGACGGTGAGTTCCGTCCCCGGATCTGGCCAGAGGGTGAAGTCACGGTCGCTGGAGAAGATCATCAGGCCGATGCGCTGGCCGACCGGAACGATCTGATCGTCCGGCTGAAGGAGGAAGGTCAGCTCGTAGAACTTCCCGGGCTTCAACGGGGCGCTCTCGGTGAGGGACTTGTGGTTCTGGGGATCGGCCCAACCGCGCGTGATGAGGTTGTCGTTGATCCTCCTGCTGCGCGTGAAGGGCAGGGACACGACCCAGACGGACAGGTTCGCGGCCTTCTTGCTCGAGGCCAGCCGAATCGTGACCCGACCGGTTCCGGAGAAGTGCACCGGCTCGGTCAACTCCGGCGTCGCGTAGATCAGCCGGTGCGAGGACTCTTCGGCTGCGGCGAGTTTGGAACCGGAGATCGACACGTCGTCGATCAGACTCTCGGTGCCCTGCTTGTCGACCTTGTTCGTCGTGAGCGCGCCGCTCTTCTCCCCGCCCTCGCCGAGGTGGAAACGAACTGGCTTCGCTGCCGGGTTCGGGTAGTCGTCGTAGGGGGTGGCGCGGCG
>PVBE011745998.1_pt1 | contig 18925 bp, 18 predicted proteins | sample 1631181 | NCBI WGS metagenome assembly PVBE01 (sample SAMN08397723, study PRJNA350692) | Marine metagenome, whole genome shotgun sequencing project. | isolation source: water | place: Pacific Ocean | collected 2012-04 | reverse complement strand
CATATACCAACCGAGAGGTCGATGGGTCGTTGAAAGAACCTTTGGATGGTTACATTGGAATCGTGGAATAAAAACTTGCTGGGCAAAGACAAAGGAATCGTTTTTAGCATTTGTTCAATTTGCTTGTTCAATTCATGTTTTTAAAGCTGTTGGAATTTTCGGATAAGCTCAAAAAGAAAAATTGATGAAAAAATATTTGATTATCTTAGGATTGTTGCCGTTGGTGATGTGTGGGAAGAGAGAAGACAAGAGTGTTATTGAGATGCAAAATACAAAATGGAATTATGATAAATGGGTAGCGAGTAAGGCTCTTTTTAATTCTGTGTGTCACCAGGATGAAGGGTGTGTTCGAGCTGCTTTGCGCGAGGGTGCGTGTATTGATTTTGTTGATGAAGTAATAGAGCGGACACCATTTCAGGTCGGGCGGGATATGCATACAGGTTACGCTAAATATAGAGTTAGGTCGCTTGAAAGAGTTTGTTTTAAGGGTGAGTATAAAAAGGTGCTTGAAGAGGCCTATAAGGAGCCATCTGTTATTTGCAATATAGGTTTTCTAATGCACATTGCAAAAATGGATCTTAAGAGTGCTGCCTTAAATATAGATACGGATGTTCTTCATGCAACAATGAACGCATGTGATGCTAGTCTGATGACTCCGCTTATGTGGTATGCGTGGCATGGCAATGTGAAAATGGTCTGTGGCTTGTTGTTGGAAGGTGCGGATGAAGAATTGACTAATATTGATGGGCATCGAGCTGTTGATTTGGTGGCACCAGATAATACAACATTATTAAGGTGCTTTGATCCTATCGTTGAACAAATTTCTTCCTAATGTTATAACCAAAGAGACATAATAACTCCTAAACTATTAAGAATAATTGTGAAATTAAATAAAAAATTATTAGCGAAGATTTCGGCAGAAGAGTTTCGATTGACGCTGCCAACATTTTTGACGTTATTGCGCTTTATTTTGGTTCCGGTGGTTGTTGTTGCCATGATTAAATGCAGTTGGGGCATAGCATTTTGGTTATTCATTGTAGCGATAATTTCTGATGTACTTGACGGTGCGTTGGCTCGATTGCTTAATGTAAAGACTTTTCTTGGTGCTTGTCTTGATGCTTTAGCGGATAAGCTTCTTATTTTATCAGTGTTTTTTACACTGGCTTTTGCTCAATCGCCACTGTTTTCTATTCCATTGTGGTTTGTTTTTTTGGTGTTGCTAAAAGAGTTTTTGCTTATTGGTGGTGCTGCATACATCTTTTTCTCGCGAGGAAGTTTAAAGGTTGAGCCAACCTTTTTAGGTAAGGCAACCATGGTTATGCAATCGGTATTTATTATATGGCTTTTCTTTTGTTACTTTTTTAATTGGATGCCTCAGCGCACGTATTATGGTGCACTGGGAGCTTTATTAGCGTTGGTTTTATTGTCATTGATAAATTATGCAACCATAGGTTTAAGTTTGCTTGAGGAGTAATATGTGTAAGAAGGTAGTGTTTCTATTGTGTCTCATTAGTTTCTCTGTTGTATCAAAGCATCGTAATGAGTTTGTTGTTGTTGATGAAGAGATGAAAAATGGTAGTGCGCTTAAGAGTAAAAAATATTCTAAGAAGAAAATGCAGGAACTGAGAGAGGATATTGTATTTACTTGTGTGCACAGTCTTGAAGCGTTACATATGCATATTGCTCGAGAAGCTGAACTTATAGTTAAAGAATCAAGTCGTATAATTGCTAATCTGAATCGTGTTTCACGGTACGTCGTTGCTTTGTCTCGACAGGTTATAGAGCAAGAAAAAGATTGTTTTATGGCGGATGCTTCGTATCAAGAATTGGTAACATTGCATGCGACATTGCAGGAAATTGAACGAGCGATTGGGCGCACCGTAGATGTTGAATGGATAACAGCGCAAGAAAAAAACATTATAAAAATCTGTGGTCGTGATATACTCGATCACAAGTAAAGAATTAATATTAAAGACACTATAACGTTTAAGGGTACACTAATGGCCGGATTTAATCGTGTAATAATGATAGGAAATTTAACACGCGATCCTGATTACAAGCAACTTGGTTCTGGTCAAGCAGTTTGTCGTTTGGGACTTGCAGCAAACCGTCAGTATAAAAATCGCCAAAGTGGTGAAATGGTACAAGAAGTTTGTTTTGTTGATATTGATGTTTGGGGACCACAAGCAGATAGTTGTAATCAGTATCTTCAGAAAGGTCGTCAGGTTCTTATTGAAGGACGTTTGAAGCTTGATTCATGGCAAGATAATGATGGTAATAACCGTAGTAAGCATACAATTGTTGCTGATCGCGTTGTTTTCCTTTCATCTGGTGAAGCAGCTGCATATGACGAACAGGGTAAAACTTCTGGTACTTCATCTAACAATGATGATGCTCCAACAGTTGCGCAACAAGCGGCTAACGCTGATGACGAGTTTGTTAAGGCAGCAGCGCGTGACCTTCTTGATAAGGTTGGAAAGGCTAAGCCTGCAGCTCCAAAGAAGGCATCTCCTGATGCAGTCTTCAAGGATGAACCCCCATTCCAAGAAGACGACCTCCCGTTTTAAAACTTTGAAAGCTTCCAAAGAAGGGAGCTTTCTTTTGGTTTATTTAAAATTTATTGACTATTATGATATTTTTAAATCATAATGAGTAGTAAGTTTAATAAGCAAGGGTTGGGGGTTATAAGTGAATTTTGCAAAAAAGTTAATATCATTGTTTATATTTTTATTTAGCTATAATGTGTCATTGGCGGAGCAGATGCAGGTATCATTTGATGAGGTTGTGTATGTAACACCATTTGAGCTGGTTGTGCAGCGGTGTATGAATGTACAAGAGGGTTTAACGCAGCTTGTACAAAGTGGTGGGAATGATCAGATGTTAGTTATGTGTGAACAGGTGGTAAGTCTTCATGCTGAATGTGTACGCATGCATGACTCTAAGGTTCTAACTCCATCTGAAGATGCTGATTATTTACAGTCCTGGTTTATTCACCTATCTGAGCAAATGAGTGCTATAGAGCTTTGTCCATGTATGGCGACTATGCTAGAGCAGTCAAAGCTGCTTGTGTCTTAAAACTTCCAAGCACAATTTATGCCAAAAGTTCCACCAAAGAGCATTGTGTCAAATACTCGTTTTCCATGAAATGGGACAGATGCAAAGCAATGGATGTATGGAGCATTGGGGTTTTTTGTTGATGTAAAGTCGTATTCTAGTTGGAAGTGGAACATGCCAAACTCCCATGACTCAAGTCGGCTGTCTTTGTTTGTAGTTTTGTAGTTGAATACATCGGTATTGCATGGTGTGAGTATCGTTTCTTCTTCTTGAGTAAAGCTTGCACCAAAAAGGAAAGAGAATCCTTGATAGATATTGGTTTGCATATAGCTACCGAAAGTCCATATTGGTCCTCGATCGATTTGAGTTTTTCCATGGGCTAGTTTAATCCAGCCATTTTGTGTTGAGGCTGTTTTCATGCCAATGCGCCTATTGCGGGAGCTAAAAAAGATACCACTAATGTGTGCACCAAATGAAATCCATTTGCGAAAGTATATTGTTCCATTGAATATAAGAGGAAATCCTTTGTGTCCATTATATCCTCGAGATAGACCAAATACACGATTGGAAGGAACGGTGTTGCTTGATGAGAATAAAGGGCCAAACTTGAGAGTCGTTTCGATAGCATTAACCTTCCACTTTTCCAACATACATGAATCGAAAAAGCAGAAACTCCAGCCAAGCAGGAGAACGATGTCACCAATTCCGCTTGTGTCTGTAGGTCCGACTTTCAAACCGTATTCATCAAGATTGCCGCTGAGTGACTTTACAAATGTTTCCCACTCAGCAAAGTCAACAGTATCAGAGTTGTTTTCTGTAGAAAGGTCATGAAATACAACATTCGATAATTCAATTGAGCGATACGGAATAAAAAGTTCTAAAAAAAAGCCTTTATCAAAGTTTTGTAGTAACGTTATGTCCCATTCAAAGTTTTCTATAGAGCCACTCCAAAAACCTTTACCAAAGTTGGGTCCAGTATCTTGAGTGTATAATGTGTTCAGAAAGGTGCTTGAACTTTGTGCCAAAATGGAATCAGGAACGCCTTCAGCGAGATCTTTTATATTTTCTAGACCAAAGATATCCAAGAGGGGTACTTTTTTGCCACAGCCGTTAAATCCTTCGTCGCTGCTTCCGCCATAAGCTGCGGTCTCGACTTTGAACTGCCATGGACAAACAGGATCCGTTTTACCAAAGAACAGTGGCGTTCTATAGTAATCCGGTGCTGTAAAGGTGCCTTGAGCAGTCGAGGCAAAGCTAAGAAGAATAATTAAACCAAGTATCGATCGCATAGTGTACTTATTTTTAGGTTTGGTGTGAACTACCTTTCAAATCTACCAGAGCTGGTCTGTGTGACAAGAGTTATTCTTGTTCAAACCAGTTTTGATTGATATAATGGTGATAATAATTTGGTATTTAAAGGGGTTAAAATGACAAAAAAACAAGATAACATGGCAGACAAACCTAAAGAAACACAAGAGACTTCAGTGGAAAATAACGGCTGGAAAGAAAAGTTTATACGCGCCTCTGCGGATTTAGAAAATTTTCAACGTCGTATTACTAAAGAACGTGCATCTTGGGTTGAGCAGGCACAGGCAGATGTTTTTATTGATCTTTTAACCATTGTAGATGACTTTGATCGCGCCTTGTCACATCATGATAAGGAAGAGTCAGAAACTGATAAGGGCATGCGTAAAGGTTTCGAACTTATTTATCAAGCGCTTTATAAGCTTCTTGATAAGTATGAAATAAAAGAGATCAGTGAAGTGAAAGTTTTTGATCCAGAGAAGCATGAAGCTATGACTCAGGTAGATTCTGTTGAGCACGAATCTGGTGATATTGTTCATGTCTTACAAAAAGGCTTTCATGTTAATGATCGTATTTTAAGGCCGTCTAAGGTTGCTGTTGCCAAGTAGGCTTACTTAAAGAATGCAACGACCAACTCAACTAAAATAAGTATAATAATTGATACTGTAAGCAAGTCTTCACGGATATGATCAATCTTGTTTTGGTATACTGTGCGTATGTCTTTAACGATTTCCAATTTTTTGTCGATACCTTCTTGCCAGCCAGGTAGGTCTAATTTTTCAACGAGAGTGCTATAAATTTCTGAAAAATAAGGCTCTCCAGCAAGCTTTATACTATTTTCAAGTTGTTCTGTAATTACAGAGATGTCGACCTTGAGCGCACCAAGGGCACGTACAGGGTCACCACTCAAGCTTGTTCCTATGAATGGTAAGTAAAACTTCCATGGTAAAGGTTTAACCTTGCGCTCATAAATAATATTTAGCTGTTTATCGAGTAATTGATCAAAATAATGCAGTTCTAATTGTTGAATGTTGGCAAATTCAAAAAGAGGGAGTACTTCTTCATACTCGTCGTCGTAGATAAATGATGCTTCAGAGTCAATAAGGAGAAGGTCACCCCTGTAGTATCCAATATCGCTTTCAAGGATTTCATTCTTTTGAAATTCCGATAGGTGTTCAGTTTCAAACCTGAGAAGAGATGCGATAGTGCTGCCGTATTTTTCTTTTAATTGGGCTGTTGTGATTTTATGATTGTCTTTAGTGTTTAGTTGAATTACAAGATAAGACGTATGCTGAAGAAAGAATTTTGGCTTTCCAATGTACTTTTTTAGCTTTTTAAAAAGAGTGTTTGCATCGCTAACGCTTTGTTCCTGGTATTTATCAAATATATCATTGATGGTTCCTCTCAAGTTTTCAAAAGTTTCTTGAAAAGGAATCTTATAGGTAAGCGATAATACGCCAAAGTTGTTAAGTTTTACACTCATGCATGATGAGGTGTCATGTGGATGGGGCAATTCAACTTGAAGTGGTTGGTTGTAGTTTTTGAAGTATTTTGGGAGATTGAGGGGTTGCTTTTGTATCTTAGGGCTTTTTTCAACCTTTTTTAAGTCGATATCGTCACCAATATCGAATGCATGAAATATGTATATATTGCCTGAAAACTCTTTGACTTCAGATTCATTCGTGTTCGCCATTGTCCCTCTTTCGCCGGTTAATTTCTTTTTAATAAGTTTGCATAAACGAATAGTATTATCAATAGATAGTGGATAACGATTGATTTGTAGGGCTATTATTTGTCAGACTAGAAAGGAAATCATAGCCTAAGGGGGGTACGTGAAGAAAAAAAATATTGTATTGTTGATTGTTGGGTTTATAGGGATTACAGTTACTTTTTGTGCTTCTGCACGTCAAGTTAAAGATTTTTCTCGCCAAGCATCTCGTGATGCACAAGGTCGCAAGTTGAGTCGTAAGCCTTCTGTGCAAACGCAGCTCGATATAATTAAGCAAGGCCTTAGGCGCTTGATGGTTAGATTTTCAGATCCAATAACTAGAGATACCTATATTCCTGCATGGAAAGAAGTTTCCGCTCTAATTGATACTCAAGATATCGATAATATGACATACGGTGCCAATAGTCAGCATGAACTATATACTCATTTGAAAGAGGTGTATGATAAGATCAATAAGCTACGAGAGCTCAAGGTAGAACTTTTGAGACTATATCAACTTCGTTCGCCAAAATCAGAACGCGACACTCTTGAGTCTCAAATGCGCTCTGAAACAGAAGAAATCAATAAAATTCTCCGTTCCATCTACGGCAACGGTGCTCCCAATGTTCCCGTGCCAACAACCTATAGCCTTCTTATGGGCCTTTAATCCTTAATCCAATTTGTTAGCTTTTTGTGAAGCTATTGTTTTTGCACGCTATAAAGTGCTAAAATAATTACAAATATAAAAGTTGATAGATTGGGAGAGTTGTTTTGAAGAAGATTATAGTATTTATAGGCCTTTTAGCGTTTTCAGGAATTCTGGTTAGTGCTCCTGGTAAAAGGTCGTTGTCTACACAGTTTTTTGATGTCGCAAGATATGGTGAAACCTCTATAAAGCGTGTTGTCGTTGATTTTGTATCAAATGAGCGCGATCGTGAGGGCTTTACAGCATTGATGGTTGCAGTTAGGGCGGGTCGTTTAAATGTTGTAAATGAGTTAATAGCCTTGGGTGCTGAGGTGAATGTTGCAAGTGGCCCAATGCTTAATACTCCACTAATTGAAGCTACCATTAAGGGTAACCTTGAAATGGTAGAGGTTCTTCTCGAGGCCGGTGCTGATGTAAATAAGGAAAATCGCTTTGGATTTACTCCTTTAATGGAAGCGGCAGATTGGGGGCATTTAGGTATCGTGAAAGTATTGCTTGAGGCTGGAGCTCTAGTTGATTCGGAAACGGATGAATTTAAAACTACAGCTTTGATAATGGCTGTTCGTTCTAACCGTATACCTATTATTAAAGAGCTTGTTGCTGCAGGTGCTGATCCAGACAAATTAGATGCAGATGGAAAATCAGCCTTAATCTATGCAAAAGATTCTGATGTTATTGCTGCATTATCAAAAAAGCCTTCAAGGTTTGAAATGTTGAGAAGTGTTTTCAGTTCAGGTCGTTCTTAAGGATAAAAGATGAAAAAATTTATAGCATTATTCAGTGTTTTTATTTTTGTAAGTTCAATTTCTGCTATGGGAGGTGACGAAGGGTCAATGTCGGCATTAGGATTAGAGAATCGTTTTGGAGAATATCAAAAGACTAAGACAAAGCCTGAGCTGTTGATATGGGCAAGTCAAAATGGTTTAACAAGGGGGGTAAAGCAATTGATTCATGAAGGAGTTGATCTTAATACTCCAGATACTCAATACAACAATACTCCTCTTATATGGGCATCTCTTCAGGGATATATAGATATTGCAAATGTGTTAGTTGAAGCGAAAGCTGACTTGGATGCACAAAATGATCTTGGTGAAACTGCATTGATTTCTGCTGTAAAGCGAGGTCATCTAGATATTGTGAATGTGTTAATTAAAGCGAAAGCTGACTTGAATGCACAAAATGATCTTGGTGAAACAGCATTAATTAAGGCTAGAAAGATGAGTAAGGGTGATATTGCAGAGGTTCTTACTGAAGCGGGAGCTAATGTAGGTGTGCAAGATGTAGAGGGTTATACAGCATCGAGTTGGTGTGATGCACTAAGCGATAGTTCTACAGAAGATTCATCATCAGAGAGCGATGAGGTATCAGAGACTGGTGTTGTTGATAATGTTGGCTGGACGCCTTTAATGCGCGCTGCTCGAGATGGAGATATAGAAGAAGTTCAAAGGCTTTTAGATATTTCAAAAATTTATATAGATTATCAGGATGATACAGGTTTAACAGCCTTAATGCTTGCTGCTAGTGCCGGACATAAAGATGTGGTGCAAGCACTGTTAGATGCGGGTGCTGATTTTGACCTTGAATCTATTGGTAGAAGCAAAGCATTGAGTTTAGCATTGGGTTATGGTCATAAAGAGGCGGCACAGCTTTTGATGGGGGCTAAGATTAAAGCAAATAAAGAGAAGACAAGCGCAGAAATCGAAACGTTACTTTCTAAAGGTGGTGATGTGAATTTTCTAGGTAGTAGAGGTTTTACTGCATTAATGAAGGCCGCTATAATGGGCAATGTTGATTTAGTTCAAAGGTTACTTGCAGCTAGTGCTAATCCTAATATACAAACGTCAGATGGTCGTACGGCATTAAGTTTTGCTAAAGAGCATGAGCAACCTGAGGTTGAAAATATTTTAAATCCACTTACCGATGGTTATTGGTTGCGGAAATTGAATGAAAATCGTGCTGCGGCTACGGCTGCTACTCTTCTTGCTGCAGCAGGTAGTGCATATGCTTGGCGTAGATGGATGAGGCGTTAAAAAATGGATGGATGTTAATAATGAAGAAAATTATAGTTTTAATGATTTTTGTGGGGTTTGTAGGTAGTGCTGTTGGAGTTGCTCCGATACAAGAACTACCTACCGATGTTTTAGGCTTTATTGGAAGTTTGACAGATGAAGAAGCAATTTTGACTTTAATGAAAGAGCTTCCAAAAGATGACTTATATAAAGTTCCTTTATTTTATTTAAATCGTAATCCTCATTCTCCTTCGTCGCTTTTAAATAAAGCTTTGAGAAGGGGAGCTAAAAGAGTTGTTGTTAAGGCTATTTTAGAAGCGTTGAAAATAAGTGGTCGTTTAGAACGTGAGGCTATTCGTACTTATTATCGAAATATAACACTTTTAATGCTAGCTGCAGGAAATGGATATAACCAGGCCGTAAAAGACTTGGTTGATGCTGGTGCTCAAGTGAATAGAGCGGATGCAGGTGGTAATACTGCATTGATGTTTGCTGTTAATAGAGGACATCAAAAAATCGTAGAATTTTTGATAAAGTCGGGAGCGAAAGTTAATCATTTAAATAATACCGGACATACACCAGTTAAAATTGCCCAAGCTAGAGGTAATATCGAGTTAGAAGAAATACTTATTGATGCTGGCGCTGATATAAATCTTCAACAGTATGACACTACAGAGTTGATAGCAGAAGGTGTTAGATATGATCGGTTGGATATTGTAAGAGAGCTTTTGGGTCGGGTTGGGACAAAAGTTAATGCACAGGATAAAAATAATGAAACAGCTTTAATGTATGCAGCAACGTTAGGTCATCTAGATATTGTAAAAGCACTGCTTGCTGCAGGAGCTGATCCCAATCTGCAAAACAAAGATAATGAGACAGCATTAATGTTTGTTTTAATGGGGTCTGGAAATTTAAATATTGTAAAAGCACTGCTTGCTGCAGGAGCTGATCCCAACCTGCAGAATAATAATAATAAAACAGCATTAATGTTTGCATTGGGTCTTGGCCGTGTGGATCTTGTGCAGGCGTTGATAGATTCAAATATGGATCTTAATCTGCAAGGTAATAATAATGAAACGGTTTTATTACACTCTTTAAAACGAGGGCTTCTTCCAATTGCGCAAGCATTACTCGTTGGAGGCGCCAATCCTAATATTTCTACAGCAGATGGTACCAGTCCATTAATGCTTGTAATTAATCTTGAAAATGTCGATAGTGTTCCAATCGTAAAGAAGTTGATCACACAAGAAGCTGATGTTAATGCACAAAATGAAGGAGGATGGACTCCACTAATGTTAGCATCGGCAACTGGAAAATTAGCAGAGGCAAAATTATTGCTTGAGGCGGGGGCTAGGCCGAACACTTTAAAAAAGAATGGGGAGACAGCATTAATATTTGCAGTTAAGAATGGGAACTTAAGTGTTGTAGAGGAGCTTCTTGCTGCAGGGGCGGATCCTAATATTCAAATAAAAGAAGGTGATACAGCATTAATTCTTGCTGTCGATGCCGGGAGTTCAGATATTGTTAAAGCATTGCTTATTGGAGGTGCTGATCCTGATATTCAAATGAATAATGGTTTAACTTCATTAATGCATGCTGTTGATAAAGAGTATTTATATATTGTGCGAGAGCTGATAGCAGCAAAAGCTAATTTAGACCTGAGAGATATTGATGGACATACAGCATTGGTGAAAGCTCTAATGTTAGGAGAGTTAGGCTTGGAACAGGTATTAATTGATGCTGGCGCTGATCTTGATATAGTAGATAATGAAGGCAATAGCGCATTGCTTTCTGCTGTTCAAATTGGTTTGTTAGATTTTTCACAGGCATTGATAGCTGCTGGTGCTGATCTTAATATTCAGAATAAAAATGGTGAAACGGCTTTAATAAGGGCTGTTAATGAAGGTGTTATAGAAATTTCACAGGCATTGATAGATGCTGGAGCTGATCTTAACATAGTAGACAGTAACGGTAATACGGCGTTAATGTTGAGCTCTTCTTATAGAACAGGGTTTGAAACTCTTCCGTCGTTAATTGATGCAGGTGCTGATTTATATGTAAAAAATGTAAATGGTGAAACTGCACTAATGATTGCAGAAAGAAAGAACAATACTAAGAAAGCAGATGCTCTTAGGGAAGCTATGATGAGGCAAGTGGACGGTTTAAGTGAGGCCGTAAGAGAAACGTTGTAGAAGTTATATTCCTAAAGTTATATTAATACCTTGCTGTTCAATAGCTTCAATGTACTCTTGATTAACGCCAATACGCTTACGAGTTCTTAGTCGAATTTGTTTACCGTTTTCATGAAACACCAACTCAAGAGGAACCTTTCCGGCCTTGATAGAGCTATTTATTTCAGCAAGTTTGGATTCGCCAAAATTGATAGGAAGTTGTAAGCGAGCGAAGGAGATGTCCTGCCATTCTTGATAAAAGAGTTCGAGCGGCACAAGGCTGTTAGCCTTGATTTTGCATTTATTGAACGATGTTAGATCTAAACCACCTTTAACTACAAACACCTGATAATTATCAAGCCACTCTGCAACTTTTTTATACAAACGTGGGAAGATAACTATTTCAGCTTCAGAGCGAGTATCTTCAAGTGTTGCAAACGCCATTTTATCACCTTTTTTAGTTGTGATGACTTTTATGCTTTTAAGCAAGCCATAACCAACAACCACAGGTTCTTGAACAGGATTTTTCTTTTTTAAGTTTTCAAGGATGGCATCAAAAGATTGTAATGCAAACCGTTTGGTCTGATTGCGATAGCTGTCTAAGGGGTGTGCACTCATATAAAATCCAATAATTTCTTTTTCTTTTTCTAATTTTTCTTTATCTTTCCAGTCTGGTAGTGGATCAAAGCTATATGGAACTGGTTCATCAGAAGCTGACTCAGCACCAATATCAAACAATCCCATCTGTCCTGTTTCCAATGCGCGCTTTTTAGCAACAGCCTGATCCATGATTAAACTGAGTTCTTCAAACTGTTGTGCGCGATTACCCGGTAGCTTATCAAATGCACCAGCGTAAATAAGGTTTTCAATAACACGTTTATTAGACGTTCTCAAATCAATGCGTGTACAGAAATCTAATAGGTCAATGAACGGTTTTTCTTGGCGTTCTGTGACAATGTTTTCCAATGCCGCCAAGCCAACACTCTTAATACCTTGAAGGCCAAATAGTATTTTACCTTCTAAGACAGCAAAATCGACCTCTGAACGATTGATATCTGGAGAAAGTATCTCTATGTCCATTCCACGAGCTTCTTCCAAGTAGAAGGACATTTTATCAGCGTTTGTAGATTCAAGCGTAATGAGACATGCCATGAACTCTTCAGCATAGTTAGCCTTGAGGTATGCAGTTTGGTATGCAATTAATGCATACGCAGCAGAGTGTGACTTGTTAAAACCATAACCAGCAAAGTATGCCATCAGATCAAACAGCTCAGCAGACTTTTTTGAGTCATAACCTCTATCTTTAGATCGATTTAAGAAAAGCACTCGCTGTTCGGCCATGACATCTACTTTTTTCTTACCCATAGCTCGACGGAGAATGTCCGCTTCACCAAGGCTGTAACCACCAACCTGTGCCGCCAGCTTCATAACCTGTTCCTGGTATACAATAACACCGTATGTTTCTTCTAGGATAGGTTTAAGGTCATCAAAGTGGTATTTGAACTTCTGGCGTCCGTGCCTACGTTCAATAAAGTCGTCTACCATGCCTGAACCCAGTGGTCCTGGTCGATAGAGCGCGTTAACAGCAATGATATCTTCAAATTTATCAGGTTGCAGCTTACGAAGGACTTCTTTTAGGCCTTCAGATTCTAACTGGAAGACTCCAGATGTTTTACCGGCACAAATAAGTTCGAATGCCTTTGGGTCATCAAGAGGAATTCTATCGATATTAATATCGATACCCCTAGTGCGTTTAATTAGTTTAAGAGCTTTATCGATGAGTGTTAAGTTTTTAAGACCAAGGAAATCAATCTTTAAAAAGCCAAGAGATTCCAGTTCGGTCATTGCGTACTGCGTTACAAGCTCAGTACTTTTAGGAGGAATGTAAACAGGAAGTACTTCATCAACCGGTTGAGGAGATATTACAATTCCCGCAGCATGCTTGGATGCATGTCGAGTTAGGCCTTCAAGCTTGTGTGCAACTTCAAATAATTCTGCTACTTGGAAGTTGCCATCGATCATGTTTTGGATTTCAGGTTCTTGTTCTCGTGCTTCTTTGAGCGAAATTTTTAATTGATCTGGAATTAAGTTTGTTAATGCATTAGCATCTTCAAACGGGAATCCAAGTACTCTGGCAACGTCCTTAATAACACCTTTTGCAAGCATGGTACCGAATGTAATAATATTACATACATTATCATGACCATATTTTTCACGAACGTATTGTATAACTGTGTCTCGACCTTGAATACAAAAGTCGATATCGATATCAGGCATAGACACACGTTCTGGATTTAGGAATCTTTCAAAGAGAAGGTTGTATTTAAGTGGATCAATGTTAGTAATCTCTAGACACCATGCAATCAATGATCCAGCAGCTGAACCACGACCTGGACCGACAGGAATACCATTAGCTCGTGCCCACATGATAAAATCACTTACAATAAGAAAGTAACCCATAAATCCCATTGAAGTAATGAGATCAATTTCAGTATTTAATCGATCGACGTATCTATCTTTTTCTGCTTCATTAACAGCGCCACGTGCAATCAGCTTATCAAGGCCCTTAAAGCATAGTTCTTTAAAGAAAGTTTCTTGTGTGTGTTCTTTAGGAATTTCAAACACCGGGAAGAATAGCTTATCTGTTTGGAATTCGAAGTTACACATGTCAGCGATTTTACCAGCATTCCAGATAGCTTCAGGGTGATCTGGAAAGCATTCGAGCATTTGTTCAGCGGTTCTCATCCATGGTTCACACTTACCAAAAGAAAAACGGTCAGGATCAGTAAGCTTGTGATGAGTTTGTATACAAAGCATGACATCATGTGCTTTTTTATCTTCTAAGGTTGCATAGTGACAGTCACCAGTTGCAACACACTCAACACCTTTTTCTTTACCAATCTCAAATAACTGCTTGTTAACAATTTTTTGTTCTTCTTGATCTTCAGGCTGAACTTCAAAGTAAAAGCGCTCAGGTCCAAATACTTTTAAAAACCAGTCAATCTGTTTGTAAGCTTCTTCTTTTTGATTATTTAAAAGGAGCTGTGGAATATGACCACCCAAGCAACCAGACGTTACAATCAATCCTTCATTATACTTTTCCAGGACTTTGTAATCGATACGTGGCTTAAAGTAAAAACCTTCTTTAAATGAGAAGGATATTAATTTACACAGGTTACGGTATCCAATCTCATTCTGCACAAGAATGATCATGTGATGATACTTCTTTTCAACAGTTTTCATGCTGGCGTCGGGAATAGTGTATGCTTCCATTCCCAAGATTGGTTTTATACCGGCCTTTTTACATTTTTCGAAGAATTTTACTGCACCAAAGATGTTACCATGATCGGTTACAGCTAAGGATTTTGCATTGTTTTCTTTGCCAAATTCGATGAGGCGATCAAGTTTAATCGCACCATCAAGAAGTGAAAATTCGCTATGTAAATGTAAGTGTGTAAAGTGTTGTGCCATGTTTCTTTGTTATACTATGTTTTGTACTTGCTCTCTGCACTTTTCTATTTCAACTTTAAGCGTAATAGCATGGTTACTAATTTGTGCATTGGAGCACTTAGATGCCATGGTATTTGCTTCCCGAGCAAGTTCTTGCAAGGTAAAGTCAAACTGTTTACCTTTTTCTAAAGCATCGCTATTGAGAATGGTTTCAATTTGTTCAAGATGTCCTTTGAATCGAGTAATCTCTTCATGAAGATCCATCTTATCTAACGCGTGATATAATAAAGCACGTTGGCTGTCAGCAAACTCTTCGCTACTAACTTTAATACTATCAAACTTGTCTTGAATTTCTTTCTGCTTGATCTCAAAGTTTTTGGAGTACTCCTTATCAAGAACTTGGATCTCATTTTTCATGTGATCGATACGTTCTTGCATATCAGCTTTGATTTGCTCGCCTTCTGCTAATCGACTTGCCATAATAGCATCAATTAATTCTTCAGCTGCTTCAAAAAGCATCTTTTTAATATCTTCTGGAACCTGTGCGTCCTGTGACACAAATAGGTGAGGTATTCTAAAAAGACCTTCAACAGTCATTTCACCAGAAACGTTATTCTCTGCTTTGAGTTGTTCAATAGCTTTCATATAGCCTTCAAGTGTGCGCTTAGATGCAGTGACGTTGCTTTTAAAGCAGTTTGGATCACTTAAGTGCAGTGTGAAGTATATCTGTCCGCGCTTTAATCTTTTTTTAAAGAGCTTGATAAGATCTGTTTCGTAAGCAGAAAAGACATGTGGCAAGCGACATGATACTTCAAAGAATCGTGTGTTGAGTGACTTGAGTAGCATGTTAACGCCAACTGGTTCATCTCCGACGGGTAATGTAATTGCTTTACTGGCAAAGCCAGTCATACTTTGGATCACGCTTACTCCAGGTTACTGTAAACATTTTGAACATCATCCATGTCATCAAGAATTTCCAGAAAGTTATATACTTTTTCTGTACTTTTTTCATCCATCTCGACAGGATCTTTAGCGATCCACTCAAGCTCAGCACTTTCGATAGGTAGGCCTTTGCCAGTAAGTTCTTTGCGAATATTTTCAAGTTCTTTTTTATCGCATGTTATTACAGCGTGATCGCCATCGACATGGATATCATTAACATCAAAATCAATGAGCGCTTCCAAAAGATCATCTTCACTTAAGCCAGCTGTTTTAGCTCTGACAACACCAAGTTGTTGAAACATCCAACTGACGGCTCCACCTTCAGCAAGGTTGCTACCGTTACGAGAGAAGGTCTTTCTAAGATCAGCGACACAACGATTTTTATTATCTGTTAATACTTCAACAATGATTGCGCTACCAGCTGGGCCGTAGCCTTCATACATATGCGCTTCGTAATGAACTCCAGGAAGTTCGCCAGTACCTTTTTTGATTGCTCGAGTAGTGTTTTCAGAAGGCATGTTAACGTGTCGTGCTTTTTCAAGCAGTAATCGTAAGTGAGGATTTCCATCAGGATCTCCACCACCAGCACGTGCTGAAATAGTAATTTCCTTGATCAATTTTGTAAATATTTTTCCACGCTTTGAATCTTGCGCTGCTTTTCGGTGCTTAATATTAGCCCATTTACTATGTCCAGCCATTATAAATACCTCAATGATTTTCTTGTTTAACAGTTTGTTTTCAGTGTATCGTGTTTGAACTACACTGTCGACCAGATATTCTTTTTGAGATTAGTTAGATAGTTAAGTAAGTAAGGTCTTTTGTCCTTGATACTTATTCTTCAAGTGTGGCAACGCCTTGAAAGCAATCTGTCGTCCGCGTGGTGTCTTTTCTAGAAGGCCCTTACGTAAGAGAAATGGTTCATATACCGTTTCAATTGTTTCAGCATCTTCACCTATTAATGATGCTAATGTCTCAAGGCCTACTGGTCCACCACTAAAGTTAATAATGATCTTGCTGAGGATAAGATTGTCGACAGTACTTAAGCCATCATCATCGATACCAAGGAATTTGAGAGATTCTTTAACTAGCTTTAAGTCTGCAATGTTCTGATTGTTAACCTGTGCAAAATCTCGAACGCGACGAAGAATTTTTTTTGCAATACGCGGTGTTCCCCGAGCGCATGAGCCAATGATTAATGCGGATTTTTGGTCTATATCAATCTTAAGATACTCTGCTGACTGGAGTACAATCTGTGCAAGTTCAGCGTCTTCATAAAAGTCTAAGCGTTCAGTGATACCAAACCGGCTACGTAATGGTGCTGAAAGTCGACCAGATTTTGTGGTTGCGCCGATTAATGTGAATGGATTGATTGGTAGATTAACTGTCTGTGCACCAGCTCCTTGGCCAATGATAACATCAACTCTAAACTGTTCCATTGCTGAGTATAAAACTTCTTCAACATTGGTTGGCAAGCGATGAATCTCATCGATAAATAGGATGTCTCGTGGTTGTAAGCTTGATAGAATTGCAACCAAGTCACCAGTCCGTTCAAGCATTGGACCACTACAAATTTTAATACCAACACCCATGATATTCGCCATTATTTGAGAAAGAGTTGTTTTCCCAAGTCCCGGAGGGCCAAAAAGAAGAAGGTGGTCTAACGGCTCATTACGCATTTTTGCAGCGGTTGTATAGACGGCAAGCTTTTCTTTGAGTGTTGCTTGGCCTAAATACTCATCAAATGTTCTTGGAATAAAATCAAGCTGTTGTTCTTCAACTGATTCAGGGGTATTGAGAAAATGAATTTCGGTTTCTTCGTTCATAGCAATCTTTGTTTAATGTTTTTGTTGAGTATAGAGCATTATTAAGATATTAAAAAGACTTAGAGTCTGGATGTTGATGTAGAATACCGTTTATCCAACCAAGGCTAGCGAGAGTGATCCATGTATGTGTTAGACCATAACTCATTAATGGGAGCGGTATTCCTACAATTGGGAGCATGCCAGTTACCATTCCTGTATTAATAAGAATGGCTAACAAAATAGGGGATAATAATCCAATTGCCAAAAGTTGGGCAAAGAAGGACGTTAGGTACATGATACCAATTAGGATTCTAATAATTAGGATCGCGTATAAAAGAAGGACAAAGAGTGCGCCAATAAAGCCCCACTCTTCACAAAGGACAGAGAAGATAAAATCAGTTCTGCTCTCAGGTAAGAATGCAAGCTGCGTTTGTGTTCCTTTGAATAGTCCTTTACCTAAAAATCCACCTGAACCAATAGCTATTTTTGATTGTTCAATTTGATAGCGTTCCTTTTTTATATCACCAGCACCTAAGAAAACTTCAATTCTCTTTTTTTGGTATGGCTTGAGACAGCTGTACAGGACTGGTGCACTTATACCGACCATAATAAGGCTAATCATAAAGAATCTTTTTCCAATGCCTGCATACCAAAGCATGATTAATCCAGAAAAACCAATGATTAATGCGGTTCCAAGATCAGGCTGTTTAAGGATTAAAAGGCAACTGAAACCTAAAATTAATAATATTATCCAAAATGATGAGAACCTGAAGCTGCCACTTTCCTCTTCTGTGTAGAGAAAGTAGGTAATAAATGCTGGCAAAAAGAGTCGTGCCATCTCGGATGGTTGGAACTTAAAGAGTCCAAGGTTGATCCAGCGTTGAGCTCCCATTCCAATGGAACCTTTAACAATGGTAAATAACAATAGGGCTATGATAATAAAGTAGGTAAAGTATCCCCAACGACAGAGCGATCGATAATCTTTGAAGTAGAAGAAGGTATAAAGAGCAAAGCCGGAAACGATACCAAAGATCTGTTTTCTAAAGAAGATAGGAAAGGATTGTCCTACGATATGTGTTGAGCTGAATATAAATAGTAGGCCTATCAGGGATATAATAACCGTGATGAGTAGGTTTGGCCATGTAGATCGTCGACCAAGGATCACGCTATTCCTTTTCGAGTTTAAATGCGTTAGGCAAAAGCTTGCCACTAGATGTTTCGGAGCTGTTGCCATTAAAGTCTACAAGGTAGATTGGTATATCGCCACAAAGCTCCCAAATAACCTGTCGGCATGCACCACAAGGTGAACCAAGGTTTTCCGTTGCAACAGCCAATGCTTTGATATTTTTACATCCTTGAGCAATAGAACTAAATAGAGCTACGCGTTCGGCACATTCTGTTAGTGAATAAGAGACATTTTCAATATTACAGCCGCCAATGATGGTATCATCGTCACATAGAATAGCTGCTTCAACATTGTATTTGGAGAAAGGTGCTCGCGCTTGCTTGGACATAGCGATCGCTTTTTGTGTTAGTTTATTAATTTGTTCTTGAGTTAGGCTCACAATACTTCTCCATACCAATAAATATAGTTTAATTATTAGAGAGTTTAGTGGAAAAAAATAAAAAAAAGAAGAAAGTTTGTAAGGATATTGTATGGAGTTAACGGCAAGTGAGGTAATAAGGTTTTGTATGTAAGAAAGCATTGTAGGAATCTGTAGTTTTCTATTTCACTAAGAGCTTATCCGAAAATTCCAACAGCTCTAAAAACGTGAATT
>PVBE010990301.1_pt1 | contig 18927 bp, 20 predicted proteins | sample 1631181 | NCBI WGS metagenome assembly PVBE01 (sample SAMN08397723, study PRJNA350692) | Marine metagenome, whole genome shotgun sequencing project. | isolation source: water | place: Pacific Ocean | collected 2012-04 | reverse complement strand
TTTTGCAACAGCATAACACAACCACATATATTTATTTGTGATCTTTCTCTGAAATTGTTTTGATCTTTAACTTACAAATATAACTCTAAGCTGTATTTGTAGCATTATATGAAATTACGCCTCTGATAGCTGAACAGGTACCTTGAGAGAAAGGTTATGCAAGACCAGCTTTCTGAGCTAAAGAGTTTGGTCGAGTCAACTAAGCAAGAGCTTGCTGATAGCAAAAAGCAGAGCCCTGAAAAAGAGCTTGGAAAAATTGCTGAGCTAGAAGAAAAGCTCAACCAAAACACGGAGCAACTAGTTAGAAAAATGCTAGAAGAGTCGCTGCCTAAAAAGACCCCCTTAGATGTTGTTGATGCAAATATAGTTGAAACATCAGCTCCTTATGTGGATTCTAGGGATAGACCTCAGGATATGCCGCATGGAGTAGAGCAACCGAGAATTAATGCCCAAAGCAAGGTTGCAACTAGATCGCGTTTTGGAAAGGTTGTCGTGGCGCTGCAGTCAGCAAAAAACTTCATTAAGGCTGGTGATACCGTTCAAGCAAAACTATTGGGTGGGGTTGTTGTCTCTACAGGAACAAAGAACGCGGAAAATCCGAAGCCTGTAGTTATGGAAATAATCGACAGCTCTAATTTGCCAGAATGGTTTTCTAGAAATGAGAAAAAATGTCGGGTCATTGGTAGTTGTTTTGGCAGCATTAGTGATGAGCGAATATATATCCGGCTAGAGACCCTGTCTTGTAGCAGTAGAGACGGCTTTGATATTTGGGAGCAACAAATAGATGGATGGGTTGCAGGTGAAGACGGTCGGGCCGGTGTTCGAGGCACGGTTGTGATTAAAGATCGTGAGCTGATGATGAACTCGCTCTTAGGTGGTGTTTTAGGTGGGGCTGCTTCTACTATTGGCCAAATGGCCGGTGGTACGTCGAGTTTCAACCCGATGACTGGTGATGTTAACAAAAACCAAAAAATCTCTAGTTTGCTTCAGCAATCAGGCGGAGCTGGAATATCAGGGGCTCTAGATAGATATGCAAAATACTATATAGAAAGAGCTGAAATGCTAGAGCCTGTTATCCAAGTTTCGTCTAATCGTACAGTGGATATTATTTTTAAGAGGGGTGCTTATTTGCAAAAAGTCCAACCACAAGATTTAGATGATACTAGCGAGCCGCGCCAGCCTTTAAATAGTCAAGCTAAAGGCGTAAGTAAGTCAGAGTTTGATGAGGCGGAGACTTTTATTAACGGTTTATATGAGGAGAAAGATGATGATTAAGTTGTTGGGGGTTGTTAGTTTATGTTTTTTATCTGGTTGTTCGACGTATGGTAGTGCTTTTGATTGCCCTGCTCCTGATGGTAAGTTTTCTTGTCAGCCTGTTAGTGAAGTGGCTGGGGAAGTAGAAAGAGGACTTACCAAAACCGCTCCTCGAAAACAAGATATTGTTTATGTTAATCAAAGCTTTCATATAGGGGGAAATCATGCAAAATAAATTATTGCCGAAAGCGGCGTTAAAACAGAAATGGCATAGTATGTCTAGCAAAATTATGGGGCTGCTTGGAGAGCAAGAAGACTTTGGCGTTGATGTGGATGACGTATCTGTTCATGATCGTATGCAGAGCATGGAGACTAACAACTTTAACGATTTGCTGCATTATGATGAATGGGATCCTAGAGGTTTTTTTGTTAATCAAAACTCTTGTGGTTTTGTCCTTGAGTGTGAGACGTTAGTTGGCTGTGCAAAAAGTCTTGACACTGATTTGGCGTCAATCTTTCAAGATACACTTCCCGTTGGTAGCAATCTCCAGTGTATGTTGATTGCAGATCATAGGATAGATGGGTTGCTAGCTGAATGGGAAGACGGAGTTACTACAGAGCAAGAGGTTTTGCAAAAGCTTGCGGCGCATCGCCGCAAGTATTTGGCTGATTTGGCTTTGGCAACTCAATATCCATTGCGAATGTTCCGAGTTGTTTTGAGTTATTCTGTGCCCAAAAATTTAGATCCTATGGGTGTTGATGAGATGCTGCTTGTCAAAAACAAGTTGATGTCTCAATTGCAAGCTATCTTTGGTGAGGTTGAGATGCACGTTGAGCCTACTCAGCTACTATCGTTGTTGCGTGGCGTACTATATCCAAGCACAGATCTCATGCCAAGTGATCAGCAATACGATCCTCTCAACTCACTAGCAAGACAACTGGCTAGTCCCGGTGGCAAAATAACGATTGCAGATGATCATATGGGGTATGAAAGGGATGGCGACAAATGGAAAATCAAATCATTTTCCCTGTCAGGAATGCCGCGGCAATGGAAGCAAGGTTTGATGAGCTGTTTGATCGGTGACAGCATGTCGGATTTGAAGCAAGTTCCGTGCCCTTTCATAATTCATTATGGAGCTCATGTGCTTCCAGCTGAAACAACCAAGAAAAAAAATATTAAGATGGCGCGCATTGAGAGCCAGGTTAACACTTCGTTAGCGAAGAAAATCCCTAGCTTAGCTCGCCAACACGAAGAATGGCGGTTTGCTAAGGGTCGTGTAGAGCTTGGTGATAGGTATCTTGAGACAAGTATGTCGGTTGTGTTGTTTGCCCCTGATGATACTTTGGCTTTAGCAGAGCAGAAGCTTGTTAGTTTGTGGAAGTGCAATGGTTTTTTGTTGCAAAGCGATAATTATATTCAGTTGCCAGCATTTTTGAGTATTTTACCTATGAGCTGGGGGGATGGTTGGCATGCCAGAATGAAAGGGTTTTCAAGAATGACGACGACACTGTCGTACCAACCAGCAAATCTTTTGCCTTTGCAAGGCGAGTGGACAGGAAATTATGGGCATGGCGTCCCTCTAGTTGGGCGACGAGGTCAGGTTATGAATTTCAATCCTTTCAACACGAATGGCAATTACAATATTGTGGTGGCCGGTACTCCAGGCTCTGGCAAAAGCGTTTTGATGCAGGAGATAATGAGAAGCACACTATCAAGATCTGGTAGAGTATTCGTGCTTGATGTAGGGCGCTCGTTTGAGATGACCTGCAAACAACTTGGTGGTTCTTTTCTGGATTTTAGCTCGGCTTCTAACTTGCGTATTAACCCATTTTCTACAATTGCGCTTGATGATGGCACAGATGAGAAATACGAAGATTATTTGAATGATGTTTTTAGTTTTTTAGAGGGGATTGTCGCGACTATGGCTGCCCCTAACGACGGGTTGGCAGATACCCATTTGCCAAGAGTTGGGATGGCTATTAGGAAAACTTGGATCAAATACAAAAACAAAAGCACAATAACGAAAGTGGCCGAAACATTGCTGGACTCAAATGATCTCATGGACAAACAAATTGGGGGAATGCTATATCCATACACAAAAGATGGTCCTTATGGTCGGTTTTTTGAGGGAGAATCGAATGTAGATTTAAAGAGCAATCTTGTTGTTATAGAGTTTGAGGAGCTGAAAAATCGCAAGAATTTGCAGACTGTAGTGGTGCAGATGATGATTGTCCAAATTTCTAATGAGATGTTTGGTGGCGGTAGAGAGATCCCTTTCCAAATAGTCATGGACGAGGCTTGGGATCTCCTGAAGGGAAAAGGGACATCAAGTTTCATTGAATCTATCGCTAGAAAAGCCCGCAAATATATGGGTGGGTTGATGGTTGGAACTCAGGGTGTTAACGATTTTTTTGCTAGTGCCGGCGCAAGAGCTGCCTTTGATAACTCCGAGTGGAAGTGTCTCATGCAACAGCAGGCGGAATCTATTCGCTCTTTGAAAAGCTCGCCTGATTTTGGTTTGACTGAGCAGCTAGAATATTTGCTCAATAGCGTCATCACCAAAAAAGGTGTCTACTCAGAGGTTTGTATAAAAGGCAAGGGCGGAGCAGCTGTTGTGCGCTTGAGATTAGATCCTTTTTCTCTGCTGTTGTACTCCACTGCTCCAGAAGATTATAGGGCAATCATGGAAAAAGTTAATTCTGGGTTTGCTCTGGGAGATGCTATTGCTGGCGTTTTAAAAGATAGGGGGCAAGATGTCGACTTCGATAACTAGAGCTAGCATATTTTGTTTTGCTATTGTAGCTTTTAGTGTTTTGTGGCAATGGGGCTTTGATTTGCCTTCTTGCTCAAAGTGTATTTTCCAGCGATATTTATTTGTTGGGGCTGGGGTTGGATTTTTGCTTGCTGGCTTTGCTTCTTCTTGGGCAAGAATTGTGGTCTTAACATTGGTGGGTTGTTTGACTCTCTACGGTTTGATCCTTGCTTCGTTGCAATTGCTGGCTTGTCCATTGATATTGGGGAAGGTGCTGTTTCCTGCACTTGCTACTGCTGCCTTTTTGGGTTTGTTTTTGCTGGCATGCTATTGTTGCATCAAAGAGAAGGGCTTGAAATCCTTTTTTGCTGTTGTTTCTTTGTTTTGGTGCTCCCAAGCAATTGTCGTATGGGGCTTGGGATATACTATTGCGCCAGCTCTTAGTGGCAGCCTATCAGAAAAGCTATTTTTGATTGGCAAGTCAAAAGCCCTGACGGTTGGGGATTTTGTTGCCTTCCAAGCTAAGGTTCTAGGCAAGGATTATTCCTTGTTGAAAATTATTGGAGGTGTGGCAGGAGATGAAATCACTCATCAAAATGGGTCTGTTTTTGTTAATGGGAAGCCAATAGGTCATGTTCGCCAGCAAACTTCGTGCAAAAAAGCCGTAACACCTATTGCTCCAGGAATTATTCCAGCTGGGAAAATATTTGTATATACACCTCATCCAAGGAGCATTGATTCGCGCTATGCAGAGGTTGGTTTGATTTCATTAACAAATGTTGAAGGGAGGGCTTATGCGCTCTTTTAGCATGAAAATCAATGCTTTAGGGGTTGTTGCTAAAGTCAATAGTTGTCTGGGAAAAATGTTATCCACAATATCTGTGGGTCAAAAAGCTAGAAATTATATTAAGTTAGGTTGCAGCTATTTTTTGCTCTATAGCAGCGTGGCTACTGCTCATAATTTGGGCGTTGTGGCAGCTACCTTTGATATCAAAGAGCAGTGTTTCTTGGAGATGATCCAAGTGCGTTTGTCTGGGCTTGGGTATGACGGAATTTTAAAACATCAGAAGAAAATCCAGAGTATTGCTAGGCGCAAAGTAGAGCGTCCCGTAGGGGTTAGTTTGCCAAGGGCAAGCGTTAATAGGCGTTTTGTGTTCGATCCAAGTATCACCACGGAAGTGAATATTCGAGGGGCAGATGGAGAGGTTTTAATTAAAAAAGGGACGAGCGCGAACCCGTTGGATTTCGTATCTTTGTCGCAGCACCTTTTATTTTTTGATGGAGATGACAAAAAGCAGGTGGCCTATGTTAGCGCGAAGAGCGGATTGTTAATTGCAACGTCAGGCTCTCCTTTGGAGCTGGAGGCTCAGCTTGGTAGAAGAGTTTATTTCGATCAGGCGGGAGTCATGGTTAAGAAATTTGGCATTAAAGCTGTACCTGCAATGGTTTCCCAAAACGGTGATAAGTTGATTGTTGAGGAGGTGGTTTTGTGATTGATTTATTGCAAGCAGCTCTGCCCACAGGCTGGACAGGAATGAGGAATCAAACTGTGCCTGTGAGCAGAATATTAATTGTAGCTGCTTTTTGTTTTGTGTGCATCAATTCTTTTGCAAAGCCTTGTGTAGGCAAATTTGTGAACCCCATTACCGATATTTGCTGGGCTTGTATGCTCCCTATTCGTATAGGACCGATGCCGAATTTGAGTAGTCAAATTGATACGAAGAATCCCTCAAATCCAGTGTGTTTGTGTCCCAAAGAAGGCTCGCCTGTGCCAGTGCCGGGGATTGTTGTTTCTTTTTGGGAGCCTGTACGGCTAGTTGATGTGACCCGAACTCCCTATTGTATGGTTGGGCTTGGCGGTATATCCATGGGAGGCGGTGGCATTAAAGGGCATGGCGGAGTTGAGTATTCTGACGATGGCGGGAAGAGCAGTTTTTATAACGTGCATTATTATGTTTATCCGCTTATTTATTGGCTGGAGCTGCTAACTGATTTCGGCTGTATGGAAATGGCATCATTTGATGTTGCCTATATGACAGAACTCGATCCGACTTGGAATAATGACGAGCTTGGAGCTATTTTGAGTCCTGAGGCTGCGCTGTTTGCCAATCCAATTATGCAGGCCACGTGCGCGGCTGATTGTATCGCAGCTACGGCTGGTTTTCCTCTAGATAGCTTGAGTTGGTGCGCTGGCTGTCATGGCTCTATATATCCGTTTTCGGGAACAGTTGGCTCGCATGCAGGCGGAGTAAGCGCTGCTTTGTTGTTAGTAGAGAGGATGCTAGCAAAGCATCATCGGACGGGGCTTGCTTGGGAGACGTCTGGGAAAAGAGCTTTATGCAAAAAAAGGATTTGCCCGGTTATTAAAAAGACACAGTACAAAACGCAGATGACCTATCCCAAGCCTCATACGAACTCAAAAACGGCTTGCAACCCTCTTGGTAGAACGTCATTTTTTTGGGGCTCAGGGCGAGAATACCCTTACAAGGGTGAGGATTTTGGTTTTTTGATTTGGAGAAAAAGAACATGCTGTATGCTTTAAGAATTATATTTGGTTTGGCTTTTTGCCTGCAAGCTCATGGCAAAACTGAAATGCACGTGCTGGTTAGCTTTAGTATGCCTGTTGATACTATAGTAGCTCTTGCCAATAGCGCTGAAAAAATAGGGGCAAGGCTGGCTATTAGAGGTCTAGTGGATGGTGATTTCAAGTCTACAGGTTTGATGGTTAGCAAAGTTAGCCATAAGTCTGGTGCTGGTTTGGATATTAATCCTGAACTTTTTTCAAAAGTAGGGGCAAAGTCAGTTCCTTGTTTTGTTTTGGTTGACTCGAAAATAGATGGGAGCATTAAAGCCTTCGATAAGGTTTCTGGCAATGTGACGCTGGATTATGCGCTAGAGCAGATTTCTAAAAGAGGCGAGCTATCGGACGATGCTCGCGAATTATTAAAAAAGCTGAGGGCTGGCAATGTATAAGTTATTGTTTGGCCTAGTTTTGTTGGTTGTTAGTTTGGTGGCTTTTGCTGGCTATCAGGATGGCCAGTCTTTTGGTGGCGGCATTATGCCAAGCAAACATAGCTTGTTCTCAAAGAGTGCTCTTTCTAATGTGCCTGGGCACAAGGACTCGAGCAGCCATGGGCTTGATAATGAGTCGGCTATTGAATCTCGAGCTGCAAGTGCTATGGAAAATTCAGAGGCCGGGCAGTTTCTAATGGACGCCGCTAGTCGCGATTCTAAGTTTGATATAGGTGAGCAAGACGCAATAATGCTTAGCGCAGATAGGCACATTGCCAATCCTTTGGAGTCGGTTAGTGATGCGTTTCGCGGGAAGGTAAAAAAACTCGCAAACGTAATGTTAGGCGCGAAGTATGTGAGCAATCTGGAGAGCCATCTTTGGTGAGCTGCAAATATTTGCTCAAGGCTGTTCCTTATTATGGTGAAAAAAGTTGCGAAGAGCAGCATGAAAAATCCCTAGAGACGTGTGAAAATACATTAACGGTTACACCGCAACACCAAGAAAAAACATGCGAGGAGCCTGGAGCCGCAGTTATTCACAAATCTGTGATTGAGTTAAGAGAGAAAGCTCACACAAAGGTTAATATTCCTATCGTGCATCGTACTTTTAAGGTTGGCGTTGCTGGCAGATGGGGCAGCAATGGAGGGGAGAGTGTATACAATAGATATGCCCGCGGAGGTTCGTGGAAGAATATATCTGCTGAGCGACGACAAACTGGAGTTAAGAAAGTAATGGTAAAGTTCGGTTGGCGGTTTGAGAATAAACCAGTGTATTCTATGGTTGGGTTAGGAACCCAAAGCTTGAACCCGAGTATTGTGGTTAAACCTGCTGAGTATAGGGTTGAGCCTATTATTAAGCACGTGCAGATCCGCTCGTCTGGTTGGTTCAGGCATTCTGTGCATGAAGACCAGCATACTGGATGGCGTGCGCCAAGGAAAACTTCTGATAGAGAATTAATTATACCTAACTCTATGTTTGCGTGGAGTGATGGCTCGCCTCCTTATGCGAGGGATGGGGCTGTTTGTAGTGTTAGCTCTGAGCGTTGTATTGATAGAGCAGACAAGACTTTTTATGGGGTTCGGGTTTCAAAACCTTGTTGGAAAAAAGAGATAACCTATAGTTGTCGTTATCCATCGAAAAATAATTGCAAGCCTCTTTTGGACAAGGGATGTAGCCAAACGTCATCGGTGTGTTTAAAACGAGTTGGCGAGGTTTGTGTTAATTATCAAAAAACGTTTGATTGCTTGACGGGGTTTAGTGATAGCTGGTCTGGCTGTGAGTCGTTTGTAGGTCGTCCTTTATGCCGCGTTTTGAAGGAAGATGTGCTTGAAGGGAAAGCTAGCAAGCTTATTGCTGGGAAAGATATTTCTAGGGATTGCTGGAAGAAAAAAATTAGCTATTCTTGCGCCTATCCTGCTCCTAACGACTGTGAGGCTTTGCGGCTGCCTAGTTGCAAGCAAATCAAAGAGAAGTGTTTGAAGACGGTTAATGGGGTGTGCGTAGTCATGAGTAGGACCTACAAGTGCGTGGATGGGGTTAATGATGGTGGTTACACGACTAATTGTCAGGATTTGGAAAAGAAAGCGTTAGCTGGTATTTGTGAGAGGGTTAGTCACGATGCCGGATCTAAACAAGCTAAATCAGTGGATGGTTTTAAATATGAGGGGGTTTGGGAACGCACCAGTGTGTTTAAGTGTCAGCATCCATCGAAGAATAATTGCGCCGCTTTAATTGCCACGGGCTGCTGCAAAGTGAAATCTACTCGTTGCAAAAAGACTGTTTCTGGTACATGTGTTGTGTGGGAAAAAGAGCTTGTCTGTGGAGAGGATATAGAAGATGAATCTTCTATTGTAGGGGCTAAGGTTTTGGGTCTTGGCGGGGAGCTTCGAGGGGATGTTGATATTAATGACTCCAATATAGGGGAAAGCATAGCGCAGCTAACAGCAGCCAAAGAAGCTGGCGAAGATGGGGCTGGGTCAAAATCCCCAACTGTTTTTAAAGGTCGTGGTTTGCAATGCACATGGGGTCCGACTGGAGCAAATAATTGTTGTCGCATATCTGGGTGGGGTCAGTCCATTGGCTTTGTAGAATGCAATTCTGAAGAGGAGCAGCTAGCTCATTTGCGCAAGAAGAAATACTGCGTTCCCGTTGGTAGCTATTGTTCGTTTTGGTGCAACGTTCCTTATAAGCATGCGTATTGTATCACTAGGAAGAACTCCTATTGTTGCTTCAAGGGCAAGTTGGCTCGTTTAATTCAGGTTGAGGGGCGCAAACAACTAGGAATTGGTTGGGGAAGTGCTAAACATCCTGATTGCAGGGCTTTAACTATGAAGGAGTTTTCTAGGATTAATTTCAACAAGATTGATTTTAGTGAAATTCATCCGGATGTGTTGGCAAACTTTAAAAAGCACGATGCGACGCAAATTAAAAAACGCATGGCTGGCATGGTTAGAAAACAGATGTCGCAAGGCTCTTATAAGAGGGGCAAATAATGGTTAGGTTGTTTTTGGTTTTGGTTTTTTGCTCTTGTTCTTATGCTGGCGGTGGTTTTTTTGCAGGGCACAGCGATGGTTGGTTTTGGTATCAATCCCAAAAAGCAAATGTTAGCAAAAAGGTGTTGAATAAAAATCCGCAGCAAATAATAAAGAGCTGGCAGAACAAACATAAATATTTGCGTGCCAAGGCTATTGTTACTCAAAACCCAGAGGATGTTGCAAGATTTATAGCTTGGCAGAATTTTTTGATTAATCATTCAGAGCGTTTTGCAAATGTTTTTCAGCATGTTATTGCTACTCATCCAGAGTTTGATTTTGAGAGAGAATTGCCATCCAGCTCTGTTGGACATGACGCGGCTGTAGCCAAAAAAGAAAGGTTGGAGCTTGCTAGAATTAAAGCTTTTGCCAAAGACCATGGTTTGTTTTATTTCTTTGATGGGCGCGATGAGGGTTCTATTGTGATGGCCGGGATTGCTCAACGCTTTAGTGAAAAGCATGGTTTTGATTTGTTGGTGGTTGCCATGAACCAGCAAGGGGTGAAAGCTATCCCTCAGGCTCGGCTTGACAAAGGCCAGGCTGCAGCTCTTGGGGTTAAGTATTTTCCGGCGTTGATTTCTATCAATCCAAAGACTATGGCTACGCTGCCGTTAGCTCATGGCCGCGTCCATGCTTTAGATGAGCTGGAGTTTAAGTTAGTTGGATTTTTACACAGGGGGAGGAAGCAAAATGTATAGGCTTTTATTTTTAATTTTGGTTTTTTGCTCTTGCTCTCATGCTGGGGTTGGTCTTGACAAGGCTTTTGAAAGTCTTGGGATGCGCTCTAACTCCACTAGGCCTGGAATATATAATTCGCAGGCTAGTGGGTATTACGGCGGTGGTGGCTTGGAGGTGAGATATCCTAATCACGTGTTTCGCCCTTTTCATATGACGCTGCCATCGTATCAGATTGAGAATTGCAATGCATCGATGTCATTTGGTGGGTTAGATATTTTCAAGGGAGGTGAGATGGTGAAATCGCTCAAGGCTATTGCAACTGGTTTTAGCTCTTACGGATTTATGCTGGCTATTGATGTGCTGTCACCACAAATAGGCAACAATATCCGCTGGCTCAAAAAAACTCAGAACTTTTTGAACAGCATGAGCATTGATGGTTGTAGGGCTGGCATGGAGCTGGCACAAGGAATGGCTATGAAAAACGATTCATTGGAGAGGCATATTTGTACGCGCTATCAGAGCGGCAAATCTGGAAGCTATGGAGGCCTTGGTAGTGCTGCTGGGCATTGTGGCCGCAAACGAAACGAACAAAGAGGCGCTATCGCCAATGCTAAAAAGAGCGTGGCTGGCATGAAAGATGTTTTCATTGGAGACTTCAATGTTGCGTGGATGGCCATCGAAAAACATCCTTACTTGAAGGGCATGCCGCTTGAGCTGAAGTTCTTTTTTATGTCCCTAACTGGCACTTTGGTATCGAATAATGGCAAGCAAACATACTTTCCCAGTCAGATGAAAAAGCTGATAGCTCCGATGATGAATGGAGGAGGTATGGACGGTTTATTGGCGTGTGCGGACAAGGAAAAATGCTTGGGTGTGCAAAGCGGAGCGCTCTTTGTGATAGACAAGAAAGAGTCTTTAGTTGGCATGGCAGAAAAGATGCTGCTCCATATTGCCAACACTGCGCTTGATGAAGGCGAGAAGGCGGAGATTAAAAAAATTAAGGCGTTTGTTGACTCCTCCAACTTGCCAATCCTAAAAATGATATATGTCAACGTGGCCTTGGAAAGAGGAAGCAAGTTTTTAAATACCTCAGCGTATGCCGAGACCATTGCCTATGACATTTTGTTCACATATTTGGCTGGGATAATTGGCGATATTAGTGAGTCAGTGGCGGCTTTAAAAAAAGTTCAGTTCGGGGAAGGGGTTATAAAGAGATTTGAGGAAGGTCTTTTGCAAGTTAAGGATGATGTTGCTAGAGAAAGGGCGGACTTATATAGAAGGGCGCAAACTAGGTTTAAGTTTGTTGAGGAGACTCAACATAAAGAAAAAACTTTAGGTTCAATGACAAATTGGGAGATTTAACATGAATACAGTATATGCATTTGGTAATGGCGACGTGCTCGCCCAAATATTTCAAGGAGTCGCTATGTTATGTAGCGGCAAGGCAGGGGTTTTAAGCCACCTCGCGGCGAGCGTTGGTGTCATGTGTGCTCTTTTTATGGGGGCTGCTAAGAATGATCCTTCCTATATCGCAAAGTATATGGGTTGGTATATATTGGCCTTGACGTTTTTGATAATACCAAAGAGCAAGGTGGTGGTAGAAGATAGAGTTACTATGCAACGCTACGTTGTTGCTAATGTTCCTCTGGTGCTTGCCGAAGGAGCTGGTTTTGCTAGCACTATTGGTTATGGTCTCACCAAAGAGTTTGAGACGGTGTTTAACTTCCCTGCTGCTATGCGATATACGGAAACAGGTCTTTTGATGGCCTCAAATTTGATTAAGGAAGTAGAGCAGGTGAAGGTACGCGATGATACCGTGCGCCAAAACTTAAAGGAGTTTTGCTCGCAGTGCATTATATACGATTTGGCTATAGGACATAAGTATTCCATGAAGGATTTGCGCGAGACCGATGATATTTGGGCGTTGGTTAATGCACACCCTAGTAAGAATAGAATGTTTGATTATTATGATGATGTTGAAAAGGTTACCAATAAGGTTACCTGTCATGAGGGCGGGGGCTTGCTTGCGAAAGAATGGAAGAAAATGACAGAGCAGGCATCTGTGCGCCTTGGTGAAAAGTTTTTCCCTTCTATGACTAAGGGTGTTGGAGATCTCGCCAACAAGAAAGCTAAGATTAATTTCTTTTTGGGGATAGAGCAAGGCACGCAGTTTTTCATGGACTCATCTAAGAATGCCCATGATATATTGCGCCAGAAAATGATGATCAACTCCATCAAAGATGGGCTTGTCATGAACGCGGCCAAGGTGGATGCTGGTGCTGCAGCTACGACATTTGCAGCAGAGCGAGCCTATATCCAGCAAAAGGAATCTTATAAGATTACCGGGTTGTTGGCAGGCAAGGTTCTGCTGTCTTTGCGCAGTTTGTTTGAGTGTTTGATATATGCTTTGTTCCCCATAGTGGCGATATTAAGTGTGGTTAGCTCTGGCGGATATCGCAATCTTTTAACCTATGGAGGGTTGATTTTGTGGATTAATACCTGGCCGTTGCTGTATGCCGTGTTGAATTTTGTGATGAGCTTGTCAGCATACAAAGCTACTCAGGCGATGATGGCTGGCGCAGAAAGTGCGTTTAGCTGGATGGTGTCGCCGGCCATTGCTGCTATCCATTCAGATATAGCGGCGCAGGCGGGTTTTTTGAGCATGAGCATTCCGTTTATCAGCTACGCTGTTGTTAAAGGCGGGGCGCAATCATTCATGCATTTGGCTGGGTCTGTTACCGCTGTTGGACAAGGTGCTGTTAGTGCGGCAGCGTCGGAAAGTGTGACAGGGAATTATAGCTATGGGAATGTTAACTCCGGCAATATTTCGCAGAACAATAGGAATGCTAACAAGTTTGATACCAATAGTAGTATCCGTAGTGGCTCTTCTACAGTGCAGGGAGCAGAAGGGGAGACTTATACTAATACTGCTGGTGGGAGAAATACTGTTGCTGTGCCAAATTCACAGCTGCTTGATAATCATAGTGTTAATGAGCAGGTTAGTAGTGAGCTTAGTGACAGGGCTGCGCAAAGCTTCGACTCTGCCATAAATGAAAGCGAGGCTTATCTGGATAGCAAAGCGGAGAGCTTTGATGCTATTACTGCACGCGCTGCTGAGTATACAAAAAACAAAAGTAATGATGAGAGCTGGACTCATGGTGTGGACGCCAAAGTTGGCGCTGCTTATGAGCGGGTGCATAATTTCAATAAGAATAATGGGATTAGTGCTGATAGGACTGAAGGTCAGAGCGTGTCTGCTGATGGGAAAGCTTTTGTTAGGGGGACTCTTGGTGGCTTGGTTGGCAAAGCGTTGGCGGCTGTCGGTGGTCCTGAGGTTGGTGGTGAAGTTAGCCTTAATGGAAAAACCAGCAGCGATCATTCTGATAAATTTTCTAGCAGTGAGAATGCTGCTAAGAATGAGCAATATAGGAAGGATATGGCGTTTCTTGAGAATCATGCTAAGACCAATAGGTACAGCGAAAGTGATACTGAAGGTAAGCGCTTCTCTGAAACTATCAATGCAAGCTCTAGAAAGGCTGAAGAGCATCGCTCTAATGCTGAGGCTTCTTATAGAGAAGGTGAAAATTATACGAAGGCGGCTAGTCTTGCTTCCAACACGTCGTCTAACCACAGTCAAAACCTCAATCAGGATTATGTTGATTGGCTTGGTGCGAAGTTTGATAGTGGGAAGATTAGTAGGGAAGAGCATAGCAAGGCTTTGACTGGGACGGCTGATGAGCGCAGCAAATATGGCAAAGAATTTGCTAAGGTTCAAGCCGATAAGGTAAGAGATGAAGCTCCTATTAATTCTTTTAAAAACTCGCAGGAGATTAAGAGCGCTCACGAAAGGAATGCAACAGTTATTAAAGGTAAGGGAGGAGGAGCTAACAATAACAATAAGCAGAAGGTTATTAATAAGGCTACAGGAGATGGGACTTACAGGAATGAAGTTAATGGCAGGCAAACGCAAGACAAAGTTACTGCCGCTTTGAAAAACAATAAAAACAAGGTGCAAGTGGATGGTCAAGGTGTGATAGACAAAGGGAAAAATATTAAAAATACGGTTGAGAAAAAGCAAGATAGTAGTTTAGCCATGGGGGCAGTGCCAGATTTAGTTAAGAATTTGCCTGGCAGTACAGGCGGCATTGTTAAAAATGCTGCCCTTAGTCCATTTAGGGATGTCGGGAATATGGTTACAAAACCACTTCGGGAAGTCACAGATGTGGTTACAAAACCTTTTACAGGGTTAGTTGATGATGCTAAGTCTATTGCCAAGCTTACAGGGCTTAGTGGTAGCGACAAGAAGCCTGAGGATGAGGGTTAATTATGTTTGTTATAAAAAGGGCTAAATGGGTGGGTTCCATCAAGGATATCATAGGTTTTTTTGGGAGTTACTGCATCCCAGACTTCTTCGGGGAACTTATTTTTGTGGGCAGAGGTCATGACTATGCTAAATAGAAGTTTTACAGCAAAAAATATAAAAACTCCAAAACCAAAGCTTGAGGTTAAAAATCCTAGTGCTATTCCTAAAGATATACCTAGGATGGTAGAATTTTTTCTGGATTGTGCGCACAACTCTTTACAAGCATCAACCTCTTCTTTGGAAGGGGAAGTGTCAGCTTGTGAGCCTTGTTTGATGTATGTTTGGCCGTCGATGGTTATGGTTTCTTTGCTCATGAATTCTCTCCTTGATTTGGTTAATTTTAGACGATTTGAGTGTGTTAATCAAATTCAAGAGAGGAGTTTGAGTAAGGGACGATCATCAAGATCCCAAAGAGACAAGGTGAGTAGTGGTTGGGCTTTGGGGTGTGTGTATGAGTGAGTTGTTGAGGTTTGAGATGAATTCAAATTATGGTGAAAATGATACTGAAGGTAAGCGCTTCTCTGAAACTATCAATGCAAGCTCTAGAAAGGCTGAAGAGCATCGCTCTAATGCTGAGGCTTCTTATAGAGAAGGTGAAAATTATACGAAGGCGGCTAGTCTTGCTTCCAACACCTCGTCTAACCACAGTCAAAACCTCAATCAGGATTATGTTGATTGGCTTGGTGCGAAGTTTGATAGTGGGAAGATTAGTAGGGAAGAGCATAGCAAGGCTTTGACTGGGACGGCTGATGAGCGTAGTAAATATGGCAAAGAGTTTGCTAAGGTTCAGGCCGATAAGGTAAGAGATGAAGCTCCTATTAAGTCTTTTAAAAACTCGCAGGAGATTGAGAGCGCTTACCAAAGTAATGCAGCAGTTATTAAAGGTAAGGGAGGAGGAACTAACAATAACAATAAGCAGAAGGTTATTAATAAGGCTAAAGAAGATGGGACTTACATGCATAAAGTTGATGGCAGCCAAACGCAAGACAAAGTTAATACCGCTTTGGAAAACAATAAAAACCAGGTGCAAGTGGATGGTCAAAATGTGATAGGCAAAGGGGAAAATATTAAAAATGCGGTTAAGGAAAAGCATGATAGTAGTTTAGCCATGGGGGCAGTGCCAGGTTTCGTTAAAGGTTTGCTGAACACAGTTGGTGAAGGAACTGATTTGGCGAGGCAGGTTAAGGGTCTGCAGGGCAAGCCGCCAACAAATATGGCGTCTAACGACAAAGCAGACAAACCTAAGGGGGAAGGATGAGTTTAGTCTCGGTGGTATTAATTTCAATATTAATTGTTTCGATTACGAAAGTAATAATGCGATGTGCCTGGAGTATAGGGGCAGTCGTTATCTCTTGGTTGGTGTTGTGGGGTTATTGTGTCCCAGACTTCTTTGGAAAATTTTGTTTTGTCTGGCGGATATATAACGAGACCAATGATGACATATAAGGGAAGAAATAAAAATAAAGAGGTGAATATAGTGTTTATAAATAAGTCAGCTCCTCCAAAGATGGAGAGAGTCCAACAAGCGGCGAGTGTTTTGAAGGTTAACTTCCAGGATTTTGACTGTAGTTCGCTGCGATACGCTTCAAACTTTTCTAACTCTTCTTTGGAAGGGGAAGTGTCGGCTTGTGCTCCTTGTTTGATGTATGTTTGGCCGTCGATGGTTATGGTTTCTTTGCTCATGAATTCTCTCCTTGATTTGGTTAATTTTAGACGATTTGAGTGTGTTAATCAAATTCAAGGGAGGAGTTTGAGTAAGGGGCGATCATCAAGATCCCAAAGATACAAGGTGGGTAGTGGTTGGGCTTTGGGGTGTTTGGTATGAGTGAGTTGTTGAGGTTTGATTTTCAAAATAGGAGAAAAAAATGAGTGAAGATATAGATAAGAAAAGATTAACGGAAAATTTGAGGCGGGTGTTTGAGCGATATTTTAGTCGTGGTGGCACAGCTTCTGGTTCGATGTTGAGTGATGTGACATATACGGCTGCAAAGGACGCAGCTTTCGAGTATGCGGGAGATAATACAGAGTTGGCGGCAAATATATTAGGTACGCGAGAGGGCTACGTTAAATGTTCTTTGGAGCTTGGGAGCGATAGAAATGGGAATTGTTAATATGATTAAGAAGCTTAAATTGAGAAACAGCTGTCTATTAAAATCAGCATATATATGCATCCTAGCAATAATTGCCCCTGTTTTTTATTACATCCCTTTTTGGATTAACCTATCTGGGCAACATGGTATAAAATTCCTTTTTAGCATGCTAATTAGCAATATCAATTACCCTGTCATGCTAATGTTTTTATTAATGTTTGTGTTTGCCATTTTTCTGCTAATTATATTCTTCTGGATAAACAATAAATTTATAGGCATTTTGACAGCAAGATACGCTGCCAAAAGAAAATTTCCACTAGCAACTACGCCGATAAATTTAAAGTATAAGATATACGCTAATATATCAATTTTTTTGTTGATGCTGTCAATACTTGTCGTTATTTTTTTGACTAATAATTTGTTTGATATGTTGTGGCACAATAACAAAGAAGTACTTACTCTACCCCATTTACAACAAATTATTAGAAATTTAAATGTATCCATTATTTTAGCTGTTTTAACTACTGGGTATTGTTTTGTGGAAAAAATTAGCTCTGCTGAAAACAAAATATACGAAGACATTTTTCCTATATCTATAGAGAAGAATAAGAAAGGTCTCAGTCTTTTTGTGATGTTGGTGTTTCTTGTTTGTGGGCTGAATGATTTTGGCATGAGAGCAGATGGAATAAAAACATTTGGAACCAAGCTTTTCAGTGAAATTGATGAAATAGGAGATGCTGTATATTTTGGGGAATACAACCACAAATATTATATTGCTAGCACATACAACACCACCTGGCTTGTATGCAAGCAAAAAGAAAATGGAAAGTTAAGAGATTGTTTGGGCAGGGCGAAAGATGTAGGTGGTTTTGTTGGTGGACGTAAAAGTAGGTTTAATTTAAAAAATAGGAGAGAAAATGAGAGAAGATGTAGATAAGAAAAGATTAACGGAAAATTTGAGGCGGGTGTTTGAGCGATATTTTAGTCGTGGTGGCACAGCTTCTGGTTCGATGTTGAGTGATGTGACATATACAGCCGCAAAGGACGCGGCTTTCGAGTATGCGGGAGATAATACAGAGTTGGCGGCAAATATATTGGGTACGCGCGAGGGATACGTTAAATGTTCTTTGGAGCTTGGGAGCGATAGAAATGGGAATTGTTAGGTTTAATTTGAAAAAAGAGGAGAGAAAATGAAAAGAGAGCAAGAGTTTCAAGTTAAGTTGTATTCAATGTTCATGGAATATTTGGATAGAGCGAAAGATATAGATGGGTTTGTTGATTTGGTGGAGAAGCCGTTTGTAGAAGCGGTGATGAATCATTGTGATGGTGATGTACTACGAGCATCTGAGTTAATTGGGTGCTCCAAGACGGGGCTTGCTAATAGATTGAGGCGGGAGTTTGGTACGGCAAAGATTGGGGGTAATCAGGTTTTGCTCCGGCCGATGAGGATTAGGGGTTATCAGAAAGTTAAAAAGAGAGTTGGGGAGTAAATAATGTTTTCTAACATCGTAAGAGGTGGTCAAACCCTGATGCACAGGGTGCGAATGTTCTGGCAGGTGATATTGGCCTCGTGGAAAATTGGGTTGCTAGTGGCCGTGTTGTTTTGTGGAGGGTATACATACAAGACCGTGCCTAATTATGTTTGGGTGCAGGTTTTTTCCTATGCCAGGGCTAAGGCTGCTGTGAGCTTAAGCTCTATTAGTGGGAGTGTCCCCAAGCAAAACTTTCAGTTAAGAAATGGTAGGGTTATTAAAACAACGGCGAAAAGGATATTGCGCGATGTTGAGGTTAATCACAACCTGAAATTTGTGGTTTGGCAATTCAAGCAAGGGGTGCGTTATGGTTTGTTTGTTTGGTTTTTATTGTTTTTTGGCGCGTTAGTTATTTGGAGTTTTCATGGTAGAGGGCTGAAGAAAAACAAACATTTGCGCGGCACGTCTTTGTCTGGGGCATTGGTTTTGAAGGAGCAGCTCAAGAAAAAGATGGGGCGATTGGCTTCTATGGTTGCTTTGAGGTGGTCTAAGGACAAAATTGCCTTGGAGAAAAAAAGCGAAGTTCTAGGCACTTTGTTGGTTGGCACAATAGGCTCTGGGAAAACGGTGGCTCTGCTTGAAATAATGCAGCAGGTTTGGAAGAAAAATGGTTGGTTTTCTTGGCTTGCACCCACCAAAGGAGAGAAGGCGTTCGTGTATGATGTTAAGGGTGGTTTTGTGGAAAAGTTTTATCGGGAGGGGAAAGATATTCT
>PVBE012773204.1_pt1 | contig 18928 bp, 18 predicted proteins | sample 1631181 | NCBI WGS metagenome assembly PVBE01 (sample SAMN08397723, study PRJNA350692) | Marine metagenome, whole genome shotgun sequencing project. | isolation source: water | place: Pacific Ocean | collected 2012-04 | reverse complement strand
GACGGGATTGCATTTCGTGCATCTCGAGGAATGGGCGGAAGAGACAAAGGCTCTCTTGCATGGCCAGTACCAGTATTTCCCGCAGGAACAGCGGCCCTTTCCCGCGTGCTTGTGCACTTTGACGGGATTGCATTTCGTGCATCTCGAGGAATGGGCGGAAGAGACAAAGGCTCTCTTGCATGGCCAGTACCAGTATTTCCCGCAGGAACAGCGGCCCTTCCCCGAATGCCTGTGGGGAATGGTCTTCCTGCAGGAGGAACAGTTCGAGGGATGGGATGCTTTGTCGTAGTTTCTTCGGCATGGCCAGTAGTTATACCCGCAGGAACAACGTCTGGTCCCCGAATGCCTGTGGGGAGTGGACCTGCATTTCGCACATCTTGAGGAATGGCTGGAAGAGATATAACCTTTCGTGCAGGGCCAGTAGTATTTCCCGCAGGAGCAGCGTCCGGTTCCCTTATGGACGTGAGCCGCTTTGCACTTCCTACAGTTCGAATGGGAGTTTGAGACATAGATTCCCGAGCACTTCCAGAAGTACTTTCCGCAGCCACACTTTACGGAGCCCTTGTGGACGTGTTTATTGGGCGGATTGCATTTGGTGCAATTGTATGAGTGCACGGACGGCCTGAAGTTGCCTGTGCATTTCCAGAAAAACTTGCCGCAGGTACATCTCAGGGATGTTCCGATTCTCTTGTGTACGTGGACACTGGTGTTGCAGGAGGTGCAGGTGTTGTGGGATGCGGAGACAAAACCCTTGTTGCATTTCCAGTAATACTTTCCACAGGTACATCGTCCGGGGCCTTTGTGCACATGGACGGCTGCGCATTTTTTGCAGTTTGCTCTGTTGTGCGGATTGCTCCACCATCCGCCATGGTAGCTATAGTGTCCGCAACCGGTCTTGTGGACATGGCATTTGACGCAGGAAAGAGAGTGCGGGTAGCTCCTCCACCGTCTGTCGGGCGTGTCGGCACTACAGGGCCAGAAATAGTGGCCGCAGACTCCATTGGAATGCTTGTGAATCCCGCAGGAACCGTAGGTGCAATTCGTGGCATGCGGGTAACCGCGCCAGGCTCCGTGCCAGTTGTAATGACCGCATCCGGGTTTGTGAACATGATAGAAGTTGCATTCGCCGCAGTTTGCAGCGTGGGCTGTCGATTTCCACTTTCCGTGCCAGTAATGGTGGCCGCAGTTGTACCCATGAACGTGTTTGTACACATGCCAGACCACGATGACGCATTGATGCGCGTGCACTTCATTATGCCAGGCTCCATGCCAGTTATGGTGGCCGCAACCGGTTGCATGCACATGTGCCGACTGGTGCCAGCCTGCATCCGAACAATTCTCCGGGTGGGCCGATGATGCCCACACTCCGTGCCAGTAGTTGTGTCCGCAACTGCCGGAGTGAACATGAGCGTGCCAGGAGGAATCACTGCATCCAACGGCATGGGGGGAGGCCCTCCAGGAACCATGCCAATAGTAGTGGCCACAACCCCAGTTGTGAATGTGGACATTGGCAACATGGTACGCCTCGTCGACACAATTGACCGGGTGCGAGTTTTCCACCCAATCGTCATGCCAGTAATGATGGCCGCAATTGTCTGAATGATGATGGACATGCCAGTCATGGTCGCCGCAATCATCTGCATGCCCGGAAACGTGCCATCCCCCGTGGTAGTAATGGTGGCCGCAGGCGGAACTGTGAAAATGGACCGCCCACTTGATCGGGCGGACGCTTACAGCACACCCAGCAGCGATCAAGAATGAAAAAACGAACAGGAGCCGGAAAGATTTGATCATCGGGCTTCTCTCTCAGACAGGGCCCATGAAACGGTGCTGGATGCCACCCCTTACGAAATTGAGTATACCACTTAAATATAGAATGGGGATTAATTGACATTTATCAGAAATATGAATTCGCCGGGGTCGGTATAAATTTTCGAAATTTCGTCCCTTTTCGGATTTTCCGGGTATTCTTGATTCGGGAGATTCATGGTGATTCTAGGGAAGGGAGAATACTCGTGAGAATTTATGGATGGTTGTCCGTTCTGGCCGCGGTTTTTCTGATCTCTGGAATATCCGGGTGCGAAATTACCCATGTGCACCATGATACTCCCCCGGAAGAGCCCGTGGTCGAGGAGGTTCCGTATACTCCTCCCGATGGGTGGTATTTCTTGAGCGAAAAACGGGTGCGCCATCTTCATATGAACAATCACAAGCATTCCATCTCCTGTGGTCATGTGAAGGTGGCCAGTTGGTGGTATTGGTACCGCGGGCAGCCGAAGCATATTCATGGAACATCCCGTTGTAGACACAAACAGATGGGCGGGCTCTGGCATGCCAATACGGGGCGAAATTCCACTGAGGGGGCATTGACGACCCCACCCGACTATTTCCCGAACTAGGAAGCGCTCCTTCCGCTTTAATTGGCCGGCGTCCAGGTGTAATTCCGAGTCTCTCGTATTTGAACGGGTGCGCCTTCCATTGATGCCCGGGGCGATCCTCTTTGACTGGTAGGTGAATTTATCCGCCGTTTCCCTCCAGTTAAGCGAATAACATGGTAGAGAATTGGCGGGGTTTTATGGCCCGGAAGGGCGGGATCGAACCGTCAACCTACGGCTTATGAAGTCGTCAGGCGCTTTTCGAGGCCGGATGGCTGAATGCATCTAGCTAGGCAATAAAGCCCGTTTAACGGCTCCAACCGAAGGGTTGGGGCCGTTTCTTATTTAACCTGCGGTTCGGTTGCGTGGGCAGGGAAGGGCATCGGAAGCCACGCGTGGGCGGTAGTTTGCAAGCTATTTGCAAGCAGAATGAGGCACCTTTTGTCGCCCGAGTTGGCACAAATATGGCCCAAGGATTGGGAGGGGGTATACCGCCCCGTGGAATCGGTCAGACCCGAGCCCTCTCAGATCCGCTGCCGCCGGTTTGTCCCTGGGAATCCCCGTGTTATAACTGAGCTTCTCATTCAGACCCCAGGATCCGGTATTCCAGCATCACCGGTTTTCCCTCCCTCTGAATTTTGATGTTTAGAAGAGCCCCCTTTCCATATTTCCCTGCATCCATGAGCCCAATAAGTTCCTGGTGAAAGAGAGTGGGCGCTCCGGAAAAACAGGAGAAAAGACATATCTACGACTACTTCCCATTTGGAGGCGGACCCCACACTTGCATCGGACGTCATTTTTCCCTCTTGGAGGTGAAACTGGCGGTCGCGATGATCACCCAACGATACCGCCTGGAACTGGTGCCGGGTCAAAAAGTCGAAGCCGCCCCGAAGATTTCGCTCCGTCCCCTCGACCGCATTCGGAGGAAGATTCAATTCCGCGAAAAGACTACGCCTTCGCCGTAATTAAGACGTACCGCATCGGTTGCCGATCGATATCGCGCAAAATAAAATCGTTCCCCCAGTAGACGGCGCGAATCACCCATCGAGGAAAGCGCGTCTTCAAAATCGGATCCTGTTTTCGAATCTGTATATTCGCGAGGGTTAGCCCTTCTCGAAGAGCGGAGGCGCTAACGTCTTTCGTCTCGATCTCCGAAAAACCGGCCGCCCCGAGTTCCCTCTTCCACTGCGGAACGGTGTACATTCGGAGAACGCCGAGCCAACCGTGAAAGACCCGGCCGAAACAACGATGAATCCAAGGAACGTTCCGGTCCTCCCGGATCATGTCCGCCATCGCGAAACGGGCCCCCGGTTTCAAAACCCGATGCGCCTCCCGAGCGAATCCCGGTTTATCGGGAAAATGAAACGCGGTCTCGATCGCGTAAAGCCCGTCATATAAGTCGTTCTTTTCGAACGGCATATCGCTCGCGTCCCCGTGAACGAACTCTACCCTCTTGGAAAGTCCCTCCGCCTCGCAACGCTCCCGCGCCAAATGAACTTGATGCAGGGTGATGTTGAGACCGACGATCGATACGTCAAGGTTCTCCTTCGCCAAAAGAAGCGCGGGCCCGCCGACGCCGCACCCTACGTCCAACCATTTTCCGGAACGAGGAAGCGACTCCGCCGTTTCCCGGCAAAGCGGTTCCTGGCCATAATTGAACAACCCTTTCCCTTCGCACATGATGTTGAAGAAGTACGTGAAAACGGTGTAGTAGATGCGCACCTTCAATCGGGCGGGAAGAGGAAGAAACAAAAGTAAACATCGAACTCCCATTCGAAAACGGGTCCGCCGTCCGGGACGTGGGGTATATTCAGGAGTCGAGGAGTCCATGAGATCGGTACCATTCTACGCTATCGCGCAAGGTCTCTTCAAAAGGTCGTGGAGCAAAGCCGAGCTCCTTTCTTGCTTTGGTAGTGTCGTGATAAACGTATCGCAGAAGGCACCAAAGGTGACCGGCCGCGATCTCCAGGCGTCCCCCAAAAAATTCAACCCCTCCGGCGATCCGCATGAAAAGGCCGATCATTCCGGGTCCGAACTCTTTCTTCGGAGGCGGCGCGTCCATCGCGCGGGCGATTTGATCGCCGAGCGGACCGTTCTCGATATTCTCCGCCCCGAGAATATACCGACCGCCGGGACGCCCTTTTTCAAAAGCGAGAAGGTGACCTCGAGCGACGTCGCGAACGTCACAGACGCTAATCCCTCCGCAGAGGAAACGAGGAAACTTCCCCTTCCCGATCTTACGAAAAATCTCCCCCACTTTCATTTCACGATCCCCGGGACCCATGATCGTGGCGGGATTGACCGAAATCATTTCAAGGGACGATGCCGGCTCGAACCAGATTTTCTCCGCCGCTTTTTTCGATTGCGGATAATGAAAATGAGAGGGTCAATTATGCCCCGTCTCTTCGTCCGCGGGTCGATCCGCGATGCCGGTAACCCCGATTCCGGAAACGGAGGAGGTAAGAACGCCCCTTTTAATTCCCGCCGCTTTCATCGCCTCTACGACGGCTCGGGTCGCGTCGACGTTCGATCGCCAAACCTCTTTACGATCGCCTCGATACCAGGAGGTGTTTCCCGCGACGTGAAAAACCCCGTCGCACCCTTCCATTCCTCCTCGTAGATCGGAAACGGAAAAGAGATCCCCGACGCGCTTTTCGCACCGATTTCCTTCGAGAGAGGATAGGTCGGAGCACTTTCGATGAAAAACGACGACGTCGTTTCCTTCCGCCTCTAACGTTTGAACCAGAGCGGAGCCGATATACCCCGTCCCTCCGGTAACGAAATATTTCATGAACCTAAAAGGTAACAATTTCCCCCCTTGACGAGAAATAAATCGACGCGTACTCTGAGATCCCGATGCCGCAATTAATGAACGTCGTGATTACGGGAACCTCTTCCGGAATGGGAAAATCGGCCGCGCTCTATTTGGCCGATCGAGGATATCGAGTCTTCGGGGGAAATCTCCCCGGCGAGGAAGGGGCGACAGGATCGAACATATCCTCCGCTCCCCTCGATATTCGAAGCGACGAATCGGTCGAACGATTCATGAAGAAGATTCCCCGACCAATCGACGCTCATGAAGGTCATAAAGCGACGAAATGGAGATCGAAGCCGGAGAGATTCGTGGCCGGTTTGTCGGGCCAGGTTCGATCGATGGGGCCATCCGGTTTCTCTCAAAAGAGTAACCCGGTTGCAGGTGAATTCAATCGCGATCGAGTAAGAGATTCAACTCCCCTTTCCGAGAGCGGACCTCGTAGGCGAAACGATTTTTATCCCCGCCCAAGCTTGTTGCCCCCATCTTCCCGGTTTTCGATTTTTTATTGGAAAAAGCGGGCGCGAACCCGACTCCATATTTGGAAGAGGGCCGTACTTTTATCTGAAAGGGCGCAATATGAAAATGTTGTATAATCTCGGTGTGAGAATGAAACACCCTATTATTGTCACGCTGCCCATCCTTGCGGTTGTCATAATTGGAATCATGGTCCATTCTGAGAGAGGCGGGATTAAACCGGAAAGGCTCTTAAGCGAGTCTGCTCAGAAGAGCAGGCCGATCGCCGAACCAAAGCAGGAGGATCCCACCCCCACCCCCATTCCCGTCGACGAAATCCTCTTCTCGCAGCTTCCGAGGCGGGAATCTACCGGCGGGGTTGATCTCCAGAGCCTTCCGCCGAAAGCGTCCGTGGAGGGATTTATCCAATATCCAGACGGCACACCGGTCGCGGATGGTCTTGTGGGATTCCATTGCACCCCACGGCAGGAAGGTTCGGCGTTTGCGGGAGGATTTGTCAGGACGAATGCGGCGGGCTATTTCGAGATCAATGACCTGGCTCCGGGAACCTCGGTTCAAGTGAGTGTTCACCAGAAAGAATACGGAACCGCACTTCGGGAAACCACCACGGCACCTGCGAGGGTAGTCTTTGTTCTGCAAGAAATGGCGGTTCTCAAAGCGCCGCCGCTCATCCGGCTCTTGACCGGTGGCGACGCGGTCGAGGTGACCGGAATCGTGGTCGAAATGGGGAGCCGAAACTCGATTCCCGGCGCGTCGGTGCGATGTGGTGGCGCGGAAGCGCTCACGGATCGGACCGGAAGTTTCCTTCTGGTCGTACCGTTGGATACTTTTGTACACATGGGATGCGACATCCGGCAGGCGCAGCTTAAAATTTCCGCTCCGGGTTTCGATTCGTTCGTATCGGGGGTTAACTTGCCTTCGGAGCGAAACAGCCTCGCGCCCGGTACTTATCCGCGCTGATTCCCATACAACACTTTTCTCCCGGTGTTCATGGTGAAGGGGGTTACCGGGGGGATCTATCACGCGAAGCAAGGGCCTTGCTCAATTCCTCCACGGAAACAAGACCGTCGCCATTAAAGTCAACCTTCTCAAAATTTTTAGTAAGGGAGGGGGGGAGTTCGTCCTTTGAGAGGTTGCCATCTTCGTCCTTGTCATGCTTCGTGATGAAAAGTTCTGCTTTGCTACGATAATCCACCGGATCAGGTTTTCCCGAGGGTTCTTCCATTTTCGCCGGACGCCCCTTCGAATCCGTTCCATAAAGGAGTCGAGACAGAAATTCTCCGTCCTGGAATCTCGCCTTGTTCTGCACCGGTGCCTGCCGGACAATCACAAGTTTCAGTTCCGGATTGATGTAAAGTCTCTGCTTCCCCTTCCCGGATGCCTGAACCGTGTCCTCTTGGTTCAACCACCAGGTCAACCCGTAACGCTTGTTTGCCCGTCCGGGGATAAAGCACTCCCGGAGATGTTTTGATTCCACGATATCCCCACCCCCAAGCCGCACCATTTCGCCAAACTTGATCCATTCCCGGGCGGTGAGCCGAGCCCCCGCGGGAAGGTGGGGATTCCCGTCGGCATCCTTTCTCCAGGAGGAATATTTCATTCCGACCGGATCGAAGATGCGTCTTTGAAGATACTCCATTACATCTTCATCCTGCTTTTTCAGTTTCCTCCGCATGACCTCACCGAAAATCTGGTAGGGAACGGGACCATAGGAAAACTTGCGCCCAGGCTCCGTCTTTACCCTCGATTTCAAGGCATCGGAATAGGAAGGAGTTTTCTGGTTCGAGCCCGCATCGAGGCCGCTGGTCAGGCTCAGAAGGTGCCGGATAGTGATCTTCGATCGTGAGGGATCCTCTTTCCACTCCGTGATGGTGTCGGCAACAGGCTCATCCCATTGGAGAAGGCCATCCTCGACGGCGCAGGCTGCCATCACTCCCGAGAAGGACTTCGTTCCGCTGGCCAGGAAATGGGCCCGCTCCGCTGCGCCTCCATTAGGATACTCCTCGAAGACGATCTTTCCCTCGATCATCACCAGCATGGAAAGACCTTCACGGGCGGCACTGTAGGATGCCGCAAGTCTTAGGTGTTCTTCGTTTGCCGGATCCGGAACTTGCAGTAAGAGGCTGAGGAAGAGCGCGATCAGATTCATCGATATTCAAACACCTCCGGCCCTGGCATAGTTGTTCCCAAATCGCAAGATCCGGAAAAAAGCAGAGGAAACTCTATAAGGCTGATTCTGATGAACAGGTTCTCGACGTTGTGATGCCGTCTGGCTTTTATTTTCCTCAACAGAGTTCTGAAACTTGTTGGAGGGTCATTTTCCCGGGCGAAAGAAGGTGGGACTCACAAGTAGTACAATCTGAACTTCCAAATCCGGGAACAGGAAATGAAACCCTTCCTGTTTTCCGGAGTTTCTCAACCAGGCGACATTCATTTCCTCCAACAACTGGGAGAACACGAAGTTCCGAAGCCCCTCCGGTAAGGGAATCCACATGCCAACGCGGAACCTTGTGCTGTTTAAGATGTCGTGTGCAGCGGGCCCGGATCCCGCCGGGACCGTAGGCGCTTCCTGCATAGAGAAGAAGAGCGGGCCCGATTTTCTCTCCCAGGTGGGAAGGAATTCTCACGGCTCTTTTTAACCGTATCCACAAGAGGTAGGCGCCCGGATCCTTGGGGAGAGCCAGGGGTTGGTCTACCCATTTCTCTGCCATGGGATTATTTCTTCTTTCCCCCGGGAGGTCCCGTCGGGGCTTCATCGGAGGAGATGACACCGTCCCCGTTTTTATCAAAGCGGTCAAAGCGACGTTTGGGACCGTCAAACTCGTCCTCGGAGACCTTCCCATCCCCGTCTTTATCGAGGCGGGAGATGAACTTGTTTGCGTCTTTTCCCTTGGTTGACTTTTCCGCAGAGGGATCATAATCACGGTTATCGCTTGGAAGTTGGGCCTCGATTTCTTCAAAATATTCCGTCATTTGTTTGTCGAGCTTCGACGCTTCTTCCGGGTTCTTTTCCGCAAGGTTGTTCTCTTCCCCGATATCCCGGCCGAGATCAAAAAGCAGGAGTTCTCCGGTTTCATAGTTCCGGATCAATTTCATGTCGCCGACAAGGAGTGCGGATTGGGGCACCTGCGACTTTCCCTTTCCGTAATGGGGGAAGTGAAAGACGATGCCATCCCGATCCCGCTTAAAGCCCCTGGCCCCTTTCAAAACGGGCGCAAGGCTGGAGCCTTCGATTCCAATACGTCGGGGAATCCTGACCCCCACCAGGTCACATATTGTCGGAAAGAGATCAAAGCCGACGACGTTTTCGTCGCAGTACGCCCCCGTTTTCACGTCCGGACCGCTGACGATCAACGGCACGCGAATTCCGCCTTCCCAAAGGGATCCCTTGCCTCCGGCCAGCGGTACGTTCTCCTTGCGACTTTGCTTGAGGCCCGCGCCGTTGTCGGACATAAAAATCACGTAGGTGTTATCCCGGATGCCGAGAGATTCAATCTTGTCCAGGATCCGGCCCACGCTGAGGTCAAGATCCCAGGTCATCGCCGCATATTCGGCGCTTGTATGACGATTCCCTTTGGGTTCCTTCTTGAACAGGTCGAGGCTCTTCTCATTGAACAGTACCGGAGAGTGGACGGCATAATGGGCAAGGTGGATGTAAAACGGTTTCTCCGCCTTGGCCTGTTTTTCCATAAAGGCGTTGGCCCGTTTTGTCATTCCATAAATATCTTTCGGATTCGGATCCTCGAACTGGCCTGGCCCCCCGTTGCCGGTTTCCCCGTCATGAACATCGAAGCCATGGTTTGCCGGGCCGCCCCCGGAAAGGTGCCACTTCCCGAAATGTGCCGTGGCGTATCCCTTCTTCTTCAGAACCTCCGCAATGGTGGTTTCCTCTTCGGGAAGGGCGGTTATATGTGCCGGAGGGATCACCTTCCTGTAGGGCTGCGCCTTCTGAACCGGCCCGGGAGTGGTTATGTGCAGTTGGGCGGGGCTCTTTCCTGTCAGAAAACTGGCCCGGCTGGGAGTGCACATCGGGGAAGGTGCATAGGCATTGGAAAATATCATCCCTTTGGCGGCAAGCTTCTCCAGGTTGGGAGTCCGGTAATAGTCACTTTTCGATTTACGGTATCCCTTGTGTACCAGGACCGAAGTTCCCGTCCATCCCATATCGTCAATCAGGATAAAGATGACGTTCGGGTTGCGCTTTACCCTTGTTTCCCCGGAACCCGGTGAGGTCAACGGGAAAAGGCAGATCATTCCCAACAAGAAGATCGCGACCTTCTTCATTTATCGTTTCCTTCCTTTTCCCGGGGGTCCCTTGGGGACTTCCTCTTTATTCAGAAAACCATCCCCGTCCTTGTCGAGGCGGTCAAAATGACGCTTCGGGCCGTCGAACTCATCCCTGGATATCTTTCCATCCCCATCCTTGTCGAGGCGCGTGATAAATTTGGAAGATCCTCCCTTGCGTTCGGTATCGTCTCTTTTCTCGATTTCCGGCCCACTCGTTTTCAAGGTCGCTTCGCCGCCCCTTACACAGATCACATGGTTGTAAATCCTAACAACATCACCCTGGGGACCGCGACCATACGGAATTTTGGAAGGATCTCCCGATTTCGAGTCACTGCGCTGACAACCGGCGCCGTGCACATCCATGAGGGTCTTCTTGCCGGTCCGGCGATTCGACATCCAACCCAGCCCTTCCCCGAAAGCGATATACCCGGCGCTCTGGGCTCCGGTCACCCTGACATGACTGGAACCGGACCAGTAGCACGGGTAATTCTTTTTTCCTCCCTCATCGATAATCTCTGACAACTTGAACAGCGGGTCGATGGCGGGGGATTTCGTGGTTTTGGGTGAACGGGTATAGTCGACAATGCTTTGAAGTTCCTTGAGATTGGGCAGACGCCAGTCCGAGTGTCCGGCGTACTCCAGATTTTCGGCCCACTCGAGAGCCTCTTTCCAATTCATTTTGCCGTCTCTTTTTTTTCCCGCTTTCAGTTCCCCGCTGTCCACCTTCATCCATGTCAACCCGGTTGCCCGGTCGGTGATCGTTCCATCCCGGTTCTCCCTGAAATCATTCTTTCCGTAATCCGGATTCCCGCGGGCAAAGATGAAAAAGAAGGTCTTCGGTTCGGATCGATTGCGGGGATTCTTCAATCCGTACCCCTTGATACGGCCATCGGCGAAGTTGACCCCGAACAGGGTGGCGTCCCCTTTCATCGTGGTGCTGACATACTTCGTGGAGGAACCGTATTGGGAATCGATGATCCGCTCGCCTTTACTCTCATCCCCGTATCGAAACGTGAAATAGTCCGTATCGATGAAGGGACTCAGTTTCGAACTGTCCCTGCTTTCCGGATCCGGATCCAGGCCGCTGAAGAGGATCAGGGAGTAGAGTTCCTTGATCGTCGGAACCCTCCAGTCCCTGTATCCACCGGTACGACAGCTCTTCGCTCCCGCGAGGGCCTCGTCCAGCGACATTTTTTCTCCCGGAGATTTTGTCCACATCAGGCCGGTTACCAGGTCGGAGATGGTTCCGTCATTGTTGTCCCTGTAGGCCGGAACGTTTCCTTCGTAATGACCATCCTGTCCGAAATAATCGGAGTCCTTCTTCGGAAATGGCGTTTCGCGTCGGTCATCAAAACAGCGTCCCTGCCCGGTATCCACGATCGGATAGGGTAACTTCTTCCCGGAGGTTGGATCCTGCGCCGGGGATCCTTCCGGGGAATTCGCCAGTAGCAGGGTTGACAGGATAACGGGAACAAGTTTCATTCAATTCTCCCTTGGCAACAAGATGACCCGACATTCATGATTGCAACCCTCTTCCTGTCCTGCTTGTTTCGCATTGTCCTGTGAATACGTCAAAAAAAGGGCCTGTTTCCAGGCATCCCTCCCCGTGGAAACCCGCGCTGGACGGTCTGGTGAGCCGCAAGGGAGGCGTTCGTAAATATTATTTCGGGAGGATAGGAATTATTAAGCCTTTTTTTCAGGGGGGAGGGGCGGCGAAATCCGGGCCGGGGGGGGGAAGAAGGATCAGAACGGGGGAATCCGAAGCTTCTGACAACATAAAAGGCCTCCCCGGCCCGTGCTTGCCGCCTGTCCGCGGATTCCCGTGCTGTAACTGGCTTCGGCTCCGACACGTATCGGCTACCCGCCCCCCTTTTTTCTTTCTGTTTCCGTGATGTCTAGCGGCGTCTTTGAATTTACATGAATCCGGACGGCATCCATGAAGTAGTTTCCTCCCTCTTCACGAAGGGTTCCCACTACCGTTACCGTCGCCAGATGATAGATATTCAGGTAGTTCACAAGACTCTTTCGAATCAACCTGCCTTTCTCGTTCTTGAATTCGACCATGGCAGATCCAGACTGGATCTGATTTGCGGGGACTCAGCAGTAATCCCAGGGCTTGTTGCAGGGATCCTCCGGTCGGTTGCAATCCTTGTATTGAAGATCGACAAGTCGAAAGGCGGCGAGATTGGACTGTAGATCTCCCACTTTTCCCTTAACCGTGATTTCAGAACCGAACGTCTTCCCGTCGATCGCCTCCTTCAGAGGGATGGCGGATTCAAGCTCTGTTTCGGAAACAAAGGCCTTCAACGGATCCGATTCTGCGGGTGGTGTCTTTCCTGTTTCGGGAGTCGCGTTCCCTCCGTCGTTACACGCCAAAGCCAGACAAAGCCCCAATAGAATCAGGGCGTAGTGAAAGTTCCTTCTCATCCATTTCCTCCTGGTCACTTTCGACCTATTAGTTTTTACAAAGCCCGAATACTGTCGACCTGGCTCATCCGGACGCTGCGGATCCCAGGTAGAAGCCCGCCCACAAAGCCGATGAACAGGGCCTGCAGAATGCCGATGAGCATGATCTCCAACTCGACCGTCAGTGAAAATGCCCCCATTGGGAAGCGAAGCGAGAATCCGCCAATTATCCCGGCGATGACCGCTCCGAGAATTCCACCCATCCCGGCGATCAACATCGATTCGCAGCAGAGCCCCGTTATGATACTCAACCGCGAAAACCCCATCAATCTGAGTATGCCGAATTCCTGAAACCGGCCCAGAACGGCCGCGTACATCGTGTTCATTCCTGCCAGGATCCCACCCCCCGTTACCATCACAACCATTATTCCCACCAGATAGATCATCGGATCGAGTGTCTCAGCCAGTCGGCCGTAGAAGATCGCTTCCTTCCACGCCTGCAGTTCCAGGTTGAGTCTCGACTGGCAGAAATAGTCCACATCATCGAACCCCTCCGGATTCTCCAGTACAACCGAGATTGCTGAGTATTCTTCACGCTTGGTGCTGACGATCAGATCGTCCACATCGCACCAGATCTCCGACTCAAAAGCGGTTCCCGGAGCATGGAAGAAACCGACCACCTCCCAGGCATCCCCTTCAAAGTAAAGTGTACTCCCGATGGCGATCGCATCGTCGTCGATCCCCAACTTTGTTGCGACCAGGCGACCGACGATGACCTTCCGGCCGTGCGCGGGCTCTCGACCCGATGTGATTCCGACCTGTTGATGGACGCGAAACGCAATCGGCCGGACACCGCGAACCACGCCGAAAAGGAACTGTCCCGAATCCTCGGTCAATTCGATATTGGTCCCAAGGTGGACTTCGGGGGAGATCAGTCGCCGACCATGCTCTTCCTTTACCCCGCTGACACTGGCGGCAAAATTGTCCGCAACACCTTTGGGTATGCGCGAGAGCGTCAGGTCGGTAAAGGCGTTCGCGTTGACGATGATGGCGTTCTGCGTCGACGCGGTGTTTCTATAGCTGGATTTTATTCCACGCGAGAAGGAGAGCATCAGGATGCAGACGAAGACAACGACGGATATCCCACCAATGGTCAGCATCGTACGGAGTCGTCGCCGGCCAAGGCTGCGAACGTTGTAGCGGAACGGGATTAGCTTGAACAACATCATGCCGACCTGCGAAGCCCCGCAACGATTTCAAGCCGGGCGGCTGTGATGGCGGGAAGGAGCCCTCCCAGCAATCCAAGAAGGATCGCCACGGCGAAACCGGACAGGAAAACACGCGGATCAGCGACAAAGGAGACCTGGTACCCTTCGATTCCAACACCGAAGTTTCCCCGGTCGATGATCCAATATCCCCCGCCGGCTCCGAGGATCCCCCCGATGATGCTGAGCACCAGGCTTTCCAGCACGACCAGAAGCAGCACTCTCTCAGGCATGAACCCGAGAGTCCGGAGAATCGCGATCTCCTTCACGCGATCCTGCGTGGCCATGTAAATCGTGTTGGCAACCAGAATCAGTGCCAGTAGAGTCGTGACATATCCGAGAAACTGGCTGAATTTGGCGACGTCACGAAACTCTTCAAGGCCGCGTGCCAAAAAGGCGCTTTCCGGATTTGTGTCGGTCTGGAATGCGTCGGTGTCAAAAAACTGATCAATTCGGGCTGCCACGCCATCGAGATTCCCGGGATCGTCGACCCTGACATAAAGCTGTGTAGCCCAGCTGTCCCGCCCGATCTTGGTCGCTTGCTGAAGGAACGTCAGGTGGACCAGCGCCAGCGATTCATAAGTCGTCCCTCCATCTTCAAAGACGCCGCGAATCGTGAATTTAATTTTGTTGATGTCGACCGCGTCGCCGACCTTCCACCCCCGGCGCTCCATCAATTCGCGTCCGACCAGCGCCGATCCGGTTTCCGCCTGAAATGCGTCATAGCTGCCGGCTATCATCCGGAAATCGCGAAACGAGCGCAGAACGCTTGGATCAATGCCGTGAATTCCCACCAGGTCGAGGTTTGTCGCGCAACTGTTGAGCTTGACCAGTGTAGGCATGACAGCGCGAACATGGTCCATGGCCAGAATTGACGGGACATACCGGACCGGTATGGTGCTTTTGGAAGGTCAGTATCGGTTTTTCTGGAAGACGACCAGCGTCAGATCGGAACTCGACTTTTCAACGGTTCCCTCAATGCCTGCGGTGATTGTCAGGATTGCGCCCAGAAGAAAGATGGAGATCCCAACTCCAATGATGGTGATCAGCGATCGAGTCCGGGTGCGCAGCACGTTTCGGAAAACATATCGTAGAGTCTTCATGCTGTCGCTCCATCCACGATGATTCCCTTTTCCAGATGAATGACACGTCCTGCCTGATTGGCGATGTTTCGATCGTGTGTCACGATCAGCATTGTCTTGCCAAAATCCTTGTTCAATTTCTTCAGGAGCCCCATGACCTCCCCGGCGCTCTTGCGGTCCAAGTCACCCGTGGGTTCGTCCGCAATGATCACGGAAGGATCCCCCACAATGGCGCGGGCAATGGCGACGCGCTGTTCCTGTCCGCCGGACAGCTGCCGGGGGAAGTGGTCGATCCGGTCCTCCATATTAACGGCCCGCAGTGCAACCATGACGCGATCGTGCCGCTCTTTCCGGTTCATCCGCAACAGCGTTAGGGGAAGTTCCACATTCTCATACGCCGTAAGAACGGGGATCAGGTGGTAGAGCTGAAAAATGTACCCGATATTGTTTGTGCGCCATCGCGTGAGCCGGCGGGAACTCATCGCTGAGATGTCCTCTCCTCCGATGATCACCTGCCCCTCGGTTGGTCGGTCGATGCCTGCCATCAGATTCAGAAGCGTGGTCTTGCCGCTCCCGGAAGGACCCATGAGGGCGACGGACTCGCCTTCCTCTATGACCAGGGAGACGGAGTGGAGAGCCTCCACGTCGGTGCTGCCTTTGCGGTACTTTTTCGAAACGTCACGAACCTGGATCATCGGCATCAATAATCCCCCTGGATCTGAACGGGTTCGCCGTCTTTGAGGTTCGACAACCCGGTGACAATGACCTTGCTGGAAAGATCAAGGCCTGAGGTCACTTCTACCAGATCATTCTTTCGGGCAGACCCGAGCACGACAGCGATTTGGCGCGCCTCTAAACCGGGTGATGCTCCCTTTACCACGAAAACATAGTCGGTTCCGCCCCTGCTCAGGACGGCGCTCTTGGGGATAAATCGAAGGGACCGACTCGTGTCCGCTTCCACCTCTCTGCCTGGCGGAAGAAAGCGGACCCGGCAGAGCATTTCGGGTTTCAGGCCCGACCCGGAATCCATAATCTTCACCTTGAATTGCACTGTGTTTTTCTGATTGTCGGCTTCGTGGAGGATTCGGTGCACACGACCGGGGAAGGTCCGGCCGGGTGAAGATTCCACCCGCAATTCACACGGCGTTCCAATTCCTGCTTTTTCTACGTCGATGAGGTTGACATCCACGCGAACCTGGATGGACTCGGGATGGTAGAGGGAAACCAGGTTTACGTTATGGCTCATGGGATTGACGTGATGGCCAACCGAGACGAATCGCTGAAGTACGATTCCGTCGATCGGTGAGGGTATCGTGCAGCGATCGAGGTTGAGTTGGGCCAATTTTACATTCAGTTGGGCCTCCTTGACGTGCGCCTTTGACCGTGCATATTCTGCTTTTGATTTCTCCAAGACCAGCGTGTCGATCGCCCCGGCACCCAGCAGATTGGTGTCGATCTTCACCTGGATATCCAGGTAACCGGCTTCGGCCTGAAGAGCTTCGACCTGTGCCAGGGCCTTTTCAAGAGCGAGTTTGTAGTCAACGTCGTAGAGCTTTGCCAAAAGCTGCCCCTTCTTGACCGAATCTCCTTCAACCACCGGTAACTCGGTGATCCAGCCTTCAATGAGAGTAGAGGCGTAGTCGGGGAAGGGATCGGGTTCGATCCACCCGGCCGCCTCGAATACGTCTCCCCCAGTCTTGACAGTCCCCGTGGCGGCAACAACTTGCACGACCTGCACACTCGTCCGCGGACGAAACCGGACCCAGGCCTTGTAGCCCCCAACGCTCAACAAAGCCAGACCGATCATGGCCCAACCGAATGACTTCCAGGACCAGAGGCGAGAACCGCTCCGATGGGTATCGGACACGACCAGTCTATTCAGGTCAATGTTGTTGTTTGGGTCACTCATCTCCATCCTCAATCAAGTTGAAAAAGGGGATACCCCGCCGCACGTTCAAGCCCGATCAGGGCATCGCGGCGGTCCTGTTCCTGTTTCCAATATTCTTCCGTAGCGTTGAAGAGGTCTACAAAACTGTGCACGACGACGCCGATCGCGTCCGGTTTCAGTTTCAGTATCGATCTCGAAATCTCCGAAGTCTCGGCGACGCGCGGGAGCGTCCGGTTCTTCCAGGTCGAGGCCGTAGAGGTCTTCTGCCTGAGCGCGAGGAGGTTGTTTCGAATCTGGTGTTGAATCGTCAGGAGTCTTTCCTCAATAAGGTGGCGGCTCATGGAGCGTTCGGCATCGGCCGCGTCGATTCGGGCGCTTGCCGATCCGGGGTCGGGAAGATCGAGGCTCAGGGCTCCGCCAAAGACGCTTCCCCAGGAGCCGAAACGGAAGAGAGGCCCGATGCGGAGGTCCGGATATTGCGTGGCCACTTCATAGCGGACTTTCTGTTCGATGGCCTCGTATTCGGCGAGCAGGATCTGCAGATCCCACCGCCGATCGATTGCGGATGTTCGGATTTCCTCTTCATTCCAGGCCGATGATTCAGGGCCGGTGCCGGAGACGATGAACTCAACTTCATGTTCGGGCCGGAGGCCGACGATTTCCTTCAGGTGGTTGACCGCTGTTTCACGCCGGGTTCGGAGTTCCTCCATGTGGATCGTGAGCCTGTCGTCGACGACGCGAACCCCGTTCCAATCGAGTTCTGAAATGCGTCCGGCACTATGAAGGGAGTTTGCGATCGAATGGATCCCGGCTTTGAATTCATTCCGAAGTTTGGTGATTGCTTTGTTCTCGGCCTGAATCCGTTCAACCTCAAGGAATCCCGCTTTCAGTTCGCAGAAGAGTTTCCATTCGGATTCATGAAGCCGGGCCACCGACTTGCTGATCTGTGCGATTGCCTGGTCGTAGGCGGCCGAGTATTTTCCCGTTCCGAAGAGAGACCAGACGTCGAAAAGGAGTCCCACCTTTCCCCGCCGTGCGTCGCTCGGGCCGTCGTCGTTTCCGGTCAATCGGATCGAACTGATTCCCGATACGGAAAGAAGCATCGATTCTCGCCCTTTGATCTCCTCCCGTCGTCTTTTCAGGAGTGGGCTCATTGCCAGGGCGGCGACGAACGTCTCTTCGAAGTTCAAGCCATCCTCAGGGGAAAAGACGACTTCATCAGAATCGAAGAGGCGCGTATTCTTCAGGCGTTCGAGTGCGATGCGGGTTTGAGTATCGTCCCAATCGAGGTCATTTGATTGCTTAGCCATGTCGGCCGGATCGACCGGCCTTGCCTCGTAGGAGGCGCACGAAGCGAGGGCGAACAGCGCAATCAGCCATGTGAATCGATTCATTTCGCTACTTCCTGTACCGGCTGCAGTCGCGAATATGCCCGGCGACGGGTTCGAGGACCGAGTGTGACATTTTCAATAGGTGAAGCGTCCTGGTAGAGCGAATGCTGTAAAACATATACCGTCCCTTACGTTCACGATCGACAAGCCCGCAGCAGTAGAGACATTCAAGGTGTAGGGAGGTGTTCGACTGGCCCAGGCCGATCGATTGAACGATCTCCGTTACGTTTTTCGGGCCCTCCCGAAGCACCTCGAGAATGTTGAGACGTGACTCGTCGCCAAGGCCACGAAAGAACTTGGCCAGGAGTTTTAGGTTTATTACGTCCGGCATTGTCCAGCCTCCCACTTCAATATATTGGTATATACTAATATATAAAGACGGAGCGGGAATGCAAGTCTGAATAGGAATTATAAAAGCCCTTTTCTTGAGGGGGAGTTGTAGCAAGCCGGCCCCTTGTCCCGGGGAATCCCCGTGTTATAATTGGAAAGAGTAAGCCCCGTTCTAGGGAGAAGTGAGGAACTAAATCCGGCAAAGGCGCATAAGTCTTCGGTTGTCTTCCCGCTTCAATTCAAGTAGTCGCTCGATTCTCCTCTTCATCCGCGCTATCCGTTCCGGGTTACTCATCCTCGCTAAACGGTAAAAGAGCTTCCTTAAGGGAAGTGGCTGGAGAAGACAACCTATTGCGTCCTGATCGTTTCCATGGGGGCCGCCCTCTGGGTTGCCCTGTCCTTAGCGCAACGGATCAACGCTATCGCTCAATTTCGCAATCCGGCAACGCCTCTTTGAGGCTCTTGACCCCCGCATCCGTGATCTTTGTTCTGCTCAAGGAGAGGGTTTCAAGCTTCGTGAGCCCCTTCAGGTGTACCAACCCCGCGTCCGTGATCCTGGTGTGGTACAGGTAGAGCCTTTCCAGCTTCTTCAACCCCTTCAGGTGTACCAACCCG
>PVBE011047103.1_pt1 | contig 18928 bp, 18 predicted proteins | sample 1631181 | NCBI WGS metagenome assembly PVBE01 (sample SAMN08397723, study PRJNA350692) | Marine metagenome, whole genome shotgun sequencing project. | isolation source: water | place: Pacific Ocean | collected 2012-04 | reverse complement strand
GTCACGGTTACGCTTCAAGAAACTGGCGAAATCCGACAACTTGAGTTTTTTGGTGGAGAAGCGGCGAGCTCGCGTTCACTATGCTTTACCGGCTTCAAGAACGCGAGCCGTGGCGAAACCCTTACTTTCAGAATTAAATTGTCAATGATTCACTCGCCGAAGGAAATCGGCCTCAGCGATGATCCCAGGTCTCTTGGCATGGGCCTAAATGCAATCCGGCTGGGAGAAAGCTGTCGATGACGCAGCGCAGGGTAATCCGTTTCTTGATCATAGGTGGCATTGCGTATGTGGGTAATATCGCCCTGATTACCTTTTTTATCGAAACCGCTGGCTGGGATACCACGTTTCTGCGGAACCTCGCCAACTTAGTCACCACGCTAGTTTCAATCGTTGCCACCTATTTCGCGCACCAACTCTACACATGGCGTCTGGAGGATTCGGAGGCGACGGTTCAAGTTTTTCATGGCAGAGCATTTCTGATTTATTTTTCCACGGCAATGGCCTCACTGATTTTCCGGGCGATGATCTTCTGGATCCTTGACCGTCTTGGATTACACTACATTGTCTGCATGACGATAAGCATTCTGGTTGTCTCGATCTTCTCTTATGTCGTCTATGACCGCTATGTATTCGATCTTACTACTAAAAAGGGGCTGACATAGATAAGCTCGAAGTATTCATAATGTTCGCCTATTCCAACAGAAGCTTCAACAGGTTGCTTGTTGGGCGGTAGTTGAAGCGCTATTCACACTCCTTGAGATAGAGGTGGAAGTGATGCTTTGGGATGCCGTTGTAGCGGCACCAGATGTTCAAACTCGGGCAGTGCGCAGAAAAGGAATGGTGACGATTACGCGGCTTCGATTACTTGACCAAGGTGATAACCGGAGTAAAGTTCAAAGACGGTGTTGAGGTAACAGAGGTCGATCTGGTCACCGCTTGATGCAAGTATCAAAACACCACTTACCGCAATAACTCGCCTTTTGGGGAATAAGATTCTACACTCTCACTCCCTGGACTAGTGAATCGCCGAACCCACTCAAATTAGCATACCACCAACTCGCCATCTTCTAGGAAGCCATAATACATGCCTAAAAGAATTCTTGTCACTGGGATTACGGGATTTGTCGGGTCGCATATGGCCGACTTTATTCTGGAGAAAGGTAGTGGCTACGAGCTTTTCGGACTGAAACGCTGGCATCTCTCTCGGATGACGCACGTAGCACATATCCGCGACCAAATTAACTGGGTAGATTGCGACATCACTGACCCGATCGGCACCCTCAAAGCCATTGAGGCGATTCGGCCTGACCTGATTTTCCACTGCGCCGCTGAGAGCTTTGTGAGTCCCTCCTGGGATCACCCTACCCGCTATATGTCGGTGAATTACAACGGCACGCTTAACCTGCTAGAGGCGATCCGCCAGGTAGGTCTTGACTGCAAGATCCATATTCCAGGCTCTGGCGAGGAATATGGAAAGATTCACGAGAACGAGATCCCGATCACAGAGCAGACCGTTCTACGGCCGGTTAATCCCTATGCGGTAACAAAGGTGGCCCAGGATCTGATTAGCCATGTTTACTACGAATCTTATGGAGTGAAGTCGATCCGCACCCGCGCCTTTAACCACGAAGGTCCACGCAGAGAGAATGTGTTCGGCATTCCTTGGTATGCATACCAGATCGCCCGCATCGAGGCCGGCCAGAAGTCACATATTATGAAGTGCGGCCACATTGATGATCGGCGCAACTTCACCCACGTCCGAGATATGGTGGAAGCATACTGGATTTCAACCACGCATTGCACTCCAGGGGAGCTCTACCTTATCGGTTCAGACGAAGAGGAAAAGGTCTTTACCTTCCGCCAAGCACTAGAAATGCTCATTGAGCGTTCGAAGGTGAATGATATTACCTATGAAACGGATCAAAAATACGTTCGCCCAACCAACGTGCCACGACTTATCGGTGACACCTCGAAGTTCCGCGAGGCTACTGGCTGGAAAGCCAAAATCTCATTCGAAAAAATACTGGATGACACACTCGAATACTGGCGCTGGCGTGTTGCCAATAACATTGATATCGGAATCTAAAACCGGTAATGCTACCGGTAGTTTTAGGAGAAAGACGTGAAAAGCGACCAAATCATGGGCGTGAAGGTTACCCCGCTCCGCCGCATTCCTGACGAGCGCGGCGTCATCATGCACATGCTAAAGAGCACCGACGAGACTTTTACTGAATTTGGCGAAATTTATTTTTCCTGCGGTTATCCCGACGCCGTAAAGGCCTGGCACATCCACAAGGAAATGACCATGAACGATTGCTGTATCGTTGGCATGGTCAAACTCGTGATGTACGACATGCGTGAGGACTCGCAAACCCATGGAAATCTCATGGAGCTTTTCATGGGCGAGCAAAATTATTGCGTGGTGCAGATACCGCCAGGTGTTGCCAATGGATACAAGCCGTTCGGTGATAAGATGGCTATCGTGGCCAATTGCGCTTCCATACCGCACGATAAAAACGAAATTATCTACATAGATCCTTTCACCAATGAGATTCCCTACGATTGGTCGTTGAAGCACGGTTAGAATGGCGGGGAATGAATCTAAATACCCATTCATCGTCACGCGGACACCTTTCCGCATAAGCCTCGCGGGAGGTGGTACTGACCTTGAAGCCTACTACAAATACCATAGTTTCGGGGCAGTGCTGAGCTTTGCAATCGATAAGTTCGTTTATGTTACCCTCAAGCGGCATGGAGAAATTTTCAACGAATTCATCCGCCTCAACTACTCTGAGGTGGAACTCGTTCAGGACACAGACGATATTAAAAACGATATTGCGCGGGGTTGTCTGCAACACTTCGGCATCAATAAACCCTCCTATGTTAGTACGATCTCTGACATTCCGGCCGCGTCAGGACTTGGTTCGTCGTCTAGTTTCGCTGTTGGCTTCCTCAACGCTCTGCACCTAGCGCACGGTCGGACTTGTCCCACAGGCCAGCTCGCCGAGGAAGCCTGCTTCGTTGAAATTGAAAAGCTGCGGAAGCCGATAGGCAAGCAGGATGCTTATCCAGCGGCGTTTGGCGGCATGAACTTCGTACGATTCGAGGATAGTGGGCATGCCACGGTACAGCCAATCACGCCCAAAGATGGGGATTGGTCCAATTTCTCGTCCCATTTGATGCTATTTTGGACTGGTATCACTCGTGAATCATCGACCATCCTCGCCGAACAAAGTGACAACTCGAGGAATTCTGACACCGCTGCTAAACTGACGGCGATGCGTGAGCACGCAGTGCTGCTCAGCACTCATATGCAGGGCCAAATCAATCCAGCTTATGTTGGAGAAATCCTGCGTGACGGGTGGGAACTCAAGCAACAGCTCTCCTCGGGCGTGACTTCCGGTCCTATCGACCACGCATATGCCCGGGCTATGGCCGCGGGCGCACTGGGTGGTAAACTCTGCGGAGCTGGCGGGGGCGGGTTCCTTCTTTTCGTCGTGCCATCTGATCGTCGGCAGGCCGTCCGCAATGCGCTCCAAGAGTTGCGGACGCTGGACATCAACGTGGAGAACGCAGGATCAAGGGTCCTGTACCCGGTGATCTAGACACGATGGATGATCGGGCCCGGGCGGTTCACCGTCACCGCCGTCCGACTTTGCCAAAAAGAGCTTTGTTTAGAGGGATTTGCCAAGTGCACGAATCTTGGCTACCCTTCGCATGCCTTTGTCGATCGGGCGGTCTTGAGTGCCCGGCAAAGTGGCTTGATAAACCATCTTGAACTAACTGATTTGCGCGCCGCACAACGCGCGCCGGGGATGCGTATGTCTGGCCATGACAAAATACATCGTCTGACCGTTCCTAAAATCCTAGAACGAAAGGCTGGAAAGCCGATCGTTTGTCTTACCGCCTATACCGCGCCAATGGCGCGCCTCCTCGACCCGCATGTCGACCTGCTCTTGGTTGGCGACTCTGTGGCCATGGTAATTTACGGCATGGACACGACCCTCGGTATTACACTCGACCACATGATTCTTCATGGTCAAGCGGTGACGCGCGGAGCCCGACGGGCCTTGGTGGCCGTTGACATGCCCTTTGGCACCTATGAGGAAAGCCCGGCAGTCGCGTACCGCAATGCAGTCCGCATTATTCAAGAGACCGGGTGCGCCGCTGTTAAGCTGGAAGGTGGTGTCCGCATGAAGGAAACCATCACTTTCTTAGTCGACCGTGGAATCCCGGTTATGGGACATGTCGGACTTTTGCCGCAGTCGATCAATATGAAAGGTGGCTATCGGGTTGTGGGGCGGCAGCGTCGGGAGTGGTCGGAGGTTGAAAGCGACGCACAGGCGGTCGCGGATGCTGGTGCTTTCTGTGTCGTGCTCGAAGGCGTTGCCGAACCGCTTGCCAAACGCATTACAGAGTCGATTCCGATACCAACGATTGGCATCGGCGCGTCGAGCCATTGCGACGGCCAAATATTGGTTACGGAAGATATGATCGGACTGTCGGAACACACACCTTCGTTCGTTAAGAAATACTTGCATTTAGACGAGATGATTGTGAGCGCGGCCGAATCCTATGCAAGTGACGTTCGGGCACGTCGCTTCCCGGGAACGGGGCACGTTTATGGGCTGAAAGCTGTACCAAAACGTGTGGTAAGCTAAGCTCGTTGGTAAAAAGCCAGCGCCATTCAGAGCTTTTGTTCGTTTGCCTCAAGCTGAACGACAGGATAGGTTTACCGCGATTCAAGGCTGCGGCATCCCTCCATTTGGTAATTATCGGGCACCGGATTGATCCTGGTTGATATGGGACAAGATGAGCGACATATTTCGTGAAGTCGACGAAGATTTTAGGCACGAACGGTACCTGAAGCTCTGGCAACAATACGGCGTCTATGTCGTCGCGGCTGTCATTGCGATTATTGTTGTTGTGGGGGCATACGCGTTGTGGGATGCGTCCGTGCGGCGCCAAAGGGCTGAGGCATCCGACAAATACCGGGCCGCCGCGGAACTTGTTGAAGCCGAGAAGCTGGAGGAAGCGGAGTCCGCCTTTGAATCACTGTCCATGGAAACCGGCGGCGGATACCGAGTCTTGGCTCTGTTTGGTCAAGCGGGCACACTGGCGGAGTCTGGAAGCCGTGAACAGGCAGTTGAAATATATGATCAAATCGCTTCGGACGGCTCAGCAGGACAGGAATTGAGGGATCTCGCCCGCGTGAAAGCAGCGTTGGCAATCTTAGATCTTTCAGATCTTGCGGTCATTCAAGCGCGCGTCGGCGACCTCGTTGAGTCTGGAAGTCCGTGGCGATTTTCCGCAAGAGAGGTAATTGCGTTGGCTGCTTTTTCAGACGGTAAATTAGAGAAGGCACGCACGGAATTTCAGTTTCTGGCTTTCGATCCGCTTACACCGGTCAATTTACAGAGCCGTGCGCAGGAAATGTTGATCATTCTAGGTCCTCCCGCGGACGCGATCGTTAACGAACCCATTTTGTCCAACGAGCCTGATATCTCTGCCGATACGGCGGAATCAAGTTTGGAAATCAACAACGAACCGGAACCAGCGGGTCGAGGTTCGAACGAGTAACGGTCGACGGTCAGAGAGGCGATACTTGACGAAATGAAGAAGAAGCAACTGTCACATACAAATAGTCTTGGGTCATCAATGCTCCGGATTGCATCCTTCGTTGTGTTGACGGCTGCTTTGTCCGGCTGCGGCGGACTGGACTCGCTCAACCCCTTTGGCGGTGGCGGTGAAGACCAAGTAACGCTCAAGGGAGAGCGTATTTCCGTCTTAAGTTTTGAACAAGAACTTGAAGCAGATCCGCGGCTTGCCACATTGGAGGTCGTGCTACCGGCGCCCTACGTGAACGACGCCTGGCCTCAGCCGGGCGGTTATGCCGGTCACGCCATGCACCATTTGCAGATTCCTACCGAGATCAATCAGGCTTGGCGGTCCAATGCGGGGAAGGGAACTAGCGGGGCGGCCCGACTAATCGCTTCGCCCGTTGCAGCGGACGGCAAAGTTTTTGTGCGGGATGCGGAAGCCGGCGTTGCGGCCTTTGACCTGGCTACTGGTGACAGAATTTGGGAGGTCGATCTCAAACCGGAGAAAGTGAAATCAAGGCTCGGCACGGGTGGCGGCGTGGCTTACGATAAAGGCCGCGTGTTCGTGTCGTCCGGTTTTGGTTTTGTCGTGTGCCTTGACGCCGATACGGGCGCGAAACTGTGGGGGCAGCAATTGGGACTCGCGATGCGCGCAGCACCCACCGTGTCTGGCGGCCGGGTTTTTGTCTCAACGGTTGACAATCAGCTTTTTGCAATTGCCGATGACGATGGACGCATTCTTTGGAATCATCGCGGCATTGCGGAAACCGCCCAACTCTTTGTCAGTTCCAGTCCTGCAGTCGAAGGTGATATTGTGGTGGCACCGTACTCGTCGGGCGAGGTCTTTGCCTTGAGGGTTCAAAACGGTCGGGTCGCATGGAGCGATACGCTCGTTCGAACGGGGCGGTTAACGTCGCTGTCGGCCATGAACGACATTGCCGGTCGCCCGGTGATTGACCGCGGCCGGGTTTACGCCATCAGTCACAGCGGTCGCATGGTCGCAATTGACTTGCGGACGGGCGAGCGGGTCTGGACACGCGATGTGGGTGGTGTGCAGACGCCCTGGGTTGCGGGAGACTTCGTTTACGTATTGAGTTTGGATGGCGAAGTTGTGTGTTTGTCACGCCGCGACGGTGGTATTCTTTGGATTGCGCCGCTACAACAATTCAAAAATCAAAAGAAAAGAGAAGACCCCATTCAATGGAGCGGACCAGTTCTCGCCGGCGACCGATTAATTACCGTGTCCTCCGACGGCAAGGCGGTTTCCATATCACCGTATACCGGCGACGTCCTGGGGCAGATCCAAATGCCCGAAGGTTCATTTATTTCGCCGATCGTTGTCGATCAAATTGTGTTGCTTCTCACCGATGAAGCTGAGTTGATCGCTTACAAGTAACCTCTGTCCGCGCGGGCACTTGCATAGATGCCGATTTATGAACTTTACAGTTGCGATCACAGGGCGACCCAATGTCGGTAAGTCCACGTTATTCAACCGATTAGTTGGAAAACGCGCGGCCTTGGTCCACGACGAGCCCGGCGTTACCCGTGACCGGCGCGAAGGCGAAGCGCGCCTCGCCGACCTTACGTTCAAAGTTATCGACACTGCCGGACTCGATGAAGTTTCCGGCGAAAATCTCGAAGCACGCATTCAGCAGCAGACGGAAGTTGCGATTGATGAGGCGAACATATCGCTATTTCTCATCGACGCGCAGACCGGCATAACGCCTCTCGACGAACATTTTGCCGACGTGCTGCGTCGTCGCGACGCAACAACTATCGTCGTTGCAAACAAATGCGATAGCGCGAAAAGTGATGATGGTTATTACGACGCTTTTAGTCTTGGCTTGGGCGATCCCGTAGCTCTATCCGCCGAACATGGCGAAGGCATGAGCGATTTATATAGGGCTCTCAGGGGCGCTCTATCATTTAATGAGCTGGAGGTACCAGAGAGTACCGGCGATGAAACCGAGGGGTTCACACAAGAGGCACCAAGCCGACCACTCCATCTCGCAATAGTAGGCCGCCCGAATGTGGGTAAATCCACCCTTGTCAATCGATTGCTAGGTAGAGAACGCGTCGTGACCGGCCCGGAGGCTGGCATCACGCGGGATTCCATCAGCGTTAACTGGGGGTGGCGTGGCCGCAGCGTAAAACTGTTTGACACCGCCGGCGTGCGACGGCGCTCCCGCGTTAGCGACAAACTTGAAAAGCTATCGGTAAGGGACAGCTTACGCGCCATTCGTTTTGCCGATGTGGTCGTTTTGCTGATTGAGCCCGAGCACGCGTTCGACAAACAAGACTTGCAGATTGCCGATCTCATTGTCAGAGAGGGCCGCGCCATAACACTCGCGATCAACAAGTGGGACCTTGCCGAAGATCGCACATCCAAATGGTTGGAGCTTAGCGAAAAAGCGGACAGACTGCTGCCTCAGATTAAAGGCGTGCCGTTTTTGAAACTTTCAGCGCTGCAGGGGCAGGGAGTGGAACCCCTTATGGAGGCAATTGATCAGGTTCACAAGGATTGGTCGGCACTTGTCAAAACGCCCGATCTCAATCGGTGGTTGAGTGAAGTAGAAGCGCGCCATCCGCCGCCAGCGGTCAAAGGACGGCGCATTCGCTTGCGCTATATGTCGCAGATTAAAACGCGGCCGCCGACCTTTGTCATTTTTGCGTCGCGGGCGCACCATTTGCCCGACTCGTACAAACGGTATTTGGTGAACAATCTGAGGAACGCGTTTGGTTTTCCAGGTGTTCCCATACGCCTAAGGATTCGCCAAGGGAAGAATCCTTACATCAATAACGACTAGTTCCTGTGAGATGCCCAATGCTGGAAATCAATCCGCTCACCATTTCGCGTTGATGCCGGTTCAGCGAGCTCCAAGAAGAGCGGCACTAACTCATCGGGATGGGGCAGTGTCAAGGGATCCTCGCCCGGAAAAGCCTGGGTGCGCATCCGGGTGCGCGTTCCGCCCGGATTGATGATGTTGGTTTTAACATTCGTATTCGCGTTCTCGGCTGCATAGATGTTTGCAAGTGCTTCGAGTGCTGCCTTGGAAATCGCATAGGTTGCCCAATAGGCTTTGTGGGATTGAGCGACGCCGGAACTGACGAAAATGACGCGGCCGGCATCAGATTTCTTTAGTAGGGGATCGAGTGAGCGAATCAGCCGCCAATTGGCGGTAAGGTTGACGTCCAAAACGCCCTGCCATTCTTTGGGCTCGATATGCGGGATTGGTGTCAGCGATCCCAGAATGCCGCCGTTACCCACCAGAATATCGAGCTTTCCCCATCGCTCAAAAATCTGGGCGCCTAAGCGATCAAGGGCCTCAAAATCCGTGAGATCAAGGGACACGAGCGTGGCCCTACCCCCAATCTTCCTAATTTCGTCATCGACCTCTTCGAGACCTCCGACGGTGCGCGCGACGAGAATGGTGTGAGCCCCTGCACTGGCATAAGCGAGGGCAACGGAGCGGCCGATGCCTCGTGAAGCGCCGGTGATGACGGCAATGCGGCCAGACAAGCGTCCATTATGTTGGGCGGATTGGGACATGGGTTATGGCCCCGACTGGAGCACCAATCATGCGGTTTCAGCCAAGAGAGAGAGCTGACGTTGGCGGGGTAGGGTTTCTCTGTCCCTTAGCCTCGTCGGATATACTCCAGTGAAGCAATGGTCCGTGTATTGAGGCATTCTTGGGTTCCGTTCGCCTTCACCCATGGCCCGGTAAAGCCCGTTCACTGAAAGAAATCCCAAACTGTCGACGCCAATAAACGAAGCCATTTCGCCCAAATCGCGCGTTGCCGCCAGTAATTCTTCCCGGTCTGGCGTATCAATTCCATAATAGCAGGGATGGGTCACGGGGGGGCTGGCAATGCGCATGTGAACTTCTCGCGCGCCGGCTTCCCGCGTCATCTTCACGATCTTTCTTGATGTCGTGCCGCGCACGATGCTGTCGTCCACTAACACGATGCGTTTGCCCTTTACCACGGGCTGATTGATGTTGTGTTTGAGTTTTACCCGTAATTCACGGATCTGTTGGGTGGGTTCAATAAAACTTCGTCCCGCGTAGTGGTTTCTTATAATGCCGAGTTCGAAGGGAAGACCGATTTGTGATGCAAAACCGATTGCGGCCGGTGTGCCCGAGTCCGGGACGGGGACAATCACGTCGGCGTCCGCGGGATACTCTTTGGCCAATTCATTGCCTAAATTCTTGCGTACTTCATAAACGCTTTTGCCTCCGACGATGCTGTCCGGTCTTGCAAAATAGATATACTCAAAAATGCAGGGCCGCGCCGGAGCGGGCGGGAAAGGCTTCATACTAGAGAGCCCATCCTTGTTTATAACGACGATCTCCCCGGGTTCAATGTCACGGATAAGTTTCGCGCCGATTATGTCTAACGCGCAGGTTTCCGAACACAGGACGTAGGCATCATCCAATTGACCCAGAACCAATGACCGGATGCCCAAGGGGTCTCGAGCGCCGATAAGCTTCTTATTGGTCAAGGCGACCAAGCCGTAAGCACCTTCGATTTGGCGAAGCGCGTCAATCAGCTTTTCAATAATAAGGTTTTTTGGGCTGCGCGCCAAAAGATGAAGAATGACTTCGGTATCGGACGTGCTTTGAAAGATTGCTCCGCGATCGACCAATTCTTTGCGAAGCGTTAGCGCGTTCGTTAAATTGCCATTGTGGGAAACAGCAAAGCCGCCTATGGCTAAATCCGAAAAGAGCGGTTGGATGTTCCGGTTGACGGTGACGCCGCTCGTTGAATAGCGCACATGTCCAACTGCCGCCGCGCCGGGCAATTTGTGGATCAATTTGCCGGACGAGAAATGATCGCCGACCAAGCCCAAACGGCGTTCGGAGTGAAATTGTTCACCGTCAAAGCTGACTATTCCCGCAGCTTCTTGACCGCGATGTTGCAGTGCATGAAGGCCGAGCGCCGCAATTGCCGAGGCATCGCTATACCCATAAATGCCAAAGACGCCGCACTCTTCGCGAAGATTGTCGTCGTCGGGTGAAAAATAGCTTTCGGTCTGGTTTTCCATCAGGTCGTGGGCCTCACTTTGCTTTCTCAGCAACCGCCGTTGCTGACTTAGTCTTCATTTGTCGTTGTTATGAGTTGGTCGAGTCCCAGCCGGTCCGTTTGACCATATCCTTTGTTAGATTTGTTGTCGTTCGTCGATGGGTCTGTCTCTGGTTCCAGTTGCCTCGAGTCAGTCTCGGAACGATTTTGTGAGCTTGTGATCAGGGCGCTAATGTCCTGAGGGAATATGCTGGCCACCGCAACAATAATCGGCTTGAGCCGCGCGTTCTCAAGCCAACCCTGGGGCCCTCCGGGTTTCATCAACATTTGGCTTGGCCAATACACTAAACCAATGATGAAAAGGCCGCGGGCGACACCGAAGACGAAGCCACCCATACGATCTACAACGCCCGGGTCGTCTCGGCCGAATCTCCGTCCTGCGCGACCGGCCAGGGAAAGAGCTGGAATTAAAAAGGCAATGAATATGATCGCAAAGCTGACGATGTCCGCAAGCATGGGGGGGTTGAGGATTGCGCGCGCAGCCGGGCGCAAGAATTGCCCAAAAAACTTCATAAAAAGAAACATAGCAACGGCAGCCGTCACCCACGCGACAATGGTGAGCATTTCCTGCAGGAAACCGCGCAATAACGCCATCAACGCTGACGCTAATACGATCACCAATATGACGATATCAACCACAGTGAGCGGCATTTTACGCCTGCCTCACCTCCGTTGCTCTGCTGGTTCCCCACCCAATGTATCCACTAGTGTTGCCAAGACATCAACCTCTGTCAGTTCAAGCGAAGAGGTTAAGTTTGCCATATTTGGGATTATGGCACGGCTAAAGCCCAATTTCGCAGCTTCCTTAAGGCGCGCTTCCATCTGCGTGACCGGTCGGATTGCGCCCGAGAGGCTGATTTCGCCAAAAATGACAGCATCCGGAGGCACAAATACGTCGGTGTGTGACGATATCAAGGCCGCGGCGACGGCCAAATCCGCCGCAGGCTCCTTAATCCGCAAACCCCCGGCCACATTGAGATAGACATCCTTGGCGGCCAGGCCAAGGCCACAGCGGGCGTCCAAAACGGCCAAAACCATAGCGAGGCGGCTTGCGTCCCAACCCACAACGGCGCGGCGTGGTGTCCCGAGTGCGCTTGGGGCCACGAGTGCCTGAATTTCGACCAAAACCGGCCGTGATCCTTCAATTCCGGCAAATACGGCAGTGCCACTTACGTTTTTATCCCTATTGTCCAGAAACAGGGCCGAGGGGTTTGCCACAGTGCGCAATCCCGCATCGCTCACGTCAAAGACACCGATTTCATCAGCCGCGCCGAAGCGGTTCTTGACGGCACGCAGAATGCGGAAACGATCTCCTCGCTCGCCTTCAAAATAGAGTACCGAATCCACCATATGCTCGACCACGCGCGGCCCGGCAATCTGACCATCTTTGGTGACATGGCCCACCATGATAACCGACGTCTGGCTTTTTTTGGCGAAGCGCACCAATTCATGCGCGCAGGCGCGGACTTGGCTGACCGTTCCCGGAGACGCATCCAACGTGTCTGTCCAGACCGTTTGTATTGAATCGATTACGAGGAGCCGCGGCGGCTTTTGCAGTCCGCTTTCCAGGCTTGCAAGAATGTCCCGTAAGCTGGTTTCAGCGGCGAGCAATACATTTGACTTTTGAAGTCCCAAGCGCTGTGCGCGCAGTTGCAACTGCTCGACGGACTCTTCACCCGAAATATATATCGTGCCATGTCCCTGCTCGCCAAGTGCGGCGCAAATCTGCAAGAGAAGCGTTGACTTACCAATGCCCGGATCGCCGCCAACCAGCAGTACGGATGAGCGCACGAGACCGCCGCCGCACACCCGGTCGAATTCTTCGATGCCGGTCAGCCAGCGCGGATCACTTTTTGCGGCTCCCGCGAGCGGCGTGAACTCAATGACTTGACCTTGAGCGCTGCTCCAAAGTTTTTGAGAGCTGGAACTTGAGCGTATGGGGGCGTGAAGGCTCCCCGGAGGACCTGTGCGGCTGGGTTCTCGCGACAGGGTGTTCCACTGCCCGCACGCATCGCATTTTCCCGACCATTTGGCGCTGACCGCGCCGCACTCCTGACAGATATAACGTTCGGCGGGACGGGCCATCAAATAGGTTTAACTCAAATGAAGTAGGGATTCGCTTTCGGGTTAGTATACCTTGCCTGGATCCCAATTGTACCAGACAAGTGATAAAGCGCCGGAATAAGTGCCGGCTTAGAAAGCCCGAACATCCATTTCGATGGGGCCTTCGGCGCGTCCGCTGATGAATTGATCGACAAATTCGTTGCCACTTTTCCCAATGTCTCCCACTGGACCGACCCAGATTATTTTCCCGCTATGAATCATGGCGATAGTGTCAGCGATTTTGTGGGCTCCTGCCATGTCATGGGTAATCGAAAGAGTTGTCGCGCCGAGTTCACTAACGGTTTCGACGATCAAATTATTGATTACATCCGCCATGATGGGATCGAGACCCGTCGTTGGTTCGTCAAAGAAAATGACGTCGGGTTGCGTCGCAATGGCACGCGCGAGCCCCACGCGCTTTTTCATGCCACCAGACAGTTCCGCCGGATCCAGTTCGCCAACATCTGCCTTGAGCCCGACTTTGGCGAGCGCTTCAATTGCTGCATCTTTAGCAATGGATCTTCGCATATGTTGTCCTTGAATCAAACCAAACGCGACGTTTTCCCACACGGGAAGGCTGTCGAACAAAGCAGCGCCCTGAAACAGCATGCCGCAGCGTCCCATTATCTGCTCTCGATCTCGAGCGCCGAGTGTCGTCAATTCGACGCCGTCGAACTTGATTGATCCACTATCCGGTTTGATCAGTCCCAAGATTATTTTAACCATGACGGATTTGCCAGTTCCCGAGCCACCGATGACAACCAACGAAGAGCCGGTTTGGAGGTCCAGGTCAATTCCCTGGAGCACCTTCTTTGCACCAAAACTCTTTTTCACGCCTGTAAGGGCTATTTTGGGCGTCTGGCTCATCGGGTTACTCTGAAAAGAAAATCGATGTCATAAAATAGTTTGAGGCAAGGATCAAAATTGATGCGGAAACGACCGCGTTGGTCGTTGCTCGTCCCACACCCTGCGCACCTCCTTCACTGTAATACCCGTTGTAACAACCCATGAGTGCGATAATAAATCCGAACACTGCGGACTTGATGAGACCGGACGTCACGTCTCCGAATTCAAGAAAGTCCACGGTATTTTTTAGGTAAACGGCAGGATTGAACCCTAAGCTCTGTGTTCCCACAACAACCCCGCCCAAGACGCCGACCGTATCGGCGATGGCGACTAAAAGTGGCAGGCAAATCACCGCAGCAATGATGCGCGGCGCCATCAGATATTTGAAAGGATTGGTCGAGAGAGTCGACAAGGCGTCGATTTGTTCGGTAACGCGCATGGTGCCGATTTCGGCAGCAATTGCAGCACTGACCCGACCCGCAACTATCAGTCCGGCAAGAACCGGCCCTAGTTCACGTGTAATCCCGAGAACGACGATATTTGCAACTATGCCTTCGGCGTTAAAACGCGAGCCACCTATGTAGATCTGCAATGCGAGAACGCCGCCGGTAAAAAATGCGGTCAGACCGACGACCGGTAACGAGAAATAGCCAATGCGGAGAAGTTGGCGTCCTGTAAGTCGCAAGAAGTATGGTGGGGTCAAGGAATCCCAGACGCTTCTGACCGTAAAGCGCGACAGGTTGCCGATGACCGCAAGAAAGAGAAGCACGGCGCGTCCAACGGGTGCAAAGATATTCATCCCCCTAATTTGTCCTCTTCGCCTAAATAATGCCTGGCAAAACGGCGGCCTAGTCCCGTCAACAGTTCGTAAGAGATCGTTCCTGCCTCTTCGGCCAATGTCTCTAGTGTTGAATTGACCCCAATGATCTCGATGGTGCTGTGGGCATTGAGGTTGTCTGTAGGAATATCGGTGACGTCCACGGCAATCAAGTCCATCGACATGCGTCCGATCATGTTTACGCGCTTTCCGGCAATATAGAAATGCCCGATATTGCTCAGTGCTCGCGGCAGTCCGTCTGCGTAACCCGCCGAAACTACGGCGATGCGTGTAGGCCGCTCGACCGTGATACTGGCACCATAGCCAACGCTTTCGCCAGGATTGACGAGTCGATTTTGAAGAATGGGTGCTTCCACGGTAACAACGGGCTTAATCGGGCTGGGCAGCGACGGGCAGGGATTGCCACCGTACAGGCCGATGCCGGGGCGGGTTAGGTCAAAGTGATACTCGGTACCGAGAAGAATACCGGCTGAATTCGCCAGGCTGGCCGGTGCTGCAGGTAGGCGATCACAATAGTCCTTGAACCTCTTGAGTTGCTTACGGTTGAGTGGATGGTCTGGCGTGTCGGCACAGGCGAGATGACTCATAATGAGCGTGAGCTCAATCCCATCAAGTCGGCTCGGATTCAGAATAAGCTCGTTCACCTCCGAGTCCTCCAACCCTAAGCGGTTTATACCCGTGTCGACATGCAGGGCGCCGGGGAGGGTCTGGCTGGCACGCCCCATCCCGGCCCACAAATCGACTTGAGTTAAAGAATTCAATACCGGTACTAAATTATCTTTACGGAACGTTTCGACCGTTTGGTCTCGCACGCCGGAAAAAATATAAATCTCGGCTGCCGGCGCCGCTGACGACAGGACCGCTCGAAGTTGGGCGCCCTCTTGGGCTTGGGCGACAAAGAACGTTTGCACACCTGCGCGGGCCAATAAGGGCGCAACGTGCGTGACGCCTGTACCATAAGCGTCGGCCTTGACCACGGCAGCCGTCCGGGCGGGGAGTGAGCGATTCGCAAGCGCTTTATGATTGTCGATAATGGCGTCTAGATCGATCGTCAGTCGACCGTCGCCATCAACAGTCATGGGCGTATCTTCAGTGGGACCAAGGCGTTTGGGCAAGGCGGCAACCCCAGGCTTGAGGCCGGAACGAGATTCGATGGACTGCTAGTAGGAAGTTAATTGGGGACTGGGGTCAAGTTTCCCAGGCTGTCACTTCAGAGCGGGATATCACCAGGCGGCTCTTGCTTAGCCAGATTAGAAAATCGCGTGATGTTGGCGTCGAACTGGAGCTCGATCGTGTCGGTAGGCCCATGACGCTGCTTGCCGACAATGACTTCCGCTAATCCATGGACCCGTTCCATCTCATTTTGCCATTCGGCAAACTTATCCAGTTCGATTTTGCCGGGTTTCTTCCGCTCGAGATAATATTCCTCCCGATATATGAACATGACGACGTCTGCATCTTGCTCAATGGCGCCTGATTCACGCAGATCCGCGAGTTGAGGTCGCTTATCATCTCGATCTTCGACCTTGCGTGAGAGCTGCGCCAATGCCAGAACAGGAACATCGAGATCCTTTGCCAGCGCCTTTAACCCCTGCGCCACTTCAGATACTTCTTGAACTCGGCCATCATTGCGCCGTGAACTCGATGTGGTTACGAGTTGAAGATAATCCACAATGATGAGGTCGAGGCCCTTTTGCCGCTGCAACCGACGCGCCCGTGCGGCCAGTGCGGCAATCGAGAGGCCCCCGGTATCGTCGATATGGATCGGGAGATTCATCAATTCGGCGTTAGCCGTTGCGAAATGCTGAAATTCTTCCTCGCTGATATCACCTTTGCGCAACTTATGAGATGAAATCTTTGATCGTTCGGAGAGAATGCGCAGCGCCAATTGTTCGGCTGACATTTCAAGTGAGAAGAATCCCACAATCGCGCCGTCGATGGTCTCCCGGCTCCCATCGCTTTTTCGTCCTTCGCGATACCGTCGTGCCGCATTGAATGCAATATTCGTGGCGAGGGACGTTTTGCCAATAGAGGGCCGTCCGGCCAAAATGATCAGGTCCGAGCTGTGGAGTCCGCCCAAAAGGCGATCCAAATCTATGAAACCGGTTCCGATTCCCGACAGACCGCCGTCGCGCTGATACGCCTTGTTGGCCATTTCGACAGCAATTTCCGAGGCTTCTGCGAACGAAAAAAAACCGCCGTCGTAGCGGCCGGATTCGGCCAAGTCGTAAAGCGCCTGCTCGGCATCATTGATTTGATTGCTGGGGGGGTCTTCCACCATCGGATTGGTGGCTGCATTGACCATGTCTTCGCCGACGCGGACGAGACCACGGCGTTGATGCAACTCGAAAATCGTTCGTGCATATTCGGGGGCATTGATGATCGTCGGTGCGGCGCCAGCCAGTTTTGCGAGATACGCTGTGCCGCCCGCTTGCTCCATTGTGGGGTCGTTCTCGAAATAGGGCTTGATCGTAATTGGGTTTGCCAATTGACCACGTCGAATGAGTTCGATAACGGCGTGGTAGATACGCTCGTGCAGCGGGTCAAAAAAGAATTCAGGTTTTAAGACATCTGAAATCCGAAAATAGGTTTCATTGTCGAACATGAGCGCGCCGAGCAAAGCTTGCTCAGCTTCAATGTTGCATGGCTGTTGGCGCAAGCCATTAAGTCCTGGCAGATTGCTTTGCGAGTCGTCATCACTTGATGGTAGTCCATTGCTCGGACTGCCATTCGTGCCGTGCTCTTCCAAATTTATTGGTGAATCGGCAAGCGACGGCACAACATCACCGTCATGTGGGGCGGGGGGGATATCATCGGGGGACATAACTTGTTCTAACCTCACCCGAGTTGGAGTAAAAGCGAGATCAAGACTTATCCACAAGAATCTTTTTGGCGACAAATTTCTGCGCGATCAATATTTGCAGGCCGAATATTCTTAATCGGCGTGTACGTCGCGTATGGTCTTCAAGATTTCTATCTTTGCCTTGACTCGCGTAACTTCCCATTGTCGAACGCTCCACACCGACCTCACCCGAGCGACCGAAAAGCGAATCAACTCGATCGTTTGAGTCTAACCGATTGGTCGCAATAACCCGCTGGCGAATTAGCCGATGCTTGAGATGATTTGATTGACAGCGTTCCCATTCGCCCCCGTGCCACCGCCATCAAGATGGTGTGTTGGTTATGAGCTAAAGCAATAGATGGGCTATGAGCATGGCGTGCGGCCGACCAGCGTCTTACGTGTCAATGGCATGTGCTTTGCGGCCGCGCCCTCTCGTCCTTGGGCTACCCGAATAAAGTGTTACGCTCGCGCAATAACACTAAGCGTTTTACGCCGAACGCAAACATCACTTATGAAGTTAATCTTTGGAGTCATCATCGCCAGATGTTAACACCGCATCGCCGTCGCCCGATGTTTCAGTATCTTCGGTTTTTTCGACTTCATCGGTTGTCTTGACATCGTCGTCACTCGCGAACTCCGCCTCCGCCGCCTTTGCCAGATCCTCTGTTTCAAAGACCTCTTCAGCGGCAATTGTCGATTCCTCTTGAGTGGTCGCTTCTCCCGTCGCACTTTCGCCGCGTGCTTGCCGTTCCGACTCTTCCTTTGTGCGCGCAATATTCAGGTTGACTTTCACGGAGACTTCCGGGTGAAGGCTAATTCGAACGGAATGCATGCCGACGCTTTTGAGAGGATTATCAAGAATGACCTGCTGTCGTTCGACAGTAATGCCGCCCGCGCTGATAAGTTCGGCAATGTCTCGGTTTGAAACCGAACCATAGAGTTTGCCGGCTTCACCAGCTTGCCGCAAAATGACATAGGTCTGATTGTCCAGTTTCCCGGAAACTCCTTCGGCGTCCTTTTTGCGTTCGAGATTTTGGGCCTCGAGCTGAACTCGTTGTCCTTCAAAGAGTTCTTTGTTGGCCGGTGTTGAGCGCAGCGCTTTCTTCTTCGGCAATAGAAAATTTCGAGCATAGCCATTCTTGACGTTAACCACGTCGCCTATTTGACCAAGTGTTTCGATCCGCTCAAGAAGAATGACTTTCATAATTTACTCCCCTTTAGAGCCCTTTTGGTTTGCATCCACGGTGCCGTACCGATGCCGAAATTCAAACCATTGCTCCATCAATCCTAACGCCGCAACCAGGAACGCAAGCCCCTGAATTACAAAAATTGAGAAATAGAACAACGCCAATATGGCCCCCCGTCCGGGCCAGCGCTGGGAGATAGCATGAATGACTACAAGGCCCAATAAGAAATATGGTATCATGAGGACGAAGGCGAGCGACGTGCCGATGAATCCGACGTCCCCAGACGCCAATGATAGAGCGACGCTCAACGCCAACACGATGTCCATGTAGGCTGGCAAAACCATAGATTTTATCCGCGGACTGGGCCTGAGGGCGCGATCCATGCGTATCAGTAGGCGCTGCGCCCGGACGGGGGGCCATATTGGCGTTG
>PVBE012167992.1_pt1 | contig 18931 bp, 15 predicted proteins | sample 1631181 | NCBI WGS metagenome assembly PVBE01 (sample SAMN08397723, study PRJNA350692) | Marine metagenome, whole genome shotgun sequencing project. | isolation source: water | place: Pacific Ocean | collected 2012-04 | reverse complement strand
CCAGCGTCCTCTTCCTCCTCGGCCTCTTCCTCGGCGTCGGGATCGGGGGCCGCACCAGCGTCCTCTTCCTCCTCGGCCTCTTCCTCGGCGTCGGGATCGGGGGCCTCGACGGGCTCCAGCGCGACCTTCATCTTCTTGACGCTCGCTCCTTCCACGGGGCCGCGAACTGCGAGATACTTGTCGTTGTTCATGATCGATGTCCTATCGGTTGAGTACGGTGTTCTTGTCTTCGAAGCGCGCAGAGAGTGAACCCCCTGCGAGCTGTGCTACAGATTGTTGTGCGTTAGCCACAACAGAGGATCCCCTTAATACGCGCTTAAAAACCACCTATAAATCAATGGGCAATGCAGAGGTTATAACAATCCCTAGACCACCTGTCAAGCGCTTTCTATGGCCAATACTGGGGGTTTGGTTCTTCTCCAAATATCTCGGCGTACCTCTTCTTTGTATCCCTGTATTGGCTGCCGTCTCCAGGTGGGCCTGGTTCTGGTTGATGATGTACGTAAACCCCAATATATTCGGCAAATTCCTTGTAAAATCTTGTGAATAACAGCATTGCATGCTAGGCGTCATCCACAATTCGTGAAGGTGAAACCGGCTTTCGAGTCTTTGCATAAAGTATAGAGCATTCGCTTTGCCTCTCTTAATAGTTCTTCGGATGTTTCAGGGTCGTGCCCGCCGTCCTTTTGAACTCTCGGATTGAGCAGCTCTGGAAGAGGGAAATTGTCGACTTGTTCTAATGTTGGTAGTTCTTTTTTCATTTGTTCATAAGCTAAATAAAAGAGGCGGGCCGTACGGCCCGCCTCTTTAGTGGTTGAGATTTACTCTCCGTCAGCCATTCCTTCTCCTCCACCGTCACCTCCGCCAGCGTCGTCACCTGCTCCTCCGCAGTCTCCACCCATGTCGTCGTCCATAAATTTAAGATCCATTTTGCTATTTGGTTAAATAAATAAGCTAGTCGATAATATCAGTTTTTGATGTTCGTCGAGTGGCCAAGGGGAAAATTATTCGCGAAATGGGGGAATTGTTTTGTCATATATTTAGCTGGATCAACGTCTTGAAGCTGTAACCTGTCAAATACAAGCTTTAGGCCGACACATGTTGTCTGTGCTACAATCTCTCTAAGTTTTATTATTAATTTTCATATTTATGAAAGGGAAAAAATGTCCAGCATCAGCTTCGGCACATGTTCTCGTCTTAATTGGAGGTTTGAACTGGGGACTTGTTGGTCTCGGGGACTTCTTCGAAGGAGACTGGAACGTTGTACACCTTGTGCTACAACAATGGCCTGTAGTTGAATCGCTAGTGTATGTCCTTGTAGGACTTTCTGCTCTATGGCTCGCGTTCAAAAGCGCTAGCTGTAAAGACTGTCACTAGGCATAGTAAAACTTTCAATAGGGCGCTCCTACTTTTGGGGGCGCTTTAAACTAATTACATGCTCCTCGAGTTAATATTAGTCTCTATCTATTTTGTGCTCCCGGCCTACGTCGCCAATATGAGCCCGCTTTTTGCCCAGGCTTTGCGCTTGCCATTTGGAATTCCGATAAGTGAAAAACACTTAGGCGCTCATAAAACTTACCGAGGGTATTATTCTGGTTATCTCGGTGCCCTGGGGACGCTCTATTTGCAGCAATACTTCTTGGCTGAAGGTTTTGGCGTAGCTGCTTTTGGATTTCTCGACTATTCAGAAATGAATCTGTTCTTCTTCGCCTTCTTATTTGGATTCGGTGCGTTGTTTGGGGATTCGGTGGAGTCCTTTTTCAAGAGACGAAGGGGGATTAGGCCAGGCGCTAGTTGGCCAGTCTTTGATCAGCTCGACCTTATTGCTGGAGCGCTAATATTCACCTATCCATTTGCCGATATTCCGGTTGAAGTGATTATTGTGCTACTAGGTGTGTCTCCGTTGCTTCATGTATTGGCCAACGTTATTGGCTATGCGATAGGCATAAAGAAGGTTAGGTGGTAAGCTTCAGTACTTAATTCGCTATATGGATATATTTCATTTGCAGTTATTAGTCTCGTTCCTTGTTGGCGGTGCAATTACCGCTGTGCTGTCTTTGGTTGCTGAAAAATCTCATACAAAGATAGCTGGTGTAATCGTAGCGCTCCCTTCTACCATTGCGATTGGCTACTTTTTCATAGCGCTGGCTGTTGACTGCCTTCACACATTCGCCTGATATGGCTGATTACATGCCTATGAGTGTATCCTCAGAAGATAATGAGGAATAATAGTAGGCCGAAGGAAAATATTAGTATAAGAAGTGGCAATCTACTACTTTGAATAAACGAGAAAATAGCTTAAACAAGCCAGTAATGGTGGACCTAAGCGATAATTTTTGGAACACCTTTATTGATGGGGTGTTTGAGTGGGCAGGGAAGCTGGAGGGGCTTAGGACTGCCTACTGTTAGGTTAATTAGGGGCAGATGGTTATCACCAGGAGTAAGTTGAACACTGGGTAAAGAGTCGACCTTGTCGAGCCCCATATTAGATGATGTTAGAACTGTAATTTGCAACCCAAATATGATAAACTATACAGATACATTAAAAATACACATGGGTTTGATTAAGCCGAACAGACTAATATTTCAAGAACGACCAGATGCTGGTTACGGGGACAGCTACGACCGCGACATGGGGCCAGATGTTAGATACGACGTAGACTTTAATACAGCGAGCGACGCAGAAAGGCCTGTAGAGAACCTGGATCATGAAGATCTCTATAACATTATAATCAGAGAAAAACTGGACATTCTAAGTCCAGAAGTAGATCGAATTTTTGAAATAATGAGAGAAACCGAAAATATAGAATCTGTTGAGCCAGAAGATGCAAACGACATGGCTCTGCTATTTATTGATCTCTCTCTCACTCTAAATCGGGAAGATTTCATCTCTGCTCTAAGTATTATTGATAGAGAGAGATTTGGGATTCACGAAAATGATGAAGGATTGGAAAGAATAAGCTACCTGTCCATACAAAATGACGAAGAATATGTATTTATTGGCTCAATGCGTTTACTGGATCACGTCATTGCACGAAGAGTATCTGACCCAGATATAGCAATCCAACTTCTGGATCTTTCATACACGGCTGATTCATCATCCACAAGGGCGGGCTTAATACGTAATGATCTACTGCCCGAAGAGAACAGATTAGAGCTAATCGACGATGTAATGCAAAATATGGATCTCACTGATCCAGGTGATGTAGTAATAAATCAGAGTGTCTTGCTTGCCGTAGCAGAAGCCCATCTAACCCCCTATGACATTCTTGAAGAAATCGCATTAATAGGAGTAGAAGATCCGCGCGAAGAACGATTCAATATTGAAGCCAGAAACGTTGCCGCAGAGAGACTCAACAGATAGACGTTTCAATGAATTGATTCAAAGAAAAAACTCCACAACCCTTTGGGTCATGGAGTTTTCAATGGAGCGGGTAACGGGAATCGAACCAAGTTATCCCCCTCGTGTTTCGCAAAAAGAATACGCTAAAAACGGCTTAAACAAGCCAATAATGGTGGAGATGCCGGGAGTCGAACCCGGGTCTTCGGGTGGAAAAGACAAGCGTCTACTATGATAGTCTAGGTTTTTTGTTCGGGGTATAAGCTATAACCTAAACGAAACACTTATATCCCTATCCTGTTAAATTTTCGGTGTTGGTACTCAGGAGGCGACCTTGCCTATCCTCTAAACGCCTTATCTCCATAGAGGAGTCTGAAAATAAGGTCGTGGGCACATAGGGCCCACTAAGCTTGAACTTTAAGCTGCCATAGGAACAAGAGAAGGTACCGAAGCAACTTCCCTGTCGAATGCATTTCTTAGGTTTTCAGCATTTAATTTGCGCTGGACGGATCTACCCGGGGACAGCGCGACCCGGACATAGCAACTGGAATTTTCGAATCACTCGAATCGAAAACCAAATTCATCCCCATACTTCAAAGAGCAAAGATAAATATAGAATAGTTTATGATCTTTGTCAAAGGGGCTGTGAAAATCCTTCTCCTATTGTTTTACCCTAGCTGCTGCGGATTCCGCCGACCTAAAGATTATTCCGTACGGAGAGATTATCCATTCTTCGCCTTCCCCAAAGCTCTAATTGAGCCAATAAGTTCTTCGAACCAGTGAGCGCCCAAAGTCTCGATAGGAATCTTGAGTTTTGCTCCACTAATTTGCCAGTTCTCGTTGTAATCAAGCATTGATCCGATGTTTTCTGGGCGGACCTGATTTGACATGGTAAGTACGATTTGTTTTCCTCCACTTGCGGCTGGCATGTTCTCTGCTTTGACGTTCGTTAAGTGCGCAGCTTTAGCGGTTTGTTTGAGTTCGATTACCCGGAATAGGTTGGATACCTCACTTGGCATTTTCCCGTAATCGTCTTCGATAGTTTCGCGCAATTCATTGAGGTATTCTGGGGTGTCGGCTGATGATAACTTTTGGTAGGCGTTAATTTTGTCTTTCGAGTTTACGATGTAGCTGTCTGGAATATATGCGTTGATTGGAAGTTCGACAGAAACGTCTTGGATCTCTTTTTCGTCTGCTGCGGTTTTTCCTGATTGTAAATCTTCGACGGCTTTGTTGAGCATTCTGATGAAGTGGCTAATCCCGACGACCGACATTGTTCCCGACTGAGATGATCCGAGTACTTCACCCGCTCCACGGATCTCAAGATCCTTCATTGCGATTTGGAATCCTGATCCCAGCTCGGAAGCTTCAACAATGGCGCGAAGCCGTTTCTTGGCGTCGAGCTTGAGGCGTTGCCCATGATACATGAAGAACGCGTAGGCTTGTTTTTTGCCACGACCGACTCGGCCGCGTAGCTGGTAGAGTTGGGCTAGTCCGAATTTTTCAGCGTTGTTGACGATCAGGGTGTTGGCGTTTGAGAGGTCGATTCCGTTTTCGATGATTGTCGACGATACGAGCACATCGAATTCTCCATGCTTGAATGCGATGATTCTTTTTTCTAGTTCGTTTGGTGTGAGTTTTCCGTGCGCAACTATGAAGCGCGCTTCTGGAATAATTTTGCGGAGTCGCTCTGCGAATGATTCGATCGTTTGTACTCTGTTATGCAGTATGTATGCTTGCCCGCCACGCTCAATCTCGCGGGTAATTGCCTCGCGGATTAGTTGGTCCGAATATTTTCGTACTTCGGTAATAACCGGCAGCCGGCCAGGTGGGGGAGTTGTGATTGTGGATATGTCTCGTAGTTTGTTCAAACAAATGTTCAAAGTTCGAGGGATTGGAGTCGCTGTTAGAGTTAAGATGTCGACCTCTGTTCGCAGCTCTTTGAGCTTTTCCTTTTGTTTTACTCCGAATCTCTGCTCCTCATCAATGATTACTAGTCCGAGGTTTTTGAAATCGATATCTGGTTGGAGTAGACGATGAGTTCCGATAATTATGTCGACCTCTCCCTTAGCAAGTTTTTCAACGATCTCTTTTTGCTCCTTCTTTGATTTGAACCGGCTCAACATTTCGATGCGGACGTGGAAGTCGTCCATTCTTTTTTTGAATGACTGGAAGTGCTGGTCGGTCAGGATTGTGATCGGAGAAATGAGGGCTACCTGCTTCTTGTCTTGCACTGCTTTGAAGGCCGCACGCATTGCTACTTCCGTTTTTCCGAACCCTACATCCCCGCAAACAAGCCGATCCATCGGCATTTTATTTTCCATGTCTTTCTTCACGTCGATGATAGCCTTGATCTGACCGGGTGTTTCTTCATAAGGGAACGTGGCCTCGAACTTCTCCTGCAATTTTGTCTCAGCGGAATATTTGAAGCCTGACGCACTCTTGCGTGCGGCATATAGCTTGAGTAATTCCTTCGCGATTTTTTCTGTTTCTTTTCGAACCTTGGATGTCACGGTTGCCCATTCGGCGGATCCGAGGCGAGTTAGTTTCGGTGCAAGATCTTGATTCCCGATGTACTTGTTAACTTTTTCAGCCTGATCGATTGGGACGAATAGTTTGTCGTTTTCCGCATAACCTAGCTTTAAATACTCCTTCGTAATTTCGTCGACTTCCTTTTTTTCGAGTCCGAGGAATCGTGCGATCCCATGGTCGGCGTGAACTACTAGGTCGTTTTTCTTGAGGCTTGTGAGCAGGTCTAGATAAACTTTGTGGCCACCGTCCTTCTTCTTTTTTTGATCGCCGGCGATTTGTGCGATGTCTTTGTCGGTTATGAACGAAACTTTCATGCTCGGGTTTTGGAATGAAAGTGGCAGGCTCATGTCTTCGTCTACTTCGTAAAGGAGGAGTCCCTTATCGTTATCGTGGAAGAACTTTTTGTCGGTTGAATATACGCAATTCTTGTCGTCCAGAATATTTTGAATCTGCTTTATATCCCTTGTACAAAGGATTACTTTCCAGTCTTCCTTCTTTTTGTCCTGCATCTCATTAATGAAATCTTGGAGAGCGTGGAACTTCAAGGTTGACACGTAGTAGAAGTGCTTGTGGTTTTCTTCGTCCTCGTTGAAGGTGTGAAAACTTATCTTCTTGGTTTTGATTGAGTTTGTTAAGTCAGACCATCCATCAAAGTATTCGTCTGTGATTTCGAGCTCATCCTCGATGAATACGTTGTGACTGGTGAGGAATTCGTTGAGGTGAATTTGCGGTTTATTTTCTAGAATTGGATAAATTACTAGCTTGTCCACAGCTGCCTCTACGTTCTTTTGGTCTCCGCTAAGTACCTCGATGTCTGTGATCTCATCAAAGTCTACGGTGACACGGATTGGGTAGTTTGTGTTGAAAGGGTAGATGGTTACGATGTTACCCATGCAGTAATATTCGCCCTGTTCAACTCGTGCGTCCTCTGCTGGTTCGTAGTTCATAGAGATCAGTTTCTCGAAGATATCTACGAGTCCGATCTTCTCTTTCTTTGTGATCTCCCATATCGCTGCTTTCAAATCCTCTGGATCGGGGCAGGCTGTTAAGAAGTCCTGATATGTTGCAAAGATGACCTGCTTCTTCTCTTCATTGAGGTGCGCAATGAGGTTTACTATGTGGCCCAGGTTTTTTCGATGGACCTCTTTGTCGTTGAAAATGTTTTCGTCTAGGCTGAAATCTATGATTGGCAGGCTCGTCCAAAACTTCATCATCTTCTTGTGGAACTCTTTGTCTGCCTCGTCGTTTACAATCCAAATTAGGCTCTTTCCTTTGAGCTCTCTGAGTAAGTCCGCGATTATGAAAGACTTTGAGGAGATATTTCCGCACCCTGAAAGAAGGATGTCGTCAAACTTTTCGTAGAGTTTGAAAAGATCCTCGTTTACCTTATGGGGTAAAACTTTGATCGCGTCGGAATAATCCATGAGCCTTTAAACCTTTAAGGGCATTATTATGTAAGTATAGTCCTCGTTCCCTTCTGGCTGGACCTTAACCGGTGAAAGTTTTTCATCCATGCCAATAACGATTTTTTCTCCCTCCTTTACTGAAAGTACGTCCAGTAAATACTGGGAGTTCAGGGATATCTTATTATCTTCTCCAGTAATTTCAACATCTAAATTAGTTTTTTCTTCTCCAACCTTAGTTTCTTCGGTCGAAATTGTGATCTTCTTTTTGGCCTTAGAAGCCTCCATATAGATGGCATTGTTCACTTCTCGTGCAAAAAGATTGATTCTTTTTAGCGCCATCGAAAGTTCTGAAGCGTTTAGTTTTATGTGTGTTTTTGATTCATTAGGGATGATTTTTGTGTAATCCGGGAAAGTTCCTTCAATTAATCTTGAGATCAGGTTGATGCTCTTAATCGAGAAGAGGATCTGGTTTTTCGCAATTTTGACGGTAACTGTGTCTGCTGAACTGAAGTTGCTTAGAATTTTTGATAGTTCTGACATTGTTCTCGCTGGAACGATGCAAGAAACTTCTTCTCCAACTTTTTTAGGGAGTGTGATCTTTCTTTCTGCAAGCCTATAACTGTCGGTTGCTGCTAGTGTTAATGTGTTCCCTTCAGCTTTTACATATATTCCAGAGAGGATTGGTCTAGTTGTGTTTAGCGATGCAGCGAAATATGTTTCATTGATTGCTCTTTCGAGTTCGCCTGCTTCAACTTCGAGGGATTCTTTTTCGTCTTTTATCTCTGGGATTGTTGGGAAATCGTCTGCAGAAAGCCCTTTAATTTTTGTGTCAGACTTTTTTGCGTGGATTTTTAAGCCTAGATCAGAAGTTGTTTCTATCTTGAGTTCCTCCTCAGGAAGAAGACTTACATAGTTTGAAATTAGCTTTGCGGGAACAGTGAGAGCTCCTTCGGTTGCTACTTCTGCGTCCAGGTTCAGTGTGATTGCGATTTCTAGGTTTGTTGCAGAGAATCTGAGCTGTTTTGCTGAAGCTTCGATCAGAATGTTGTTCAAAATTGGTAACGTGTTGTTTGGGTTTATTGCCCTTGTTACCATGTTCAGCGCAAAATTGATCTGTGCTTGATCGACTTTTACTTTCATTCTTATTTGTTTATTGGGTTCTGTATTTAATCAGAACGTTTTTAAACATTCAAGCCCTTATAGATATATATGTTTATTTAATAAATAAAATAGTAGTAGTGGTTATAGAAGGGGGGGTGAGGATAAACTTGCTACTTGCTACTGGCCGCTAGCAGATGCGGTCGTTTTGCTTTGAGTACAAAATTTGTTAATTGGGGTTTTGCTTTATATATAGCGGGATGCTCTGGTTTTTGTGGAAAACTTTTGCCTTATATATAGGAGGTTACTGGCCGCTAGTTTCTAGCTCCTGGCTATTGGGATGGGAGGACTTGTTATCCCGAAGCGGAAAACGGCTGAACAAAAAAGCTGTTTACGATCGGTTTAATTCTTGTGTAAAAGATGTGTATAAACTGTTCATAAGTTTGATAGTAGATAGTTAATAGTGGATAGTCCTGTGGAAAATATGTTTAAACGTAAAGAGGTGGTTTGTGGCTTATCATTGCGAAAATCCCAATTTGGGCATTTTGGCTTTTGTTTAAAAGTATGTGGATAAGCTGAGTTTTCTTTTGAACAGGTATTGTGCGTAAGTAGGAGTTTTTGACATGATTTTGAACGAAAAAGGCATGTTTTTTGCTAAATTGTTTATAAATCTAGTGTTTTTGAAAGAAAAATCTTAGAGTGAGCGTACATATTAATAGTCTAAGCAACACTTATTGACGAAGCTTTTCACATGACGGATGGGAACTAGCTAAATTGTCTTGGAAGATTTTGAGATTTTCGAAGAGCTAGGACTTGAGTGCCCAAAACACCGCGACGGTGAAGGTCGAGGTGCTCGAGGTCCTCAAAGAGGTCAATAATTATCTAGATACGCATTGGTTACTGAAGGGCGATTCCTGTATAGGGGTCGCTCTTTAGTATGGCCAGAACGCAGGTCTCTTGTCTGTTAGTAGAGACATGTATGACTGCCAGTCTACGATGTACTGGAAGAATACTTTGTGGTGTCCCCACATCCATGCATTTCGTTTACCAAGGATTAGTTGGTACCAGAAGTGTAGGAATAGGACGATCCATAGCCAGAAAGCGAGTAAGTAGAATGGCCATACTACGATGAACATCCAAAGGAACCTGAAAAGGAAAAGTCGAGAGATAGTGTCTCGCATTTCTACCTGCAGTACTGCAGATCCTTTATCGTCTGCCGCTGGGGCATTGGTGCAGCTGCTGGTTCCGCACTAGCTTCTTCAGCTACTGGTGGTTGGTCAGCTGGCGGTTGAGCCATGTTATCTTCCATCTTTGTGAATTTTAAAAGATATGTGACTAATTTACGGCATGGGGGCACTTTATGTCAAAAAGATGGACTCTAGGTCTTTGAGATTTTTGACTGATTGTTCTGTGTTTTTGCAGTTGCCGAAGCCATATTTGGCGTATATGAAGTCGATTTTTGCATTATGGGCGGATTGTTGGTCTCCGCTGGTGTCACCAACATAAACGGGAGTTTTAAGAGAGTGCTTTTCGACCATATTTTGGATCATTTTGTATTTTGGGAGTCGCGAAAGTCCCACGCAGTCCGCGTCTTGGAAGTACGGGAGCATTTGTTTTTGCTCAAGGAATAGTTTTAAATACCAGATATTGCAGTTGCTGATTAGGTAGAGGGGATAATGTTGGGCGAGTTTAGGGATTACTTCGGTTACTCCTTCGTAGAGGGTTCCGCTGAGACTTCTGAGAGATGATTCTTCGAATTTGCTCAGGGTGTCTATGAGTTCTTGGTTGTTCTGTTCGGGGAAAAGCTCTTTGACACATTCTTCCTGCGGTTTGCCCATTACTCCTTGAATATCTGATGCTTGAATTTGTTTGTCTATCCCGAGCGAAGATAGGCCCTTGTTCCATCCTTCAGCGACTGATGCAGATGAGTCCCAGAGGGTTCCGTCGAGATCGAAAATGATTGAGTCGTATTTCATGGATTTGAGCTTAATGCAAAATGAGGCGCGCGTCACTAGTGACGCGCGCTGGTCATCTTTAAATTGAATTGCTTAAACCCCAATAATAAACGCTGACACTAGGGGAGTTCGCTCGATTCGGTTTGAGACTTGTCGTCTGATCTGGTTTTGAAGGTAGTAGCGTAGATCTTTTACGTCTAGCTTTCCTTTTTGTTTGCTTACGTATCCTTTGTAGAGGGATCGTGTTTTTGATTCGCATTCCTTCAGGATTTTTGCGGTTTCCTTCATGTAGATGAATCCGTGTGATCTGACGTTTACTTCTTTTAGCTTCTTTTGTTTATCTATCACCAGATTGATAGTGATGATTCCGTTTGAGGCCATGTATTCACGTTCGCTTAGGATGTGGCTTCCAATATCGCTGAGGGAGTTGTCGCCGGAGTCGACTAGGATTAGTCCTTGTTCGATTCCTTGTTTCCCGAGGGAGACTTTCCCTTTTTCTGCAGTGATAATGCTGCCGTTATCCGCGAGGATTGTGTTTTCTTTTGGAATTCCACATTCCATAGCGAGTTCAATGTGTGCTTTTCGCATATAGAATTCTCCGTGAACAGGTGAGAAGTACTTAGGTTTAACCATGTTGATCATCATCTTTAAGTCTTCTTGTTGGCCGTGTCCCGTTGTGTGGACGTCCATTGCTTTGTTGTTGATCACTCTAGCTCCGCGTCTAGATAGTTCATTAACTACTGCTGTAACTGCTCGTTCATTCCCGATAATAGGGGAAGAGGAGAATATAACAGTGTCTTTTGGATTAATTTTTACAGTTGGGTGGGAGTTCATTGCCATTCGCGTTAGTGCTGCGAGTGGTTCTCCTTGGCTTCCCGTTGTAATAATTACTGCATTTGGTGCGTCTGCTTCTTTTTTGGCTTTCTTTAGATCGCGCACTAGTCCATCGGGGTATTTTAGATATCCCATGGTTTTGGCAATTTTTACATTAGTGATCATTGAGCGCCCTGTGATATATATCTTTCGATTGTTCCGTTTTGCGCTGTCTATGATTTGCTGCATTCGTCCAATTAAAGAGGAGAATGACGCGATGATTAGTCGTCCATCTGTTTCTCGGATTATTTGATCAAGCGTTTCGCCCACAACCTTTTCACTCATTGTGTGGCCTGGCTTTGTTGCGTTCGTACTGTCTGAGAATAGTGCGAGTACATTCTTTTTACCGAGGTTAGTTAGGAATTCAGTGTCAGCCATTACGCCGTCAGCCGGAGTGAAATCGAATTTGAAATCTCCGGAGTGGACGATTATTCCTTCAGGCGTTTCAATCATGATTCCAGTGGAATCTGGGATTGAGTGGTTAACTCTGAAGAAAGTTACTTTGAATACACCGATTTTGTATGATTCAAGAGGCTTAACTGTTATTAAGTTACTTTGGTCTTTGAGTTTCCACTCTTGTAAGTGTTTCTCGATTAGGCCAATTGTCAGCGGTGTTCCATAGAACTTTGGATTTCCTAGTTTTGGAGACAGGTAGGGAATTGCTCCAATGTGATCTAGGTGTCCGTGTGTAATAAGGATTCCTCTGATTTTATCTTTGTTTGCTTGTAGATAGTCTGTATCTGGAACGATATAGTCTACTCCGAGCATGTCATCTTCTGGGAACTGAAGTCCCATATCTATTACGACAATGTCTTTGTCGTATTCAAAAGCCATCATGTTTTGCCCAACTTGATTAAGTCCACCTAAAGGAATGATTCTAAGCTTTTTTGCTCCTTTTGGTGCCTGAAATAGGGGATTTGCCTTTATAACCTCTTTTTTCGGAGGTCTAGGCTTATGGTTGCCCTTTTTAGCATGTGGCTTACTTTTACCATGCGGTTTAGCTTTTGGCTTTGCATGTGCATTTGCCTGCTTATTTGGACGTTTACCTCTTTTTTTATCGTGACGAGGCTTTTGTTTGTCACCTTCCGATATGTGTTTTTTACGTTTATTACCGCGCTCCTTTTTAGGTTCGTCAGTATTAGGCCCCTTCTTTTGGTTAGGGCTTACGTCTGAATTATGAGCTACAGTTTTTTGTAGCCACTTATCCAGTGCATCCTGTTTGTCGTTCATTTCTGATTCGAATATTAACTCTTATAATTGTCTCCCTACGCTTTTTGTATTTTTCCAACTACCTGTGAAATTCAGGTTCTCAGAGATTATCTTAGCACAGATTGAGGAATAAGTCAACGACCTACAAGGGGTTTTTACGTAAGGAGACATTGACATCAATAGAGATGATATCGTACCGTTTGGTAGTTATTAAGTATAAATATGAAGAAAAGGATCAAATTATTATCGGGGTTAGTAGTGACAATGCTATCTATGGTTATGTCTGTGGGAACTGCTTCCGCAGATAGTGCAACTTATCAGGAATGGAAGAATGCAAGGTCAGGAAAAGCATACAAGGATTGGAAAGCATCGTTTACTAAATCTTCAAAAGATGCTGTGGACTATACTGGTACTAAGCCTTATGGAAATCCGAAGAGCAGTCCTTCTTATAAGGATGCAAAGCCGTATACTGGTAGTGAATTGTATAGCGAATGGAGAGATGCAAAATCTGGAAAAGCGTATAGAGATTGGAAGTCTGGATATGAGAAATCTTCAAAGGATGGGAAGTACTACTACACTACGAAGCCGTATGGGGATCCTTCAGTAAAAGATTCTAAGACATATAGCGAGCCTAAGTCTGGTACTGAGTATCCTACTACAAAGCCATATGGAGAGCCTAAGAGCTCATCATCATACAAGGATGCAAAGCCATACACAGGTAGCGAATTATATGGTGCATGGAGAGATGCGAAATCTGGCAAAGCGTATAAGGACTGGAAGAGCGGATACGAGAAGTCTTCGAAGGATGGAAAATACTACTATACTGAGAAGCCAGGGTTTGAGTACCCATCTGAAAAAGCTGAGTAGTTATTCTTTTTCGAATTCTTCAACGAATTTCTCGTATAGGTCTTTTTGAAGGACATAGTCGAATGATCCGATCCAGTCTAATTGTTTCCCCCCAAACTTCTTTTTGAACTGAGTGAGTCCGTGCCAATCGTGGTCTTTGTCTTTGTCAGAGCGACATACTCCCCATAAGTCATATTCTTTGAATTTTTCTGATTTGGCCGTTTTCATTATCTCCCAGTGCATCAAATAGGGGGCCATATATTCTTTATGTGCTCTTGATGATGCGCCATAGAGGTAGGTGACTCTTTTACCGAAGTTTACGACTATGGATGTGGCGGCTATATCGTTGTCTATTTTTGCGAAGTACATTTCAGAGAATTCTTTACATGATGAGAGGTAGTTCAAGAAGAATTGCTTATCTTTGCCGTCGAATTTGTTGCGATTGAAAGTTTCTTCGTACAATTTGTAGAAGGCGTCGATATGTTTTGGGGTGGGATGCTTTATCCTCTGGATGCTGACACCTTTTCGTTCTGCTAGGTTGATATTGTACCGCCCTTTTGGCTTCATCTGTTCCAATAGTTTCGCTTTGCTGTTCGTTAGGTCGATTATTTGAGTGTGCTTCGGTTGTAGATTTAGAGGTGCTTTGATGAACTGAGAGAGGAACCATTTTGGGCATTTTTCGATACGTGGCTCGATTCTTATATGGGTTGTTTTTGCGTCCTTGGTGAGACTAGCTATGCTGTGAATGGCTGTTTCAAGCGCTCTCCACTGCCAAAATAAGTTATCTTCATTGTTATAATCGAGTAGAGGTCCTTCTGGTAAATATAAGAAATTGATTCCGTTTGGAAAGGTGAACTCGAGGACAATAGCGCCGCCAACTAACTTTGAGGTGTTGTTTTCAAATAGCCCGATTTTATATGAGTCCCAGTTTACGGATTGTTTGAATTTCGCCCATCCAAATGACTGGTGGAATCCACCAGCAGGATGATTTTGTGCGAGTTTTTCCCAGGCGGACTTATGAGCTGCATCAATGTAGCTGCAGTAGTACATAGGATCTAAATTGTTGTTGAGAGTCGGTTGGGACTACCTATGGTAATAGTTCGAGATACTTGTACTTTTAGAGGTTCCATCGAAGAAGTATGCTTTGAAAGTGTAGTCATTTTTTCCGTTACCGAGATTTCCCCACGGTAAATCTGCTCGGTAGGTGAAGGTCGTGTCACCGAGGTTGAAATTTACAAGGGTGTAGTTGTCATAGTAGTAGTTACCTTGGCTTCCACCCTGTGCAGTAACTTCGATTTTTGTTGTGTTAGGAGATACGACACCAATATATTCAACTGGTGTGTCGAAGGTGGATGCGTTTGGTGCCGGAGTGTTGAGAGTGATGTAGTTTGCTCCAACATAAGTTGCGGCTACTGATCTTGCTGCTTCAAGTTCGGCCGCTGCAGCTGCTTCTGCTTCAAGCGCGAGTTGAGCAGCAGTTTTTGTTGGGGGAGTAGTGTCGTCTGAATCGTCATCGGAGCTTGTGTCGTCTGAGCCGACGTTGAATGAGCGCTCGCTTTCCTCTCTGTCTTCATCTGCTGGCTCTAATCCTTCTTTTAGTGCTGCGATTTCTGCTTCAAGTACTTCGATTCGATCTGCTTCGGATGGCGTGTCATCGTCTTGCTTTGTGAATGAGAAGTCACATCCTGCGAGAGTTAATAGTGCAATGATTGAAACTAATGCTAATAATTTTTTCATTTGTAAGTGTTAAGTACGTGAAGATATTTTGCCTTAAACCGGGGGATTAATGAAGGGATTAATTGATATTTTGGGTACCCAAATTGGGGACGTGTCTTACTGAAGACCACAATGCCGGGTGTCGCTTATTATAAGACTTTCAAACATGTGCAAAACTTGTGGAAAAGTTTGATTAAACGTATATGATAGCCTGTTAAAAGGGTCTTAAATATAGTATAATTATTGGATTATCTATGTATTCATATGTTTTGGTTTGCAGACAAGAAATTTGAACGAAAGGTTTCTAAAGTGAAGAAATTTCTGAGCAAGAATTTTCCTGATTACGCTGAGAAATTTGATGCTCAGTTGCATACGTTTGAAGCTAATCTTGAGAAGCGTATACAAAGTAAATTCCCAGATCTTGAGGATGAATTTAAGATGTTTTTAAAGAAAAAGCTTGGCGGCTATGCGAGGACTGCCGAGGCTGGAGAACGTGAGGACGAGCTCGCTGCTATAGAATCTAAAATCGATGATTTATAATGGGTCTTGAGGGCTTTAGCGGTCAAATAGAGAGGGAGTCAATACAGAGCGGTCTAGATCGCCGTGCATTTGACCTTGCAGGGGTGTTGGATGATTTCGTTGATAGTGCTGTCGGTTTGAATTTACACTTGGATATTGATAGGGAAGCTTTGGTTGCAGAATACATTGATAGCATTAGTGATGTATCTGATATGGTCGAGTCAGAATATGATGCTTATAAAGCTGAAGTTGAGCAATTTTTAGATGCTACATTAAATGAATTGATAGATCATAGAATCGATGTTGCAACAGGTGATTTTGATTATTGGTTTGGCAGCATGGATATGCTTGGCGAGATGGTTGATTTGGTACCGGAAAGATCGGAAGAGATTAGTGCTATCGGTCGTAACTATTGTCATGGTGTATTTGAGCATACACTGCCTACTTATGCTTCAGCGTCTCCGCAAGATTCCTTAATGGCTCTCGAACAGGCTTATGGGGACTTTGCAGCCTCTCCTTATGGATTGGCTAGGATATATCAAGCGTTTGGGGGTGAGTCGAGAGAATTTATTGAGGAGGTCAAGCCTGAATTAAATACAGCCTTGGAGTCTACGTTGGATGCACATGTATCTTTTATGTTTCGTGAGCAAGATTATTTACGGACTATAGATGAGGAGCCGATGTTATGGGTTGAGGATGTTCAGATGGCAATTCAGGATGCGGCAGTTGTGGTTGCTAATTTAACGAGTCTTGGATGTACCGAGTGTACTGAAGGCTATATACGAAAAGTAGAAGATGCAGATGCTCTTCTTACTGAGAGGATTGCTACTCTTGGAGAAGAGCAGACTGGAGCCGCGGATCAACTTTATGCAACTCTGATGGATCAAGATGTGCCTAGAATATTGTCTGACACAACGATGTCTCTTGATTTGAAGTTGGATACTTTAGAGTTATACTTGGATGATATTCGTGCAAATCGGGATACCTTTATTCAGGATACGCCCCCTGGGCTTTTAACCCCGCAAGGTGTTCTAGCTTATAATACAATGGCCGATGTTCTTATTTTATCTGCTATGGACGGAATCGATGTAACGAATTCTACACCTGAGGACTTAGAGAGAGCGGATCAGATTTTTCGGTCTGGTAATATGACACGATTATTTGCTTCTATGCAGACAATCAATGAGATATATGGGGCTGAATTATTTGTGTACTCTTATGAAAGTAGGACCATAACGCCTACTCCATTATTTGATGAGTTGAGTGAGGCCGATCAAAATGAGATTCGGCGTCGCATTGAGTATGTTGGGACCAGGGAGGATTACGAAGACCTTAGCGAGACTTTACCTCAGGAATTGAGCGATGTTGTATCCGCAATACTCATGGTATCTGAGGGACAATATTCTGAAGCTGCAGCAGTTCTTGAAGGCGTGTTGGCCGTAGATGCAGTGAGCTTAAATGGAGCGGTACAAAATTTGCCGCAGCACGTGCAGTCTTATATGGAAGAGCAGTTCGATACTAACGATTTTGATACCCTTGCTCGGGATCTTCGGCAGCAATGTTATGGTCACGAATTGACTCAGATTCAACATATGATCAATGCTGCAAGTGCTAGGTACAGGGCGAGTATGTTTACTCCAATACGTGGTATGTATAATGAAAACTTTACGCATAGTCAGACTTTAGCCGTTCATATGAATGCTCTACGTCGTGGCATCGAGAGTGGTTTATCTTGGGACCAGGCTTATGAAGGGATGGTACAAGAGATGTCGCACAATAATTATTATGGGCGCACGGTTTTTAATCAGGTTGAGGGTGAAGTTGAGGGTTATGCGACGGGTGAATTGCCAGAATATAGAATGCAACATTTGATTCCAGCTATGCATATGATCTTCAGAGAGCCGGATCCGGCAAATCGTCAGAGTATGGTAATGAATCTAGCAGAAGCGTGTTCAGATGCTAATGCTATTTCGGGATTGGGATATTTTGGGCTTGCAGAAACTTTAATAGGTCAGACTCATCAAGAGGAGTTAGCAAGGCACCGAGAGGAACCAAGTATGCAAAAGGTTGAGCATACAATAAGAGGCCTTTTTAATTCTGAGAGGCGAGAGCAAATCGCTTCACAAATAGAGGATGGCTTTATAGATGAGTATGGACATACTCTAGCTTATCATGCTGAACAAAATGGAATGGATGAATCAAGATTGCTTATGAATCAGGTAGACTTGGTTGTTGAAAATGCAGTTGATGATGCTATGCAAGGTGAAATATTTAGTTATATAAGGGAGGAGCTAGCCTATGAAATGGGTGAAATTCCTGTGTATGGCAGGAGTGGTGTTGCTACAAATAGAACGCAGCCTGGAAGGGTGCGTAGTGATGAGATCTCGGATAGTTTACTGAGGGCAAGTACTATAGCTACAGATGCTACAGCGTCTTATAATAGTATTCGTTTTTGGGAAGAGATGGTTGAGCCGTTATTGACGGGGTTGATTATTATGGTTGTCTCTCTGCCTCTTGGTTCGTTATCAGGTCAATGGGCTGTTGCTAAGATAGGTTCGAGCTTGGGATCTATTGCAAGAATGAGTAGGCTTGGGCGAGCAGCAAGAGTTGCTCATCATATTCATACAGGAATGCATAATCCCGTTGGACATTTTATAACTCATTCTATGGTGGAAGGATTCACGTTTAACACTGCATATGGGGTGACTAGTGGTGTGGTAACTGGTGATTGGAGTAGAGTTGATAGTGTCTCACATTTTTCAGGATATGGAATGAATTCTGGTTTAGTAATTGCAGCAATAGGTCTTCAGAATCCTATGATGAGAGGATTTAGTAGAATGATTGGCCCTTCAAGAGGTTTCACAGCCGTAGAAGCAGTTGCTAGAAGTGCGATTGCACGAAGCGGGGTGATTGCGGGTGAAATGGCCCTTTTGACTGGAGTTGATCAGCTTGAGGCTAGATTGCATGGTGTTACTGATCGTACTCTTGCACAATCTGTTGCTGGATCTGTTGTAACAACATTTGCTTTACGTGCTATGAGAATTAGTTCGTTTGGTCATATGCGTCAGCATATGTCTACTGGTTTTATGGCTCAGACTCACGGGTCATCTCCGAACACTTATACGTGGCAGGGTATGGGGAGTGGTCATGCAGCTCCAATGCACGCATCAAATGATATCGATGTCGATTCACATGATGGTGGTCATGATGCTGGGTCGGAGGATGTAGAATATCATGCAGGAGATGCTCATGGAGAAGAACATCACGGAGGTGGTGAGGTGATTTCGCCGAGGCTTCGATATAGGCCTGAGCTTGCGATGTTAGATTTGGGAGATAGTGGTCATCACGGTGATGAAGATGATAGTCACCATGGTGATGAACATGGCGAGTCACATTCATAAGTTATTTACATAACTTCGGAAAGTCCAAATAATCCT
>PVBE010540094.1_pt1 | contig 18937 bp, 16 predicted proteins | sample 1631181 | NCBI WGS metagenome assembly PVBE01 (sample SAMN08397723, study PRJNA350692) | Marine metagenome, whole genome shotgun sequencing project. | isolation source: water | place: Pacific Ocean | collected 2012-04 | reverse complement strand
ATAGCAGCGCCCGGCCACGATCGGCCCTCAACGTGCACCGGGCTCGACAGGGCCCCTCAAGAGTGCGGATGGAAGCCAGGGTCCCTGACCGGCTTGACACCGGCTGGTCCTCTCATGGAAGGCCTGATGGCCTGCGCCACAGAACCGGCCCAAGCGAGCTCTGGGTTCATTCGGAGGCCAGGTCGCGCAGGAAGTTGATGACGTGCCAGATGTCGTCATCGCTGACCCGACCTTCCCAAGCGTCCATGTCGAACTTCGGGGCCACGCCGTCTTTGATCACCGTGAAGATTTCGGCGTCGGTGCTGCCGTGGTCCCATTCGTCGTCGACGAGGTTCGCCGGCGTTGACCCTGGCGGCGCGGTCATCCCGGCGCCGTCGGCTCTCAGGCCGTGGCAGGATCGGCAAAAGCGCCCGTAAACCTGTCGTCCGGCGCGGATTGACTCTTCCGACAGCTCGATCGGGTTGTCTTGCGCCTCGACGATCTCCCGCGTGGGCCCGTTCGCCGCGACGACGACGGATGTTCCCGTTGGCACACACAGAGCAAAAGTGGCGGTAAGGGCGAGCAGAACCTGCACAGCACGCGTCATCTTCGGTAACCTCCTCGAGCAATGGATATTGCACTATAGCGCGACTGCCGGGACTGGACGCTCTATAATCTGCCCCGAGCCGTCCCACGCAACGCAGGCAGCGTAGCACCAGCAATCTACCTGGCGAGGGACACGAAGGAGGGCAGATGGGCCATCGAGGACTCATGTCTACGGGTGTTCTTGCTGCGGTGATCGCGGTCGTGTCGCTCGCGTCGGCGTCCGCCGCGGGCCAAACTCAGACCGCGTCCGCCCTACCCCGCCTGCCAGATGGTACGCCGGACCTCCAGGGCGTCTGGGACTTTAGGACGTTGACACCGCTCCAACGATCCACCGAGCGTCCGGACCAGGCGGTCCTGACGACCGAAGAGGCAGCGGAGATTGAGGCGAACGCGATCCAGCGCGCCATCGAGGCGGACCGGCCGAGCCTGGTCCGAACCGAGCCGTTGCCGGTGGGTGGCAACGTTGGTGGGTACAACAACTTCTGGTTCGACCGTGGCGCTGGCGTGGTCGACGACCGGCGCACGGCGCTCATCGTCGACCCGCCAACGGGCCGCGTGCCGGAGTCGCGTTCCGGTGTGGCGCAGCAGAGCGAGTCGGACGCGGACGGCGATCGTCCGGTTCGGTTCCGCGTCGGTGGGATCGCGTCGGACGGACCGGAAGACCGCGGGCTCGCCGAGCGGTGTCTTCTGGGATTCAACTCCGGTCCACCCATTGTGCCGGGCGGTTACAACCAGAACATTCAGATCTTCCAGACCTCGGATCACATCGTCATCTTGAACGAAATGGTGCACGATTCGCGGATCGTGCCACTCGATGGCCGCGACCAGCTGCCGGAGCGGCTGCGTCAATGGATGGGGAGCTCGCGCGGGCGCTGGGACGGTGACACGCTGGTGGTCGAGACCGCCAACTTCACCGGCCAGACCGCGAGCTTCAGCCCGTCGGTGCGGTCGGCGGTCGGGACCGGTGCGACGTTGCAGTTGACGGAGCGATTCACCCGGGCGGACGACGAGACACTGCTCTATGAGTTCACTGTCGAGGATGCAACTACGTTCACGCGACCGTTCACAGCCGCGTTACCGATGAAGCGTGGGGCGGCGCCGCTGTTCGAGTACGCGTGTCACGAGGGGAACTACGGGATGCTCAACCTGCTCTCTGGGGCGCGCGCAGAAGAGAACAAGGGGACGTCCGATCAATGACGATGACCGGGGCGCAGGCACGTCTCATGGTCTTTGTGACCGTGTACATTGTGTTCGGCGTCGCGATGCATCCCGTCGCGGCGCAGCAGGGCGCGCCGAACGGCGAGTGGCCAACCTACGCTGGCGACCTCAGTGGGACCAAGTATTCGGCGCTCGACCAGATCGACGCCACGAATTTCGATGACCTGGAGATCGCGTGGCGCTGGAAGTCGGCGGATGGAGACCTCGATCTATCGGCCGGCGCTATCGGCACGCCGATGACCTACATGCATGACGGCATGCAGTTCATTGCGCTGACGGTGGGTGGGGAAGTGCCGGAGCTCATTGCGCTCGCGCTGCCGAAGTAGCCACGGGCTGAGGGCCCGAAGGGGATGCATCGGAGCTGGCAACCGACGAAATTTTGGAGGCGGAAGCGTCTACGGGACATTGTCATTACAAGGGGTCATCACAAAAGGGAGATGTACGATGAAACGCTCAGTAGCCATCAGTCTGTCGCTGTTTGCCATTGTGGTCATCGGACTGCACTCTGCCTCGGGCGTGTCGGCTCAGGGCGGCTGGACGACACTCTTCGACGGGTCGACTCTCGACGGCTGGAATGTGCTTGGCAATGCGAACTGGGAACTGGCCGATGGTGCGGTGCAGGCCGACAGTGGCAGCGGCTTCCTCGTGACCCCGGCCTCCTACGCCGACTTCGAGCTGACGCTGGAGTTCTGGGTGGACGAGCCGGCCAACAGTGGGATCTTCATCCGTTGCGCGGATGCACAGAGTGTCCGCGACACCAATGCCTACGAAGTGAATATCTACGACACACGGCCGGATCAGTCATACCGAACCGGCGGCATCGTCCACGTGGCCAGTCCGACCAGCGTCATCAATTCGGGCGGACGCTGGAACACCTACGAGATCGTGGCGCAGGGGACACGGTTGCGGGTCACGCTGAATGGAACCCAGACAGTGGATGTTGAAGATTCCCAGTACGCCGACGGACCGATTGCGCTGCAGTATGGCGCGGGCGTCGTGAAGTTCCGGAACGTCCGCATCAGGTCGCTCTAGACTCCTTGAGTCGTGCGAATCGGGACAGGTGAGTCAACTTTTGTTCGCGTTCCCTTTGCTCTTGTGCCGCTCAGGGAGTCTAGCCCCCGCGTAGCGGGGCCATTGAAGAATGGTAGCCTAGCGAGGCGGGAGCCGACGGCGTCTGGGTGGTCTGAAGCGAAGCCTCGCTAGCGGTCGGGACGCCGGACAATCGAGTGCCGCTCGTCTTGCGGTTTGTGCTGAGTCACAAATCGACAGACGAAGGGTGAGGATTCTGTCCAGAGCCTGATGAGATCTCCGTTGCGCAGCTCTAGGCGACCACTCGACCGGTCGTCTCCGATGTGTGTGTCGTTCACGGTGGTTCCGCACGCGCCGCCTCTGTCTGCGCAACCAGTCGTACGGATGTGTCCGCGACATCGGCTGGATGCTGACGCTTCTTACCCGGACGCTCGAGCTTCTTTTCCGCGCTATGTGCCGTGTGGTTCGGGAGCCGGCTAGCGGCCCGATGGTAGTCCCACCGGTGTCCTCGCAAGCCGCAGGTTGAGCGCCTGTTGCTCCCCTTCGTCGAGACGGAACGGTGTCGCCTGGGGCAAGAGGCGCTCAAGGACTTCGGGGCTCGTCGCCGCGAATTGTGCGAGGGAATCGACCGCAATTGCCAGATAGTCGGCCGGCGGTAGTCCGTCGATGCGATAGTTCCCGCCCGGTGCAGAGCGGACATTCCGCACGAATGGTGACGGTGGCAGCAACCGGTCCCGGTTCTCGGGAAAGATCACCACGGTGTAGTCCGCCGCGCCGCGACCTCGGTCGTCGGTGACGCTGCCCAAGACCGAGGCTACCGGGATCGCCTCGTCGGTCTGGGCGAACGCTGTCGGGAGCTGTCTGCGAGTGCCGTTGGCCGTACTGGGCCTCCAGATAGCTGTTGGCGCGCGCATACTCCCGGTACGGACCGGGTGCGAGCCCTGCAAGCTCATACCCGCCGCTGGACGGGAGCCTGTGACCGCCGCGCTGCGCACACCAGCGGGCCGCCCCAAACCGCTGCCGGTCCATCCTCAGTACAATCGGGCTGGCGCAATCGGAAGGCGCGGAAGCGGTAGGATAATCTGCTCACGTATGTTCCCGACGGTCCCTGGAGGGCGGCCAACCGCAGGCGTACGCGACACGTTCTGGCGGAGAGAAAGGTGATGAAGGATTGCCCCGACTGCCTGAGCGAGATTCCCGACGAAGCGCAATTCTGTCGCCATTGTGGTGAGCGCGTTGAGGGCAAACCATGCCCTGGGTGCGGAGCCAGAAACTGGTCCGAGGCTGAGGTGTGCCGGTGGTGCGGGCATCGTTATGAAGCCCCTCGGGGCCGGCTCGAGTTCGAGTCCTTCGCGGTGACCGCCCAGCTTCTTCCCACGATCTTGCAGCGTGGTCGATTCTTGTGTCAGACCATACGCCTCACCCAGGAGAAGATCATCATCTCGACACCGGGTATCTTCAACCTCAGTCGGCAAGACGAAGAAATTCCCTGGAGAAAGGTCGCCGGGTTCGACTATCGCTCCGGCATCTTCTGGGACCAAGTCACCGTCGAGACGCGAGGACAGTCCGCCAGCAAGATGGCTTGCCTGACGAAGTCCGAGGGAAGGCGAATCCGCCAGGTGCTACAAGACCTCGAGACATGAGTGTTAGGGGACGTGCGGGCGCTGGGCAGCGCCTTCGGAGGCCTCGCGTCAGAAGGCCGCTCCACTTCGCTCTCAATCACGCCATTCTGCGATGGGGGATTCGTCCTTCCGTGGGAAGCGCCATGCCGCGTTTTCGGAGTTCAGCCCGCCCCAGTTTCAGCGCGACAGCAGCCTTGCAGCCGCCGGGAATCACTTTCTCGAGTTCGTTCAGGACTCGGGCTGTCGCGCGGTCCTGCTCGACCAACACTCCGACATCCACAACCTGTCGCAGTTGGCTGACATGCTGCTTGATCGTCCGGGCCGTGCGGCGCTGCGCCTCTTCGTTCTGCATCGGAAGGCGGCCGGCCTCGAGCACGATCGCATTCAGGAGCTGTGTGACTTTCTTTGCGTCGTCGAGGGTCATGCGTGAGCCCTTTCGGCTAAATCGGTATCCGGTGGGTCTCCCGCAATCGAGACACCGTGTGCAGACTCCGACAGTCGTGTAATCGGCCCGGGAAGAACCGCCTTGAGCGGCGGGTACCGGTGACACCGGTCTGTGCTTGGCGAGCTGCTGGACGCTCACGGCGCCGAGCTGGCTTCAGGGCCGCGGAGGCCGACCAAGAGAAGTCGAACAGCCAACGATCCGTGCGTCCGCGGTGATCGTCAGATGGTTTCGTTCTGCACCCATTCCCATTCTTTCGACTCGACCTCGTTGCCGGTGCCTGTATCGATGATCTTTCCCTTGAAGGTGAAGTCGATCGTTATCTGCATCCTCCGCACCACCTTGGCGTTGGCTTTGGGGGTGTCGACGCACCAGTAGTAACACCCGTTGGAGGAATAGGCTTCGCTGCCCGCATTCCCAGGGGACGGCGGCTTGTAGCCGTATTGACCGATCGGACGACCGAGCTCTGTGGGATGCGGTGAAGAGTCCTCCTTGAAGTTGGTGGGGCGTTGTTGCATGAAACCGAGAGTCGCGACAACCGCCCCGCCCGATGACGTCACGATCCGGTCGCGAACGAAGCTGGCCGACTGAGCTCAGTCATGCGATTCAGGATGCTGCACGCGATCACCGATTCGGTTTCCTGTGCCCTCAAGCGCCGAGCACGAAGCCGGTCTCCGATGATCGACTTGTACCTGAAGATGGCGTTCTCCACGCGAGCCTGCCGGTAGTAGCCGGACGCTTTCTTCCACCGGCGGCGTCCGATTACCTTCACCGCCGTGACCGTGCGATCCCGAGCCCTCGACCGTGGTCTCCGTCGAGACACACGTGCCGTCCTGTCCGGCGGGACCACGACGGTCGCGCCACGTGCACCTGCGGCATCGTAGAAGGCGATTGTGTCGTACGCTGCGTCCGCCGTGACGCGTGCGATGTCGTCGTCGACCGCCTGGATCAAGCCGACACCAGTGGTCGCGTCATCGACCGTCGAATCGGTCAACGCGTAGGCCACGATCGTACCCAATTGGTCGACGCCGAGATGGAGCTTCTTCCAGCCGCGTTGGCCGCGGCCACCGTATTTCGCAGCGGCCCATTCGTCCTCACCCACAACCGACAGTCCCGTACTGTCGACGATGAGATGGATCGGCCCGTTGGCCGGAACGCGGTGAATCCCGACAGAGAGGCCCTGACTCCGCCGCGAGAGCGTTGTATCGTCCGGCGCTTCCAGATCGGCGCACATGAGGGCCAGGGCCAACCGCAAGATGCCCTCCGTCTGGCGCAATGGCAAGCGGAAGACGAGCCGAAGCGACAAGGCGGTCTCGATCGCGAGATCCGAGAACTGCTGCTGCCCGCCCGGTCGACCGGACGGCGCCGGGCGCCACGCATCAATGGCATCGGGAGAGAGCCACAGTGTGACGTCACCGCGCAGGACGAGCGCGCGCTCGTACTCCCACCAATTCCCGACGCGACATCTCGTTCTGTACTTGGGATGCACCCTCGATTTCATGGTGCGATCATGCGCCAGCGACCGGCAACAGGGCCAGCGGGTCGACATCGCCTCCGGCAGCGACGCGGAGGAGCCGTGCACCAACGCCGCCGCACTAGCTGAAGGCGGCGGCCCGCGTGATCAGGTCATCCAGACCCGATTCGTTCGGGTTCTTGGGCTTGCCCGGGTGGATGATGCAGACCTGGCAGGCCTCTGCCGCTTCCACGATCTGTCGATAGGTGCCCGCAGCAGGGTCCGCGATGTAAGCCTGCTTGTTCTCGTTGTACGCGAACATCCGGGCGTTCAGCTTCGTGCACTCATCGCAGGTCGTGCAGCGGCTTGTCTCGATGTAGGGCTCGTCTTCGTCTCTAGTCTGCTCGTCCGCCTCTGGCGGATCCTTCGCTGCCGTTGCTTCTGCCGCCACCGCCGCCGGCTCGGCCGCACCGCCTCCGGGTACTCGAGCGGCTTGGTCCCTCAGCTCCTCCAGCTCGTGCCCCTTCTCGCGCTCCCAGCGCGCTCTCTCACGCTCGAGCAGCTTCAGGGCGTGCGAGTTGTGGATCCCGCCCAGCTCCTGCAGGCTGCGCCACATCTCGCCGCAGCGGCGCGCGGCCCGGATGAGCTTCAGGTCGACGACGAGCTTCTGGAGAACGTCATCCTCGTCGACCATCACGACGCACGGGACCGTGCCGCGCGCTTCGTCGTCCGACAGCTCGAGATACTCGTTCGCGGGGATCAGGCCCTCGTTCCAGTCGCTGCGAGGAACTGGTGCGAAGTGCCCGGCGTAGCGCTTGTCGGACGCCGCGAAGTCGACGAACGTGAAGGCGATCTCCTCCGAGACCCGTTGTAGATCGGCGTCTTCGTACGAAAAGGAGTAGACCGGCCAGTCAGCCTCGGCCTGAGGGTTGCCCTCCACGTCGAAGCGCGATGCCCAGTCCGCTCCCACTGTGGGGTCGTAGGCAAACGTGGGGAAGGCGCGTGACTGCATCGCGGAGGCCGCCTCGAGATACGCGGGGAGGCCCGAGGCATTCTCGTGCGAGCCGGTGAAGACGCTGAAGAGCGCCGGACCCTTGTAGGTCAAGCCCCGGAGAATCCGATCCCGTACCTGATACAGATTGGAGCTGGCCGACTGCAGGACGAAAGAGCCGTTCAGTCCGACGGCCATGCTCGCCAGCTGCAGGCCCCGCGCGCCGAGGGAGAACTGCCCGTCCCCGAGCGACGGCTCGCCCAGGATGTCGCTCGTCTGGACCAGGATCTTCAGCGGCAGGCCCGAGGAGAGCGCGTCAATGAGACTGGCCTTCTTGGGTCCCTGGCAGTCCGTGTCGTGGAGGCGGATCAGATACGACGGGAAGAACGCCAGGTCTTCCGGCGTGAGTGACGTCTCGTCGAAGCGGCTGAAGAGCGCATCATGCTCCGACTCGCGGTAGCGGTTCTCGAGCTCGAGCTCGGCGGTGCCAATGGCTTTGAGGAGCTCGATCACCTCCGGAGTTCGCTCTCGGAAGACCTCCCATGCGCGCGTGCAGCTGTCGAAGACGAACGAGTGCGGTGCTGACGGGTCCGCGTCGCCTGCGGCGTCGGTCGCAACGGCGAAGAACCGCTGGGATTCCAGCACCGAGATGGCAGATTGGATCCGCTCCCGCCTGCGCTCGGAGAGCGCGCTCTTGGGCAACGCGGTCTTCAGGATCCGCGACATCGCCTCGAAGTCGAAGGCGTCCTCGAAGCGGGTTCCCATTGATCCCTCGAGACTCTTCGGAGCTTGCGACTTCTCCGACTTCAGGAAGTCGGCCTTCAGGATGTCGGAGAGCTTCAAGACGAGCTCGTCGATCTCCGCCAGGGCGCGCCGGCTGCGCTCCTGCTGAGCCATCCTCCACGCGTGTTCAAAGAGTCGGGTGGGTGCGTCGTCGTCGCAATCGATGACCACTCCGTCGACGCGTGGCGCACCTCCCGGGCGGCTCAGGCTGTCCCTCAGTAGCTCGGCGGCAGCCTCGTCGCTCTTCGAGAGCAGCTCGCGCTCCGCCAGGCTCCAGAGCTCGGAGAGTGTCGCCTCGACACCCTTCGAGATCAGCGCCCGCATCGTGGCGTCGAGCCGCAGGAAGTGCTTGCGCAGGCGCTCGCCCTCGGCGCCCGCCGGAGCGATCTCCTCCAGCACACTGTTCACCACGCTCGACAGAGAGCGCACAAACACTCCGTCGGCGTCGCGCTCGATCAGTACCAACGGGTAGTCGTAGCGGAGCTCCGAGAGATCCCTGTAGGGTGCCAGGAGAGCAGAACGGAGCCCCGGCTGTTCCCTCCGAGTGTCGCCGTTACTCTCTCCCGTCAGGTGGAAGCGCACCAGCTCGCGAAGACCCGTGCTCATCCCGGGCCCTCTCGCCCCTCGGATGGCGGCCAGACCGTGAACTTGTCGAGCTCAGCCTCCAGGCTCGCCCGGATCGTCTTCGGGGTGACAAGCCGCTCGGAGCAGCGAATGTCCTCATAGCAGGGCACATCGTCGTTCCGATAGAGGATACCGACCGGGATCTGATCGGTGAGCGAGGCGATCTCCCTCGCCCGGTTGAGCTCACTCGGGTCGTGTGCGTCCTGCTGCCGATAGGTTCTCGACAGCTCCTCACTCGCCTGGACCCCGTCCTCGTGCGTGAGCACGAGCAGCCGCTCCGGATCCTGCACCCAGGGATCGAGCAGCGTCGGCAGAAACTCGGGACATCTTTGCACCACTCGAATGAAGGAGAGGCCCTTGTGATGGAACGCCTGCGAGATGATCTCGTACAGCAGGGTGGGAACCCAATCCACCGCCTGGGCGACGAACGAGACATTCGCCACCCCGAGCGTCGTGCTCAGCGGGTTGAGCGCCTCGAGATACGCGCCCCGCGGCGCGGTGTTGCTCTTGAGGCCTTTGCGTGAGGTGGGAGAGGTCTGGTTCTTCGTCAGGCCATAGATCTCGTTGTCGTGCAGCAGCACCGTCATGTTCATGTTGTAACGGATCGCGTGGAGCCAGTGAGCGGCGCCGATGCTGCAGCAATCGCCGTCTCCCGTGTTGACGAAGACGTGGAGGTCCGGTCTCTTGAGCTTGATGCCTTCCGCGACGGGCAGGGCTCGGCCGTGCAGGCCGTGAAAACCATAGGTCTTCATGTAGTGCGGGAATCTGCTCGAACAGCCGATGCCGGACACGAAGACGATCTTCTCCAGCGGCAGCTGCTCGTCGCGACACAGACGCTGCACAGCCGCGAGGATCGCCAGGTCTCCGCAGCCCGTGCACCAACGGGGGATCCCGGCCTCGTAGTCCTCGAGCGTGTAGTCCTCTCGGTCGGACCACAACAGGCATTTCGGCGCGGCAACCGACATCGCGTTCCCTCTTTCTTCCTAGTGCAGTCTCTGCCGGATGGCCTGCTCGATGCTCCCCGGCTTGATCGGCCGACCCTTGACTTCGCCCCAGCAGTCGATGTCGACGAGACACCTGGCCCGCAACATCCAGGCCAAGTTTGAGTAGCGGCGATTCTCTTCGTCGATCAGCTGGTCGTCCAGGTGGTCGCTCCAGTTGCTTTCCACCGCCATCACGTGCTCGAAGTTCTGCAGAATCCCCTTGATGCCAGACGCCATCGGCTGCAGGAACCTGAGGTGCAGGGCGGAGACGCTGTGCCCGTCCGCACGCACGCGCTGCACGGCTTCCTCGATCGCTCCCTTGGTGCTGCCCCAGCCCACCACCAGGAGATTGCCCTTCTCGTCGCCGAACACCGGGGGCGTCTTCAGCGTCTTCTGCAGTGCGGCCAGCTTCAGACTGCGAAGCCTGACCCCGTCCTGGTTGACCTGCGGGTCGTAGGCGATGTGGCTCTTGCGATCGTGGGCGAGCCCCGTCAGGGTGTGCATGCCGTTCGGCTGGCCGGGAATAAACCTGCGGGCCAGCCCGGTCCCAGGGTCCCAGTCGTAGGGCGAGACGCCCTCGGGAATCGGGCTCTGGTCCACTGGAGGCGCCAGCCACTCCTCGCGGAACCGAGGCCGGGGAAACGGCTGCTGGGCCGTCCCCAGACTGGCATCCGAGAGCAGGACGACGACCATGTTGAACGCCTCCGCGATCTTGCGGGCGGTGATGATGGAGTAGAAACAGTCCTCGATGTCGGACGCCGCCATGACGACCTTCGGGGCATCCCCGTGGCCCCCGAAACAGGCGGAGAGCAAGTCGCCCTGCTCGACCTTCGTCGGCTGGCCCGTGGCGGGACCGCCGCGCTGGACGTTCACCACCACCAGCGGGATCTCCGCCATGACGGCCAGGCCGATGCCCTCCTGTTTCAGGGAGTAGCCGGGACCTGAGGTGATCGTCACCGCGCACGTGCCGGCGTAGGATGCCCCGATGGCAAAGGCGCAGGCGGCGATCTCGTCCTCCGCCTGGTGCACGACGCCGCCGACGGCCTCGAAGACGTCGCTCAGGTAGTGCGACACCGAGGTGGCGGGCGTGATGGGATACATGGCACAGACCTGCATGCCGGAAGCCATCACGCCCAGGCCGAGCGCCGTGTTGCCGTTCACGACAAGCCGGGGCTCGGCCGGCGGCGTGGCTGGGATTCTGAAGCGGATGTCGAGATTCGCCTCCGCCCACTCCCAGCCCGCCTCGAGCAGCCGCTGGTTGGGCGCGATTACGCTCTCGCCCTTCTTCGCGAAGGTCAGGGCCACCTGCTCGAGCGCCAGCTCGCGGTCCAGGCTGTAGATCCTGCACAGGAGCCCCAGAACGAACATGTTCTTGCCGCGCCGCGCATCGGCGACGTGCCGCAGGCACTCGGCCTCCATCGGGACCTCGTGCAGGCGGTATCCGTCCGCGACCAGCTTGTCGTAGACCCGGGCGTAGGAGGCGGCGAGCTCCGGATCCCGATCAGTGCGCCACTTGTTCTCGAGGAGGATGATGCAACCGGGCTTCAGCTCGCCGTCCCGCAGCCGGCCGAGCAGTACATGCTCGTTGAAGCCCACCACCAAGTCGGCGGCGTCGCCGCCGTTGGTGACGGCCTGCGCCCCCAGCCGAATGCGGTTCCCGCTGGCCCCCTCGATGCTGCGCGCCGGAGGCTGGATTTCGGCGGGGATGATCTCGACGGTCCAGATGCCGTTTCCCATTCTTGCCGCGATCGACGCGAAGGACTGGCCGCATTTCTGCGCGCCCTCGCCCGAGTCGCTGATGATCTCGACGACGTGCTCATCGAGAGTCGCCGCGGGCCTCTCGGGCGCGGTTGACCTGCGCTTTCCGCCCTGCTTCATTCCGGCTCCCATGCCCGTGGTCTAGCGCACGCGCACGCGCGAGAAGTTCCGCTCCCCGATGTCGATGCCGAACAGCGTGCCCTCGCTTCCCATCTGTCCGGGGGCGCAGACGCGCTCGCTGTCGCGTATCCCCAGGTAGGCCTGCATGCTGCGCGCCGCCTGGCGGCCCGCACCCATCGCCAGGATCACCGTGGCGGCACCGGTCACGATGTCGCCGCCCGCATAGACACCCGCCATCGAGGTCGCGAGGTGCTCGTCCGCTTTGATGTAGCCCCACTGGTCGAGCGCGAGCTTCGAGGTCTGCCCGATGACTGGGTTTGCATTCGTCCCGATCGCGTAGACCACCGTATCGGCTTCGAACTCGTACTCGCTGCCCTCGACTGGAACCGGACGCCGTCTGCCGGAATCGTCCGGCGCGCCCAGCTCCATGCGGATGCAGCGCATCGCGCGCACGTTGCCGTCTGCGTTCGCCACGATCTCGATGGGGGCGGTCAGCCAGTGGAACTCGACCCCCTCCTCCTCCGCGTGCCCGATCTCCTCCTCGCGGGCCGGGCTCTCGGCGCGGGTGCGGCGGTAGACGCAGTAGACCTTCTCGGCACCCAACCTCAGACTGACCCGCATGGCATCCATCGCCGTGTTGCCCGCGCCGATGACGGCCACGCGGGCGCCCAGATCCAACGGTGTGTCGTAGTCGGGGAACTCTCCGGCTCCCATCAGGTTGCAGCGCGTCAGGAGCTCGTTGGCCGAGAGCACGCCGTGGAAGGACTCGCCCGGGATCCCCATGAACCTCGGGTAGCCGGCGCCGCTCCCTATGAAGACGGCGTGGAAGCCCATCTCCTCGAGCATCTGCTTGAGCGTGAAGAGGCGCCCGACCAGCGTGTTGCACTCGATCGTGACGCCCAATCGGGCGAGGCTCTCCATCTCGGCGTCGACCACCGAGTTCGGAAGCCGGAACTCCGGGATGCCGTATCGCAGCACGCCGCCCGGCGCGTGCAGGGCCTCGTAGACCGTGACATCACAGCCCGCCTTGGCCATGTCCGCCGCACAGGCGATGCCCGCCGGCCCGGAGCCCACGATGCCGACCTTGAAGCCGTTGGGCTCGATGTACGGAGTGCTGGTCCATCCCTCGGCAAGCGCCAGGTCCCCCACCCAGCGCTCGAGCCTGCCGATGGCCACCGGTTCGAGCGTGTCGCCGACCGGGCAGACGGCCTCGCATTGGTCTTCTTGCGGACACACCCTGCCGCAGATCGCGGGCAGCAGGTTCGCGTCGGTGAGGATGTCGAAGGAGCCGCGGAAGTCCTTCCGGGTGATCTTCTCAATGAAGCCCTCGATGTCGATCGCGACGGGGCAGCTCGCGACGCAGGCGGGATCCGGACACAGCAGGCAGCGCTCCGCCTCGAGAAGCGCGTCTTCGAGCCGGTAGCCGAGCGCAACTTCACGAAAGTTTCGCGTGCGCGCAACGGGATCTTGTACGGGGATCGAGGTCCGCTCCTGGGGAATGGTCCGGATCGTCTTCTTCTTCGCCATCCTCGTCCGGCTTCCGCTTCTGTCCCGTCAGTCCTGCGTCACGCCTCGGCGCGCCGCCGACCAGGTCTCGAGGGCCAGCTTCTCGTGGGCGGAGAAGCGTCGCAGCCGACTCATCAGGTCGTCGAAGTCGACCTTGTGGCCGTCGAACTCGGGGCCATCGACGCAGGCGAACCTGGTCTCGCCGCCCACCTGCACGCGGCAGCCGCCGCACATCCCCGTCCCGTCGACCATGATGGGATTCAGGCTGACGGTGGTCGCGATTCCGTGTGGACGCGTCGTCTCGGCACAGGCCTTCATCATGATGGGCGGCCCGATGGCGACGAGCTTGTCGATGTCGGCGTGCCTCTGCAGGGCCACCCTGATACCATCCGTCACCAGCCCCTTGATGCCCGCCGAGCCGTCGTCCGTACAGATGATGAACTCGTCGCAGTGCTCCTTGAACTTCTCCTCCCAGAAGACGAGCTCACGGTTCCGGAATCCGACGACGCCGATCACGTAGGTGCCGCTTTGCTTGAAGGCGCGGAGCTGTGGGAAGATCGGAGCCACACCCAGCCCGCCGCCCACACAGACGACCTTCCGGGCGTTGCCGATCTCGCTCGGGATGCCCATGGGACCGACCACGCTCGACAGCCGGGCTCCCACCTGGCAGCGCTGTTGCATCTCCCTCGTGGTCTTGCCGACCGCCTGGACGACGAGCGTGATCGTCCCCTCGTTCCGGTCGAAGTCCGCGATGGTCAGCGGAATGCGCTCGCCGCGCTCATGGGAGATGACGATGACGAACTGCCCCGGGGCGGCGGCCCTGGCGAGCATCGGATGGCGGACCTCGAGCAGGTAGGTGACGTCCGAGAAGTCCTCCCGCGCCGTGATCTCGAACCCGGGCGCTGACTCCGACGCCGCCGACGCCAGGCATGCCTGGTCACCAGCCTGTACCGTCTCAATCACGTTTTTCCCACGCAGATTCGACCGCCGACGCGCCGGGGCCGGCAGCATCTCGGACGAGAGGAAGTAGTAGAGCCCCCCGTCCGCTCCATTTATCATAATGCGCATTCTTCGGCAGGCAGCATTGGCGTCGAGGCAAGATCAGATTCTGACGCGAAGCGATCCAACCCAGGTGCCTCTCAGCGACCGATGCTGTAAGACACCGGCCGGCATTGTCAGGTTGAGGCTGCAGGTGGCAAAGTAGGCCGATGACGAGCCTGCCGCCCAGCTATCGCGGATACCGATTTCCCCCTGAAATCATCAGTCACGCCGTCTGGCTCTACCATCATTTCGGTCTCAGCTTCCGCGATGCGGAAGATCTGTCGGCCCAGCGCGAGGTCACAGGCACCTACGAGACGATTCGGCAGTGGTTGCGCCAGGTCAAGCTTGGAGGAGGGGGAAGCCATGTAGCACGACAGACATGACGGAAACCTCCTGGAGGAACCCAGCAGGTGCAAGTCCTGCCACGGCAAAGGCTAGCCACCATCCGTAACCGAGTGTTGCGTGGTCCGGGTGCGAACCCGGCTGGGAAGCGTACACAGGGAACGTGCAGGCCGCGTGATGGAGCCCCGAAAGGAATCTGATTGCGGAGCCGACGCTGTCCATTGAGCGGAAGGCCGCATCGAGCGTCCCGCGTTGGCGAGTGTACGTAGCCTTGCGTGGTACCCCGATCGCAGCGAACCGTCTCCGCGCGCTGTTGCGCAAGGTGTTCAACTTTGCTGTCGAGCAGGAGATCGTCGAGAGCAACCCGGTTACCCACGTTCCGCGGCCGGGTGTCGAACAGCGCCGGGACCGGGTGCTGTCTGCTGATGAGATCCGGAACCTGTGGACGCAGCTCGACGACGAAACCCCGCAGATGGCGGCCGCTTTTCGGCTGCGCCTGATCACGGCGCAGAGGGGCGGGGAAGTTCGGAATATGCAGTGGGCCGACGTCGACCTCGAGTCGGGCATCTGGACCGTCCCGGGCGAGCACGCCAAGAACGGGATGCCGCATCGTGTACCTCTAACGGACCCGGCGCGCGACATCTTGATGGCGCTCAAGACGGCCACGAACTCCGAATACGTGCTGGCTGGCGCGCGTGGCAAAAGGCAGCAGTCCGAGACGACTGCGCGTTGACTTCGACTAACCCTCGGGCAAGGCCGCAACCCACCGGCAGAATGATGGGCATCTGTAAGCGGCCTGCAAGATGCTACCCATGCGCTACCCCTTGTAACTTTTGGTCGAATGAGCGCTCGTCGGAGCTTCCGCTCAACTCGTTGATAGGGAAGGGGAAAGAGTTGGTGCCGAGGGGCAGAATTGAACTGCCGACACCACGATTTTCAGACCCCTGAGCGGGTCCACCTCGATCACCCGAGAACCCTAGCAAGACTCAGCATTCGCTGACTCGACCGCGACTTGCGTCGGGACGTGCAGCGACGCCAAGAACCGCCAAGTGACGGGGTGACAGTTACATTTCTGGCTGAGGTCGCTGGCGACCAGATCCTCTCCGACGAACCCGCCTGAGCCAAACGGTTTCACCCCTCAGCTCGCCAGAGGTGTGTCTCGGCGTCTGGAATCACGCCTGACCGCAACCCCGGAGCGGGCATTCTCGACACAATGCGTTCCGTGGAGGCCCGTAGTCCGCCTGTGGGGCGCAGTGGAGGCCCGTAGTCGGCGTGTGGGGGCGCCCAATCCGCTTGTTCAGGGCGTCGAGGGGGCTTCTAATGTCGTCTATCGTCACTGTTGGTCAGAAATGATGCGCACGAGTCCTCCTCTTGTTGAGGTCAGGCACCCTCGGGCAGCGACGATCGACAGTTCCGGAGCGCAGTGGCAGTCGAAGGGTTCCGCAGACCGGCGCTAGAGAGGTGTCGGAATTCGGCAATAATGAGCACGGTCGCGAAAGACACCGAGAGGAGCGAGCCATGCCGACATTACGAGGACCCCGAATTCGGACCGGTTGGCGGGCGGGGCGAGTGCCGCGTGTCGCCTTCGTCTCCGTTGCGGCAATCGTGGTCGCCGCCATCGCGGGCCTGGCTACCCTGTCGGCGAAGGACTGGCCGCAATGGCGCGGCACCGAACGGCTCGGGCTGTGGACCGAGACGGGGATCCTGGACGAGTTCCCGGACGAGGGGCTCACGGTGAAGTGGCGCGTGCCGGTCCACGCCGGGTACTCCGGTCCGGCGGTGGCCGACGGCCGGGTGTTCGTGCTGGATTACATGGAGACCGAGGCTCGCGTGATGAACGGGACCGAGCGCCTGCTGGCCCTGAGCGAGGAGACGGGCGAGGTGCTCTGGAGCCACGAGTGGGCGACGACCTACCGGATGCTGATGTTCACCTACGCCACCGGCCCGCGCGCCACCCCCACGGTGGACGGTGACCGCGTCTACGTCACCGGCTCCACCGGTCGGATCTTCTGCCTCAACGCCGAGACCGGCGCGGTCATCTGGGACAAGGATACGGTGGAGGAGTACGACACGAACATCCCGGTCTGGGGCACCTCGAGCGCGCCGCTGGTCGACGGCGACCGCGTGATCTTCCTCGTTGGCGGCGAGCCCGACGCGCTGGTAATGGCGTTCGACAAGCACACGGGCACAGAAGTCTGGCGGGCACTGGAGAGCAGCACGGAAATGGGATACAACCAACCGCTCATCATCGAGGAAGGCGGCGCCCGCCAGCTGATCGTCTGGCAGCCACGCGGGTTATCCTCCCTGAACCCGGAGACGGGCGACCTGTACTGGGAAGAGCCGTTCAGCGCGCGCGGCAACTTGACCGTGGCTGACGCGGTCAAGAGCGGCCAGTATCTCTTTGTGTCTGGATTCTACAGCGGGTCGCTGATGATGCGCCTCGACCGCGACCGACCGGCGGCCACGGCGATCTGGAGAGGAGAGACCAACCGGGTGCTGGAGGACGGCATCGAGGTGGCCGAGACCACCGGGCTCCACTCGATCATAACGACGCCGTTCATCGTCGGCGACCACATCTACGGCATCGGCAGCCACGGCCAGGTGCGGGGCCTGCTGGCGGAGACGGGCGAACGGGTCTGGGAGGGCGAGGGACTGACGACCCGCAACCGCTGGGGGTCCGCCTACTTCGTCCAGCACGAGGACCGCTACTTCGTCTACAACGAGAATGGTGACCTCATCATTGCGCGGTTCAGCCCCGAGGGATTCGTCGAGTTCGACCGCACGCACCTGCTGAACCCGACCTCGCGGTCCGGCTACGGCGGCTCTCGGGCCGGCACCCGGTCACGCGCCCGTCACGGGCAGAGCGACCGTCTGGTGGTCTGGGCGCACCCCGCGTTCGCGAACCGCCACATCGTGCTGCGGAACGACGAAGAGGTCATCCGGGTGTCGATGGACCAGAACGACTACTGATGCAGGATCCGATCGCGCTGTTCGACCCACTACTGAGAGGAAGCTGCCATGGATAGACGATCATTCTTGAAGCTCGCCGCGGCGAGCCCGGTGCTCGTGAGCCCCGTCCACGCCGGACGTTCAGCCAGCAACGTGGAGGGCTACGCGAGTGAGACCGTCATCGGTGCACAGTCACTCGCCCCGCCGACTGACTTCACCTTCTATTCCCCGCTCGCCGAGGCATGGTACCGCGGCGGAGAGTACTTCGAGTGGACCTCGACGACTCGCAATAACGAGGGCCGTCGGGTGAAGGTCTTCTACCGGACCTTTGGGAACCGCTCCAACCCGGCGCTCGTGATACTCCACGGCTATCCTTCGTCGAGTTTCGACTTCCGGGAGATGATCCCCTTCCTGGAAGAGGACTACTTCGTGGCCGTCCTCGACTTTCCCGGGTTCGGCTTCTCGGACAAGCCTCAGGACGGCTATTCGTACATGCTGGAGGACGACGCGCAGCTCGTCGACCACTTCGTGCGGGAGATCGTGGGGCTGTCTCGGTTCCATCTCATGACCCACGATCGCGGCGGGAGCGTCGGCTTCGCCTTTCTGGGCAACTACCTGGCGCGCGAGGAGAAGGAATACGAGATCACCTACCACTTCATATCCAACGGTGGGCTCTTTCTTCCGCTGACCAACCTCGGTCAGGGCCAGTACCAAAGAGGGGCGTCCCAAGCCCCGCGTCTCGGCCACCAGCTTGGGGCGGTGCCCCCGGAGCGGCCGGCCCGGCCCCGGGTGACGGAAGGCACGCCCCAGCAGGTCGCCAACGCTGACATCCAAGCCTTCAACGACGGGATCGGCGCGCGCTTCTACGTTGGAAAATACCTGCTGGAGCGGGCAGCAAATGAGTACCGCTGGCTGGACAACCTTCGTGAGAGCCCGGTCCCGACAGCCCTGATCTGGGGGCTTCAGGACACGCCGAACCCGCCACGTATCGGCAATCACATCTGGTACAACTACCTCGACAAGAGGTCGGTGGAGAGCAGCTACTGGATCTTGCCGACGGCTGGCCACTACCCGCAACGGGACGAGCCCGAAGAGATGGCCGGCATTGTCCGTACCTGCCTGGAGGTGGGGATTCCCGCGCCGGAGGAGGAGACCGGGTTCATGCGGACACTGGCTCGGAACAGGACCGCGACGTCACCCGTCTACATGGGTCGCTCCATCATAGAGAACGTCTACTTCCCAGGGGCCGTCGCGTACTCGCCGGACGGGTACAGTTTCTGAGTCCTTTTGGTGAACAGCTCGGAGGAGGATGTCGATCACGACGGAAGCTGAGACAGAACCGGTGGTATAGCTGACCCGCCCCCTATGGTCGTTCCAATTGTTAAGAGAGAGCGAAGCTCATATCTAGCCTACCAACGGGCACTCGCGTGAGGGCCTCTGGTGCGGGCGGACGATAGCCCAGCGCACTGTGCGGTCGGAAGGTGTTGTACT
>PVBE011582733.1_pt1 | contig 18940 bp, 8 predicted proteins | sample 1631181 | NCBI WGS metagenome assembly PVBE01 (sample SAMN08397723, study PRJNA350692) | Marine metagenome, whole genome shotgun sequencing project. | isolation source: water | place: Pacific Ocean | collected 2012-04 | reverse complement strand
GTCGGCAACCAATGGGGTGCCGATCAAGCGAAGCTGTTCGTTACCGGCTACGTGGTGGAATTGTCGCTCTCGATGGACAACGTTTTCGTCATCGCGCTGATTTTTTCCTACTTCCGTGTGCCGCTGGAGTATCAGCATCGCGTCTTGTTCTGGGGGATTCTCGGGGCGCTGGTTATGCGTGCGGCAATGATCCTTGGCGGCGCAGGGCTGATCCACCAGTTTCACTGGATTCTCTACCTCTTCGGCGCTTTCCTGCTGTTTTCCGGCATCAAAATGCTCTTTGTCGGCGACGAGGAGGTGGAGCCGGAGAAAAACATCGTCATCCGACTGGCTCGCAGGATTTACCCCGTTGCAACTGAGTTTGATAATCACCATTTTTTTACCCAGCTAAACGGCCGCAGGGCGCTAACGCCGCTGGCCCTGTGCCTGATCATGGTCGAAACCACAGACCTGATTTTTGCGGTGGACTCCATCCCTGCCATCTTCGGCATCACCACCGAGCCATTTATCGTTTTCACGTCGAATGTGTTTGCTATTTTGGGGCTTCGGTCGCTCTACTTCGTGCTGGTCGGCCTATTGCGACACTTTTGTTATCTGAAATACGGTCTGGCACTCGTGCTGGTGTTCATCGGATTCAAGATGTTGATTGTCCTTTGGGGTGGCCGACCCGGGTGGCTTGATTTTGAGGATAACCACAACATGGTTCTCATCATCGTCGCGGCGATCCTTGGCTTGTCCATTGTCGCCTCGCTGCTGGCACCGAAAAAAAAACCAGAAGGAACCCAGTAATAGTGAAAGCCCGGCGCTTGGCCAAACGCAGCCACCAAAAGATTTTTTAGTTGTATGAACGAAAACACCCATAACCTGAACCGGACATTGAGGAGGGTCCGGCTTCCGGCGTGAAATATCGCTGGAGCCTCGCGCCCTCACAACCGCTCTTAACCGGCCAACTCATTCGCGAACTGCCGCTGTCGCCTCTCATGGCCCAATGCCTCGTCAACCGAGGCGTCACCAGCAAGGCCGAGGTCAGCGAGTTCCTGAACCCAAGGATCAAGCTGTTGGCCGATCCGTTCCTGATTCCAAACATGGATGTCGCCATCGAGCGACTCTGGAAGGCACGGGAAAACAACGAGCGGTTGCTGATCTATGGCGAGTATGACGTGGACGGCATCAGTTCCACGGCGCTACTCACCGAGATGCTGACCAAGTTGGGTTGGTCAGTGCAGCCATACCTGCCCGGACGCTTCGATGACGGCTACGGCTTGAGCGCCATGGCGCTTGAGCGGTGTCTCGAAAAATTCGATATCGACATCGTGCTCGCCGTCGATTGTGGCTCCACAGCCGTCGAGGCCATCGAATACCTCAATAGCAGGAAAGTAGACGCCCTCGTGCTGGATCACCATCAGGTCAGCGTGCCTCCGCCTGAGCCGCTCGCCATGGTCAATCCCCAGCTCAGCAACGAGTACCCGAACTTTCAGGAACTCTGCTCCGTGGGCCTGGCCTTCAAGCTCGCCCACGCACTCGTCAAGCGAGGCAGGCAGGAGGGCCTGCAAAAAGAGCGCGAGCTCGACCTCAAGCAATTCCTCGATCTCGTCGCCCTTGGCACCGTGGCCGACCTCGTCCCTTTAACCGGCGAGAACCGCAAACTGGTTCGTGCCGGCCTCGAGCAACTCGGCGAAACCACCCGGCCCGGCCTCGTCGCCCTCAAGAAAGTGGCCACCGTCTCCACACCGGTCACCGTCTTTAACGTCGGATTCCACCTTGGCCCCCGCCTCAACGCAGCCGGTCGGATGGACAACCCGGGCACCTCCCTGGATCTCCTCTTGGCCAAGGATTTGTACGAGGCCGAGAAAGCCGCTGAGATGCTGGATAATTACAATCAGGAACGCCGCGGCATAGAGCGCGATATCTCCACTCAAGCCGTGGAAAGAGTGCGTCAACGCTTCGACCCAGAGAATGATTACGTCATCGTCGAAGGCAACATGGACTGGCACCTCGGCGTCATCGGCATCGTCGCCTCCCGCGTGATGCGCGAATTCTACCGGCCCACATTCATTCTCGCCAGCGACGGCGACGGCTGGAAAGGCTCCGCCCGCAGCATCGAGGGCTTCGACCTCGCCGAGGCCATGCGTGGCTGCGACGACCTACTCAACGACCACGGCGGACACGCCATGGCCGCCGGCGTCTCCGTCAAGCCCGGCCGGCTCGACGCCTTCCGAGAGCGCATCAATGAGATTGCAAAAAAAAATATCTCGTCCGAGTTGTTCCAGCCGCCGCTCAAACTTGACGCCGGAACAGATCTCTCCGAACTGACACTCCCAAACGTCGAGACCATGCGCCAACTCGAACCGCTTGGCCAAGCGAATCCGGAGATCCAGTTGCTCGTCGCCGACCTCACCCTGGCGAGTCCCATCTACCGGATGGGCCGCGACAAACAGCATGCCAAATTCTGGGTGAGCGACGAGCGGGGCTCCAGCGAGGTCATCGCGTGGAACCTCAAGCCCGAGGACGAGCCGACGGACACCTTCGATCTGGCCATCGCACCGCAGATCAACGACTTCAGCGGACGCCGCACCGTCCAACTTAAACTCATCGATTGGCGCCCTGCCAAGGGATGACACGCTTGGTCATGGGTGTTTTGTACATGCTTTGCATCGTCGTTGCTGTATCTGAAACTCCTTGCGCTTGGCCAAGCGTTAAGGTCAAACAACTGGCGTGCCGGACTGGCTGACATCTGTTCTTACATCTGTTCTTCTTGGGATCATTGAGGGGATCACCGAATTCCTCCCGATCTCCTCGACGGGCCACTTGCTGGTGCCGCAGCAGCTTGGCTGGCTGCAGCCACAGTCGGACGTGTTTAACATCGCCATCCAGAGCGGCGCGGTGGTTGCGGTGCTGTTCAATTTCACCGAACGCGTCAAACAACTCACCCTCCGCTGGCGAGAACGAAAAACGCTCGACTACCTGGCCAAGCTGCTCGTTGCGTTCGTCATCACCGGCGCCGGCGGGCTGGTCATCGACATACTTGGCTTTGAACTACCGGAGACGGTGCTGCCAGTGGCGGTGGCGCTGCTGGTTGGCGGGGTATTGTTCGTCGTGGTGGAAAAAAGGATCGGCGATCAGGCAACCTTGGCAGAGGTCACTTGGGCGATTGCGATTGCAGTTGGTTTCGGCCAGTTGCTTGCAGCTGTGTTTCCCGGCACGTCGCGCTCAGGGGCAACAATTCTCATCGCGATGCTGATGGGGCTGCGCCGTGTCCCGGCGATCGAGTTCACATTCCTGCTCGGCGTGCCAACGCTGCTGGCAGCCGGGGCGTACAAGGTATTCAAGGCGGTCCGCGCCGAGACGGTGTCGGAAGACTGGTGGCAAATGGCCTTGGCCACGGTTGTATCGGCAATCACGGCTTTCGTGTCGGTGCGATGGCTGTTGCGCTACATTGAGACGCACACGTTCGTGGCGTTCGGCTGGTACCGTGTCGCGCTTGGCCTCATTTTGCTGGCCATCACACTGGCCTGAAGGCTCATCACAACAGGTGATACTGTTGACGGATGCCGCATTTGGCCTACAATTCGCCGGTACATGGCGCTTGGCCAAGAATCCCGAGGCCGGTATGCCCTCCCCTTTTTTTGTAACCTTTTGTGAATAGATCGTGTAACTGCGACCGTAGTTTTTAATTAATGAAGCGAATCAACTGCATTCTGAATCAAGTATTGCTCCCGCTTGGCTGCGCCTTGGCTATGGTCGGCTGCAGCCCAAGCGCCGTGACCGAGAAGTCAAAGGACAAATCCGACAAGGCACAGAAGAACAAGGCTGTGCTGGTGGAATTGGTCGAGGTGAAACGCGGGATGATCGAGTCGATCCTCGAACGCTCCGCACCCCTCGAAGCGGAGGCGAAAGTCGAGGTCAAGGCCCGCACGAGCAACCCGGCAATCGAGTTGCTCGTCGAGGAAGGTGACAAAGTCGGCAAAGGCCAGATTTTGCTTCGCCTCGAGAACGACAAGCAGAAAAACGATTACGACCAGGCCAAGAGCCAACTTGATAAAACGCGGATCGAGTTCGAGCGACAGGAGAACCTTTACAAGGACAACCTCATCAGCGAGCAGGCGTTTCGCAACGCAAAGTTCGACTTGAACCAACGCCAACTGTCCGCCGAGACCGCCAAACGCCAACTGGAGTACACCGAGGTGCGTGCGCCCATCAGGGGCACCATCACCCTGCGCTCCGTGAAGGTTGGCGAAAATGTTAACAGCGGCTCAACCATTTTCGAAATCATCGACTTCGAGTCGACCGTCGCGGTCGTCCATGTGCCGGAGCAGTACCTGCCCCAACTCAGGCCAGACATGGCGGCGCGGCTGATCTCTAATACACTTGGCGACAAGATTTTTCCCGCCCATGTGAAACGCATCTCGCCCATTGTCGAGGCCCGTGCCGGGACGATCAAGGTGACCGTTGGCGTGAAGGAACTTGGCGCGCTGCGCCCCGGCATGTGGGTGGACGTGGAACTGGTGCTCGAGACCAAGCAGGACGCCGTGCTGATCCCGAAAAAATCGGTCGTGTACGACAACGACCAGACGTTCGCCTACAAGCTGCACACCAGCACCAACGGTGTGAAACGCGTGAAACGCCAGTTGGTCCTGCCGCAAAACGCCGACAAGGTGCACATCGAACCAGTCGAGGGCTTTGCCGTCGGCGAGAAAATTGTCATCGCCGGCCAATCCGGCCTGAAGGAAAACTCCACGGTTCGGGAAACCAGCGACCCCGACCCGGACGCGGACGCGGAGGACACCCCCGACGCCACCGCCAGCACCAACGCTCCAGCCGCCAGCGGGAGCGGAACATAACCCCGCGCCTTCCGCACCGGCATGGAGTCTCCGCACCGCAACCCCAACTTCACCACCGACCGGCCAGTCGCGGTGCTGATGGTGTTCCTGGCCGCCGTTGTCTTCGGCTATTTCTCGCTTAGCCAACTGCCGGTCACGCTCATGCCGGAGATGAGCTACCCCACCCTCACCGTCCGCACCGAGTACCCCGGCGCCGCGCCGGAAGAGGTCGAGAACGACATCAGCCGCCGAATCGAGGAGGCACTTGGCGTCGTCAGCGGGCTCAACGAGATCAGCAGCATCAGCCGGGCTGGAGTGAGCGACGTAATACTCGAGTTCGTCTGGGGCACACCGATGGTCGATGCCATCCAAAACACCCTCGAAAAACTCGACCTCGTTTACCTGCCGCGCGAGGCGGAGAAACCGCTGCTCCTTCACTACGACCCCTCGCTTGATCCGGTGATGGAGCTGAGCCTGTCCGGCTCCAGCAGTAGCATCAAGTACCGGGGTGACGAGGGACTGCGGCGACTGCGGCGCATCGCCGAACTGCAGGTCAAGCGACTCATCGAGCCGATCAAGGGCGTCGCAGCGGCCCGTGTCCGCGGCGGACTCGAGGAGGAAATTCACGTGTTGATCGACGAGGCCAAGCTGCAGCGAGTGAACCTCTCGATCAATCAAGTGCTGAGCCGACTGCGTGCGGAGAACATCAACGCCGCCGGCGGCCGCATCCGCGAGGGCGGCGCGGAATACATGATCCGCACCATCAACGAGTACCAAACCCTCGAGGAGATTGCCGACACGATTGTGTTCCGCCGAGAGGGCCGGGAGATCCGCGTAAAAGACCTTGGCCAAGTTGTCCACGGCCAGCGCGACCGCGAGATGCTCACCCACACCGACGGCGAGGAGAGCGTGCAGATCGATATTTACAAGGAAGCCGACGCCAACATGGTCGCCGTGGCCAAGCGAGTCACCGCACTCGTCGGCGAGGTGCCCTCCCCCGGCAAAAAAAAGGAGGACAAGCCGAAAGACTCGCGCGAACTGCAGCGCGAAAAAATGAAAAACTTTTTTCGCGGCCCGACGCTGGCCGACAAATTGTACAACGAGGAGCAAGCCAAGCTGCGCGTGGTTGCCGACCGCTCAGTCTTCATCGACAACAGCATTCAGGAAGTGCTCAACACAGCGATGCTGGGTGGCCTGCTTGCCGTGATTGTGCTGCTACTTTTTCTGCGCGACATCCGCACAACGGCCATCATCGCGCTGAGCATCCCGATCTCGATTCTTGTGACGTTCGCGCCGCTGAACATTCTCGACGTGTCGCTCAATATCATGTCGCTCGGCGGCCTCGCGATGGGCATCGGCATGCTGGTGGACTCGTCGATCGTGGTGCTCGAGTCGATCTACCGCTGCCGCGAGGAAGGCGACTCAACCCGCGCCGCCGCCATCCGCGGGACGACGGAAGTGCGAGGCGCAGTCATCGCCTCGACGCTCACATCGATCTGCGTTTTTTTTCCGATGGTCTTTGTCGAGGGCCTTGCCGGGCAGGTGTTCAGCGATCTGGGCCTGACGGTGGTCACCTCGCTCATCGCCGCGTTGATCGTGGCGGTGCTGTTCATCCCGATGCTGGCCAGCCGCGGCGGCTTCAAGCTGCAAAGCGGCGGACTGGTATTGCACGCCCTCGGATCGCTTCAGGGCCGCATCAGCCTCCCAACACTTTGGCGTGGCATCCTGCTGCCGCTGTGCGTGCTGCTTGCGCTGATGGTCGGGGCCAAGCTCGGCTACACTTACTGGTCGATGCGCGAGATCGACGACCCGGAAACGCTTGAAAAGATTTCCTTCGGTGCGTCGGCGCTGGCGATGTTCAGCCTGTGGTCCAATGTCTGCACTTGGCCGCTGTTCGTAGCCTTGGCCAAGCGATTGCACGATCGCGGCAAATCAGTGTGGTGGCTGCTCGCAGTTTTCCCGGTGTTTGAGGGGCTGTTCCTGCCGGGTAGCGTGGGCGACAACCGCTTTGGCCCAAGTGCAGAGAATAGCCCGAGCTTGGCCAAACTGTGGGGTTCGTTCCGTAATTACGACGAAAGTCGCAAGCGCATCGGACGGTTATTCCGATATACAGCACCCTACTTTGCCCTGCGCCTGATCATCTCGCTCCTGCTGGAGTTGATCGGCCTGTCGCTGGTTTGGTCAATTCGAATCGTGACCGGCATCGCTCTTTACGGCTACCGGAGCGTTCTCAAAATCGGCTCGTTGTTTGGATTTCTTTTTTCAAGGTCAGGCAGCGGAAAAACCGGCAACATTGCAGATGTTACCTCTGGCTTTTATTCGAGGCTCATTCGTTGGGCCTTGGCGAGCCCCGGCGTAATGCTTGCGCTGATCGTTGGCTGCTTTGGGCTGACGTGGTGGATCGGCAAACAACTCGAAACCGAGCTACTCCCGGAGGTGCACCAGAGCGAGTTCACCTTCGAGGCGTCCCTGCCGGTCGGCACGCCGCTGGACCGTACGATCTCAATTCTCGACGAGATCGAGAAAAGCATTCTCAAAAAACGGGAAGAACTGGGCATCGGCTCACTGCTGGTGATGTACGGTTTCGACACCACCAACATGAAGCGCTCCGATGAAGGCGAGCACTCGGCACGGTTCAAGGTGCTGCTCGAGCCCAGCAAAAACCCGGAGAAAGCAGAGAACCGTGTGATTGCCCGGCTGCGGGCAATGTTCTCGGAGGTGCCTGACGTGACCACGCGCGTGACCCGGCCTGTGCTGTTCAGCTCAAAAAAGCCTGTGGTCATCCAGATCAACGGGGAGGATTTACCGGAGCTGAAGCGCTACTCTGACGAGGCCACTGCACTGCTCGCAAGGGAACCGGCGCTGGCCGATGTCGAGCCAACGCTGCGCAGCGGCGCGCCGGAGGTGCAGATCACCTACGACCGGCAGCAGATCATTCGTCACGGTTTGAACCTCAACTCAGTCGCCAATCAGGTGCGCGACATGGTCAAGGGCTCCGAAGCCACGCGGCTCAACCGGCGCGACCGCCGAGTGCCAATCGTCGTGCGCCTGGCCAAGAAAGACCGCGAACAGGTCGCCGACGTCGGCAAGCTCACCATCAACCCCGGTGCAGATACACCGATCCCGCTCAACTCGATCGCCAAGCTTACCGTTGGCGAGGGGCCAAGCGAGATCCGGCGCATCGACGGCAAGCGCGTCGCGCTGGTGCAGGCGAACATTGGCGCCGGGTCGCTTGGCACAGCAGTCGAGGCCGCCAACGGCGCGCTTGGCCAAGGGATCAACTGGCCGGGCCACATGGATTTCTTCATCACCGGCCAAAACCGGGAATGGGAGCGGAGCCGGACGAGCCTCTACCTCGCGCTTGGCCTGAGCCTGTTTCTGGTTTACGTGATCATGGCGTCACAGTTCGAGTCGCTCGTGCAACCGTTTATCATCATGTTCACCATCCCGATGGCCTTCGTCGGCACGGTGCTGGGACTCAAAATGCTCGGCATCAACCTCTCGGTGGTGGTGTTCCTCGGCATGATCATGCTGGCCGGCATCGTGGTGAATAACGCCATCGTGCTGGTGGACTACGCCAACACACTGCGCGGCCGCGGCTTGGCCCTGCGCGAGGCGATCGTCCGAGCCGGCTGCGTGCGCCTGCGCCCGATTTTAATGACCACCGCCACCACCGTGCTGGGCCTGCTGCCGATGGCGCTTGGCCTCGGGGACGGCGCAGAGATCCGCACGCCGATGGCGGTCGCCGTCATCAGCGGGTTGCTGACCTCCACCGTGCTCACGCTGCTCGTCATTCCGACGATCTATTATTTGTTCGGCCTCGCGGGTGAGCGCCTCTTCCAAGCCAGACAGGAGTAGCCATGGAAACAAACAATCTGGCGACCAAACTCACTCGGTTGTCCCTTGGCCGAAAGGTCACTGTGTTTGTCCTGTTTTTGAGCGTTCTCGCGGTGGGTCTCATCGCCACCGGCCGCCTCCCGCTGGAAATGTACCCCAAGGGCATGGAGGGGCACGGGATGGAGATCCGCACGGCATGGAACTCGGGCGTGGCGCAGGAATCGATGGAAAAACTGGGGCTCCCGATGGAGGAGGAATTGAGCACCGTCCGCGGCATCGACTCGATGCACACGACCTGCTCGCAGACATCGGCCCGCGTACGCCTGAGATTCAAGCGGGGCACGGACATGGCCGTGGCCTACCGCGAAGTGCGCGACCGGATGGAGCGAGCTTCACTGCGGTTCCCCGAAGGCGTGGATGAATACCGGATCAGCAAACATGACGGAATCATGTCCACCATCTGTCGGATGGTCATCGGCTACCAGGAAGACTCCGACCACTACGCCGTCATCGAGAAACACGTCATCCGGCCGCTTCAGCGCATCGACGGAGTGGCCGATGTGGACATTCACATACGACAAAAAGAGATCCAGATCGAGATCGACAAGGACCGTGCCGAAGCGTACGGCCTGGACATCCATCGGCTCTCGCGGCGGTTGCGTGGGGACAATTTCACGCTGGCCAGTGGCACCGTGCGTGACGGAGGCAAAAAATATCTCCTCAAGTCGTCCAGCACATTTCACACAATGGAGGAACTGCGGACCATCCCGTTGACCGACACGGTCAACCTCAGCGATGTTGCCACGTTGAAATATGAGGTGGACAATCCCCACCACCACACTGAGCGGTGGAACGGGCAGGCATCGGCGACAGTCTCGATCCGAAAGGAAAGCGAAGCTAACACAGTGGAGGTGAGCGACCGGGTTGCCGCGACCGTAAGACAGATCCAGCAAAACCCGGCGCTGGCCGGTTATCAGGTCAAGCTCTACCGAAACCACGGCAAGATCATCCGGGGACGCCTGAATAGCCTTATCAACAACGGGATGCTCGGTGCCCTGTTAGCCGCACTGGTTCTCTATTTTTTCCTCCGCCAATTCCGATTGACACTGATCATAGCCATGGCCATTCCGTTGTGCCTGCTCATCTCGACTACCATGATGTTTTTCGCCGATGAAAGCCTCAACACGCAAACCATTCTCGGGCTAGTCATCTGTGTCGGGCTGCTGGTGGACAACTCAGTCGTAGTCGCGGAAAATATTCAGCGCCATTACATAAGCGGACTGTCCCGGCGCGACGCCTGCCTCAAAGGGGTCGGCGAGATCGGCCTCGCGGTGACGACGGCCACCCTTACCACCGTCATCGTTTTCCTCCCGGCCCTGCTCATCGATGGCGAGATGCGCTTCATGCTTTACCGCCTGGCCTTGCCGGTGGTTTCCGCGCTACTGGCCTCGCTTGGCGTCGCACTTGTGTTCATTCCCCTCTGCGTTTACGTGACGCTCCCCCCAGCGACAACCGGGACGCGCCGCTTGGCCAAGCCGAAACGTGCCAGCATCGACATGTGCCTCGCCTTTCGTGCCAACATAAAAACATGCCTCGCTTTTCTCTACGAAAACACGTTTGCGAAATTCAACCAGTGGTACAACCGTGCGCTTGGTCATTTTCTGAAACGCCGGATCGACTTGGCCTTCATTTTGATTATCCTGTTGTCGGCCACCTACTTTTACGGTTTCAAGCAAGTCGATTTCTCTGGCTCCCGCGAAGAGCAGATCGAGGAGTTCCACATGTCCTTCCGGTTTCCCGGTCAGTATACGCTTGAGGATCGGGATGCCTACTTCGGGGCGGTGGAAAACATTGTGAAAACCAACAAGGTGGAGTTCGGAGTCAGCAGCTATTCGATCCGCTACTCCAAGCACTCCGGTGAGTTTGAGGGAAACTTCGACCCTAGTCACACCAGCCAAATCCCCCGAGAGGAGGTCGTGGAAAAACTGTACAGTTTATTCCCGGAGGTTCCGGGCTTGCGGGTGTACTACAAGGGACAGGACCGGGGCGAGGAGCGAAATGACAGAAAGTCAGTCCACTACATCCGTCTGGTTGGCGACGACCCCCAGTTGCTTGAGTCCGTCGGGGAGGGGCTCAAGCCAGCCTTCGAATCGCTTCCCGGTGTGGTGTCGCTGGAGGACAAGGATTCGGACACGGCACCCAACGAACTGGCCCTGGTTGTTGACCGGGAACTCGCCAGCTCCATCGGAGTCAGCCCGGACGCCATCGTCGGCGTGGTCAGCACTGCGTTGAGTGGAAGATCCCTGCCCAAGTTCAACAGCAATGGCCGGCAGATCCCGGTACGCATGCGCTTCAGCGAGGAGGATCGAGCTGAACTGAACGACTTGAACAACTTCCTCGTGCGAACCGATGACGGCCGCTACAGCTCCATCGGTTCGGTCACCAAGCCGACCATGCTAAAGAGCGAGACCTACATCAGGCGCAATGATAAAAAAGTCAGCTACACGATCGGCATGAAGCTCAAGGCCGGCGAGGAACGGTCAGCCCGACGGGCCATCGAGAATGCCCGGCGCAACATCGACCTGCCGGAGGGTGTTTCCTTCAGCGAAATCAAGATGACATTTAACGACGGCGAGGTCACCAGCAGCCTTGTCGCGATGGCGCTCTCGATCGTTTTCATTTACATGCTCATCGCGTTTCTGTTCGAAAGCATGCTGATGCCGTTCTCCATCGTGCTCACCATCCCCCTGGCTGCGATCGGCTCTGTGTGGGCCCATTACTTTACTGGCACGAGCATGGATGAGATGAGCCTCATCGGCGGCATCCTGCTCATCGGCGTGGTGGTGAACAACGGCATCGTGCTCGTCGATTACATCAACCGACTTCGCCTCACCGGCATGGAGCGCACCGAGGCGCTGCTGCTCGCGACCCGGCACCGATTCCGGCCGATCGCCATGACAGCGTTAACGACCATCTTCGGCATGATCCCGCTGACACTGGCTTCCTCCAGCGAACTGGGGATGAGCTTCAAGAGTTTCGGCTACATGATCATCGGAGGGATGACCTCCTCGACGCTCTTTACCCTCTTGGCCGTGCCGGTGTTTTACACTTTGATCGATGACGCACAGAAGGCGCTGCAAAACACACTGGCCAGCATCCTCGACCGCTCTCCCAAGCCAAGCTTGGTCAACGAGTAACTTTTCTCGCTTGGCCAATGCACACTCCCGGACGGTTTCCCAACGTTGTCAACATTGACACGTTCGTGAGTTGGTTACACCTTCCCTCCCTAGCGCTTGGTCAAGCGGTAAACAAATGGAATCCAACGCACTAGCGACCAAAATAACCCGATTTTCACTAAAGCGGAAAGTCACCATCTTTGTTCTTTTTCTAACTATTCTGGCGGTCGGATTTATTGCAACCAATCGCCTTCCCCTTGAGATGGAGCCCAAGGGATCGGAGGGCCATGGGATTTATGTGAGAACACCATGGCGATCCGGAGTCCCTCAAGAATCCTTGGAAAAAATCGGAATTCCAATGGAAGAGGAACTAAGCACTGTGCGAGGCTTGGACTCAATGTCGACGCGGTGCAGCACAAGTTCTGCCTCGGTGGATTTGAAATTCAAGCAGGGAACAGACATGGATGTGGCCTATCGAGAAGTGCGTGATCGTATGGAACGAGCCAGGATGCGTTTCCCAGAGGGAACAGAAAAACCTCGGATCTATAAAAGGGACTCATGGTCAGACCCAATCGTTAGAATGACAATTGGATCGGATCAGCATGTACCAGATTATGATTTAATCAACAAACACGTCATTATCCCACTTATGCGGATCGATGGAGTTGCAGATGTGGAATTCCACATAGAGCAAAAGGAAATAATGATTGAAGTCGATAAAGACCGTGCGGAAGCCCATGGATTGAACATACAAAGACTGTCTAACCGCTTGCGAGGAGATAACTTCACTTTGGCCAGCGGCTCTGTAGTTGATGGCGGTAAAAAATATATTCTCAAATCCTCTAGCTCGTTTCATACCTTTGATGAACTAAAAGATGTGCCCTTAAATGACCATGTATCCCTCAAAGACATTGCAGAAATAAAATATGAGCCAGATATGGACAGTCGCTTTTTCCGGTATAACGGATTAGAGTCCTATAGTATCAGGGTGACAAAAGAAAGTGAGGCAAACACATTAGAAGTAAGTCAAAGGGTAAAGGATCAACTTGAAATAATTAAGGTAAACCCTAAATTGAACAACTACCACCTGCGCGTTTACCACAACCAGGGTAGTGAGATTCAAAAAAGACTTAAGCATCTTGTTAATAATGGCATGGCGGGTGCCTTTTTTGCGGTAGTTGTACTGTATTTTTTCCTTCGTCGTTTTCGGATGACTCTGATCATAGCAATGGCTATCCCACTTTGTTTATTAATCTCATTAACTTCCATGTATTTTGCAGACCAAAGCCTGAACGCATTCAATATGATCGGCCTCATGATTTGCATAGGACTGCTTGTGGATAATTCAGTGGTGGTTGCAGAGAATATTCAACGACATTTTCTTAGCGGAATGCCTCGACGTGAGGCCTGTATTAAGGGTGTCAGTGAAATTGGACTGGCGATAACAACGGCAACAATGACAACCATGATTGTCTTTATTCCAATGTTGTTTATTGAAGGAGGAATGCGTTTTGCCCTTTCTGGCTTGGCGCTTCCAGTAATGGCTTCTCTCCTGGCCTCCTTAATTGTCGCCTTGGTTTTTATTCCACTTTGCGTCTATTTGACCCTCACATCCTCAGGTGTTGATGAAACCAAGGCATACGGTGCTGCGAATGCATTTATTAGGAGACGCCTTACGAAAATATACAATTTAAGTTTTGAGAAGTTCAACATTTGGTATAATCAAACTCTTGCCTTCTATCTGAACCGCCGTCTCGACTTGGTGTTTATTTTGCTCATATTATTTGTAGCCTCCTACAAAATTGGTTATGAAAACATTGAGTTTTCCGATCAAAGGAGCGAGGAAAGAGATGAATTCGAAATTGATGTTCGATTCCCGGATCAGTTCACGCTTGAGGAGCGTAGCGCATACCTGAAACAGGTAGAGGAATACGTTGAAGGCAGAAAAGGAGAGCTTGGCATAAAGTCATATGAAGTTCATTTCTCGCCGTGGTACGCAGAATTCGAGGGTCATTTCTCTTATGACCGTGTCAGTGAATTTACACGTGAGGAAGCTGCAGAAAAAGTCTATGAGGATTTCCCTGAAAGACCAGGAGTAAGAATCCACTACAAAGGTAAAGATGGGGGAGAGGAGCGCAATGATCATAAATCTCGACATTACGTCCGGTTGATAGGCGATGATCCTCAATTGCTTCAATTCGTTGCGGAAGGCCTTATGCCGGAATTCGAAAAGCTACCGGGGGTACTGTCCTTGGAGGAAAGAAATAACGATGAGGGACCAAATGAAATGGCCTTGATCGTCAATCGTGATCGCGCCAACTCCCTTGGCGTTAATCCATCAATACTGGCCGGAACGATAAGTACTGCCGTACGCGGTAGCGATCTTCCAAGATTCAACAGCAAGGGGCGCCAAATACCGGTTCGCCTAAAGTTCAGCGAGGAAGACCGGGCAGAACTGTATGATTTGAACAACATTCTAGTACCAACCGAGTATGGGGGCTTTAGTTCCATCGGGACAATCACCAAACCTGCAATGCTCAAGAGCGAAGACTACATCCGACGAACCAACAGAAAAACGAGCTATACTTTTGGCATAAAACTCAAACCAGGAGAGGAAAAAACAGCAAAAGAGAATATAGACAGAACAACTCGAAACATGGATTTACCCGAAGGTGTCTCGTTTGGTGAAATCAGAAAATCCTTCAATGATAACGACAAGGAATCAGGGGGATTTGTAGTTTATTTATCCGTTATTTTTATTTACATGCTCATTGCTTTTCTGTTCGAAAGCATGTTGCTACCTCTTTCCATTATCTTAACGATCCCTTTGGCAGCCATGGGCTCAGTTTGGATTCATTACATTACAGCCACGGATATGGACAAAATGGGGTTAGTCGGCGCGATACTCCTTGTGGGTATTGTCGTAAATAATGGGATCGTTCTCGTCGACTATACCAATCAGTTACGGCACTCAGGGATGGAAAGAACAGCGGCCTTGCTGCAGGCTTCCAAGGTTCGTTTCCGACCTGTGTTCATGACGGCTTTAACGACAATCTCTGGGATGATTCCACTGACCTTTAACTCATCCAGCGAAATGAGCATGAGTTATCAAAGCTTCGGGTTCACGCTCATCGGAGGAATGACCTCAGCCACTCTTTTCACCCTCTTGGCTGTGCCGGTGTTTTACACGTTAATTGATGACGCTCAGAAGGCATTTCGAAACACACTGGCCAGCGTCCTCGACCGTTCGCCCAAACCTAGCTTGGCCAAAGAGTAACTTTTCCCACTTGGCCAATGTACCCATCCGGGAGACTTCCAAACGCTGTCAACATTGACACTTTCATGACTTGGTTACACCTTCCCTCCCCAGCGCTTGGCCAAGCGGTAAACAAATGCAATCCAACGAACTAGCGACTCGGATCACGCGATTGTCCCTCAATCGCCCAGTGACGATGTTCGTACTGTTCCTCACGATCATCATCGTCGGGCTGATCGCTGCCAGCCGACTCAAGCTCGAGCTCCTGCCGGAGGGATTCGAGGGCAGTTCACTCTCTGTGCGCGTACCATGGAATGCCGCCGTGCCGCAGGAGGTGATGGAGAAACTCGCCCTCCCGCTTGAGGAGGAGTTGAGCACCGTCCGCGGGCTCGACTCAATGCGCTCCTCCTGCTCGTCGCGGGGTGCCTCGGTGTACCTGAACTTCAAGCAGGGCACCGACATGAGTATTGCCTACCGCGAGGTGAGGGACCGGGTGGAACGGGCCAAACTGCGCTTCCCGGATGATGTCGAGCGGGCTTATGTTAACAAGATGGACATGTCGGGCATCCCGGCCTGCATGATCGGCATCGCCTACGAGACGGACGGCGACCTATTCGACATCGTCAACAAAAACATCATCATGCCGCTCTCTCGTCTCGACGGCGTCGCCAACATCGACACCAAGGGACTGAAGGAGAAGGAGATCATCCTCGAGATCGACAAGGACCGCACTGAGGCTTACGGCCTAAACATTTTTCAACTCTCGCGACAGTTGCAGGGCGACAACTTCACCCTCGCCAGCGGCAACGTGCAGGATGGCGACAAAAAATTCCTCCTGAAGTCCTCCAGCCAATACCGGACAATGGAGGAACTGCACAACCTGCCAATCAGCACTAATGTGCTGCTCAGGGACATTGCCGTGCTCAAGTATGAACCGGAGGAGCGCTACTTCGCAGCACGGGTCAACGGAAAGAAGGCGATGATGGTCACCGTCGCCAAGGAAAGCGACGCCAACACCATTGAGGTGTGCAACCGCATCGTCGCCGAGGTGGAGAAAATCAAGCAGAACCCGGCGCTGACCGGGTTCGACATGGAAGTCCACATGAACCAGGGTGCCATCATCCTGGAGCAACTCGACACCCTGTTCGGCAACGGCCGGATCGGCGCCTTCTTCGCCGCCTGCGTCCTCTACATCTTCCTGCGCCGGGCACGGATGACGCTGATCATCGCCGGGGCCATTCCGCTCTGCCTGTTCATCGCCGTAGCCACGATGTACTTCGCCGGCGAGACCCTGAACCTGCTGACCATCCTCGGGCTGGTGTTGTGCATCGGGCTGCTGGTGGACAACTCCGTCGTGGTCGCCGAGAACATCCAGCGCCATTATCAGGCCGGCTTGCTGCGACGCGACGCCTGCATCAAGGGCGTGCAGGAAATTGGCCTTGCCATCACCACGGCCACCCTCACCACGGTTATCGTCTTCCTGCCTGCCGTGTTGGTGGAAGGTGAGATGCGCTTTTTCATGATGCGCCTGGCCCTGCCGGTCGTGGTGGCGCTGCTAGCCTCGCTCGGCGTGGCGCTGGTGTTCATCCCGCTCTGCGTGTACCTGACCCTCACCACGCAGAAAAACGCTTCGGTCGCTTGGCCAAACCGGCTAGCCAATGCCATCCGCGCTTGGCTGGGAAAAATGTACGACGTCTCCTTCGGCCGGTTTAACCGTGGGTACAACCAAGCGCTTGGTTTCTTCCTGAAACGCAGAATCGACCTGGCCATCCTCCTCGCCCTCCTCATGGCCGCCACAGCATTCGTATTCGAGAAGGTCGGATTCTCCGTCCAGCAGCAGGAAGAGATGGCGTCGTTCAGCTTGTCGTTCCAGTTTCCCAGCCGTTTCTCCTTCGACGAGCGCACCGAGTATTTCAAGACAGTTGAAAAAAAACTCAACGAACGGAAAGACTACTATGAACTCGACGGATTCATCGTCTTTTACAGCTCCTGGTTTGGCCAACTCGAGGGGTGGTTTAAGCGGGATCGAAAAGGCACCGTCCCCGCCCGCGAAGTCGCCGAGGGAGTTTACAAGGAATTACCAAAGATCCCCGGCCTGAAAATCGACTACCAGAAATTCGGCCAAGAGGAGGAACGACAGGACAAAAAGAGCCAGCATTTCATCCGGATGACCGGCCAGGACCCGGAGCAACTCGACCAACTGGCCAATCAACTCAAGCCTCTCTTTCGGAACATCCCCGGTGTGATGGCACTAAAGGAACGCGAGGATGAAACCCCCAACGAATTAACCCTGATCGTCGACCGCGATCGCGCCAGCTCCATCGGTGTGAATCCCACCACTCTCGCCGGAATGGTCGGTTATGCCCTGCGCGGCAGCACCCTGCCCCGCTTCAACAGCGACGGCCGACAGATCCCTGTTCGCGTCCGCTACAGCGAGGAGGATCGGGCAGAGTTGGCGGATTTGAACAACTTCCTCGTGCCCACCGAGGACGGCCATTTCAGCTCCATCGGCACACTCACCCGCCCGGCCATGCTCAACAGCCCCCGCTACATTAGCCGCACCGACAAGCAAGTCAGCTACACTATCGGGCTGGAACTTGAGAACGGCAAGGAGGAAGAAACCCGCAAGGCAATCGAGGCGTTCAAGCGCAACATTGACCTGCCGGAAGGCATAACCTTCAGCGAGGTATCCCGGCGCTTCGATATGGAGGAAATCACCAACGGTCTCTTCGCCATCGGACTGGCCGTCATGTTCATTTACCTGCTCATGGCGTTCCTATTCGAAAGTGTGATGATGCCCCTCTCCATCGTGTTAACCATCCCACTCGCAGCCATCGGTTCGGTATGGATCCATCTCCTCGCCGGAAAGGAGATGGACTTCCTCGGCATTGTCGGGTGCGTGCTGCTCGTCGGTGTCGTCGTGAACAACGGCATTGTGCTCATCGACTATGCCAACCGCCTTCGCCAAGTCGGCATGAACCGCACGCAAGCCCTGCTGCAAGCCGCTGAGCACCGGTTCCGCCCGATCGCCATCACAGCACTGACCACCATCATCGGCATGATCCCGCTAACCCTGAGCGAGGCCAGCGAGATGGGCATGAGCTACAACAGCTTTGGCCTGACACTCATCGGCGGGATGATCTCCGGCACCCTGCTCACCCTGCTCGTTGTCCCGGTGTTCTACACCCTGTTCGATGATGCCCAACAGGCCGTCCGTAACATCTTGGCCACCATTGTCAACCGCTCGCCCAAGCTTGGCGCAGCCCAATAATTCCCAGTCCACTTGGCCAAGCTCGGCGAAAAAGGTCATAAAAATGGCTTGTCAGGGCGTTCTTTTTGGGTATGGTCTGTTCCCCCTTTGAGGAAGGGAGGCACAAAATGTCCAGAGTTTGTCAACTAACCGGCACCGGCCCCGTCACGGGAAGCCGCATTCGCCGCAGCGGTAAAGCCAAGAAAAAAGGTGGTATCGGCATGCACGTTACCAAGGTGGTAAAGCGCCGATTCCTGCCGAATCTGCAGCGCGTCAAGGCCATCGTTGATGGCGAGGTGAAGTATATCCGCGTCACGGCCAAGGCCATCAAGAAGGGCCTTGTCACTAAACCGCTCAGGCGCAACTGGGTAAAAACCGACGACTAAACCAAGCCGACAAAAATTTGAAGGGACTCGATACCGAGTCCCTTTTTTTGTGGCAACTTGAAACTGTTCAAATCCCCTTAGCCAAGCGCTCGAGTTCCTCCTCATCAAGCTCGTCCAGTTCGCGACCGAGCCAGCGCCGGAGCAGTCCCTCGCTTGGGCTGAACACCCACGCCAGCGCAAACACCGCCGAGCCGGCCACCACCATTGCCCCGGCG
>PVBE012044361.1_pt1 | contig 18944 bp, 15 predicted proteins | sample 1631181 | NCBI WGS metagenome assembly PVBE01 (sample SAMN08397723, study PRJNA350692) | Marine metagenome, whole genome shotgun sequencing project. | isolation source: water | place: Pacific Ocean | collected 2012-04 | reverse complement strand
CGCATGGCGGCCATGCCGTTACCGACTACGACCAGCTTTTCTTTTACGGGAATTGTTTCCATCAATTGGTGCACCACTCCTGAAAAATAATGAGAGCTTGAATGGTACACAGCAAAAATGATGCCAACTTTATATTTTTAATTTATTTATTTAATATCAATAAGTTATTACATAATAGCGATTTTGCTTTGTTGCAAAATTTTTGCGAACGCAAAAAAACTATCACTAATTGCATAAATATTATGCAATTAGTTATAGTGATTAATTATTAAGCAATTAATGGCAATAAACAGATAAAGAGAACAGGGTAGAGCCCATAAAACGAAAAGGCACCCGCTTTCACGAATGCCTTGCAATGAGAAGAAGCGGCCTGGGTCCGAAAGTGCTAGCGAGAGTAAAATTCCACAACCAGATTAGGCTCCATTTGTACCGGATAAGGCACATCGGCCAACTGCGGACCGCGCAGGAAGGTCCCCTGCATCTTCTGGTAGTCCACACTCACATAATCAGGGGTTTCACGCTCGGGTGAGACGATAGCGTCGAGGACCAGCGGCAGTTCGCGGGATTTTTCCCTGACTGTGATCACGTCATCATCCTTGACCCGGAAGCTGGAGATGTTGACGCGCCTACCATTGACTCGGATATGGCCGTGATTGATGAACTGGCGTGCAGCAAACACGGTAGGAACGAACTTCATGCGGTATATCACGGCATCTAAGCGGCGCTCCAGAAGTTCGACCAAGTTCTCGCCGGTATCGCCCTTGCGCTGCGCAGCCTCACCGTAGAGGTGGCGGAACTGACGTTCGGTGATGTTTCCGTAATAGCCCTTGAGTTTCTGTTTGGCCATCAACTGAATGCCGAAATTTGATGGCCTGCGCTTGCGCGCGTTACCGTGCTGGCCGGGACCATAGTCGCGACGATTCACCGGGCTCTTGGGCCGCCCCCAGAGGTTGAGCCGGAGACGGCGGTCGATCTTGTGTTTTGCCTGAATACGTTTGCTCATAGGTAAATCTAGCGCTTAGTCCCTATCATGAGGTTTGCTTGAAGAGCGCGTAATATACTTGGCGCGATCCCCATGTCAAACCGATTTACCGCCTTCACGTCTTCCTCTTTTTCGCGCGCCTGCCCTTATTTCCGGCGTCTCTCGAAGTAGTCAGTGCGGAGATGATTCCACGCAGGGTCCGCACCTCGTGATCCATAAGTTCGGCGCGCTGGAACATGTTTCGGATATTACGCATCATGGCTGGGCGTTTCTCGGGTGGGCGCAGGAATCCCCCGACATCCAGTTCCTCCTCGAGATGGGTGAAGAAACCCAGCAGTTCCTCCTTAGTGGCCGGTTTCGCACCATGTCGCACCAGGCGTTCACCTTTGAGATTGCTCCCTGTCTGAAACCACTCATAGGCAAAGAGCAAAACCGCTTGGGCGATGTTGAGAGACCTATAAGCGGGGTTCAAGGGCACCGTCAGGACGGCGTCGGCTAGGGCCACGTCATCATTGACAAGCCCACTTCGCTCACGGCCGAACAGGACGCCGCTGGGCTCACCGTTGCAACTGAAGGCACGGGTTTTTTTACCGGCTGCGCGGGGGGTAAGGACGCTCTTATTCATATCTCGGCCTCGCGCTGTAGCTGCAAGGACATAGCGCAGATCAGCGATGGCCTCAGCGGTGGTATCGAACACTGTCGCACCTTCCAAAACACTGTCGGCACCGGAAGCTGCGGCTACCGCTTTTTCGTGGGGCCAGTCCTGGCGTGGCCGCACCAGACGCAAGTCGGTGAGGCCACAGTTGAGCATAGCCCGCGCCGTAGTGCCGATATTCTCCGCCAGTTGGGGGTCCACAAGGATGATGGCCGGGGCGATATCTCCGCCTGCTACCTCCGCACTGTCGGACCGCCGTGAATCCGTCCCGGCCATCATCTTTTCCTATACCCTAACGCCGGCCTGGAAGAGCTTGTAGACGATGCTATCATTGAGCGCGATGAATGAGGCCTCGATAACGTTTGTGGATACGCCCACGGTAGCCCAGTGGACACCCTCGGAATCGGCGCTTTCGATCATGACGCGCGTCACCGCCTTAGTGCCATCGCTGGGAGTGAGAATACGTACCTTGTAATCTACCAGCCGCAGATCCATCAACTCCGGAAAAGCCGGAGTCAGCGCCTTGCGTAAGGCGGTATCTAACGCATTCACCGGACCGTTGCCCTCGGCCACGGTTACGACGCACTCCCCGCGCACCTCAATCTTGGTGGTGGCCTCGGAAAGGGAAATAATCTCTCCCTTGGCGTTACAGCGCCGCTCGTCTGTAATACGGAAACTATTGAGACGGAAATAGTCCTCCATACCCTCCAGCGTGCGCCGTGCTAGAAGCTCAAAACTGGCCTCTGCCCCATCATAGGCGTAGCCTTCGTATTCGCGCTCCTTCACAAGTTCTACCAAGGCCGAAAGCTTAGGGTCCTTGGAATCTATATCAAGGCCGATATCGCGAAACCGTGACATAATGTTTGCCCGCCCCGACTGGTCGGAGATCACTACATTGCGCTGGTTGCCGACGGATTCAGGGGACACATGCTCGTAACAACGTGGGTCCTTCTCTACTGCTGCTACATGCAGCCCCCCCTTATGGGTGAAGGCTGATTCCCCCACGTAGGGCGCGCCGCGGTATGGCGTACGGCTAAGACGCTCGTCCACCAGCCGCGATACATGGGTAAGATGAGTGAGGTTCTTCTTGGTAACTCCAGTCTTATAGCCCAGCTTCAGCACCAGGGTAGGGATCAGGGACACCAGATTGGCGTTACCGCAACGCTCGCCCAGCCCGTTGAAAGTGCCCTGGATCTGGCGCACTCCGGCGTGTACGGCAGCAAGTGAATTGGCCACCGCATTGCCAGTATCGTCGTGGCAATGAATGCCTAGATGGTCTCCTGGAACTTGTTTCGACACCGCCGCGATAATCTCTGAGGTCTCGTGGGGCAGGGTGCCGCCATTGGTATCGCAGAGAATCACCCAGCGCGCGCCGGCCTCATAGGCCGTCTTGATGCATTCCAGCGCATAAGCATGGTTACTCTTGTAACCGTCGAAGAAATGTTCGGCGTCAAACAGCACTTCCTTCTTTTTCGTGACAGCCTGATCCATGCTGTCACGAATCATATCCAGGTTCTCATCCAAACCGATCCCCAGTGCCACGTCCACTTGGAAGTCCCAACTCTTGCCTACCATGCACACCGCAGGTGCATCGCATGACAGCAGCGCGGTAAGCCCCGGATCGTTGCCAGCGCGGCACCCGGACCGGCGGGTCATACCGAAAGCTGTTATCTTCCCCTTCTTCATTTTTGGTAGTTTGGCGAAGAAGGAATCATCAGTTGGGTTGGCGCCAACCCAGCCGCCCTCCACATAATCAATGCCCAGCAGGTCAAGCTCCTGGGCGATAGCGGTCTTGTCGTGAACGCTGAAATCAATACCCTGGGTCTGGGCCCCATCACGCAAGGTGCTATCGTAGAGATAGATTCGTTTGTCGCTCATAACCGTAATGCTTGTGTTCTCAAATTAGGTGGTCACTTCAGCCCGCACGGCGCCAAGTGGTGCCGTCGGGCCCATCTTCAAGCACTACGCCTGCCGCTGCAAGCTCGTCGCGGATACAATCAGCGGCGGGGAAATCCCTACCCTCGCGAGCGGCTTCGCGGGCGGCGATCCGGTCTTCTACCCATTGTCCGTCAATCCCGCCCGTAGCCCCTTCCTCAGCCGGACTTTGGACCTCCTTAAACCACGCTTCTGGGGCCAGATTCAACAACCCCAGCCCTTCTCCCATGACAAACAAAGCCCGAGCCAGTTTTGCTTGTTTGCCCTTGTCTTCTGCCTTGTTGAGCACACCCGCAGTTTCATGCAGAACGGAGAGAGCCAACGGCACGTTGAGGTCATCGAGGAGCGCCGCCCTAAACTCTGTCATGGTTGCCTCGTCCGGCTTCCCTTTCGCGTCGCCGCCAACCCGGCGTAAGGCACCGTAAAGACGGTCGAGTTGGGCCTTCGAATCCTTTAGCTTGTCACGGGTAAAATCCAAAGGCTGGCGGTAATGAGCCGAGAGAAGTGTGAGACGAATGACTTCGCCGGGCCAGCCCTCCTCTAACAGCTCGCGAACGGTGAAAAAGTTGCCCAAGGATTTGGACATCTTCTCCCCCTCCACGATCACATAGCCGTTATGGACCCAATAGCGCACGAAGGGCGCGCCGTCATGGGCGCACCGACTCTGAGCAATCTCGTTTTCATGGTGGGGAAAGACGAGATCGAGCCCGCCACCGTGGATATCGAAGGTGTCTCCCAGATGAGTAGCGCTCATGGCTGAACATTCGACATGCCAACCCGGCCGCCCTCGCCCCCAGGGGCTGTTCCAGCCCGGCTGGTCCGGATTGCTGGGTTTCCACAGCAGAAAATCTGCCGGGTCTTTCTTATAGGAAGCCACCTCCACCCTGGCGCCAGCGATCATTTCTTCACGGTCACAGCGCGAGAGCCTTCCGTAATCGCTCATGAAAGGCACGTGGAAAAGCACTTGGCCCTCGCTTTCATAAGCGTGACCACTTTCTACAAGCTTCTCAATTAGCGCAATCATGTCATCGATATGCTGAGTGGCACGGGGCTCAATATCTGGAGGCAGTGCCTTAAGCGCCGTCATGTCCTCATGAAAGACCTTGATGGTGCGTTCCGTCAGTGCCTCGATAGGCTCGCCATTCTCGGCCGCCGCCTTGATGATCTTGTCATCCACATCGGTGATGTTGCGTACATAGGTGACCTCATCATAGAGCGTCTTTAGCAGCCGGTAGAGCGTGTCAAACACCACTATAGGCCTGGCGTTGCCTATATGAGCGAAGTCGTAAACCGTGGGTCCACACACGTACATGCCCACGCGTCCTTTATGCAGCGGCTTGAAGGGCTCCTTGCGGCGGCTCAGTGTATTGTGGAGGACAAGTCCGGTGCTCACTGGCGTTTCCTTTTCTCGAATTCCAGCGCGTTGTTTCAGGCGGTTTCGCCGCGCAGCCTTGCTTCCACCCGCGCGCGGTCCATAAGGGGTAACAGAGCTTTCATCTCTGGTCCATGATCGCAACCGGTTAACGCCAGGCGCAGTGGTTTAAACAATTCTTTACCCTTGCGTCCGGTCTTCCCGATCACCGCCTTGGTCCACTGTCCCCAGCTTGCCTCGTCCCAACAACCCTCTGGCAGCAGCGCGGCAGCCGCCGTGGTGAATTCTGCATCCTCGATCACCGGCGTTACCTCGCCGTTGCAGACCTGCCACCATTCTCTAGCCTCATCAAAACGCGCGAGATTTGGCCGCACCGCCATCCAGAACGCCGGGGCCACCTTTTCCATCCCCATCTCCATGAGCCGCGAAGCCACCCGGTCGAAAGGCAGTAGGTGGAGAACGCGGCCGTTGAGTCGCTCCAGCTCGTCATATCCGAACTTCGGCGGGTTACAGCTGAACTTAGAAAAATCGAAGGTTCCCACCAGTTCTTCCAAGGAACCGTGTTCCTTCACCGCCTCCGAAGTACCCAGCGAAGCCAGTAAGCTGTTGACGGCCATGGCCTCAATGCCGTCCCCACGCAAGTCACGTAGGGCAAGACTGCCCAGCCGTTTTGACAATTCCCCGCCTTCCACATCCCTCAAGAGCGGGAGGTGGGCAAAATTAGGCACGGGCACCCCAAGGGCTTCAAAGAGCTGGATCTGCACGGCAGAATTGGCCAGGTGGTCATCGCCGCGCACCACATGGCTCACCTGCATGGCGGTGTCATCCACGGTGGAGGGAAGCATATAGAGATAGGTGCCGTCCTCGCGCACCAGCACCGGATCGGATAGGTTCTCTCCATCAAAGGACAGATGACCGTGCACCAGGTCATCCCAGACCACTTCTCCCCCCTCGAGTTTGAACCGCCAGTGAGGTTTGTGGCCCTCCTCCTTCAGTTTTTCGCGCTCGGCTCCGCTTAAACCCAGCGCAGTGCGGTCATAAATGGGTGGTTTACCCCGCGAAAGCAGGCTTTTGCGCTTGAGTGCCAGTTCATCGGGGGTCTCGTAACATGGATAGAGGCGTCCCGCCTCGCGCAGCGCCCCACAAGCCTCGTCATAGCTTTCTAGATGATCGGACTGGCGCGAAAACCCATCCCAGTCAAGCCCCAACCATACTAAGTCTTCCTCAATAGCGGCGGCATAGGCATCCTCACAACGAGCCCTGTCGGTATCATCGAGGCGCAGCAGAAAACGTCCGCCACCGGCGCGTGAGAACAGCCAGTTCACCAGCGCCACCCTGACATTGCCCACATGCAGAAACCCGGTTGGGCTGGGAGCAAAACGGACGGTAGGAGCGTTCATGTCCCATCCTCAAACCGGTTGGTGATGGGATAGCGGCGGTCACGGCCAAAGGCACAGGGACTCACACGGACCCCAGGTGGTGCCTGACGGCGCTTGTACTCGGCGCTCAGAAGCATACGCCAGACATGCTCAACGGTGGCGCGGTTATGGCCACGTGCCGTCACTGCTTCTACACCCAAATTCTTTTCCACCAAGCCCTTCAGGATGGCGTCGAGTTCCTCGTAAGGGGGCAGATTGTCCTGGTCCTTCTGGCCGGGTTTAAGTTCCGCCGAGGGTGGCTTGGTGATGACCCGTTCCGGCATTACAGGTCCATCGGGGCCCTTGGCGCCAGCCGGGCAGCCTTCATTGCGATAGCTGGACAGAGCGAAGACGGTGGTCTTGTAAACATCTTTGAGGACGGAAAAACCGCCACACAGATCACCATAAAGGGTGGCGTAGCCCACCGACATTTCCGACTTGTTGCCAGTGGACAGCACCATGTAACCGAACTTGTTGGACAACGCCATCAGGGTAATACCACGTGACCGGGCCTGGATGTTCTCTTCCGTGGTGTCGGCGACATTGTTCTTGAAGGTACCTTTCAGCATAACAGCAAAACTATCCATGGCTGGTACGATGCCAATTTCGTCTAACCGCACGCCAAGCATGTCCGCTACGGTGGCGGCGTCTTCAAGACTTTCTGTGGAGGTGTAGGGCGAAGGCATCATCACGCAATGCACCTTATCTGCGCCCAGTGCATCAACCGCAATGGCAGCAGAGAGGGCCGAATCCACTCCACCCGAAAGACCCACAAGAATGCCGGAAAAACCATTTTTCACCACGTAATCGCGTAGTCCTAGCATCAAAGCCTGATAGATGGCGTCTAGGGGATCCTCGCTTTCGGCACAGCTGTTCTGCACACAATCCCATCCCTGTTTGCTTTTTTTCCACTCCGTGAGGCTCACGCTCTCGCGCCAGCAAGGTGCCTGGTGTTTCAGCCCCCCCCCACTACCCAATACGAAAGAAGCGCCGTCGAAAACTAGCTCGTCCTGCCCCCCCACCTGGTTCACGTAAACCAGCGGCAGACGCGTCTCTCCCACCCTGTCTGCGGCTAGTTCCCGGCGCATGTCGCGCTTGCCCCGTTCGAAGGGCGAACTATTGATAACCACCAGAATTTCCGCCCCGGCGGCACACAGATGGGAGGGTGAAGCCGATGACCACATGTCCTCGCAGATCAGAACCCCTAGCGGCGTTCCGCGAAAGTCCACCGGCTCCGGCAGTGGGCCGGCGGTAAAGATGCGCTTTTCGTCGAAGACGCTGTAGTTGGGTAAGTCATGCTTGAAAACTGTAGCGGCTATACCGCCATTATCGAGAAGCAGCGCTGCGTTATAGAGCCGCTTGCCCTCAGCCCTGGGGGCGCCCATAAGAATCGCCGGGCCGCCATTTCCGGTCTCCTTCGCCAACGCCGCCACCACCTCATCCACATGGTCCATGAAGGAATGTTTGAGCACTAAGTCCTCGGGCGGATAGCCGGTGATGGCCAGCTCGCCGAAAATCACCAGATCGGCCTCGGCATCGGAAGCTTTCTTGCAGGCGGCCTGGATACACACGGCGTTTCCCGCCACGTCGCCCACGGTGGGATTGATCTGCGCCAGCGCCAATGTCAATCGGTCTGTCATATGCGGTACGCGAGAAAGGGGTGATAGGGTTGTGCCGTCGCCGCACGAAGCATCAGGAAGCGGCAGCCACTTTCTGCTCACCGCTCCCGGTAGCCCCGGAAATGCCACGTTCCTCTTTCAGCTCCTCAGCGAGGAGGAAAGCCAGTTCCAGGGCCTGGCTGGCATTGAGACGCGGGTCACAAAAAGTATGATAGCGGTCGGATAGGCTCTGTTCGGTGATAGCCTGAGCACCACCGATGCATTCGGTCACGTCCTGGCCGGTCATCTCCACATGAACGCCGCCGGCAGAGCTCCCTTCCGCACGGTGCACAGCGAAGAAGCTCCTGGCCTCGGCCATAATGTGGTCGAAAGGTCGTGTTTTATACCCGTTAGAGCTCTTGACTGTATTGGCGTGCATGGGGTCACAGGCCCAGATCACATTACGACCTTCAGCCTTAAGCGCCTTTACCAAAGGCGGCAAGCATGCCTCAATTTTCTCGTCGCCCATGCGCGAAATCAAGGTCAATCGCCCTGGCTCATTCTCGGGGTTGAGCACGTCGGCAAGCTTCAAAAGATCGTCGGGTGTAGAGCTAGGTCCTACCTTGACCCCAACCGGGTTGCCGACGCCCGACAGGAACTCCACATGGGCGCCCTCGGGATCGCGGGTGCGTTCACCGATCCATAGCATGTGGGCCGAACAGTTGTAACAGTCTCCACTGGTGCTATCGATGCGGGTCAGAGCCTCCTCATAGGGCAGCAGCAGCGCCTCATGGGAAGTAAAAAAACTGGTCTCGCGCATAGCCCGAGTGGTCTTGGAGCTGATTCCGCAAGCATCCATGAAGGCCAGGCTTTCGTCTATGCGGTCGGCCAGTTCACGATAGCGCTCGCCCTGCGGGCTGCGGTCGAGGAAGCCAAGGGTCCAGCTATGCACCTGATGAAGGTCAGCATAGCCACCCTGAGCGAAGGCGCGCAGCAGGTTGAGCGTCGCCGCCGACTGGTTATAGGCCTGTATCATACGCTCAGGATCGGGCACACGGGCAGCTTCATCGAACTCAATGTCATTAATGGAATCACCAAGATAGCTCAGCAGTTCCACACCGTCGCGCTCCTCCACCGGAGAAGATCGGGGCTTGGCGAACTGTCCGGCAAGGCGACCCACCTTGACCACCGGACAGGTAGCTCCAAAGGTGAGCACTACCGCCATCTGCAGCAGCACGCGGAAGGTGTCGCGGATATTGTCCGGATGAAACTCGGCAAAGCTCTCGGCGCAGTCACCTCCCTGCAACAGAAAGGCCTTGCCCTCTGCCACCTGGGCCAGCTTGGCCTTTAACTTGCGGGCCTCGCCTGCGAAAACCAGCGGCGGGAACTGTCCCAACCGCGCCTCGACATCAGCCACGGCCGCCGCATCCGGGTAAACCGGCTGCTGCAGTGCCTCTTTCTTGCGCCAGCTTTCAGGCGTCCATTTCTTGGGCCGATTCATGGGACTAATCCTACGTTTCCTGTTTTGTTCACGTCCTCGAATTCACGGATATACGCCTCATAAGCTGATTTTCCAAGAAAAACTAATGGCTTCCCTCTCATTCCCGTGGGGTACGCAGAGTGACAAATTCCTCGGCGCTCGTGGGGTGGATACCGATGGTGGCATCAAATTGAGCCTTGGTGGCGCCGCAGGTCATGGCTACGGCGAACCCCTGCACGATCTCGCCGGCGGCCTCTCCCATCATGTGCAGGCCTAAGACCCTGCCCGCGCCCGGTTCCGTCACCAGCTTCATGAAGGTGTTTTCGTCACGGCCCGTAAGCGTGTGCTTCAACGCCATGAAGGACGACACGTAAACCTCCACCTCGCCAAAGCGCCTGCGTGCCTCTTCCTCAGTTAATCCCACTGTTGCGAGATTGGGATGGCTGAACACGGCTGAGGGAATGTTGTCATAGGACATGTCTGCCAGTGCTCCCTCACCGAACAGGTGGTCGGCCACGCACATGGCCTCAGTGATGGCCACCGGAGTCAGCTGCACGCGGTCGATAACGTCGCCCAGGGCGTAGACCGAAGGAACGTTGCTGCAAAAGTGATTGTCCACTTTAACCGCGCCGTTCTCCGCCAGGTCCACCCCCGCCACCTCCAGGCCTAAGCCCTTGGTATTTGGCGCGCGTCCAGTGGCATACATAACCAGATCAGCCTCTACTGCGCTGCCGTCCTTAAGCGTTACTTGAAACGCCTTCCCCTGCTTTTCGATTTTCGCCACCTGCGACTCGAAGCGCAGGTCCACCCCCTGTTTACGCATTTCCACGGCCAGCATTTCCCGCAGGTCATTGTCGAAGCCGCGCAAGAAGAGTGGCCCTCGGTAAAGCTGGGTCACGGCCACACCCAGCGAATGGAATATGCCGGCAAATTCCACGGCAATGTAGCCGCCCCCCACCATCACCATGCGTTCCGGCAAGGCGGCCAAGTGGAAGGCCTCATCTGAGGTAATCACGTGTTCGTTGCCGGGAAAGTCCGGCACTACGGGGCGGCTGCCGGTGGCGACGAGAATATATTTAGCGGTGTATTCGGAGCCTTCTACGGTCACGGCATTGGGACCAGTAAGGATGGCGCGGCCGCGGATAAGGCTTATCCCCGCCTCGTCCATCAGTCTGCCATAGACGCCATTGAGACGCCTGATCTCGGTATTCTTGTTGGCTATCAATTGGTCCCAGTGGAAGCCGCACGCACCTACTTCCCATCCATAGGCTGCCGCGTCCTCGAAATCCCCAGCGTAATGGGCGGAATAGGTGAACAGCTTTTTGGGCACACAGCCAACATTAACGCAGGTGCCGCCCAGGTCCTTGTCTTCGGCCACGGCCACCCGCGCACCATGACCCGCGGCCATGCGCGCTGCGCGCACCCCCCCCGAACCGGCACCGATCACAAAGAAATCAAAATCATACTCGCTCATGGAATCCCCAATCCTAACAAGTGTCTTTAGTCGTTTCTATATTGCCGGTAAACCCTGACCAACGTAATATGCAGCAGGTTTCAACAACGGAAAGGAGGTGATCCAATGTCAAGTGATTTGGATGCTATATCGACTACCCTTGGTATCAGTCGCAGGCAGAGGAGCAACCTCTTCAGTCGACACTGATACGGGATCGAGTGATAATGGGTATCGATATACCCACTCACGGAAAGGGGGACATCTCCGTAAGATGTCCCCCTTTTTTATTCAGATTTAAGGGGTCTTTTAGCGATGGTGAGTTAATGCCGACATTGAAATCAGAATCCACTAAAACGGACTAGCACGGTGGCGCAGCAATATAATAATCCCAACGCCGCAGGAACCGCACTACTCCACAGTTACCGATTTTGCTAAGTTGCGGGGCTGATCCACGTTAGTTCTCTTGGCCACTGCCGTGTGATAGGCCAGAAGCTGCACCGGAATAGCGTAGAGGATGGGCGCCACGAAAGGATCTACTTTCGGAAGTTCCACCACCTCCGCTGCCTTGCCTTCGAAGGTCTTCACCCCTTCCGCATCGCTGAAAAAAATTACCTTGCCTCCGCGAGCAATTACTTCCTGCGTGTTTGAGGCAGTCTTCTCGAACAACTTGTCGCTGGGCGCGATCACGATCACCGGCACATCGTCTTCTATAAGTGCGATGGGACCGTGCTTCATCTCACCAGCTGCGTAGCCCTCAGCGTGGATATAGGAAATCTCCTTTAGTTTCAGTGCTCCTTCCAGAGCGATGGGAAAGGATGCCCCACGCCCGAGATAAATTACGTCGCGAGCTTTGGCCACGTTTTTAGCGATAACGCGCAGCTTTTCGTCGTGGTTAAGCACGTCGGCAACACGCGCCGGCACCTCCATCAGCGCCGCAGAAAGTGCCGCCTCGCGTTCATGCCCGATGGCTTCGCGCGCTCGCGCGGCGGCGATCACAAGACAGGCCAGAACCGTCAACTGGGTAGTGAAGGCCTTGGTGGAGGCGACGCCAATCTCGGGCCCCGCATGAGTACCCAGGACCAGGTCGGCCTCACGTGCTATAGAGCTTTCCGGCACGTTGACCAAGGCCACGATATGCTGGCCCTGTTCACGAGCAAAGCGCAGTGCCGCCAAGGTGTCAGCAGTTTCTCCCGACTGCGAGATAAAAAGAGCCACCCCGCCCTGCGGTAAATGGGGAGCGCGGTAACGGAACTCTGAGGCAATGTCCCATTCCACGGCAATCCCGGCAATGTCCTCAAACCAGTATTTGGCCACAAGCGCCGCGTAGGAGGAGGTGCCGCAGGCCACCAGTGTCACTTTGGGCACGCCGTCCCATGCAAAGGGTATGTCTGGAAGTTCGATGGTGCGAGTCTGTGGATTGACGAGACTGTAGAGGGTATCGCCAATCACCCCCGGCTGTTCGAAGATTTCTTTGAGCATAAAATGAGGAAAGTCACCCTTTCCTGTGGCCGCACCCGTACTGGCGGTAAGCTGAATCTGGCGTTTGGCTACTTCGCCGCTTTCATCATGGATGGTGACACTAGAAGGCGTGATCTCGGCCCAGTCGCCTTCCTCCAGGTAACAGATTTTCTGTGTCAGTGGCGCCAGGGCCAGGGAATCGGAACCTAGATACATTTCACCCTCCCCAAAACCTACAGCCAGCGGGCTGCCACGCCGCGCGCCAATCATCAACTCATGTTCCCCGGCAAAGATAATGGCCAGGGCAAAGGCTCCCTCCAGCCGTGCCAGTGTGGCCCTGGTTGCCGCCACTGGATCAAGCCCTTCGTCCAGATACCTGGTCAGCAGATGGGCTACTACTTCAGAATCGGTGTCGGTGAGAAACTCGTGACCCAGCCCTTCCAGTTCCGTGCACAAAGGTTGGAAGTTCTCGATGATGCCGTTATGGACAATGGCCGTTTTGTCTGTGGCGTGGGGATGGGCGTTGATTTCGTTGGGCCGTCCGTGGGTAGCCCAGCGGGTATGGCCTATTCCGATAGTACCACCGATGGGGTCCTCCGCTAGTAACGCCTCTAGGTTTTCCAGTTTCCCCTCGGCGCGGCGGCGTTCGATCCTCCCGTTTACCAGAGTGGCAACGCCCGCTGAATCATACCCCCGGTATTCCAGACGCTTGAGCCCCTCCATCAGTAGCGCCGGAGCTTCCCCGCGGCCGATAATACCAATAATCCCGCACATGGCCTCAGTCCTTTTTACTGCGACTATGTCGCTTGCGGGAGTCGGCGGCCCAGCCCGCCTGTTCCGTCTGCTCAGCACGGGTTACAGCTAGCGCGTCAGCAGCTACGTTGCGTGAGATGACGCTTCCCGCTCCAACGACGGCACCCTTGCCAACCTTCACTGGAGCCACCAAGGCGGTATTGGAGCCAATAAAGGCCCCGCCGCCGATCTCTGTCAGAGATTTGGTAAAGCCGTCGTAATTACAGGTAATGGTGCCGGCTCCGATATTGGCCGCCGCGCCGATTCGGGCGTCGCCGATATAGCTCAAATGGTTTATTTTAACCCCTTTCCCTACCTCAGATTTCTTGATCTCCACAAAATTGCCCACATGGGCAGCTTTGCCTATTTTCGTTTCTGGACGCAGCCGGGCAAAGGGGCCGATAACAGCATCGGCTGCGATTTCCACGCCCTCCATGTGGCAGAAGCCACGGATGTGAACACCATCGCCTACGCGCACGCCGGGACCGAAAAAGACGTTTGGCTCCACCGTTACATCCTGTCCAAAGGCCGTATCAAAACTGAGCCACACGGTCTTAGGATCGGTCATGGTGACACCGCCTTCCATAGCCGCTGCCCGTAGTCGTCTTTGCAGAGCCTTTTCTGCGCGAGCCAGCTCTGCCCGCGAGTTGATGCCCAGAAGCTCTGTTTCCTCCGCCTCGCGATAGACGCAGGTGAGATTTTGTTCTCGCGCCTTGGCCACTACGTCGGTGAAGTAATATTCGCCCTTGGCGTTGTCGTTACCCACGGCCTCAAGCAAACCAAAAAGGTGCTCAGCGCGCACCGCCATGACACCGGAATTGCAGAGGTCATTATCGCGCTCGTGGGGCTTGCAATCAGCATCCTCCACAATGGCTTCAAGCCCGCCGCCCTGGATCGTCACCAGCCGCCCGTATTGATGTGGAGCCGCCACCCGCATACCGAGAACGGCTACGGCGGTCTTGCTATTATCGTCCGCCGCTACATTTAACGCCTGCACGAGCGTCGCCAAGCTTTCCCTCGTCACCAGGGGAGTATCACCACACAGTATCAGCACCCCATCATCGGGACCCTCGAAGCCCTTCAATTCCCCCCGTGCAGCCATAACCGCATGGCCGGTGCCCAGCGGCTTTTCCTGCACCACCGTGACAGCGGGAGCGACAACTTTCGCCACCGCTTCCATCTCAGGCCCCACCACCACTACCAAGCGCTCGGGCTCGAGACCACGGACAGCCTCCAGCAGGTGTTCTATCATGGGCCGACCAGCCAGTGGCTGCAGCGCCTTTGCGCATGACGACTTCATGCGTGTGCTGGCACCGGCGGCAAGAATAATGACGGCGGTTTTTGGCTTTGTCATGGAAGACTGAATCTATACAACATGGATCGCATTATCACGGGGCGCCACCATGGTCTTGAAGCCAGCAGCGCCAGAGCGCTTCACTATATCCTGCTGCAGCTTCTGCATAGTCACTTTTTGTTACGGAATATTAAAATGCCAGTATCGCCACCGGTCATTGTCTTCGATCTCGATGGCACTCTCATCGACAGCGCCCCCGACCTTCTGGAGGCCATCAACCACGTGCTAGTGCAACAAGGACGACGGCGCGTCGACCTTCACGAGGTGCATATGATGATGGGCCGCGGTGCGGTACACCTTCTGGGCAGGGGCCTTGAGGCCACCGGCGGGGTGCCCCCCGAAGGTGTGCACGAGACTGTAGTGGAGAGTTTCCTCGAATATTACGAGGCTCACATCGCCGTTCATACCCGCCCCTTTCCCGGCGTGGTGAAGACGCTAGCCGCTCTGCACGAAGCCGGCCACAGGCTGGCGGTGTGCACTAACAAGATGCAGCATTTTGCCGACAAAGTTTTGCATGAGTTGGAACTCGGCGCCTTCTTCGAAGCGGTAGTGGGGGGCGGCTCCACTGGCTTCTACAAGCCAGACCCGAAACATTTAGGCGCCGTTCTTGAGGCGCTAGGGACGGGGCCAGATGACGCAGTGATGGTGGGTGACAGCATCAATGACGTGGCCGCGGCACAGGCTCTAGACATGTCGGTAGTGGTGGTCTCCTACGGCTATAGTCCCGAAGCTGTGAAGAATCTTGGCGCAAATAAGGTTATCGAATGTTTCGACTCACTTCCCGCGGTCCTGGAGGAACTGGCGTCCCTGTCTTGATTCTCTCCTTCCGAACCCTCTGCTTGACTGTTTGTACAACGGGCCATATATGGACCCCTGCTTACGTAAACGGTCGGCACTGTCTCTACCCAACCACGTATGAGAGTTTCCAATAGGGCGATTAGCTCAGCGGGAGAGCACTCCCTTCACACGGGAGGGGTCACTGGTTCAATCCCAGTATCGCCCACCACCCCCCAGCATCCAAGTTGCCGCTCTACAGTCCGGATGTGCTACATTCCACCGTGCCACCTGTAGGTAAAAACAGAAGGACCACATCCCATGTCGCGTTGGTCGCGCAAGTTGCGCAAGATTTTCCAGGTCCAAGAATTTGCGGAAAAGACCGATATACTTTTGACCCGGATGACGCTGCGCGAGGTCTACGATTCCGAACGTGCCAATGATCCAAAGCGCCTTCTCGCCCACGGCTATAAGGTCTATTCCCAAACCGACGAGGACGGCATCATCCATGAAATCTTCAATCGCATCGGCGTCACCAACCGCACTTTCGTGGAATTTGGCGTCGCTGGAGGGTTGGAGAATAATTCCCTTAACCTGCTCATAGACGGCTGGTCGGGGCTGTGGATCGAGGCCAACGATAGCCAAGCCGCCCTCATTACCGAACGCTTCGCCGCGCCTATCGCCGGAGGCCTGCTAAAACTGGCGCATGATCGCGTTACAGCGGAAAATATCGACGGGCTTATCTCTGGAGCCGGAATCAACGGCGAGATTGATATGCTCAGCATCGACATTGATGGTAACGATTACCACGTGGCCAAGGCCATCACCTGCGTCAATCCACGCCTTGTAGTTGTGGAATACAACGCCAAGTTCCGCCCGCCCACATCATGGGTCATGGAATACAACCCAGAACATGTATGGGACGAGACCGACTATTTTGGAGCCTCGCTTCAGGCGCTGGAAAAACTTTTCGCGGGCAAGGGCTATTCCCTGGTGGGTTGTAATATCTCGGGTGCCAACGCCTTCTTCGTGCGCAACGACCTTGTGGGTGACTATTTCCACACCCCCTTCACGGCGGAAAACCATTATGAACCCGCCCGCTACTGGATCGTAGACGGCTTTATCTCCGGTCACCCACCCCGTTTCGGACTCTACGAGACACCATGACAGCACCTCTGCGGGTGCATACGGTCTGCGGCGAGGACCCCGATGACTGGATTCTCGGCAAGTTCGCGAAAAACCTCGTTTCCGGACTAGAAAAACTGGGCATCGAGGCCTCGCTGGGTGATGCGCCAGACCCAATGGCGGATATCAACCATTACGTGATCTTCCTTCACTATTCTGGCCAGAAAACCCACGGGAAAAGCACCCTCATGGTAACTCATGTGGACGATCTCTGGCGTCGCAACCACTTAAAACAGGGCTTGGAAAGTGCCGATCTCGCTATCTGCGTATCACGCCAGACAGTAGCCCAGTTGACGGCTTCGGGTCTTCCTGCAGAAAAGCTCACCTACGTAAACCCAGCCCATGATGGCATCATCACGCCACGCCCCACGGTAATCGGCATCACCACCCGGCTTTATAACGACGGCCGCAAAAAGGAAAACTGGATTAAAAAACTTACCCTCCATATCAAGCCTTCGGATTTCTCCTTCCGCATCATGGGCGAGGACTGGGAGGAAATAGTGGCTGCCCTGCGATGTGACGGTTTCCAAGTAACCTATGAGGAATCCTTTGACGCCGAGGCCTATAGCAGTCTTCTTGCTGCCATTGATTACTACCTTTATCTGGGCGAGGACGAAGGTTCCATGGGGTTTGTGGACGCCTTAGCGGCGGGGGTGAAAACCATCGTCGCCCCACAGGGTTTCCATCTTGATGCTCCTGACGGCATCACCTATCCAATAAAAAGCTTCGCCGATTTAGCTGATGCTTTTGAGGACATTGCCGCCGAAAAAGCGCACCGCGTCGCCGCCGTAGCAGACTGGACATGGGAAGCCTACGCTGAACGACACGCCATTATTTGGCGCGCCCTAACAACGGGGGAGCCTATCCCTGTTTATAGCCAAGACGACGAGAACGCATGGAGTGAAGGGGGTGTCACCACCGCTTCAGTGCACTGGAAGTTCTTGCGCCATTCCCTGTGGCGGCGACTGCGACGACTGAAACGAAAACTCTCCAGACTCCTACCATCATGAATAGACCTGTCCGCTTTCCATGACCCTCTGCCGTATGTGCAAAAATGAGGACCTACGTCTCTTCCTCGACCTCGGCGCCACTGCCCCCGCCGACGAGTTTCTCACTGAGGCGGAACTAACGCAGCCGCAAACCACCTACCCTCTCCAAGTCATGAGTTGTGGCGGATGCGGCCTAGTGCAACTAGGTCACGTAGTGGACCCGAAAATCCTCTACCGCAGGAACTATCCCTACGAGGCTTCCGTAACCCGTGCCGGACGCCGCCACTGGGACGAATTCGCAGCCACCGCCTGTGACATGATGGAACTTACTGCCGATGACCTAGTGGTGGATTTTGGTAGTAATGTGGGCGTGCTGCTGGAAATGTTTGCGGCCCGCGGGCCGCGCATTCTGGGCATCGACCCTGCGCCCAATATCGTCGCTATCGCCAATGAGCGCGGGATTGATACCACATGTGGCTTCTTTGACACTGCCACAGCGGCCGAAGCTGCCGCCACGAAGGGCCAAGCTAAGGTCATCACCGCCACCAACGTATTTGCTCATATTGACGACCTGGACGAGGTCATGGTGGCGGTGGACAGCCTGCTCACTCCAGACGGTGTTTTTATCATCGAGGCCCCTTCCCTGGCCAATCTGGTGCGCCATCTGGAATATGACACCATCTACCATGAACATCTCTCCTATATCTCAGTAAAGCCCCTTGTGGTCTTCCTGGCTAGATTCGGCATGCATATCTTTGACATCCACGAAAAGGACATCCACGGTGGTTCCATCCGTATCTTCATCCGCCGTGATGGTGCGCCCGGCCCCAAAGCTACCGACGCGGTAGCGCGGCATTTGGAAATCGAGGAGGAGGAAGGTGTCTATGACATGGCGCGGTTGTCGCGCTTCGCCGGAGATGTGGCTGAAAACCGCTGTCAGCTGCGAGAACTCATTCTGAAACTTAAGGACCAAGGCAAGCGCATCGTCGGCGTCAGCGCACCGGCCAAGGGCATGACCTTGCTCAATTACTGCGGTTTGGGTAGGGACGTTCTCGATTTCGTTACCGAGAAATCGCAGTTGAAGATCGGCAAGTTCACACCTGGCCAGCATATCCCGGTTCTACCCGATAAGGCGCTAGTGGAGAAAAAATCGGATTACGCCCTGTTGCTGGCTTGGAACTTCGCCGAGGAGATCATGGGCAACCTTTCCGATTATGTAGCTACCGGGGGTAAATTTATCATTCCCATCCCCACGCCAAGAATCGTGTAATCAAAAGCCCTCTCAAGCCGCCCTGGCAACCACGCTCATATTCCAGTCATCGTCCGAAAGCTCGCGGTCGATATCGGGAAAGGCACAAACATGCACGGTCTCGAACCCGGCGTCCCACAACAGGGTCTCTGCCTGTTCCCTGAACAGGTAACGCACTATGTGATTTTCCTCCGATTCTTCGGCCTCGCCCTCTGGTGAAACGCGCCGCACTTGAACATCCACCTCCACT
>PVBE011985541.1_pt1 | contig 18947 bp, 19 predicted proteins | sample 1631181 | NCBI WGS metagenome assembly PVBE01 (sample SAMN08397723, study PRJNA350692) | Marine metagenome, whole genome shotgun sequencing project. | isolation source: water | place: Pacific Ocean | collected 2012-04 | reverse complement strand
CCTCCATGGGCTTCTCTGTGGGTGGTGTGGTCATCGAACCGGGAATAGCTTTTCTAGAGCTGACTCTGGGTTGGCGAAGTGCAGCGGTCATATCGGGCATAGCCCTGATTGCCGTGGTAGTCCCCCTGTCCCTGGTGATGCGCCGCTCTCCGGAGAGCATGGGCCTGCTACCCGACGGGGACCGGAATCCACCCATCGCCCGAAAGAACTCCCTAGGCAACGAGTCGTCAGGGTCTGGTCGGCAAATCGCGACCGTGGACTTCAATCCGAGAGAGGCGATTCGAACCCCGACCTACTGGCTCCTGGCGGTAGCCATTGGCCTGCGAATGTCAGGGTCTTCCGGGTTGTTCGTGCATCTGGTTCCGTTGATAGTGTGGAAGGGGCATTCGGAGGCCATGGGAGCCTTCATGATAGCAGCTATCTCCTTCGCCTCCATCCCGCTCAGGTTGATTCTCGGTTGGATGGCTGACCGATGGGACAACCAGAAAATACTCGGCATCACCACTGCTTTTGGGGTCGCCAGTCTGTCGATTCTCCTCCTGGGCGGAGGGCAACTGTGGCAACTGATCATCTTCACAGTCATGTTCGCCGCTCCCATGAGTGGTGGCGCGCTAGGTTGGGCACTAATCGGGGAGCTATTCGGCAGGAAGAGCTTTGCCACCCTTCGGGGTGGTGTCACGTCCGTATCCAGCATAATGTCCATGGGAATGCCGGTGTTCGCGGGCTGGGTCTACGATACTTCCGGCAGCTACTACTGGGCCATAACCCCCATGATTGGCATGTATCTGATTGCGGCCCTGTTGTTCTGGAAACTCCCCAGGCCCAGCCTCCCGAGCCGGGTAGCGGAATCCATAGCCTGAGAAGCCTCCACCGGCCGGTGAGTTTGCCCTTTCACCTTGGGGAGATTCGATTCGGTGCACCGCCAACCCGGTCCGACCTCGCCGTAGTCACCGTCCCGCACCCAGTTGTGGCTGGGGACAAACTCATCCGGGCAGCCCACGGAGCGTTAGAACTCGAGTCTACCAGCGCTTCCCCGGCCCTCTCACGGCCGCCCTGAGCGAGGCAAATGGCCGGAGAGGTTGTCAGAGAGCCGCCCCGTGCATACAATGCCCGTAACCCAGTGAATCTGACATTCGCGGCCTGTCGCAGTTTCGATCCGCCGGAGCGCCCAGGGCGATAGGCCGTCCGGCAGCAGGTCGAAAATACGAGGGACCTGATGGGCAGGCCGCTCCGTTCGGGCAGAAACATATGAGACGATTCGCACGATTCGTACTGCACCACAAACGTGAAACGTTCGCAGTGGTCGCTTTCGCCGTTCCGGTCTTCCTCTCGGTATTCTTTGGTCTCTCGGCCCTGGACCAGCGAGATGCCGGAATGGCCTATGAAATCCTCAATACCATCGACGTTCTTGACGTTCGCACGCCGGTCGAAGACCTCAAGATAACGCTCCGAGGCGAAAACATTCAACAGGGAAACTTGAATCTCCGTATCTATTCGATACGAGTGGTGAATACCGGCGAAACCGATATCCTCCAATCTCATTACGACTCAAGCGAAATTTGGGGATTGCAGGTGACGGACGGGAAGGTGATCGAAGCACGGCCGATGAGCAGCAGCTCCGATTATCTGGGCCGGAAAGCGATTCCCCAGCTGATTGGAGACGACTTGGTTGAGTTCCCCAAGACCATTCTCGAAGAAGGGGAGTTCTTTGCCTTTGACATGCTGGTCCTGCACGTGAAAGGGCAGACCCCGGTCATTTCCCCGCAGGGGAAGATTGCCGGGATTGAGGAAATCTCCGTGTCTCGAATTCCTCTGCAGGCGAAGGAACCCAGCTTCTTATCAGAGCTGTTCTCGGGTGGCTGGCTGATACAGATGGCCCGGATTCCTCTGTACTTCCTTGGAACGTCGCTGGTTGTCTTTGCCGGCGTCGTCATTATCATCTTCGTTTCAGAGGTCCTGCCCAAGAGAATCCGGCGTCTAAAAGCCTCGATGGCGCCTGCATTGCGAAATCATGGCGATGCCACCCAGCGTGAGGCACTGAAAGAAGCTTACGGAAGGTGGGGGACCGAAGGGTTGCAGGCCCTCAAGGGATTGCTGGATGCCCCTGAGACCATACCCAAAAGGGGAGGGCCGTCGGTTCAGCTTATCGAGGAATTCAACATTTCTTTCAGGCATCTCGAGGAAATCGGCGCAATCACCCGGGGGCCTGCGGGCGAGCAAGTAGTGGACGCTGGATTCCGCGAGACGCTCGATCGCCTGTTGGCCGAGCTTGGCATCCCCATCGGCAAGGATCAGAAAGTGCCCGATGCCGGCCGGTAACCGGGCACTCCGGCTGACCGGAACCTGCACATCTTCCTCAAGGCACCCCTTGTTGCGTCCTAAACCCATCGGGAGGTAGCACCCGTGACCAACCCACAAGCCCGTTTGCTTGCCGCCGCGATCGCCATGCTCGCCGGGGCGCTCGTTGCCACCACCGACAACCTCAACATCAACGTCGGCCTCGCCATAATCATCGTGAGCGGCGCGATTTTCCTCGCTGAATATGTTCGCTGCCAGAGGTAATAGGGGCAGTGGCTGGGCTTCCGCGAGAACAACGAATTGGGCCCGGGTTACCGCCGCCGGTCTAACCGCCGCCGGTCTAGCCCCCGAAGGAAGGGTCTAGCGGAACCAAGGCGCGCCAGTCCGTGAGCAACACCCGGTGCCGGACCAGCCATTGACCGTCTTGGCGTACCATCTTGTCCTGGTAGCGAAGGCCTGACATCCGCATTGACTCGGTACCTTCGACGCGGCTATAGGCGATGGCGTAGGTCTCCACCTCGGCCGAGTCACCGTCGATCCGGATGTCCTGGTCGCCCAAGAAATGGGTGGCACGATGGGGGCGATTGTAGGCGAGTCTGCCGACGATGTTTTCGACGCCCTGGCGTTCCCAATCGCCATAGCTTGCGTAGGCGTCGGCCGTAAAGGTGGACGTCATCGAGTCAAAGTCACGCCGGTCGTTGCTCCTCGCGTATCTGGTCATCAACTCCCGGATCGCAGCCTTTTCCACCAACTCCTGAAGCGCCGGATCAAGTGCCATGGTATCCTCCCTCTGGTGAGTTCTCTTCACTTTGGCGCTGGGCTGGGCGCAGCCAACGCCTAGTATCGCACGTCTTTGGTACCGCCTGTCCCAGCCAAGCCCGACTCCATCGTCACGCACACGAATTCTAATGCAGACCGCCGGCGACAATGGTGCGCACCCGGGCTGCCGGAAACAGCTAGAATGGGGATCAGCGCTAATGCTTGGAGTGCACGAAATTGATGGTGGACCTCGAACCGATCTAGATTTGGGGAGTGAAAATGCTGTTTCTTTTGATTAGCACGCCGGCGCCAACTCGCCCATCGGAGGTTCGCGAGCAACGGAAGAAATTTTGGCCGTGGATTCAAGACAAACTGGATCACTAGGTTGCCCGATCTATTTTCCCGCGGACCGGCCGGGGAGCGGTGGCGGTGTTCGATGTGGACTCTCATGAAACACTGCATCGCTTGCTCAACGAATGGGCGGAAATCATACCCGCCGAGTTTGGGATTTACCCATTGATGGAACCCGAGTCGATCAAAGCGTTCCTCAATGAAGGTAGCGGAGGCTGACGAACTTGTGGGGCGTCGGCGATGATGGAGGACGGGGGCCGGTAACACCTGGAATGGGAGGTATTGTGCGCTGCCGATCGGATGTCCGGGGCGGGCGTTAGGGCCTAACGGATCATTTCGGGTATGTCGGGGAGGTTGGCCGTTATCGCTTCCCTCTCGCCGGCAGACACGCTTCAACTCCCGGTCCCAAGGCGGCGTAGTCACCGGCCCATTATGACGTCGAATCCGGGCGCGAAGTCGTCCCAGTAATCTAGGGCCCGCGGTAACCCGGCGCGGCTCTCCGGTTGCCGTCGAGAGCCACGGCCCCACCCTCGCCACCCGTTGGCTCCACTCGCGTTGGCCCCCATTCGCCGGGCTACTCAGGCGTCACGTCACCTCTCGCCGGGCTATCGTTGGCGAGAAAGTGGTGTCTTCACCCGGTGCGGGCAGGTGTTGGCACCCTCCAACTGGGTGGCTTCGGGGCGTATAGTAGTCGCGCGCACATCTCTAATGAGCGGTCGCGGGGGGACATCGTATTCGCGAGCGTTGCCGGCACCGTATTGGTCATCGGCCGGGTCAATTCATGGGAAGTCTCTCGAGCGCACCAGAGACGTTAACAGCCTGGAGGCGGTTCTATATGACGCTCGACAAAACCACCAGGGCGATCATCTACCTGGCGTTGCTATTCGGAGTCCCGGTGGTGCTGGCGATCATTGCGGTGAAGCTGACTTGGCGCGGAGTCTCATCTACGGCCCAGAAGGTCGGTTCTTTCGGACTTCTCCTCTGTCACCCGTTCATGGTCATTCGCCGCTGGGAGCAGTCCAGCGTCCGGGGCTAAGACACGTTAAGAAAAGGCCCCCGGCGCTCAACCGGGGGCTCGGAGTTTAGCGAGACGGAAGGCTGCTTCTTCCGGCGCCACTTACGATCCGCCGTCCGGTGGCTCAACCAGACACTCTCGCCCGGTCGTGCTGCTCGAACGCCGTCTGCTGTTACTGACGGGCTCCTGCGCCGCATCGACCTCCCGCCCATCACACGGCCGCGGTTTGTGCTACTATTTTATGCCCTGGATAAGCCGAGACAGAGGTCGTTTTTATGCGTTGGTTCTTGTTTCTCGCGTCCCTCGTTCCCCTGGTGGTTGCCTGTGGCCAGTCTGGAACCCCAACTTCTTCCAGTCCCTCGTCCGGGGGCAGCTCCGGCTCGACCGTTACCACGCCTTCGGGGCTGCAATACAAAGACCTCACCGTGGGAGCGGGGGTAAAGGCCCGGGTGGGCGCGACCGCGGTGGTCCACTACACCGGCTGGCTGATGGACGGCACCAAGTTCGATAGCTCCCGGGATCGGGGTGAGCCCTTCGAGTTCGTTATAGGCCGGGGGCAGGTGATCAAGGGCTGGGACGAGGGGGTGGGTTCCATGAGGGTGGGGAGCAATCGGGAGCTGATCATACCTCCCAGTCTGGCCTATGGGAGCCGGGGCGCGGGAAGTGTCATTCCCCCGGGCGCCGCGCTGCGATTCGAAGTGGAGCTAATCGGTATGCGTTAGCCTTGGCTAGAGGGCCCGTGCTCGAACCAACCGTCCAAGCCTTTGCGTAGGGTGACCTCCCGGCGTCCCACCGTTCGTGCTAGATAGCCTTGCTCCATCAGGCAGACCACCAGCGCCCGGCCCAGAGCACCTCCCAGGTGTTGGTTCCCTTCGGTCCAGTCCAGACAGCCGAAGGCGAATTGCCCCCCGGATCTATTGGCGGAGGCGACGTCTACGCCACGGGCGTCTAGCGCCAGTGCTCCGGCGGCGCTGAGGGTGTACCGCACCTGGCGGTCGAGGCCGATTTCGGCGGTTTCGTCGAGCCATCCAAGATCGAGCATGGAGTCCATGAACCCAACCCCCGCGATCCCGGCCAGGTGCCCGTAGCAGGTGCGAGCCCTGCGCAGGGGGGTGTCGCGGCGGACCTCACGCGCCGCCTGGGGGCTGATCTTGGGCCGTGCCCGCAGCGGCGCCAAGGACCGGTCTGCGGGCAACCGCGGGTTCTCTTCAGTCATTTCTCGAAACCTCCTTCTAATCCCGCCAGACCAACTCATCCGGCCAGACCATTCTGGCCGGGAGAGGAAGGCCGGCGGCTCTCCCCAGGTTCGCCGGATCGTATATGACGAATTTTCCTCCGCTAGTGCCGAGCTTGTCAATCCAAGGGGGCAAGTTACGGACTTGTCCGGAGGCTCTGAAGCGGGAGGGACAGCCGCCGGAGCCGGGGCCTTAGGGGCGCGCTTTCCAGTGCCAGGACCGCTCGATTCTGGCGTCTTGGCGGGACATTGTCTCTCCTCCCTTTACATGGCCCCGGTCTGACAGTATATTGAGCCTAAACCCACCATTGGAGGAAGTTTCGATGTATAACAAGCCGATGTTGAGCCTGGAGGAGGCGCACACCGCCATCACGGCGATGACCGAGGAGTACAACAAGGACACCAACCGGAAAAAAGTAGACATGGTGGTGGTGGACGACGCGGGGAACCTGATTGCGTACGCGCGCATGGACCGGTGCTTGAGGCCGAGCTTCGCCCTCCGCAAGGCCTACACCGCGGCCGTCCGAGGCATGGATACGCTGGCCTTGGCCGAGCAACTGAAAGCCTCGGGCCGGACGATCGAGTCGTTCGGTGACCCCCAGCTCATCGCCATTCCCGGCGGGGTTACCGTGCTCAAAGACGGCGCTGTCGTCGGCGCGATGGCCGTTGGCGGTCTGCCGAGCGGCATCGACGATGAGGTGATCGCCAAGGCGGGGCTGAAGGCCCTGAACCTCTAGCAGCGCTTCTTCCTGATCCCGGATCAGGAGAGGTTTTTCGCAATTGCGCATCAGGATGCGAATGCCGCCGTAGGGGCGGGTTTCAAACCCGCCCCTACATCACGACACCCGTCTGAGATTCCCCGAGAGGTCTTCCGGCCACGGGTTGATGAGACCTCCGATCATCTCCGGAATATCCAGTCCCGCCGCGCCGTGGCCACCTTCCCGTTGCCACGCCGGGTGGCGCTGATTGATAGACTGGGGCGTGGTTGGCCCATGGATCAACCTGGTGGATCGAACGGGAAGTGGGTTTGCCGGTATTCGCCCGGTATTCGCCCGGTGTTCGTAATGTCGCGCGGGTTAGGCAAGTCCGGCCCGCGAGAGACGAACGGAGAGAGTGGAAGGAGGTCGAATGAACTACGAAACCCTGTATCTGGAGAGGATCGGCCACGTGGCTATCCTCACCTTGAACCGGCCGGACCAGATGAACGCCATCAACCACCAGTTGAGGTCCGAACTCAACCTGGCCCTAGACGAGGTGGCCGGGGAGTTTCCCGATACCCGGGTGCTGATCATCACGGGGGCGGGGCGGGGCTTCTGCTCCGGCGCCGACGTGGGCGACCAGGCCGCGCGCCTGTCCCAGGGACAAGAACAAGACCCCTCAAAACAGAGCACGGACGCGGCCCTCTCCGAGAGCAGGACCGCCGTGGCCCCGCGCCTGCCGCTGCTGCCTCAGCCGGTCATCGCGGCGGTCAACGGCGTGGCGGTGGGCGCCGGACTATCCATCGCCCTGGCCAGCGACATCCGCGTCGCCTCCGACAAAGCCCGGTTTTCCTCCATCTTCATCAAGCGCGCCGGGGTGCCGGACAACGGCGCTTCCTACCTTTTGCCCGCTCTGGTGGGGCCGGGAGTAGCCGCGGAGATGGCCCTCACTGGCCGCATCTACGATGCCCAGTGGGCCTACCGGGTGGGCCTGGTGAACATGGTGGTCCCGGCCGACGAGTTGTTGGAATCCGCTAAGTCTCTGGCCCTGGAAATTGCTTCCAACCCGCCCCTGGCGGTCCGGGCTACCAAGGAAGTCCAGAACCGGCACCTCCCCGACCTGCAAGAGCTTGACCGGTTGGAGCGTGAAGCTAACGCCCCAACGAGCGACAGCGAGGACCGGCGCGAGGCCATCCTTTCGTTCCTGGAGAAACGCGCGCCGGTGTACAAGGGCCGGTAGCTGAAGGGGTGTCTTCAACCGTATTGGCTTGGAGACGCGGGGTTGCCGGTGGGAGAGATGCCCGCTCATCGCCCTGAGGTTTCGCCACCGAAAGCTCCCGGCTTCTCTGAGCCCGCACGGCCAAAACTCAAGACAAGAAAATCCCCCGTGATCCCCCTTTGTAAGGGGGGACCCAGGGGGATTTCGCTGCACCTGGCGCCGGTTATCAGTAGGGCCGGCGGGCCTCCATGTTGGTGTGGATGTCCAGCAAGACCGTTTTGCCTTCCCGGTTGAGCTGCTGCGCCCTGGCCAGGGCCGGGCCGACCTCGGATGGCTGGGTGACAGTGATGCCCACGGCTCCCATTCCTTCGGCGATCTTGGCGTAGTCACCGCCCATGCGGGTAACCCCGTAGAGTTCGCTGGCGGTGGGAAAGCCACCGGGATAAGTGGCCATGCCGCCGTTGTCCAACACGATGGTGGTGATGGCCGCCCCGGACCGGACCGAGGTCTCGATATCCAGGCCGGACATGCCGAAGGCGGCGTCGCCCATGAGGTTGAGGCAGAATTTTTCGGGTGCGGCCAGCTTGGCCCCTATCATCACCGGGATGCCGAAACCCAGGTGAGTGGTCTTGCCCCAGCCGATGTAGCTGTGAGGAGTGGAGGCCGTGAAAAAGGGCACCATGCTGTCCCGGGGAGCGCCGGCATCATGGGTCACGACGCTGTTCTCCTTGTTCAGTGCCTTTTCCAGTTCGCTTATAACGCGGTAGGTACCGATGGGCACCTCGTCGGAGTTCAGCAGGGGCGACCACTCGTCCATCCACTCCTTTCGGATCTTGGCGATCTCCGCCACCACACCGTTTTGGTCCTTCCTTCCCGTGCTGCCGAGCTGTGCCTTGACCTCCTCAATCATCGCCCGGAGGGTCAGCTTGGCGTCGCCGGGCAAGCCAACGTCAACGGAGAAATCCTTGTTGATGTCTTCGATGCTCTCGACGCTGTGGATGATCACCTTGCCATCGGGAATCGGCTGGCCGTAGTTGGTCCGGGTCATGCTGGAACCGACGGCGAAAAGAACGTCGGATTCCTTGATCCAGGTCCGCGCGGCCTCCGACGTCGCGCGGCTGCCCGCCCCCAGGGAGAGGGGATGCCGCTCGTCGAATGACGACTTGCCGGGCATGGTGGTGAAGACCGGTATCTGGGTAAGCTCGGCCAGCTCCCGCAGCTCTTCGGTTGCCGAGGCGATGAGCACCCCCGCGCCGGACCAGATGAGAGGCTTCTTGGCGTTGAGCAGCAGTTTTACCGCTTCGGCCACGTCGCTGGGGGAAGGCGACTGCCGCATCCGTTTGGGCGGTTGATAGTTGAGCGCGGAGTCCGGGGCTTCCTCGGAGCCAACATCGGCTGGAATCTCCACTATCACCGGGCCGCCGCGCCCGTTGCGCAGGGCATGGAAGGCCCGCCGCATGACCGCGCCCACCTGCCCTGCCTGGTAGATAACCTCGGCTTGCTTGGACACGGTGCGGTAGGTGCGCGCCGGCGAGAAATTGGGGCGGACCGACCGCTGGCTGAGTGGTGGGCCGCCCGGAAGATAAAGCATCGGAATATTGTCGGCGAAGGCTTGGGCGAGGCCGCCCATGGAGTTCTCAGAGCCGGGACCGCCTTGTGAAATGGCCACACCGAACTTGTTCCGGTCGTTCATGCGGCTGTACCCATCGGCGGCCATGAGCGCGCCCCGTTCCTGCCTGAACATGACGGTCCGGATGCCTTCCTTAGCCAAAGCTTCAATCAATGGGTTGGTCGGGAAACAGGTCACCAGTTCGACGCCCTCGGTCTTCAGAATCCGGGCCACCGCCTCAACAACGTTCATAATCCTGTCGCTCCATTGTGTCTATTCCGGGGTCTATTTGGGGGACTATTGGGAATTCTGCCGATCCATCGACCGGCGGCTGAATTGCATTTCAATTCGGACCTGATAAACATAGATGTTCCGGCGTTCCCGGTCAACACCCCGGACACGAAGGGTGAGACGGAACCAACTCTGAATGAAAGTGATTCCGGCGGCTGCGCTCGCCCCGCGGCGGGACCGCCGGCGTTAATGGGGTCAGGGGAGGCCCGTGGGAACCGAAATCGGCGAGGCGGCATGAGTTTCCAATCAGGGATGGCCAACCGGCCATCGCCGACCGGGACCAGAGGCCGATGCGGGCCGGACGCGGAAGCTTGGGATTTGGCAATCCCGGCCAGCGAATACCGCTTCAAAACGGCGACTCCTTGCGCCGTGGCTAAGGGGCCACTAGAATTGGGAGTGCCGGAACGCTTGCTCAAGAATCATCGGGTCCCGCGGGCGGGCCGGCGCCGGACGATACCGCGGGATACTTTCGGTATTCAGGCCCCATCTCGGTTCAAATGATGGGACGCACCCAAGTACTCGGTCAACTTGGTTTTGGCAGGATGTCATTCTGAGGAGCAGAGCGACGAAGAATCTCATTGTTACGCTGAGATTCTTCGCTTCGCTCAGAATGACAATTCGCAGATTTAAGCTGACTGAGTACTAGGCTCAAACCGTGCCGGAGGCGGCACGCCAAGACCAACCATAGGAGGTGGGGAGCAATCATGCCAAACAGCGAAATTCGAGGAGTTGTCGTCCCGATTCTGACTCCGCTGAACCCCGACGAAACCGTGGACGTGAAATCTCTCAGGCGGCTGATCAACTACTTGATCGACAACGGGGTCCACGGCATCTGGATTTCAGGCACGACGGGCGAGTTTGCGTCACTGTCCGACAAAGAACGCCTCATCAGCATCGAGACGTGCGTGGACGAAGTTGCCGGCCGGGTACCGGTGATTGGCAACGTGTCGGAGGCCAGCACCCAACTGTCGCTCAATATGGCGCTGGCGGTGCAGGAGATGGGACTGGACGGCGTGGCCGTCACTCCCCCGTACTACTTCCCGAACGCGCAGGATGAAGTGCTCGACCACTACCGTTACCTGAAGGACCGCTCCGGGTTGCCCCTCTGGGTCTACAATATTCCCCAGACGGTCAAAACGGCGGTCGCCCCCGGCACCATCGCCACGTTGGCCAGCGAAGGGGCCGTGGTCGGAGTGAAGGACAGTTCCGGCGCGGGCGAGTTGTTGGCGGAACTCAATGTGATGTGCGAGCAGGGAGATCTCCAACTTCTGCGGTTCCTCGGCACCATGTTCCGCATCACCAGCGCCGGGTCGGTTGGGGTCCACGGGGTGATCCCCGCTCTCGCGAATCTGGCCCCCGCGGCCGCCGCCCGAGGCTGGGAGGCCGGTGAGGCCGGTGACGCCGCCACGGTGAAAGAGTGCAACGCGAAGTTACTGATCGCGGCCGGGATAGCGCGTCTCTCCAAGGGTGGCGGACCGAACGCCGCCAGCTTGGCCGGCATGAAGGCGGCGCTGAAGTTAATGGGGATATTGGACAGCGACACAGTAACCAGGCCGCTACGGCCGCTGACCGATGAGGAAAAGCAAGGGATACCCGGTATCCTGGCCAACCTGGGGCTGTCCAACGGCGCGTGATCCGCGGGTCTGTCCGAAGATGGTTGGCGGCCGGCATAGTTGGGAAGGCCGGCCGCCTCCCGAAACGGGACCGGGAGCCGGTCGATGCCGACCGCGTGTCCTGGTGACCCCCGGCAGGGGTAGATCTGAAAGTCCCGGGTTTGCTGCCGGGCCGGTAGACGGACTGGTCCTATCTTGAAGGTCTTAATTCGGTAACGGTGCAATGAATTCGCTGTTGGAAGTGTCGATAGAGCCCGCTCGGGATGAAGACCTGCCCGAGGTCCAGGCCCTCCTGGAAAGGAGCGGCCTGCCGCTGGTCGGCTACGCGGACCACCTGTCCACGGCGCTGGTCGGGCGGGAAGAGGAGCGCATCGTGGCGAGCGCCGCGATGGAGCTGTACGGGCCGGCAGGGTTGCTGCGCTCGGTGGCCGTGGATGAGTCGTGGCGCGGCCTCGGCCTCGGGAATCGGATCGTCCTCGCCGCCATGGCCCTGTCCCGGAAGCATGGCGCCGCCACCATCTACCTGCTCACGGAGTCGGCTCAGGCCTTCTTCGAACGGCTCGGTTTCGAATCCCTTCCCCGGAACGAGGTGCCTGCCTCGGTGCAAGCTTCGTTGGAATTTTCGATAGCCTGCCCGGACTCAGTCCAAGCGATGGTCTTGCAAGAGCCCGGGTGACGGGGCCGGTCCTCGGCGGGTCAATGCCTGATGGCGTCCGTTTGCGGTGAAATTAGGGCCTCCACCCCCGGCGGCCCTTGCCTGGCCGGTCCACTTCCACCCCTTCAGCCCATTTTGGGGTGTCCTTTACCCAGGTTCGATGGTATACTAGTTCCAAAATTCACAATAGCCCATTGGCTGCGCTCAACGTCCTGGATACCTCATGGGGACAGGCATGAACAACGCTGCAAACCTGGTCTATTTCGCCTCCGACGCCGCCTTTGCCGTGAACGGCGATTGCCGGCTGGTCGCCTGGAACACCCGGGCCGAAGCCCTATTCGGCTACCCGTCTCAGGAGGTCATCGGCCGCTATTGCCACCAGGTCCTCAGGGCCCTTTTGCCCGATGGGAAACCCCTCTGCTCCCCCAACTGTCCGGCCATGACCGGTTTCGGTCACGGGACCCCTTTCGCCGCGCGTAGCTGTTTGTCCCCGCACAAAGATGGCCACTGGATGCCAATCGCCCTGAGCAGCATGGCCGTCCCCAGCACCGCCAACGACGGTAAACCCACGGCCATGATCTTTATCAGGCCTCTGCACCAGGTCTCGCAGCCGGAGGTCCCGCCCACCGTTTTGCGGATCTCCACCCTCGGCCGTTTCGCTCTCTCCGTGAATGACTGTGATGTCCCTTTCCGCCGATGGCAACGGAAGCAGGCCTTGACCCTTCTCAAATACCTGATCACCAACCGGGGCCGTGTCGTCCACCGGGAGCGGCTGATCGAGTGCCTGTGGCCGGAGGCTCCGGAACGGCGCGGGTGGGAGCGCTTGAAGGTAACCGTCTGTTCGCTGCGTCGCGAACTCCGCGGCGCCGGAATCGACGAGGAGATCGTCGGCACGGCGGACGAGGCCTATTTCTTGCGCCCTGAAGCGGTACGGCTGGACGTCGAGGCCCTGGATGATCTGGTCCGTGAAGGGAACGGCCTGGCCCGCCGGGGCATGCTGGATGAAGCCCTGCGGTGCTACCGGGATGCACGCGATCTGTACCGGGGCGACTATTTGGAGGAAGACCTCTACGCCGATTGGTGCGCCGCGGAGCGAGAACGGCTGCGGGAGGTATTCCTTCAAACCCTGGTGAGAATGGCCTCCATCTATGCCGGGATGGGCGACTTGGATCATGCAGCCCGGGCGTGCCGTAACGCGCTGGCTTGGGAACCCTGCCGGGAAAGCCTCCATCGCTCACTGATGCTATACCTCTGGCGCCAGGGACACCGGGACGAAGCGCTGGCCCAGTATCAGGCCTGCACCCAGGCTCTGGCCGACACGCTGGGGGTGGAGCCCCTGCCTGACACCCAGCGGTTGTACCATCAGATCCAACGCTCGTCCGGGGAGAGGGCTTCACTGCTCGTCTCCTAGCTCCCGCCGTTAATTCGGTACGGCCTTTCATCACCCCTGAACTCCTTTTGTTTGCCCTATGGACCTCTTCTCAGAGCACCTTCCTCTCAGCGTCGCGGTAACCCTCATCCTGGCCTGACACCGGGACCCGAATGCCTCTTGGCTTCACCGCTTCCGCCCCAAAAGGCGCGAGGACACCGGCGGAAGCCCGGCCGGGGAACACGTTTGGAAGCCCGATCAGTTTCCCGGCCGGACCGGACGGGGTCGCATTGACTACCTCATGAGGCCGTGGTATAGGTAGTCAAGTACCCTCGACCCGGGAGGTGTAGACCGCATGGCTGGTTCCCCGAAAAGGAAGTTCGACTTTGAAACGGTGCAGGCTGGCGAAGATCTGGCATCATACGAGTACGTCATGACTCAGGAGATGCTGGACAGATACCGAGCAGCAGTTGATGACCCCGGCGCGGATTTGCCCACCATCGGGGTCAAGCACGACACCACCGCCTTCGAAATGGTGTTCGATGACGATGTCGGCGGGGTCAATGCTGGGGCCGAGGTGGAGTTCCACAACGCTCCGATCCTCGGCAAGAAGATCATGGTCACGTCCCGAATCGCCGACAAGTTCTGGAAACGTGAAAAGCCCTACCTGGTCTACGAGGCCACCGCCATCGACGAGGACGGGCGCCTGCTGGAAAAGATGCGTACCTTCGAGGTAAAGAAACCCATTGTCGTAAAGGAAAAATGGTGGCCTCAAAGCTAGCCGAGGCTCTTTAGGTTGCGCCGGGGGAACCCTTCCCGGCAAAAAAGGGTTCCCCTGAAAATCCTCCCCCGAAATTAGCTACCACACACAGCCGAGCCCAGCGCCGGCCTCCCGCCTTATGTACCTCCGGTGGAGACAGTCCCGACGCTGTCGACATCGACCACTTCGATGTTGCCGGCTCATCACCCCACACCTCTACCTGGCCGGCCCGGGAATCTCCCGGGGAACCGCCTCAACTGGAACCCAATTGGTGGCCTGAAAGGGGGCCCTGGGTCCGCCGCCGGGTCGCATTGACTACCTCACTACCGCGTGGTATAGGTAGTTTGTAGTCTCGACCAGGGAGGTGGAGGGCATATGGCTGGTTCACGGCTGAAGCTGTTCGACTTCGACAAGATAGAGATAGGCGAGGACCTGGGCTCTTACGAGTACGTCCTGAGCCAGGAGGTGCTGGACCGGTTCCGGGAGGCGGTGGGAGACCCTGACGGATCTTTCCCCACCGTCGCGGTCAGGCACGACAGCACGGCGCTGGCCATGGTGTACGAGGACAACACCGGCGGGGTCAACGCCGGGTCCGAAGTGGAATTCTACAATCCTCCCATCCCCGGCAAGAAGATCAAGGTCACCGGCCGGATCGCCAACAAGTACTGGCGCCGGGACAAGCCGTACCTGGTCATCGAGGCCACCGCCGTCGACGAAGACGGGCGCCTGCTGGAAAGGATGCGCACCTACCAGATGAAGAAACCCGACGAGATCGGAAAGAAATGGAAGGCTATGAGCTAGCGCCTAGTCAATCCGATTGAGGCGGATTGACCGGCATCCGCGGCCGGTGATCATCACCCGGCGATTGAGTACCAGACCAGGACCCATGGGGAGGGTCGGGAAAACCCTCCCCATGAAATTGCCTCCACGGTACCCTGGAGAACGTCACCCCGAGTGTGGCGAAGGGTCCGGGGTGGTGGACCCTGGCTCCGATTGAGGAACCCCGCACCGGATTCCTCGTCCCTTCGTTCCTCGGAACGACAGTGTGGATCAACTACTCGGAACGACAGGTTTGGGGCAAAGGCCTATCGAAGAGATCAACCCGAGGCCCTTGCCGGGGCCACGCCTCCACCCTTGATCCGGGGAATGTAAATTTGGAGTCGCCGTCGAGGCCGGGCTTCCTTGTGGTTCGTCCTTGAGATCTCCACAACGCAACAGGGCAAGAGGTACGCCATGGACTTTGGATACGGACCAGAACAGGAAGCCCTTCGCCAGGAAGTGCGCAAGTTCATTGATGAGAACGTTACGCCGGAGGTCTTGGCGGAGGTCCAGACCAAGGCGGAGGGAGGCGAGTGGCCTCACTTCAAGGAGATGCACCGGAAGGCCGCCGAGAGGGGGTGGGTTGGCATGTGCTGGCCCAAAGAGTACGGCGGCCAGGACGGAAGCCGCATGGACCAGTACATCGTCGAGGAGGAGTTCGTCCGGGTCGGCATCGCCATGGGCGGAGTCGGCAGCGGCGCCCCGGCAATACTGGCGGCGGGCAGTGAGGAGCAGAAGCAGCACTTCATTCCCGGCCTCATCAACGGGGACATCAGCTTTGCCATGGGGTTTACCGAGCCCCAGGGGGGCGCCGACCTGGCCGGCCTCCAGTGCCGGGCGGTGAAGGACGGCGACGAATACGTCATCAACGGCCAGAAGATGTTCACCTCCGCGGCCCACTTCGCCACCCACATCTACCTGATGTGCCGGACCGACCCGGATGCTCCAAGGCATCGAGGCATCTCCATCTTCCTGGTCCCCATGGATACGCCGGGCATCTCGGTGCGCCCTCTCTGGACCATTCAGAACGATCCTCCAGCGCCCCCAGGCACCAACTGCGGCGCGTCGAGGACCAACGAGACCTTCTTCGAAGATGTGCGGGTCCCTCTATCGGCACTGTTGGGAGACGAGAACCGGGGTTGGTACGTCGGCGCCATGGGCCTGAACCTGGACCGGGTAGGGGCCAGCCGGCTGGTGAGGTCCATCAACAGGGATGAGGACTTCATCAATTGGGCCAAGGAACACGACCTGGACGGCCACTCGGTGACCGACGATCCGGCGGTGAGGGACAAGCTCGCGGAGATGTGGATTGAGGCTCAGGTTTGCCGGCTGATGACCATGCGCAGCATGTCCATCTGGGAGCATGGCAACGACTTTACCTACGAGGGCTCGGCGGAAAAGGTTTGGGCGCCCGAGCACGGCGTAAGGATCACCGAGGCAATCAGCCAGATCCTGGGGCCCTACGCCCAGCTACTGAGCGGCTCCGAAGACGCCATCGAAGACGGCCTGTACGCCCACAACATCATGGGCGCCTTCCAGTCCGGGATAAACCACGGCAGCGTTCAGATCATGCGAGACATGGTGGCCCGCCGTGGCCTCGGCATGCCCCGAGGGTAGCTGGGCGGCCACGGGCCCCTTCTGGAGCGCCCTGCCATGAAACGAAAAGGCCCCGGCCGCAAAACAGGCCGGGGCCAACTTATAGAATGTTTCACGACTTCTTAAAGGTTGGTACGGGGGAAATCCCCCTTTTGTCCCCCTTTACAAAAGGGGGAATGAACCGGTTCTCTCCGGTGGCGGGGTAGGTATTGTGTCCGACCTTCGGCACCAGTTTCCTCTTCAACCCTATTTTCGTAGCTGATTCCTGGTTGACGAGTCCATGGAACCACGGAATTGCCGACATTTTGCCGACATTGCTCCGGGCTACCCCCTCTCCATAGCTTTGGCGAAGGCGTTGGCAGCTTCCTTCTGCCAGCCTGGTAGTAAGTGGGCGTAGACATCGGCTGTGGTAGTCACGCTGCGGTGTCCTAGCCTCTTACTTACCAGAACCATGCTCTGACCGTTCTGGAGCATCACACTGGCATGGAAATGGCGGAGGTCGTGTATCTTTGCCTCCTGCAGTCCTACATTTTTGGCGAACGCCTGATAAGTTCTGGTGAGAGTCATCGGGTTGAGAGGCGCTCCCAAAGGACCGGGGAATACCAGGCGGTTGTCCTCGTAATCGGCCTCCAGTTCCATCCGACGCAGCAGTTGCTTGCCCAGGTGGGCGCGTAGGATAGCAACTGTGCCATCATCAAGGTCGATGCTCCTGACCTGCCCCCAGTACTTGTACCACTTGTTATGTTAGTCCTACAAGGGCTGGAGTCAGACGATCTGCCAAGGTTGACCTGCCCCCCGAAAACTGGTCCAGGTGTAATGTTAGTAACCTGGGCCAGAGAAAGGGGGAGAAATGCCAAGTGCTCGACTGGTTTATAATTGGCGAACATCTCCATGCGGATGTTATTTGGCCACTATTGAAAAACCCAAAGACATACGATATTCGGAGCACAAAAGACCATGGGTTTATTGGAGCGATAGGTGAAGCGATCGCGTGGCAATACCTCTGGGATAAAGGCATTTCTTCGCACGCTTTGGGAGCATCGCGCTCTGCCTTCGGAGAAGTCGGCCCTCAAGACCGGAGCAGACTTGGGCGGAACCTTACCCAGGAACAAATCGACTTTATATTCCCTCCTTTAGATCTTGAGGAGTTTCTCCAGCATCAATCCGAACGATCGAGGAGTCGAGGGTCTACCGAGGAGGAGATTCGGCAAGACGAGCAGCATTGGTTAGACTTCTGGGAATCCCGGAGCGACTCGAGGGGTCGGTTATCGTGGGATTTAGTCGGTTACTCGCGCGAGTGGCCAGTGAAGCAGGGGAAGGCTTATCTGGTGGAGGTTAAAACTAGCCGACCAGGAAAACAACGAGGTCATTTTGAGACAAAAGGGAGAAAGGGGATGGCACCAGAAGACCTCCGAGAAGCTACGCGTTTAGGGTTCGTGATGATGTTGGTCACGGTGGAATTGACAGACACCTGGGAGGCCATCGTTTCCGAAGAGGAGATTGTAGACCGTCAGCGATAATGGGACACATCGGGGGGTAAAGAAACCCGAGAAAATGGAAGTGGCGTGAGCTTCTGGAGTGAAGGTAAAGTACTCACAGAAAGGAGCAGATGCCGTGAGAGAGGCGCAGAAATGGATGGAGGGCAATGATGATGTGAAGGCGCTGGGCGTATGGGGACATCAGCCTTCTCATAAATCATGGGCCGTCATTGAGGCAAGTGGTTTTGCAGTGGTGTCGGCCTTGCTACGTGGGCAGATGCCAATCGGTAAAACAGAAGTTGTGCCAGTAAACGACAACATAGCTATGAGAAATGCACGAGGGCATTGGGAATCGTAGTAAAAGTTTAGGCTTCGGTCTATAAAAAGATGGGAACCCAAAACCCTTCTCTCAGCAATATGGGAGAAGGGTTTAATAATTCTTGGAGTTTCCTCTTTCGCCCACCCATTTACCAGTATCAACAAAACAACCGCTGTATGGGTCTTACAGGGCTAAATAAGGGTATACTACGGCTGGATTGGCCCGATTTTCAGAAAGTTTTCTTCGTAGGAAAACCTAGGGTTTACCGGTTAGGTACTGTAGGGTGTCAGCATGAATTGGACACTTTGGGACCCGAGACTCAGGGCGATGAGGCCCTTTTCCTGAGGGCGTCTCGGACCTGTTGATTGTACTGCCTCCGCCGTTGAAAAGTCTCTTGCTGCACCTCCTTCCTCCGCGTCAGAATGGCCTCCCGCCGGCCTTCCAGCACATCCTCCGGCGTCAGGTCCCCCAGCGCCTTGTGGTACCTCCGGTGGTTGTAGAATCCCACGAAGTCCCCGATGGCTGTCTCCAAGTCCTGTACGATCTCGTAGGGCACCTGGTTCACGTCTGACTTCAAGGTCCGGTGGTAGCGCTCCAGCTTTCCATTGGTTTGAGGATGGTAAGGCGAGGCCAGGATATGGCGGATGCCCACCAGGTGCAGGTACTCCCGGAAGGCCCGGGAGATGTATCCTGAGCCGTTGTCCGAGAGCAATCTGGTCCGGTCCTGGAGCAGGACTGCGTCCATACCTGTGGCGTCTACCGCATCTTGCACCACCTCGATCAGGGAGTCGACCGTCATGTCCTGCTGTACCTTCCAGGCAAGGATGAACCGGGAATAGTCGTCCATCACGGTAACCAGATAGT
>PVBE010363630.1_pt1 | contig 18948 bp, 15 predicted proteins | sample 1631181 | NCBI WGS metagenome assembly PVBE01 (sample SAMN08397723, study PRJNA350692) | Marine metagenome, whole genome shotgun sequencing project. | isolation source: water | place: Pacific Ocean | collected 2012-04 | reverse complement strand
GCAACAGCAGCAACAGCAGCAACAGCAGCAGCAGCAGCAGCAGTCGTCGCCACCGCCCCCGCCCTCCGGCGGTGGTGGCGGTGGTGGCGGTGGACCTCCGCCCGGTGGAGGACCACCACCTCCGCCCTAGACAACTACTTGTAGCCGTCGTTTAGCGGGCCGGTAGGCCACGTGGCCTTACATCGTGTGCACACGACTAACCAAGCAGTCCTGTTAAGCAATGTTTAGCCGATTCATCTCAGCGGTCAGCCCTGCGTTCTGTCTCCTAACTGACACGAACTATTACTAAGAAACCCTGTGAAGTTGAAAGCTTGTTACGGTGCGTCGGTATCTGGTCGCATCATCGGATCATGTAGCAACCATGGCCACCAGCCGTGCGATAACAATCGCAAGCATCATCGGAGCGGTCCTCTTGGTTCCCGTCATCGTGATCCTTGCGCTCGGACTATATGGATCCTCGATCACAGGTGACTTCCCTCTGTCTGACGACAGCGGACCCAACCTAACCATCCAACCTCCAACGGGTACTACCGGATCCCAAATCACCCTTCGTGGGCACGACTGGGTGCCACAAACCCTTCTGCGGCTCGAGATGATTATCGTCGCGAATCAACCATACATAGGAGCCGACGGGACGATCGAGGAAGTCCCGACAAAATCTCCCGCCGTCTTCGTCGAAGAATTGATCGTGTCTCGGGGAGGAACCTTCACCGTCGACACACGCCTCCCGTCCACCCTGCCACTCACCCCACAAACAACGGTGATCTTCAAAGCCTCCGCTACCTACCGTGGTGGAGAATCCGCAGGAGAATCACGCAAGTCGTTCCCGGTCATTGCTGGCGCTGGAACTATAGAAGCCACGGTCCAAGACACAGATGGAAAACTCATAAAACGAGGAGTTGTAGAACTGCTGAGCAACCGGGGCAACGTGATCGCGGCAATCCCCATTAACACCAGTGGCACAGCACGATTTGGCGGACTCCCAATAAACACCAACTATGACGTCCGGGCCCGAGTCCCGGGCTATACCGTAGGTCGCTCAGACACTATGCGTCTCGTTGATAACAAGGTCTCGCGCGTTCTGGTTCAAATGTCTCTAGGTCTACCAGGACGAATTGTGGTCGGCGGAGTCCCAAGGACTGGACGCCCCGAAACGACGGAGTCACATGACCCCCCAACGATGGCCCTTGTTGATTTGCCGTCGATGTCACCAATGCCCACTGCAAATACAGCTAACTTTCCCGCTGTATGGGCCATGGCATCGGACTCAACTAGGGGCCGTATATTCGTCCTTGACGAGGCTGCGACAGCTGTCCATGTGGTCAATCCGATCACAGGCGTTGTTGATTCACCAATTCCGCTGGCCTTTCCACTTCAATTGACAGTCGTCGATGAAGGCGGCCAGCCAGTACCTTCGGCAACCATCCGTTTATTCTGGAACGTCCGAGGAGAGCGCGTTTTTGTGCGAGAAGCTCGCACCGGCTTTGAAGGACGCGCCCGAATCCCCAAGTTGATCAGTGGAAGTTCATACAACGTCTTCGTGACTGCTCCCGGTTATTTCCAACCGCTGGCAACGCGTACGACTGCGACCATAGTCCCAAACAAAACGACATCTGTGACCGTAGTGATGCGCGAGGAAAACACGAGCGACCAACTATCTCCCCTTCCGATCACGAAGCTACCTGGCACCAGTCGAGCACCAGCGACCAGCCTCGTAGTCGCCGATATTGCAATCGAGCCGATGAACGGCCACCTTTACGTGACAGGTTCGGATCTGACTCGAGGCCATCTGTTCGTTTTAGACCCAGAAACCGGCCATATCCTGCATGACTGGGCGGTTCCAGCCGGCGTAGGCGACATCGTGCCTGCCGGAGACGGGCAAACAGTGTTCATCACCAACAGGCCCTTCTCCACTGTGGCTCGGATGAGTATCAAAACCGGTCAGGAAGAAAACCGTGTCACAGTCCCTTCTTGGCCGGAGTCGCTAGCCCGGGACGCCTCCGGAAGTTTGTTCGTGGCAAGCCTGCGAGACGGTAGCGTAACGCGGTTAAATCCGACTACGCTTGGCATCGAGGCCGTTCGCCAATTAGACGAAGGCATAAATCGCCTAGCCGTGGACGAAAGGAGCAACACTTTAATCGCGATCAACCAGTGGACCCACACGATCACAGGTCTCGCTCTTGAGGACTTGAAAATTCTTTTCTTGCTCCCCGTAGCCGAGTCACCACGTGCCGTGGCAGTCGATTCCGCAAGCAGTTCACTGGTCGTCGCCAGTAAGGAGATGCTGTCTGTCTATAGCCCCAAAACCTTCGAACTTGTCCACACACTGCGACTTCCGATGCCTATTCACGACGTAGTCACGATCGCTCTCCCACCACATGCCCCATGAACTGGAACTATATAGGCAACAATCGAGCGGTTCAGGCCGTCAAAACAAGGTTGCGCGCTAGATCCGCCTCGAAGTCATATCTAATCACCGGTCCTCCGGGCATCGGCCGACGCACTTTTGCCATCCGCCTCGCACAAGAGATCTGGTGCGCGAACCTACCAGCACCAGTCGAAGATTCCGAGCCATACCTTTTCCTGGAAGATGCAAACCCGATGTGGCGAACTGCCGTCAGGCGAGGACATCCTCACGAAGAAGAGGATCCGCCTAGCATTCGAACGTCCAAAACGACAAAACTTGAGTATGTCATCACCGCCCACAATGACCTGCATGTCCTCCGTCGTCATGACAGTAAACACACGATAGCTATAGCTGGGGTACGCGATTGGATCAGCGGTTTATATCTGAAGCCTGCGACGCAGTCCATGCGTATCGGCATTCTCGATGCGGCTGACCAAATGACTGCAGGCGCAGTGGATACGTTGCTGAAAACACTCGAGGAGCCTACAGAACACACACTCCTCATCATAATCGCCTCGAGCGTCCGTGACGTTCCCCCGACCATCACCTCCCGATGCCATGTCATCGACCTGTGCCCTGTACCGTCCGACACCATTTCCCAGCACCTTGTAGATGTGTATGCCATCGACCCCGACCTAGCTTCGCGCATTGCCGAAACCTCCACCGGACGGCCAGGCTGGGCAATACGTATGGCACAAGACCCTGCCGCATGGGACACACATTGCTCAGGACGGCAGGAAGCTATGGCCTTCGAGTCCTCGTCAACGGCCGTTCGATTTACAACTGCTGGAAACCTGCTGTCCCGAAGCAAACTGATTGTCCAGCGCAAAGAAGCCCATGACTGGCTGAACGCGCTTGAACTAGAACAGTCACATACACTAAGGACCGCAATGCAGAGTCACACTGCCACAGCAACTCCAGAGGATCAGACGCGGCTACGCACCGCGATCGGTCGCCTCCTCCGGACAACAGACACACGTCGAGCGATTGCATCCCTCGTTTCGCCACAACTAGCCCTCGAGGATCTCGCCCTCCGGCCAATCTCGGAATCTGTTCTTCCAAGCAGCGAAGCTCATGACCGTCACTGACCTACCTACAGAAACCGTCCGCGCTATCGGCGTCCGCTTTCGTCGAGCGGGTCGCCTCTACTATTACGATCCTGGAGACTCGGACGTTGCTGTCGGCGAATACGCGATCGTTGAAACACCACGAGGACTCACAGCGACACGGGTCGTCATGGCCGCCACAGAGATTGATCCTGCCGACTTGCGAGGAGATCTTGTACCCGTCGAACGTCCGGCAACCGAGTCGGATATGAGCAGCATGGCTGTCTATCGCGATGAGGAAGCCAAGGCCGAGCAAGAATTTGCGAATGCGATCACGTCACGCAATCTCCCAATGCAAGCCGTAAAAGCCGAATACACGTTCGACGGTGCAACGCTCACCCTTCATTTTTCGTCCAAAGAAGCGAAGCTCGACTTAGCTGACATGGTCAGCGAGCTCGCGTCAAAGTTGCGCACGCGAGTTCAGCTTCGCCAAGTCGGTCCACGTGACCGCGCGGCGATGCGCTCTGGCATGGGACGATGCGGACGCGATCTATGCTGCGCAACGTTTCTCTCGGAACTTGACACCGTCTCTCTCAGAATGGCGAAGGACCAAAATCTCCCACTTAATCCCGACAAGATATCGGGGGTGTGCGGCCGGCTGCTCTGTTGCCTCCAGTACGAACATGACGGTTATGTTCAAGACAAACTCGATGAGGAACGGGCCGGAGGCGGGGGCGGTTGTGCTACGTCCGGCAAATGTAAGAGCTGCGGCGTTCATGACCTAAAAAACGTACTAGGGCAAGCCGTAGCACCAGGCTATGAATCCGAACCCAAAACACCAAGCGATGCCCTGAACTCCGATGATCAAGACGCCAGTGCTCGAGACCGTGATGCTGAACTGGTAGAACCGTCCGAGGACACCCAGTCAAGAACGAGCCCGGCAGAAACCACCAATCAAACAGAGAGTTCCGGATCAAGCCGTCGGCGTCGATTCCGCCACAGGCGTCGCGATAGCTCAGGCCCGAAAACTGGAATAAATCCGAGCAACCAACCGAACTGACGTACTGGCGTCTGCTGTGGAACCACCGCACGCAAGTGAAGAAATCCTATGGCAGCCGACTTCGTCAGACATCAAAAACGCTCAACTCACCAGATTCTGGAGACGCGCTGAGGAGCAAGAGGAGCGTCATTTCGAAGACTACGCGAGTCTTCACGCTTGGTCCGTGAACTATCCCGAAGAATTTTGGCAGTTATGTGCCGAATTTACTGGTGTCTATTTTTCTACAGGCCCATCTAGCATAAAAGTCGGTGACCGGATGCCGGGAACCCGATGGTTTGATGGCGCCCGGCTAAATTTTGCCGAGCACCTACTCCAAAGGTCCGACGACCACACGGCGCTGATCTGTCTGAACGAAACTGGCGAAGCACGTCGATTCACTTACGCCGATCTGCGTCGCCGGGTAGCCCAGACCGTCGTTGGATTACGTGCTCTTGGAGTACAACCGGGTGACCGTGTGGCCGGTTACATTGTGAACGGTCCCGAAGCGGTGATTGGATTCTTGGCTTGCGCCACATTTGGAGCCATTTGGACCGCTTGCTCCCCAGACTTTGGCCACAAGGCCGCCTTAGATCGTCTTAAACCGCTCGAGCCGAAAATTTTGATCGCGAGCGACCGTTACGTTTATGGGGGGAAAGATTTTGATCGACGATCAGAGATTCGAGCAATACAACGTGCCCTGCCATCGCTCACAGCCACTGTCGTTGTTCCATATTCCGAAAATCGGAAGCTTGATCTAGATCCCGGATGGATAGCGTGGGACGAACTATCGCCAGAACTGAGTGCGGCTGATCTTGATTTCACTCAACTTTCCTTCGACCACCCAATCTACGTGCTTTTTTCTTCCGGAACCACCGGACCTCCCAAGTGCATCGTGCACAGTGCTGGAGGCGTCCTACTTCAGCACCGAAAAGAACACACACTGCATACAGACCTTCGGCAAAGTGATGTGCTCCTCTATCTGACGACCTGCGGTTGGATGATGTGGAACTGGATGATCTCGGCTCTAGCTACCGGGTGCACAATCGTCCTCTATGAAGGCAACACCATGCACCCGAATCCGAATGCTATTTGGCGACTCATCACCCAATACAGGGTTAGCGTGTTCGGAACAAGTGCTGCACATATTGATGCCTGTCGTCACAGTGATATAAAACCCTCAGCCGATACGGACTTAGACTGCCTACGCGTAGTACTTTCGACAGGATCGGCGCTTTCGCCAAGCGGGTTTCGCTGGATTCGCGATTACGTCAAACGAGATGCCCGCATTTCGTCAATATCGGGCGGGACCGACCTTGTTTCTTGTTTCGTTCTGGGCAATCCACTGCTTCCGGTACGAGCGGGCCAGATTCAGTGCGTCGGTCTTGGTATGGACGTTGCCGCCTTAAACAAGCACGGTGACTCCGTCTTGGATACGCCAGCCGAACTCGTGTGCCGAAGCCCCTTTCCATCCATGCCGTTACGTTTCTGGAACGATCCCAATGACCGTGCGTATCACGCTGCATACTTCGAAGAGACCCCTGGTGTGTGGACGCATGGAGATCTCATCGAGTTCAAGACCGACGGAGGGATCGTAATCCACGGACGGAGTGACACGACGCTCAACCCAGGCGGCATTCGCATTGGCACCGCAGAAATATATCGGGCGCTAGATGCAATTATTGAGGTTGTGGCCGCGCTTGCCGCTGGACTGCGACATGACAGCGGCGAAGAAATTGTGCTTTTCGTTGTGCCGCACAAAGAAGCTAAGTTCGGTAACCAACTCAAGCTGGAAATCCGAAACGCTATTCGAACTGCCGCCTCGCCTCGTCACGTGCCACGGTATATCGTGGCGGTATCTGATCTCCCAAAGACACGCAATGGGAAACTTGCAGAGATCTCCGTTACGCGAATCTTAAGAGGCGAATCAGTAACCAACGTTGAGTCCCTAGCAAACCCTGAAGCTCTGCAGGAATTTGTCGATGCTCGGGACCTCCTACTCGCCGACAAGCTCGAATCGTGAGCGTTAAAACTGAGGCCGTAATTCTCACGGCAAAGCGGATAGCAATCGGGTCTTTCGGAGACGCTCTGTCAAATGTAAGCGCAGCAGAACTGGGCCGGCAGCTGGCGAGGCAACTACTCGATCTCACGAACGTTAGGGACGGACGATGTCGATTAGACCATTGGTGGAGGCATGGGCATCGCTGCGCTTTTTGAAGCAACACAGAACACTCATTACCACCATACAAATGTGACCCCCGGGCAAAACCGGGGGCCACATGGAATATCCGTGATCAGACTCTACGCATCGTAGTAGAGCATAAATTCGTACGGATGCGGGCGCTGGTTGACTTCCTGCACCTCGTTCTCACGCTTGTAGCTAAGCCACGTATCGATAACGTCCTGAGTAAACACGTCTCCAGCAAGCAAGAACTGATGATCAGCCTCTAGCGCATCCAGAGTTTCTTCAAGCGATCCCGGAACCGATTGGATCTTCGCTGCCTCCTCAGGAGGCAAATCATAGAGATCAACTTCTACCGGGGCAGGGGGTTCAATCTTGTTTCGTATTCCATCAAGACCGGCCATCAACATGGCTGACATCGCCAAGTAGGGATTTGCCGTGGGGTCTGGTGGGCGAAACTCGACACGGCGTGCAGCCGGACTCTTGGAATACGTCGGAATACGTATGCAGGCACTACGGTTACGTTGTGAGTAAACCAGATTCACCGGCGCTTCAAATCCAGGCACCAAGCGACGGTATGAATTCGTAGTTGGCGCCGCAAATCCAAGAAGCGCAGGCGCGTGCTTTAGCAGCCCACCGATGTAATAGCGAGCAGTCTCACTGAGCAACGCATATCCTGACTCGTCGTAGAAAAGCGGTGTCCCGTCTTTCCACAAACTTTGGTGGACATGCATGCCGGAACCGTTGTCAGCAAACAAGGGTTTAGGCATAAACGTAACTGTGTACCCGGCCTGCCGCGCTACGTTCTTGGTGATGTACTTGTACGCCATCATTTGATCGGCTTGCTTAACAAGCGTGTCGTACTTCAAATCGATCTCGGCCTGACCACCGGTCGCGACTTCGTGATGATGCACTTCAACATCTATGCCCACGTCGACAAGAGCCAAGACGATCTGTGAGCGCAGATCCTGTGTCTTATCGGTCGGAGGCACCGGGAAATAGCCTCTCTTGTGCATCGGGCGATGTCCAAGATTGGCCACATGTGCATCGTCAGCACCCGAGTTCCATATCCCCTCATCGCTATCAAGGAAATAAAAACCAGCGTTGGCCGTCTGGTCGAAACGGACGCTGTTGAAGATAAAGAATTCTGCTTCTGGTCCCCAAAAACTTTGATCAGCTATTCCGCTATCCACCAGGTGCTGCTCGGCCTTGCGAGCAATGTTCCGAGGATCACGTGTGTAGGGTTCGTCAGTGATTGGATCACGGATATCGCACGTCATAACCAAAGTTGGAACCTCAAGCGTAGGATCCACAAAGGCTGTAGTAGGGTCCGGAAAAACGAGCATGTCGCTTTCATGAATCTGTTGAAAACCTCGCACACTTGAACCGTCGAACCCGAGCCCATCCTCAAAAATGGAATCCTCAAGCTTGTCGATCGGCATGGAAAAATGCTGCCAGGTCCCCGGAAGATCGGTAAAACGGACATCGAAAATCCGACAGTCCGCGTCGCGCGCCTTGCGCATTACACTCTGAATTAGGTCATCCCGTGAGGCTTCAGACATCACTACGCTGCTCCTCGCATCATGGACCCGGCATCCAAGATCGCCGGACCGCCAACTCAATCACGTACCCCAGGCACCATCGCCATCAGGGACAGACTGTGGAAATCTCCGCACTCCAACGTTGGAGCGTAGTCACCGACTCACATCGCCGGCGGACCCGGATTGTAGGAGCGCCCCCGGTTATTGTCTACGGTGGCTATACCGCGGCCAACAAGCCATCATAGGACTACGCTTAGAAATGGTTGTATGTACGTGAGGTTGCTCTGAACTTCTGGGAGTCTTGGACGCGTCGCAGTCCTCTTGCGCTCGGCCTGAGTGTAATCGGATCCCTCTCTATACCAATTGTTGGCATCCTCCTTCTGCGGTTCCTTCTATTAGACCCCGGCAACGATATCCCTGTTGGACCTCCGCCAGTACCGTCACCACTCACAACAAGCCAACCACGACCCATAGAAACCGAACGCCTACCCGCCGTATCTCCAACGGTACGAACGTCTGCCCCAGAATCATCGCTTACACAAAGCCCTATAGCTACGCCGGCCACTCAAGGCGAGGTTAATGCGACCGACGGATTGAATGTCCGCATCGAACCGAGTTCGCAAGCACTGGTCAAGAAAATATTGCCCTTCGGTGAACTCGTGAAGTTGAGTGGGAAAAGCCGCTTGTCTGAAGGTTTACGCTGGGTTCAATTGGCTGATGGTGGATGGGTGCAGGAACAATACTTGGACCCCAGATAGACCGGGCCCACACTCAACTTCCTCCTAGATCTCAGCCTTTTGCAGTTCAACGTCCTTAACATCCGTTACAAACATGTGGCCAGGCGCATGCGTGATCATAAGCCTCGGTTTTGATGCTTGTGCGACCGCCTGTGGAGTCACCCCGCACCCCCAAAACACCGGAACCTCGCCCAATTGTATTTCTACCGCATCGCCCCAGTCCGGCTTGTTCAAACTGGCTATGCCAATAGCTGCCGGATCCCCCACGTGGATCGGAGCACCGTGAACACGCGTATACTGCGCGGTTAGATCCCGAACCTCGGCCACTCTGGTTTTTTCAATCGGCCGCATACTCACAACCATGGGGCCCTCCAATGAACCCGCTGGCGTGCAAGCCAGCGACGTCCGATACATCGGTACATTGACACCCTGCTTCTGATGACGCAGCTCAAATCCTGCGCGCGCCATGGCCGCCTCAAACGTGAAACTACAGCCGATCAGAAATCCTGCTAAGTCAGAGGTGTCTTCGTGACTCACATCGACCGGTTTGTCGGGATCCGGTAGGCCGTTTCGGTAGACCATATACCGTGCTGCATCCGTACGGATATCTGAGCCGGGAGCAAAAATAACCGGCTCAAACACCCCAACCGGCGTACGTTCGAGTAACGGGCACGGAATAGGATTCAGGTCACAGAACAGTTGGAAATCATCGGCGAGGGAAGCTGGAACCATTACTAGATTCGCCTGAACATACCCATCAGCCATACCAGCCGTCGGACTGTTGATGCGACTTGATCGACAAGCTTTTCTGACCTGGCTTCCTGTGGCAGCAGCCCAAGACTCAGTCATACCGAATAATTTCCGATGTCTTGTGCGTACGATTTTCGAACCGTCGTAAGCTGGGTAATAACCCGACCTGTTCGGTCTTCCGAAAAGGTATCTACGGTCATCTCGGAACGACCGGTTATACCGTCAACAGCACCTGCTTCGTGAATTTCCATCATCCACCGATGATCATCAGCTTGATTCGGAGCCAAGGCCTGTTTAGCCAGTATCTCTAGCGCACTCACCAACCCGTATGCTCCCCAGTTGCTCACAGATGCCAGCAGCAAATGTGTGGCACTCGTCACACATGGCGTCTGGGTGATCCCACGATCCCTTAAGAAACCAGCAATCGTCCCCATCCCAAGCTCGTTACCACCATCACCAATGGCAATACTCAGCGGAGCATCAAAGAGTCCATCAAGAGGTACGGTACGGTGATCAAGGTCTTCGCCACGAAGATTCGTCAATCGTCCGTCATTCGTGAGACCCGGTCTTTCGATGGCGATTGCCACGTCCGGCCTGATTCGTTTTAGCAGCCCCGCTGTAGCACTTTTCGCAGCTGCCTTTCCAGAAACATCCAGTTGTTCAATCTCACCAAATTGACCCAACACCGCAGCAACAACTGGGCATGTGATTGGATCAACCACCGTTACAACTGTCCATCCCAATGTCTGTAAAGCACGTCCGATCGCAGCCGCACCTGGCGGCCCATCGGTTTCCGCAGTACCTCGAACCGGAAATCCGGTCACCAGCACCGCGACACCAGGATCCTGCTTAAGCAAAGCCCGAGCCGCACGCACGTACGCGTCAGCCGGGACCCGGCGCATCGCTATACGCATCCCGCGGTAGTCAAACGGGAACACGGCTTCAGCGATGTCAGCCGCAGCCTTCTGTAGAGGTTCTTGGTAATGCCGCATAAGCGCTGAGTTTTACAGCGGCGGATAAGGACCGCCATGATACGCATTCAACAACGAGCAACGCCTCCGTTTAAGATTAATTCATGAATAGCATTCCACCCCCAGTCGAAGTCGCCGACCGCATATGGGTCGGAGGAAAACCTGACACGGTCGCAATCGAAACAATACATACGCTGGGCATCACACATGTTTTAAACGTGAGCTCCGAACCTGAAAACCCTGCTCTAGACCTAGCTATCCGTGTCGAATGGGTGCCCACCATCGATGATTTTCTGCCTAAACCAATCTCGTGGTTTCGCCGTGGAGTCGCCTTTGCCGAGCGTGCTCTCAACGATCCTTCCCAAAAAATCTACATTCATTGTCGCGAAGGTCGACATCGGGGGCCTCTCATGACCTACGTGGTTCTCCGTGCATTACGCGGTTTTTCGCCTGCAGAAGCGCGTCGGACGATTAGCGCAAAACGCCCCGTGGCTGCTTTTCCAGCTGTATATCTCGCGTCAGCTGAGACCTACCTACACAATGCACCCCATAGTTCGACAGCAGAACGAAACGATTGAGTTGGTTAAAGCCGCTCGCGATATATTGGGTTACGAATACTCCAATTTGCCAAGCAAGTGCAGGTCCAGATAGAACCTATGTCTTAGGTCTCAAGTCCACTCAGATCTATTGACTCCCATTGACGACTCTTAGCACTTTTGTAGGCAGCATCGATAACCGCGTTCGCGATATATCCATCCTCAAACGTCTCAGCCGGCGGCGTTCCGTCCTCCAGGCACCGTACAAAGTGATACATCTGACCGTGGTAACCGTACTGCCACGCCTCATCAGCCTGAGGAAACGTCCAACCAGTATCCATATCCGCCTTTTCCTGAACGTAGCCCATGGAATTAAGGCTAAACGCTTTAAGTGGAACTCCGTGAGTCACATCGATATGAATTAACCCATCCGTCCCATAGATCTCGGTCCGCACATCCATACCGCCATGGTTGCTCCAGCCAGCCTCAATCTGACCTAACGCACGATTCTCAAATCGGACCAAGGCCACCGCGTTGTCTTCGAAAGGAACATCGTGCTCCAGCGTGTCCGCCCAACAGACAACTTCCTTCGGCATAACATCTTTTCCGATAAAGATCCGACATGCGGCAACCGCATGCACGCCCATCCCAATCAGCGGGCCACCACCGCTCGTGCCGGAGTCCCAGGCATAGGACGCATGGGAACCCGTATGAGCCTCTCGCGACCGGACGATCAACACATTGCCTATAGCACCATCCTCCACGGCCTTCCGAGCTCGAAGAACCTCTGGGATAAAAGCCTCGGTCTCCAGGTATCCGTGAAACACCCCATGCTGGCGAACAACGCTCAGTATCTCGGCCGCCTCATCCGCATTTCGACCAAGAGGCTTCGTACAAACCACAGCCTTACCCGCTTCGGCCGCTACCACGCAAGCTTCCTTGTGAACGTGGTTTGGTAAACCCACCACCACCAAGTCAACATCGTCCCGAGCAACAGCCGCACTCATATCAGTCGTCGATTCCGGCACTTCCCAGCGATCCGCAAAGGCCGCTGCCTTTTCTTCCGACTGAGAAAAATTCACCACCACCTGTTGATCGGGAACGTATCGAAGCCCCTGCATAAAAAAATCGCACACAAACCCACTGCCCAGCATTGCAATTCGAACCAAGTTCCTATCCCCTCTTTTAATCCATTCCGTTCCTGAATTGTCAGGCTACCGAACCATCAGAAACTCGTCTCTTATATGTCGCAGATAGCGGCTGGCACCTCTACCCACAGCCGTCATACGTAAATTCTCATCAGCAACACCACCGATGCCACGACGGTCAGTAGACCAACCGGAACACCTATCCGAACATAATCGAAGAACCGATAGTTGCCTGGACCCATTATCAACAGGTTGCTGGGATGAGCGTACGGCGAAGCAAATCCTGAGGTAGCAGCCAACGCTACGCCCATCGCGAACATGCGCGGATCCGATCCAATATGCACCGCAGCATCAATCGCAAGGGGCGCCATGAGCACCACGGTCACATGATTGCCCATCACATGCGTTAGTAGAAAGCTGATCAGCACTACGGCCAGAAGCACCGTCAATACTCCATAGCCGCCCAAACTACGCGTTGCCCATTCGCCCAAAAAGGTCGCCGAACCTGTCGTAGCCATGGCCTCTGCTAATGACAACATGGCGGCAATCAGAAGAATTGACCGCCATTGGATCGAATTTCTTGCCTCAGCCATCGTTACGCATCCCGTAACAACCATTGCAACGGCCGCGCTTAGCGCAATGATGGCAATCGGAGCAATTTTGAGAAGCGCAGCTGCGACAAAGGCCAAAAGAATCACAATAGCTACAGGGGCATGCGCTCGGCGGGTTGGCTCTTCGTCTTCTTCCGAAACCACAACAAAATCGCCAGATCTTCGAATGTCCGTTAATGCTTGGCCGGTGCCGTGAACAAGCAATGCATCACCAGACTCAACATTTAGTTGGCCAAGATGGGTCCTGAGAGGCGTCCCATCCCGCCAGATCGCCAGGACCTGAGCCCCAAATCGTTCCCGAATAGCGATCTCAGATATCGTGCGGCCAATCACTTCTGATCGAGGCATCGGCACCAATTCCGCCATTCTCAGGTCATCTGAGGTCAGTGCTATCTCGCCAAGTCTTATCTGCTCCTGCAAATCCAAATCGTAGACAGCTCGCAGTTGCTCTATGTCACTCTCACGCGCGCTAAAGACGAGACGGTCGTGCACGGATATCTCATAACTTGGCCCTGGAGAAACAGTCGTCTTACCTGCGTGTTTAACAGCCAGAACAGAAATCCCAAATCGTTCACCCACATTGAGTTCCCGGAGAGTCCGACCTTCCAGATTGCTGCCAACAATCACGACCGCCTCAAAAAGTCGCTCTTGGATGCGATAGGCCTCTGCTGAGGGAGCAACCCTGGCAGTCGTCGGCCCTGAGCGGGTAGGCACCAGGAAATTTCGACTGATCAGGACCACTCCGCTGCCCAAGAGGACAGCTACGGCACCAAAAACTGTGAACTCAAACAGTCCAAATTCCCCATGGCCATATTGCTGGAGTACCGCGCTCGCCAACATATTCGATGGCGTGCCCACCAAGGTGAGCATATTCCCCAGTAGTGATCCGATAGCTAACGGCATGAGAGCTCGCGAAACCGGCATCTTTATTGATCGCGCTGCCGAAATGACTGCTGGCAATAGCACGGCAACTGCCCCTACGGCATTCATGACCGCAGAAAGTCCGGCTACGCTAAGCATTGTTACCAGGATCAAGCGACCTTCGCTTTGCCTCGAAATTTGTCGGATCCACCGGCCAATACGATCAGCCACACCTGTGAATTGCAAGCCCGTACTAACTACAAAAATCGATCCGATCGCAACGACAGCCTCATTTGAAAAACCGCCAAGCGCTTGCTCAAGCGTGATCACACGGCTGAAAAAAAGCGTCAAAAGAACACCAATCGCCACGAGATCCGCCGGAAACCGTCCTAATGCAAACAACACCATCGCCAGCATCGTGACGGCCAGAACAAAGCCGATTTCAATGGTCAATGGTGTGTATCCACAAAATCCGGTGAGCGAAGCTACGCATCCTTGTCATCCTCGTCCAGAAGGCTTTCGATACCTTCAACATAGGTGGGATATGTCAGGTGGACGCCAAGCTCCTCTCGCACCTTGGTATTCACACATTCGTAGTTAGCAGTTACCAAGGCGTAAAGATTGTGACTCAAGGGCACATGTCCACGCGTAACCAACGATGTAACACCGAAAAATTTAATTATTAGTTGCGCGAGCCATCTAGGGGTTGAACCTGGCGCCGGAACCTCGGCTCGCTCTGCCAAACGATCGAAATATGTTGCAAGACTTATAGGAAGGTCATCGACAGCCAAATAGATCTCCCCATTGCGCCCACGCTCAGCCACTGCCTGTAACACCTTGGCCAGATCGGAAACATGGATCCGACTCGCTGTGTTTGAGCCGCCGCCAATTAGCCGCAGTCGGCCATTACGCATAGATCGAATCGTCCGACGTCCAGGACCATAAATCGTGCCGGCTCGAACAAATCGCACGGGGAAGTTCCGTTGCCGTGACACCTCACGCAAGTGCGTCTCGGCACGAACACTTACGCGACCGAGATGCGAATTGGGCCTGTCAGGCGTGTCCTCGCCAATGGGACCCGGCAATCCAGCTCCGTACGGCGCGAGCGTTTGAATAAGCACAAAGGACGCGATACCTGTGTTGGCCAATGAAGCTTCTGCGGCCATCACCCCTTCTAAGCAGACCCGGTCAATCCATGCTCGCGCTCCATTTACGCTTCCCACGAGATAAAACACATGGTCATCGGCACGACCAATCCCTTGAAGTTCGTCGGGTTCCGCCACGTCGGCAATTTCCACCTCAACTCCAAGATCCTCAAGATCGGCCGCTGCCGTGTCACTACGACCAATGCCACGCACAGACCAACCGCGCTCAATCAACCAACGAGCCAATGTGCTGCCGGTATATCCGGTTACACCAAAAATCAGTGCGTTCGGCATGTACTCCACCGATGACATCCTCTACCGCAACATGTTGAACGGATTGGGTAGAAGACTGCAAGCCACCACACGCCAAACTGCTAGTCTGCATTCTGTGGCTAACTCATCTTCGACAACCGCTGACCTCGATGCGTTGGGATCGCGCATCGTAGCCGCGGCCTACTTGGAAGGCGACTTCGTCCTCCGTTCGGGTCGCCGCAGTCGGTACTATCTTGATAAGTACCGGTTCACCACTGAGCCCGGCCTTTTGCGAGACATTGCTCGTGCCTTAAGCCCCCGAATCCCTAGGGAGACACAGCGAGTAGCCGGCCCGGAACTTGGAGCCGTCCCCCTCGCAACGGCTCTATCACTCGCTACAGACTTACCCAGTGTTTTGGTTCGCGCCGAGGCCAAGGGTTATGGGACCAGCCGACGGTTCGAAGGAATTCTTGAAAAAGATGACAACGTCGTTTTGGTTGAAGACGTGCTCACGACTGGAGGCCAAGCGGTTGAGTCAGCACAAGCGTTACGGGACGCAGGAGCCAACATTCTTCTGGTGATCGGCATTGTTGATCGAGAAGAAGGTGCGAAGGAAGCTATGGAACGTGCTGGTTTTCGATTTGACGCGTTGTTTACCAGTACAAGTCTCGGGTTGGTGACCTAATGGGAAAACTTCGAGTTGGTGTGATCTTCGGTGGGCGATCCGGCGAGCATGAGGTCTCGCTTAGATCTGCCAAGTTTGTGCTGGATTCGCTCGATCCCGATAAGTATGACGTTCAGGCAATCGGAATCTCAAAAACAGGTGAATGGCTACTTGAAGACGACCCAATGCCATTGCTCGAAGCCGACTCCGGACAAGACAGGCCACCAACACAAGTTCCAGTCAATCTACCAACCACACCACCAAGCACACATCGAGGGTCTTGGCTCGACAAACCGATAGACGTGGTGTTTCCGGTGATGCACGGACCCTATGGCGAAGATGGAACTATCCAAGGCTTACTTGAACTGGCTGGCATCGCCTACGTGGGAAGCGGCGTTGTGGGATCAGCTGTGGGGATGGACAAGGCACTTCAAAAAAATGTCCTTAGCGATCATGGTATCCCGGTTACATCTTGGAAATTGTTCACCCGACGAGCATGGCGCAATGAGCCCGAACTTGTTCTAGCAGACGTTGAAAACACTTTCAGCTACCCGGTCTTCGTCAAACCATGCAATCTTGGGAGTAGCGTTGGTGTAACCAAGGTTGATGCAGAACCGGCGCTAGGCCCTGCGCTGGATATAGCTGCGACATACGACCGACGCTTAATTGTGGAGAGGGCGATCCCAAACGCTCGCGAAATCGAAGTCAGTGTCATCGGCAATGAGCAGCCGGAAACCTCTGTCTGCGGCGAGATCATCCCTGGTGATGAGTTTTATGATTACGAGGCCAAGTACGTGAATAGCTCCTCACGTGAGGTTATTCCAGCGGACATCCCGAACAACCTAGCGGTAGAAATCCGCAAAATGGCATGCGAAGCCTTTACCGCAATTGATGCGGCCGGTTTAGCCCGAGTTGACTTTCTTGTCGATGGAGAAACGCTAGATGTTGTGTTGAATGAGATCAACACCATTCCCGGATTCACAGCAATCAGCCAATTTCCCAAATTGTGGGCTGCCAGCGGCGTTAACAACCAGAAATTGCTGGATCGACTCATTGAGCTTGCACTCGAGCGTCACGCCGAGCGTCACCAGAATAAGACAACGTACAACTGATTCAGAGCCCACTGTTGGCGACGATCTTTAGCGAGCCTCCACAGGGTTCTATGCCGCCGAAATATGGCCGATTACCGCAGGAATTTTCTTACGGTATAGTTTGTAACCGAAGCAATGCAGGGACGCCGGTCGTTTCTCAGGGACAGCCTGAGGCTGCTGGCGGGAGGCACAGCAGGTTCTGTAAGCGGGAGGTTGGCCGCTGCTGTGACTCTCACACAACCTGGCACGTTCGCACAGCCCCTGTTGTCTTCGAGTTGTCCGGACCAAAGGCATGAGACCACCCTCAACGATCCGGCGATTTCTGGAACGGTTCTAGCAAACATCCAGAAGGCCCGTGTACTTAGCCCTGCAGACTCATCACTACACGTCGATGACTGTCGACCGCCAAAACACAGTGAACCTCAGTCAGTTATGCAGAACACTCGTCTAATTACCGTCTATGGGCGAAGTTTCGGAATAGCTCCAATTTTGGGCATGCTAGGAAATTTCAAGTCCTTTAATGAACTCGAACAAGGAATTGAACCTTGGGTAAATTCGACCTCGGGCCTCACGGGGGATCGTGTCACGGTTGCACCCCACTTAATCTACGCTTTGGCTCGTCCATGTCACAGTTCAGCAGATTCGTGCCTCCTTTTTCTTGATGCCTTAGGCGTTGATCTAATAGAGGACTACATAAAGCCTGCTGCTAAACGGGGAATGGCTGTTGTCCTTGACGCCCAGCTTGGCCGCCTTTCACCGATCCCCATACTCGAGCGAATGATCAACGCTGGTTACTTGAGCTTTCCAAATGTCCACATTGCCCTTGACCCAGAATTCTCAACAAAGCCCGGGCAATCAATACCCGGAACGCCATGGGGCACCCTATCGGCCGAGCTAATCAACGAGGCCCAAGGCCTACTGGCCAATTACGTACGCTCGGCCAGTCTCTCGCATAAAAAAGTGCTTATTGTCCATCAGTTCGTCGATGCCACAACCAATAGCTGGTCGATGATTCCTCGCAAGCAACATATAAAGGTTTTTCCGGAGGTCGAGTTAGTTTTTGATGCTGATGGCTTCGGGAGCCCGGACGCCAAAATATACAAATACAACGCAATGACCGATCCAACCGTTTACCCGAGAATGCAATGGCGAGGCATCAAGCTTTTTAACCAGAACCCTTATGCACGGTACTTTTCTGACAACCCTCTCATGACACCTCAACAAGTTTTTGGGATCGAACCGACCACCAGTGGCCGTCGGATGCGAATACCCCCGAACCTGCTCGTTTTATCCTAGTGGCGGCCCCAACAGATTTGGAAGGGGTCGAAACAATCCTTGAGGCATGATCCTGATCGCTACTGCCTGATAGGCACCATCAACGTTAACAACGTCGATCTCCACCAAAACACCTGGCTGTAGCGCAGCCTTGGAAACTGGTTTGAGGGCCAAGCCCTGGGTTCCAACCATGGTGCCGTTGACAATAATCACGTCCCCGTTCTGTTGATCCACAAATCCTTGGAGGTAGGTCAAATCTTCGGCTGATGAACTCACGGCCGAGATTTCCCGAGCAACAAGCACATAAGACGACGAAGCACGCAATGCTTCATAGGTCACCACGACAACCGCGCCTGCTGCAACCGGCCCATCAAATACAAGCGGCGAATCAAGCGGCCTCGTAAACACAACACCGCCAACTCGGATCAAGAACGGATCCACAGCAACCAGAACACCTTGCAACGTCGGTTCAACTTCGGATGTCGGACCGGTACTGTCGTGACTTGCCGCCGGGGTCGCTTCTGCCGCCGGCGTGGCTTCTGCCGCCGGGGTCGCTTCTGCCGCCGGGGTCGCTTCTGCCGCCGGGGTCGCTTCTGCCACCGGCGTGACTTCTGTCGCCGGGGTCGCTTCTGCCGCCGGGGTCGCTTCTGCCACCGGCGTGACTTCTGCCACCGGCGTGACTTCTGTCGCCGGGG
>PVBE012364841.1_pt1 | contig 18949 bp, 12 predicted proteins | sample 1631181 | NCBI WGS metagenome assembly PVBE01 (sample SAMN08397723, study PRJNA350692) | Marine metagenome, whole genome shotgun sequencing project. | isolation source: water | place: Pacific Ocean | collected 2012-04 | reverse complement strand
TATAGACGTCGAGACAGTTCTCCGTGGTGTTGAGCTTCTCGTGCACCATGTGCTTCAACAACCCATCGGGAGAATTCTCGAACGGCATGTCCTTGGCCTTCAGCACCGTGATGCGCTGGCGGTAGTCGCGGCGGAACTCAGCCGACTCCTCGAGCCACTCCGAATAGATGTCCGCCTTCGCGTCGCCGACGTGGGCGATGTCTTTTTCGTCTGCCATGAATTTTTTCCTCTCGCCCTACGCTAGAGTTTTGTTCGACCAGCCGTGGCCGGCCCGCTCCCCCACCCGGCCACCCCAATCGTACGATCCCGTGGGTGGCCGGGTGGGGGAGCGGGCCGGCCACGGCTCCGCGTGAGCGGATAACGCATCAGATGTCGGTCGGCGGCGTCCAGTCTTCCCAGCCCGGCACCGCCTCCTTGGGCGGGTACTTGGCGACCTTCTGGAACAGCATGTGCATGAACAGGAACAACGGCTTTGCCTTCATCACCAGCAGGATCAGGTTCTCCGAATCGGACGCGTTGAAGTGCTGATGCACGCAGCCGTTCTCGACAATCATGATGTCGCCCGCCTCGTAGTCGAAGCGCTTGCCGTCGTGGATGTCGTAACCCTTGCCGCGCAGGCAGTAGAAGATGGCCGAGTTCATGTGGCCGTGGCGCTGACCGGTGCCGCCCGGCGCGATGCACGAGATGTGGGTCTCGACCGACTGGGCTATGTCGGTCTTCTGCGGATTGACGATGGTCTTGTCGAACAGCTGCGGCCCGCCGCGCCACTCCTGGTCGAGCGCGCTGTAGACCCGCGGCTGATTCCACAGCTTTTCCTGCAGCTCGCCGTAGGTGCCCTCGAGGGCGCGAACGAAGGTGCGCTTTCTCTGCCAGCGCTCCCAGACCACTTCCTTGGGCTGGTTGTGCCCGATTCCGGCATCGACAGAGGTCTCGATGCCGCCGGGTGTTTCAGGGGTGTCCGCCATGATACTGCTCCGATCCTTGCGACGCGCGGATGTGGGGCGGCCAAGATATCCAAGCGGTCCGGGAGTGTCCACTTCGTGGGTGGAATCGGGCGCACTGGCGGGTTGATCTCGCCCTCGGTTGCGGCCGACAATGGCGCCAGAACGACGAACAGGGACGCCATGTCGAATTTCCGCGAGTGTAATACCGTCTTCGGCGACCGACGCTATCCCGATCGGAAAGGCCGATGAGCCGGCGGCGCGTCGGTGGACTCGACCTTTGGGTCGAGGACGGCGGTTCTGGCGAGCCGGTGCTGCTGCTGTGCCACGGCATGAGCGGCAACGGCGCGGTGTGGGACGGGCTGCAGTCCCGCCTCGAGGCGGATTGGCCGGGGCGCTGGATCATCCCCGACCTGCGCGGCCACGGCAGATCCGATCACGCGCCGGGCTACGGCATCGCCCAGCACGCCGGCGATTTCGCCGGGCTGGTCGAGGGATCTGAGCGCGTGATCATCTGCGGACATTCCATGGGCGGGCTCGCCGCCATGGTGCTGGCGAGCGGCTGGTATGGCGTCCACGTCACCGACGTGATCGCCATCGGGGTCAAGATCAGCTGGACCGACGAAGAGCGCGCCCAGTCCGCCAAGCTGGTCGATGCGCCGGTGCGCTGGTTCGACAGCCGCGACGCGGCCATCGAGCGGTTTCTCCGCGTCTCGGGCCTGGCCGGTCTCGCCGATCCCGATTCACCCGTCGCGGCGAGCGGCATCGTCGAGCACGACGGAAACTGGCGGCTCGCCGCCGACAACCGGACGGCGCTGGTCGCGGGCGCCGACACCACCGAGATCTACCACCTGGCGTGCGATCACGCCGACATCGTCCTGGCGGCGGGCGAGAACGACTGGATGGTACCGCCCGACGCACTGCGTGCGCTCGCCGCCGATGGGGTCGTGCTCGATGGCCTCGGCCACAACGCCCATGTCGAGGACCCGGAGCGAATCTGGTCACTGGTCGCCGATACGGTCGGCCTGTAGGGAGTTTGACGATGGACGCACCGGCGGCGACGGATCTCGACCGGTTCCGGCTGCGCTCGTTCGTCGAGCTCTTGGTCAGGGAGAATGAGATCGAGACGGTGGAGGCCCCGACACCGCTCGCCGACGTCGCGCGCCGCCTCGACGGCAACCCGAAGGCCGTGTTGTTCGAGAGCACCGGACCCGAGGGCCGCGAGCTCGTCGGCAACGTCATGGCGAGCCGGCGGCGCCTGGCCCTCGCCCTCGGCGTCGAGGAACGTGAACTGCTCGATGCCACGCGCGACCGTCTCGCCCGCCCCGTCGCGCCGATCGAGATCGCCTCGGCCGACGCGCCGGTCCACGAGGTCATCGTCGAAGGCGAGGACGCGGACCTGACGGCCCTTCCCGTCCACCTGCAGCACGGGCTCGACGCCGGACCCTATATCTCGGCGACGCTCGACTTCGCGCGAGATCCCACGACGGGATGGACCAATGTCGGCATGCGCCGGTTGATGCTCAGGGGCCGGCGCGAGGCGGGCATCGACCTCAACGCGCCGAGCGATCTCCGGGCGATCTATGGCGGCGCGCATGGCCGGGGCGACCGGCTGCCGATCGCGCTGGCGGTCGGATTTCACCCGGCCGACGCCATCGCCGCCCTCAGCCTGGTGCCGCCGCAGGACGAGATGGCGCTGATCGGCGGGCTACGCGGCGAGGCGGTGCCGGTGGTCAAATGCATGACCAGCGATATCCGCGTGCCGGCCGACGCGGAAATGGTGCTCGAAGGCTATCTCGACGCCGATGGCTGGACCGAGCCCGAGGGGCCCTACGGCGAATATGTTGGCTATTACGGGCGCCTCAAGTCCAACCCGGTGTTCCATCTGACGGCGATCACCCGGCGCGCCGACGCGCTGTTCCAGACCGTCACTATCGGCGGGCGCTACATGGAGCAGACCGATACCGCCCAACTCTGCGCGCTCCGCACCGAGACAGCCATGTGGGCCGCGCTCCAGACGGCGGTCCGCGAGCCCGTCGCGGTCTACGCCACCGCGTCGTGCGGCGGCATGTACAACGCGCGGCTCGCGCTCCGTCAGCGGGTTCCGGGCGAGGCGCGGAACGCCATCGCCGCCGTGTTCGGCTCGACCGCCGACGTCAAGCACCTGTTCGTGGTCGACGACGACATCGACATCTTCGACGACAAGCAGATCGACTGGGCCCTGGCGACCCGGTTCCAGGCCGACCGCGATTTCGTTGCCGCCTCGGGCTTTCGCGCGGTGCCGCTCGACCCGTCGCTCGACGGCGCGCGCATCGGCGCCAAGGCCGGGTTCGATCTCACGATCCCCTTCGGCCGGACGGGCGCCCAGGAATGGGCGGTGCCCGCGCCGCCCGACTTCGCCGCCACCGAGCGCCGATCGGTCGCGGAAGCGCTGGCCGACGGCCCCAAATACTTCCGCGAGCTGATGGAGGCGCTGGGCTCCGACGACGGGCGCGACGTGGTCCGCGACCTCGAGCCGTTCTACGCCGAGGGAACCTTGAAGCGGACCGACGACGGGCGCTACCGGCTCGGCGACGGTGACGATTGAAACCATCGCGGCAATGACCACGATTTTGCCGCAATCCCACCATCGTTCCGCCGGTTTTCCTGGGTCATGATCGTCGCCTAAACGCTCAGGAGGCTCCCATGTTCCCATCCAAGTCGCGCGACGCGCGCGCCGCCAACGGCGCGTCCGGTGACCCCGCACATCCGGCCGAGGACAGCTCTTCGATAGCGGATGAACGCTTGAGCCACCTGAAGCCCACCTATCAGGGCCACGAGGCGGCTGCCCGGTCGTCGGAACGCCGCGCGGCGACCACGAGCGAGGACGCGGGCGCGCTCCTGATTGGCGGCGGTGTCGAGCTCAAGGGCCGGATCGGGTCATGCGATTCGCTGGTCGTTGAGGGAACGGTCGAATCGACCATCGAATGCCGCTCCATCGAGATCCGCCAATCCGGCATCGTCGCCGGCGAGGCCAGGGTCGAGAGCGCCATAATCGAGGGCCGCTTCGACGGCGACCTGATCGTCACCGGATGCCTCACCGTGCATGCCAGCGGCCGCATCTCGGGCTCGGTCCGCTACGGCGAGATCGAGGTCGAGCGCGGCGGCGAGATCGCGGGCGACGTCGCCACTTTCGCCGCGGAGCCGGCCGCGGCAGCCGCGCGAGAGGCTGATTATCCGTCGTCACCGCACGACCCCGAGGCCGAGGAACTGGCAGCCCGCATCGAGGCGCTCTGATACCATTCGCCGAGCCTTGCGGCCGGATGCGGAACCGGCGACAATCGGCCGTCTCTGGGGAGGGGTCGGAAATGCGAATTGTCCACGAGCGCGACGTGCCACTCGAAGATTTCACGGGCGGCTCGACCTATCGGACTCTGGTCGGCGACGGTGAGGGCTCGACGCCGGTGAGGTTCGGCTTGCAGGTCTCGCCGCCGGGTTATGCCACGCCCGATCACTCGCACCCCTATCTCGAGATCATCACCGTCCTCGAGGGCACCGCCGAGGGCTGGTGCGAGGACCGCGACGGCACCATCGCGCTCGAGCCCGGCATAACGCTGGTCATACCGGCCAGCGAGCGCCACGGCTTCCGCGTCATCGGCGATGGCCCGTTCAAGACATACGGTATTCACGTCTCGCCCCATCGCATCGTCGATCGGTCGGACGACCGATAGGACTACGGCTCTTCCAGCAGAGCGGCGTCGATCGCCATAAGCCGAGGAACCGCGGTCCACAGCAGCGCCGCCCGGACCTCGCGGTCGGGATAGATCTGCCCGAGCACCGACCGGTAGGCGGCGAGTTGCCTGAAGTATTCCGATCGCACGTCCTCGACCCGGTCGGGCGGTAACCGGTCGGACTTGTAATCGACGATCAGCACATGATCACGCTCGATCGCCAGCCGGTCGATGCGCCCCGAGACCACGGTCTCGCCGATTCGGCCGACGACCGGAACCTCTGCGCGGGACCCGGGGCCGAACAACGGCGCGAAATCCGGCGATTCGACGATCGCCATGGTCTCGGCGGCGATAGACGCCTGATCGTCCGCGCTCAGGTCGTGGATCGGGCGCGCGAGATAGCGCGAGGCGGCATCGGCGCGATGCGCCGGCTCGACCTCGGGCAGCGATTGGAGCAGGCGGTGGACCAAGACGCCGCGCCGGAGCGCCATGCCGTCGTCGGCGCCAAGCGGTGAAATAGGGCCGGGTTCGTCCCCGGCGGGTCGCGACGGCGCCAGCGGACGCGGCGGCGCGGGCTCGGGCGGTGCGGACTCGCGCGCCCAGAGCGGCAGCGGCTCGGCGTCTCTCGCCGCCGGCTCGGCGCGCCGCGCCCGATCCTCGCTGTCCCCGGTCTGTTGGGAGACCAGCCTGAGACCCGGGCCGGACCACTCCTCGTCACCCGTGGGCGGCAGGTCGAACTCGACCGGCTCGGCGATCTCGGCGAGGCCGCGCCGGACGATCTCGTACCAGCAGCCATCGGGCGGGGTGCGCTTGGTCTCGTGGCCGCAGACGATCAGCCGGTCCTCGGCCCGCGTCATCGCGACGTAGAGCAGCCGGCGGTATTCCTGGTCGCGGCGGCGGTTGGCATCGGCACGAAACTGCGCGAGCGTGGTGTCCTCGTCATCCCGCCTCGGCGCCCAGAACGGCAGCATCGCGTCGTCGCCGGACCACATCAGCCTCGGGCCCTGGCTCGGCGGCTGCATGGTGTCGGCCAGGATCACGACCGGCGCCTGCAACCCCTTGGCACCGTGCGCCGTCATCACGCGAACCTCGTCGCGGCCGCTGTGCTCGAGGTCGCGCTTGACCTCGGCCCGACCCTCGGCGAACCAGCGCAGGAATCCTTGCAGCGACGGCGGGTGCGCGCGCTCGTATGAGAGCGCGAGAGTGAGAAACTCGTCGAGCGGATCGTTGGCCTGCTCGCCCATGCGCGCGACGATGGCCGCGCGGCCGCCGAGCGGTCCGAGGATCTCGGCGAACAGCTCGTAGGGCGCGGTGAAGTCGACCCGGGCGCGCAACCGCGTCAATACGTCGACCGCGCGGGCGCATCGGGGATCGCCGCCGGCGTGGCCGCCGAGGCGGCGCCACAGCCTCGCCTCGCCGCGCCCATGGGCGAGCTCGAACAGCAGCTCCTCGTCGAACCCGATCAGCGGCCCCTTGAGCACGGTGGCAAGCGTGAGGTCGTCCTCGGGCAGCAGCAGGAACCGGCCAAGCGCGACCAGGTCCATGATCGGTAGCTGATCGCCCAGCACCATGCGGTCGACGCCAGCGACGGGGATCCCGAGCTCCTTGAGGGAAGCGGCCAGCTCGTCGACTAGCGCGGCGCGGCGCCGGACCAACACCATGATATCGCCCGGGCGCATCTTGCGGTCGCGGCTCGGCAGCATCTCGCCCCGCCACACCCAGTCGGAGATGGAACTGGCAAGGCCCCAGGCGAGGCGGAACGACGGCGTCTGGAATGCCGCGCTGTCGGCCGCCGGCATCCAGGGTGACGGCTCGTCGCGCACGGCGGGCCGGACCGGCGGCCACAGCTCGACCAGTCCGGCCTGGCCGGCGCGATGGGCGACATGGCCTATCTCGCCGACGCCGAGACCGTCGCGCGCGTCATCGCGCGAAAACACCGCGTCGACTGCCTCGAGCACAGCGGGGGTCGAACGGAACGATACATCGAGATCCACGGTCTCCCACCGTTCGCCCGCCTCGGCGGCGCGGCGCTCGAAATACGCCCGCATACGGGAGAACTCGGCCGGATCGGCGCCCTGGAAGCTGAAGATCGACTGCTTGGCGTCGCCGACGGCGAAGATGGTGCGCGGGATTTCCGCCGCCGCCGCGCCAGCGAAGAACTCGTCAGCCAGCGCCCGGATGACGGCCCATTGATCCGGGTTGGTGTCCTGCGCCTCGTCGATCAGGATGTGATCGATGCCGCCATCGAGCTTGTAGAGCGCCCATGACGCGCCGCCGTCGCCCTCCAGCAAAACGCGCACCCGCTGGATCAGGTCGTCATAGTCGAGCAGCGCATGAGCGGTCTTGTGCGTCTCGTAGGCCGCGAGCAGCCGCTCGGCCAACGTGATCAGCGCGCCCGTCGCAGCAGCGACGGTCAACGCGCGGCGGCGGTCCATGACGACCGCCAGGCGCTCTCCCTCCGTCCTCAGGCAGTCCTCGGCCTCCGGAGCCGCCGCCCGGGCCGCCTGAGTGATGAGCCGTTGCCGAACGCCCCCCTCCTTGGTGAGGAATGCTCCACAATAGTCGTCGAATGCCGCGTCCCGGGCGCCCTCGTCTTCGAGCCATGCGGCAATGGTCAAGCCACGCGCTTGATCGGTCGACGAGCCGTCCTGGAGCGCCCTTGACGCCGCGCGAAGCCCGGTTCCATCGAACGCGCCATCGGCCGAAGAGACATCGACGATATCGGCGTCGGTCTCGCCAACTGCGATCCCCAGGTAATCGCGGATTGCGCGATCGAGCCCGGCGAGCCCGTGTTCGCCGAGCAGGCGCGAGAACCGGCCGCGATCACGCGCGAGATCGGACATGAGGCCGGAGAACTCGTCTTCGCTGATCCGCGCGGTGATCGCCGCGACGGCGTCCGCGAGCGATTTGTCTTCGCCGCTCTGCGCGTGCAACAGCAGCGCGTCGCGGGCGGCGTGCATGGCTTCGGCGGCGGTGCGCTCGTCCATGACCTCGAAGTGGGGCGCGAGGCCGGCCTCCAGCGGGAAGCGCCCAAGGACGGACTCGCAGAACGAGTGAATGGTCTGGATCTTCATTCCGCCCGGCGCATCGAGCACCTCGGCGAACAGGCGTCGCGCGCGCCGCCGGGTCTGGTCGTCCGGCGCCACGCCGGTGATTCCCGAGACCTTGTCGTCCAGGACGGTATCGGCGGTGACGGCCCAGTTTCCCAGCTCGTCACGGATGCGGTTCGCCATCTCCGCCGCCGCGGCGCGGGTGAAGGTCAGGCACAGAATCCGGTGCGGCCGAGTGCCGGCGAGCAGCAGGCCGAGCACGCGGTCGACCAGCACCTTGGTCTTGCCCGCGCCAGCCGAAGCGGCAACCCATATGGAGGCATCCGGCGTGGCGGCACGTCGTTGTTCCGGAAGGGGGGACCCGGTCATGCCCCGCCTCCCCGGCCCGAGCCCTTGGCGAGCCGGGCCAGGTGGTCGTAGTCGGAATAGCGCGGCGCGATCTCGGGATAGGGCTGCGCCGGATAGGGGCGGCTGGGGTCGTCGTAGGTGGCGATCAACGACGCCAGGCGATCGCGAACGTCGTCGACGGCGACGGCGGGGTCGTCGTGCGCCGCGAGCGCCTCGCCCGGCGGATCGCCGCCGGTGAGCTTCAGATAGCGGAGTGCGGATACGGCGGAGGCGGGAACGTTCTCGAACCCGCCGGCCTCGACGATCATGGCTTCCAACGGAAGCTGCGGCGAGAAACCGGCCGCGACGTCTTTCTTCGTCGGCACGCCGCCGGTCTTGTAGTCGAGGATTTCGATTCCGCCGTCGGACCGCACGTCGATCCGATCGGCCTTGGCGGTCAACGTGAAAGGGCCCGCCGGCGCGTCGATGACGAGCGCGCCCCGCACCTCGGAACTGAGCGCCGCGAGGCCTGTTCGCCGCGTCCGCTCGTAATCGACGATCCAGTGCGCGATGCGCTCGAAACGGGGCCACCAGAACGCCTTGACGCCGGGCCGGTCGAGGGCGCGGCCGAAACTATCGCGCCCGAGGGTCACGAGCCGCTCGACCGCGTCGCCGGGAAGCTCCGCCGGGTAGGCGCGAAAGAACCGGTCGAGCGCTTCGTGGATGACGCTGCCGCGCTCGGCGGCACCCGGATCGGCGTCGATCTCGTCGAGCGCGCGCAAGTCCAGCACGTGGCGCGCATAGACCGCGTAGGGATCGCGGATCAGGGTCTCGATCTGGGTGACCGACAGGCGCCTCGGGCGCGAAGCGACCGGCGGGCACGGCGCGGCAGCGGGCGGGACATCATGGGCCGGCCGATCGAGCGCCGCCTGCCAATCAAGAGGCTGGGCCGCACCGTCACCAAGACCATTTTCACGTCCAGCCCGCGCCAGCGCGTTGTCGAGCGCGAGAAGCCAGCGGCTCGGCACGGTCGGCGTGCCCTCGACGCGGCTCGCGCGGGTGATCATCACCTGGCGCCCGGCGAAGGCCTGGGCGAAGTCGTGGGCGGCAAGGCCGATGCGGCGCTCCGGCGGCTGCAGGCCAAAATCGGCCCGCATGGGACGGCTCATCCAGGGATCGGCCTCGGGCTCAGGCGGCCAGCTGCCCTCGTTGAGCCCGCCGAGAACGACGAGATCGGCATGCTGCAACCGCGCCTCCAGCGGCCCGAGGATCGCGAGCCTGGGATGACGGCCGTAGCTCGGCCGCACCACCCGTCCCGCCATTAGCGCCTCCAGAAGTGCCGGCCATTGGCGGCCGGAAACGGGCGCGAGGGTGCCCGAGGCGGCGATCAACTCGACGGTGAACTCGTGCAGCGCTTCACCCGCCTCGCCGGCCCACAGCCGCTCGCCGCCGGCGATCCCGTCACCGCCGGCCAGTGCCTCGGCGAAACCGACATGGGTGGAGATCATGTCGCGCAGCGGAACCGCCGCGCGCGCCATGGCGTCGGTGAACGCCCGGGCCATCTCGGCGAGATCGCGGAGCCAGGCGACGAGGTCGGACCGGCCTTCCGCCTCCAGCGCGTGAGCGAGTCCGGCGAACCCCGGCGCCGGTCGCGGGCCGCGCAGTGCCGCGCGCTCGAGCCCCCGCACTCGGGTGCGAAACTCCGCGACGGCCATGCCGCCGCCCGCCAACGGATGCTTGAGCGCGGCCAACAGCTCGGTCGGCGCGAGGTCGTCGGCCACCATGGTTGCCGTGAGCCTGAGGAATATGCCGGGCGGGGTATCGGCGAGCGCGGTACCAGCGGAATCGTCGATCTCGACGTTCCAGCGCCCCAGCTCGGCGGCAACGCGCCGCGCGAGGCCGCGATCGGCGGTGATCAACGCCGCGGTTCGCTCCGGCGTCTCCAGAACCTCGCGCATGGCCAGCGCGATCACGCCCGCCTCCTCGCGTCCACCGGCGCAGTCGATCCGGTCGAGCCCGTCGAGCGCATGGGCGACGTCGGCCTGCGGGAGGTCCGTCCAATCGACGCTCGATGGCCGAAGCGCGGCGGCGATCAGCCGCGCGCGGGAGCCGGCGCGATCGTCGATCGACGCCCAGGGCCATGGCTCAACGTCGGCCGTGTCGATGCCGAGATGATCGAGCAGCCGGACCATGCCGTATTGCGGATGGGTTGCCTCCAGCGCCGCGCGCCGCTCGGAATCGAGCGTGGTATCGAGGCCAGGCAAAACGATCGCCCCATGGGGCAGCTCGGCGACGCAAGCGAGCAGGTCGGCGGTGGCTGGCACGCTGCCGGTCGAGCCGGCGGCGATCACCGGATGATCGGGCGGGTCGTCGCGCCACGCCTGGATCCGCGCGGCAATCAGACGGTTGCGGCGATCGGCCGGGTCAAGACACCCGGCCTCGGCGAGCACGGCGGGCCAGGCCTCAGTCACGATCTTGAGGAACTTCAGCGTGATCCCCCAGTGTTCGGAATACTGCTCGGGCGCCAGAGCGGCCAGGCGGTCGAACGACAGGCGCTCGGTCTGGACCCGGTCGAGCAGGCGGGCGAGCTCCTCGGCCAGGCGGGCGGCCTGGGCCGGGCTCGGCGGGCGGTCCTCGCGCGCGCCCTTCTCGAGGATCAGACGGGTCAGCAGCAGGCGGCGGTGCAGATCGGGCATGGCGGGCGGCAGGTCGAGCGCCGCCGCCGTCGCCGGCTCATCGGCGCCCGCGAAGGCGATCTCGTCGGCATCGACGTCGCCGATCGGGGTCATCGCCGGCAGCACCATCGCGGCGCCGTCGGACCGGCGCAGGAACGCGTCGGCCAGCGCCCGGCAGGCGCGTCGCGTCGGCAGCAGCACCGTCGCATCGGCAAGCGCCACCGGATCTGCGCCCGCCCGCGCCACGATCCCGTCGGCCAGCGCGTCGAGGAAGGAGGCCCCGGCCGGAATCGTGAACACGTTCCGCGGCAACGCCATGGCCGGCTCAGCGGGTTCGGCGGTCGGCGGCGCTGGACCGCCCGGAAATCTCGGTCTCGGCCTCGGCGAGCGCCTCGGGGGTGCCGATATGGAACCACTCGCCATCGTGAACGATGGCGTGGAGTCTGCCGGCACGCTCGGCCCGGTCATAGAGCACGTTGAGCGAGAACGCACCCGACGGCGCATCGGCGAACAGACGCGGATGCAGGATCTGGATCCCGGTGAAGACGTAGGGCGCGACGTCGAGCTCCTCGCGGCGGCGCATGTGCCCGACCTGATCGACGTGAAAGTCGCCGCGGCCGCTGTAGCCGAACGCATTGGCCGTCGACTGGACCAGCAGCAGGGCATCCATGTCGGCCTCGTGCCAGGCGTCGGCGAGGCGGGTGAGCACAGGCGCCCGGCCGTCGAGCCAGACGATGTCGGCGTTGACGACGAAGAACGGATCCGCGCCCAATCGGCGGAGCGCTCGGGTAACGCCGCCGCCGGTATCGAGCAGCGTCTTCTCGCGCGAGTTCTCGATCACGGGATCGGACCGGTCGGCGAGATGCGCCTCGATCTGGTCGGCGAGGTAGTAGCTGTTGACGACGGCGCGCTCGATGCCGAACGCGTGGAGCCGGTCGAGGGCGCGGTCGAGCATGGTACGGCCGGCGACCTCGATCAGCGGCTTGGGCCGCTCGTCGGTGATCGGGCGCATCCTGATCCCGAGACCGGCGGCCAGCACCATGGCGCGGCGCGGCGTCATGCCGGCGGCCATGGCGGGATGGTGCGCCGGGCCGGCGGCACGTGGGCGTCGAGCCATTCGGCAATGTCGGCGAGCACCGGATGCGCGAGCGCCGATTCGAGCAGCCGCCACACCCGGGGAATATGGTCGAGGTAGCCGGGCTTACGGTCGCGGACACAGAGCCGGGTGAAGATCCCAATGACCTTGCAATGACGCTGCGCACCGAGGATGGCGCACGATCGGTCGAAGTCATCGGGGTCGAGATGCGGCAGTGCATCGAGATAGCGCCGGCGCAGCTCCGCAACCAACGCCTGGGCGATGTCGCGCCTCGCATCCTCGACCAGCGACACGAAGTCGTAGCTGACAGGGCCCGCCACCGCGTCCTGGAAATCGAGCAGGCCGCACGCCGCGATCCCTTGGCGGCCCTCGATCCGCATTAAGTTGTCGACGTGATAGTCGCGCAGCACCAGCGTCTCGGGCACGTTACGCGCATGCGGCAGGACGGCGCGCCAGCGGGCGACGTAGTCCGTCCGGGCGTCGTCCGGCAACTTTTCGCCCAGCACAACCGGTGCGTACCAGTCGACCAGCAGCGCCGCCTCGTCAATGAACAGGGGGTCATCGTAAGGCGGCAGCGCCTCGTTCACCGCCTGGTCGCGCGGCTTGCGATGCAGGTCGATCAGCAGGTCCGTCGCCAACAGATAGAGCGCGCGCTCGTCGGCGTCGCGCGACAGCAGCCGCGTGAACGTGTCGTCTCCGAAATCCTCGAGCAGCAGCAGCCCGGCGTCGACGTCGGCCTCGATGGGCTCGGGCGCGCTGTAGCCTAGCTGGCGGAGATGACAGGCGAGGTCGATGAAGGGGACGATGTCCTCGTGCTCGGGCGGCGCATCCATCAGCACCGCGCGACGCGCGCCGCACCGGATGCGGTCGTAGCGCCGGAACGAGGCGTCCGCTGCCAGCGTCTCGCGAACCGCGCCGGCCCAGCCCGCGTTCTCGAGGAACGCGTCGATCACCGAGTCACGAGAGGTCATCATCGGATAATTCCTCGAGGCGGTCCGCCCACGCCCCGTGTCCGGTCAGCTCGGCGATACGCTCGTCCGGCCCCGGTCCGGGGCTCAACACGAGGTCGAGCCGGTCGGCCGGCAGCAACCCGTCCAGCCGTTCTGGCCATTCGATCAGGACCACGCCGTCGGCGATCGCGTCGTCGAGCCCGAGCTCGAATACTTCCTCGGGCTGCTCGATGCGGTAGAGGTCGAAATGCGACACCGTGATGCCGGGAAGATCATAGGCCTGGACCAGGGTGAAGGTCGGGCTCGGGACCTCTTCGCCCGGCGCGCCGCCACGGCGCGCGAGCGCGTTGATCAGGGCGCGCGCCAACGTGGTCTTGCCGGCGCCCAGGGTGCCACCGAGACCGATGACGTCGCCCTGGCGCACCAAGTCCGCCAGCGCGCCGGCGAGCCGCGCCGTGGCGGCCACGTCAGGTAGTCGCAGAGTGCGGGTCGTGGTGTCGGGGCTAGCCCGCATTTCTCACACCCGCCATGGTCTGCGCGGCGCCGTCCCGCCGACAGGGCAGGAAAGCCGCGCGGCGCGATGCGGCACATCGGGCAAGCGGCTTGACGCACCCGGTCGGCGGGACGGCGCCGCCCTTCGGGTCGCGCCCAGGCGGCCGGCCGCGGCGTCGCGGGCCTCAACCGTAGCTTCTGCTACGCTTTTCGGCCCGCTCCTGGCGGGCCGGCCGCCTGGACGCGACGCAGACCGTGGCGGGTGCGAGAAATGTGGGCTAGCCGCGCACATGGCGGAACTTGTAGCGAGCGGGACGGCCCACCGCAATATTTCGGATACCTCAGCCGGTGCCGATGCGGAGATCCTCGACCTCCTCGGCCTGCCCGGCCGGTAGCACGCAAGTCACCTTGGTACCGATGCCCGGCTGCGAATCGAGCGAGACCTCGCCGCCGTGAAGCTCGATGAAGCTCTTGACCAGCGACAGACCAAGGCCGGCGCCCGAGCGCCGCACCTCCGTGTTGGATCCGCGCTCGAAGCGGAGGAAAACGCGCGGGCGGTCTTCCTCGCTGATGCCTATCCCGGTATCGGTGAAAGTGATTGCGATCTGGTCGCCGTCGCGCGCGGCGGAGACGGTGATGGTGCCGTTCTCCGGGGTGAACTTGACGGCGTTGCTCATGATGTTGAACAGCGCCTGCTTGAGGCGGCGCTCGTCGGCTGTGATCGCGCCGATGTCGAGCGGACAGTCGAACTCGAGCGTCAGGTTCTTCTTGGCGACCCACTCGCGGCTCAGGCTGAGGACGGCCGACAGCATGTCGTGCAGGTTGATGGATTCGCGCTCGAGCGCCATGTGTCCGGATTCGATGGTCGCGAGATCGAGGATGTCGTTGATCAACGACAGCAGCCGGTGCGACGATTCGAGGATGCCGTCGCTGTACTCGGACTGGCGCTCGTTTAGCTCGCCGAAATACTGGCCGTTCAGGATCTCGGCAAAGCCGATGATGGTGTTGAGCGGCGTACGCAGCTCGTAGGACACGTTGGCGATGAACTCGGACTTGAGGCGGTCTGCCGTCTCCAGCGCCTCGTTGCGCTCGCGCAGCGCGCGCTCGACCCGGGTCGAATCGCTGACGTCGAGATAGCTGAGCAACACCGCCCCGTCGGGCAGCGGCACCGTCGCGTAGTCGAGCACCGAGCCGTCGGCGCGCTCGATGCGGCCGTTCGAACCCTCGCGATCGGTCAGCAGCGCGATGATCTCTTCCTTCTGGGCGGGCCAGTCGTCGTCGACGGCGATGAACATGGGCATGTGCTCGACGATCTCGGAGATGTGCGGCGCGCCGTCGAGCAGGTGATCGGGCAATTGCCACAGGCGGCCGAATACCGGATTGCTGAGCTGCAGCCGTCCGTCGCCGCCGATCACGGCGATGCCCTCGTGCAGGTTGTCGAGGGTCTCGCGCTGAACCGCGATCAGGGTGTTGTAAGAGCGTTCGAGCGCGATCGTGTCGGTGACATCCTCCCAGGTCAGCAGCAGACCGCCGAACGGATGCGGCGTGATCACAGAGCGCAGCGTCGTCTCATCGGGCAGGTGCACCAGCTCCTCGACCGGGGCGATCAGCGAGGTGAACAGCCTGAGCTGCTCGCCCTTGAAAGCCGGGAAGTCGCCGGTCTCGGGCAGCCGGCGCTTGTCGCGCAGATCCTCCAGCACCTCGCCCATGGTGGGCTCGCCACGCAGCCAGTTCTCGTCCTGGCGCCACAGATGAACGAAGGCGTGATTGAAGAACTTGAGCCGCTCGTCGGCGCCGTAGATGGCAACCGCGGTGCCCAGCTTGTGCAGCACCTCCTCGTGGCCCGCAATGTGGCGGTTGAGATCGTCGGTGACCTCCTCGGTCGCGGTGCGGTCGAGCGCGTATCCGGCGATCGGCCCGTCGTCGCCGAGCGGTGCCTCGGTGATCTCGACCTTTCGGCGGCGCCCGGCCATCACGACATGATGGGTGCCGGATTGCTCGGAACGCTCGCGGGCCGCATCCTCGGCAAGCGCGCGGCCGTGCTGGCCGACCGCCCCGGCGCCAAGCTCGCCAAGCGTCTCCGGCGCGGCGTCGGCCGCCCCCTCGACGGCGTCGCGATAGGTCTTGTTGGCATAGTCGAAAGCGAGGTCCGTGCCGCGCCGCCACAACGGGACCGGAAGGAAGTCGAGCAGACGGCGGAGACCCGTCAGCTCGGTCTCCAGCTCCTCGACGATCGCCGCGTTGCCGGTCGCGTCGAGGATCCACATCGTCCGGCCGGCACCGCCGATCAGGCGCAGGGTCCGCCGCCCGTCGGACGTACCGAGCAGCCGCTCGAACGGCAGGCTTGTCTTTCGAAATTCCTCGATGGTGTTGTCGAGCTCGGCCCGCTCGTCGGTTCCGAACATGGCCAACAACGCGACCGATCCCGAGGCATCGCTTTCGCCGTCACCGACCAGCCGCGCCAAACCCGACGACACCTCCTCGACGCCATCGTGCGACCACGAGATGAACTCCACCGGCGCCGATCCGAGCAGGTCGCTCTGGCGCGCCATACCCGATTCCAGCTCCGTCAGGCGAGCTTGGGATGCGGTCAATTGGCGGCGGTAATGGATCGCGGCGATCACCGATCCGGCCACGATCAGGACCGCAACCCACGGCCACCAGCCGGCGATCGAATTGGCGCCGCCCTCGGCCGCCTCGGCCAGACCCGGCGCGGATGCGATGGCCGATACGACGGCCGAAAAAAGGGCCAAATGCGCCCGGCCCCGATACGAAGAGCGCATTCGATTCACTTCCAGTTTCAGCCGACCCCTACGGGTCGGCCCGACGGCCATCACGTCACCAGGACATCATGCCGTCGTATCCGGCCGGCGGCCCCATGCCGCCGACCTAGTACCGGTAGTAATCCGGCTTGTAGGGACCCTCTGTCTTGAGGCCGAGATATTCGGCCTGCGCCTCACTGAGTTTCGTTATCGCCACGCCCAGCTTGCCGAGGTGCAGCGACGCCACCTTCTCGTCGAGGTGTTTGGGCAGCACGTACACTTGCGCGCCGTACGCCGTGTGATTGGTCCAGAGCTCGATCTGCGCCAGCACCTGGTTGGTGAACGAGGCGCTCATCACGAAGCTCGGATGGCCGGTCGCGCAACCGAGATTGACCAGCCGGCCCTCGGCCAGGACGATCAGCCGCTTGCCGTCCGGGAACTCGACCTCGTCGACCTGGTCCTTGACGTTGTGCCACGGGTAGTTCCGCAGCGCCTCGATCTGGATCTCGGAATCGAAGTGGCCGATGTTGCACACGATCGCCCGATCCTTCATCGCCCGCATATGATCGAGCGTGATGACGTCGATATTGCCGGTCGTGGTCACGAAAATGTCGCCCGCCGCGGCCGACGCGGCCATCGTTGTCACCTCGTAGCCTTCCATCGCCGCCCGCAACGCGCAGATCGGATCGATTTCGGTAACCAGCACCCGCGCGCCCTGATTTCGCAGGCTGGCGGCCGAACCCTTGCCGACATCGCCGTAGCCGCAAACTATCGCGGTTTTGCCGGCGACCATCACGTCGGTCGCGCGCTTGATCCCATCGACCAGACTTTCGCGACAACCGTAGAGATTGTCGAATTTCGACTTCGTCACCGAGTCGTTCACGTTTATCGCGGGCACTTTTAACGTGCCCGCCTTCTGCATTTCACGCAGCCGATGGACACCTGTCGTCGTTTCCTCGGAGAGTCCACGCACGTCGTCCAGCAGTTCCGGAAAATTATCATGCATGATTTGCGTCAGGTCGCCGCCATCGTCGAGAATGAGGTTCGGATGCCAGCCGTCGGGGCCATTGATCGTTTGCTCGATGCACCAAATGGCTTCCTCTTCGGTTTCGCCTTTCCAGGCGAAGACCGGCGCGCCGGCCGCCGCGACCGCGGCCGCCGCCTGGTCCTGCGTCGAAAAAATGTTGCATGACGACCAGCGAATTTCCGCGCCCAGCGCCGTTAGCGTCTCCATTAAAACAGCGGTCTGAATCGTCATGTGAAGGCAGCCAGCAATCCGCGCGCCGGTCAACGGCTTGGATTGGCCGTATTCGTCCCGAAGCGCCATCAGGCCTGGCATTTCGGTTTCCGCTATGGCGATTTCCTTGCGGCCCCAGTCCGCTTGTTCCATGTCGGCCACTTTGTAGTCGTTGGCGGCTGTCATTTAACTCTCCTCATTTCGGTCGCGGCGCGCCGGTGGGCGCTGTGCCTTGTTGATGGGCCGTATAACAAGCAATCGTCATAATCGCAAGGACCATATAAAGAAATCCTTATGTGTTTGCTAACGCCTGAAAATGGCGGCTTTCTGCCCGGATCAATGCCGCCACGCCAGCCGTTGAGCCGTTTTCACGCCAACGCGTTGAAATCGTCCAGCAGGGTCGCAATGCGGCCGGTATCCGCTTGTTCCATGATCGCCTGGGCCCGCACGGTCGCTGCCGTCAGTTCAAGACTGCGCACGCGCTGCTTGACCCGCGGCAGGCTGCTCGAGGCCATCGACAGGTCGCGCACGCCGAGCCCGAGCAGGAGTGCCGTATAGCGCGGGTCGCCGGCAATTTCGCCACAGACACTGAACGGAATGCGCGCGCGCAAAGCGGCTTCGGCGGTGAACTGAATCAACCGCAACACTGCCGGGTGCAGCGGGTTGTAGAGGTGGGCAACCTGCTCATCAGCGCGATCGATCGCGAGCGTGTACATCGTCAAGTCGTTGGTTCCGATCGCGAAGAAATCGGAGACCCGCGCCAGCGCGTCGGCCGCCAATGCCGCGCCAGGCACCTCGATCATCACGCCGACCGGCGGAAGAGGGTCGGCGATGGCGACCCGCCGACGTTTGAGGCGCCGGGCGACCCTATCGATAACCTCGCGAACGCGCCGTACCTCCCCGGTCGTCGCGATCATCGGCAGGAGTATCCGGACCGGGCCGAGGGCGCCGACACGTAGGATAGCGGCGATTTGGTCTTCCAGCAGTTTCGGGTGTTTCAGCGAGAAGCGGATTGCGCGCAGGCCGAGGGCCGGATTGACCGTATCGACCAACTGGTCGCCGAAGGAGTAGGCCAGCTTCTCACCGCCGACATCGAGTGTGCGAATGGTGACCGGACGGCCCTCCATACCCTTTGCGATCGTGCGCAGATCTTCGAACTGTTCCTCTTCGCTTGGCGGGGTATCACGGTTCATGAACAAGAACTCGGAGCGCAGCAGGCCGATACCCATCGCGCCATGGCGCATCGCCTGGCTGGTTTCCTGCGGCAGTTCGACATTCGCCGACAGCAGAATTTCCGTGTCATCGCGGGTCACGGCCGGGAGATCCCGAAGGCGGGCGAAACGGCGGCGTTCGCGGCGCAGCGCTTCGCGCCGCTTGTCGTAGTCGCGCAACGTTGCCGCCGTCGGGTTGACGATCACGAGGCCGCCGATTCCGTCGACAATGACGGTGCCGGCGTCGCGCGCGCCGGCCGTCAGCCCGGTCGCACCGAGGACAGCCGGGATACCGAGCGACCGCGCCATGATGGCGGTGTGGCCTTCCGGTCCGCCAAGCACCGTTGCAAACCCCGCGACATGACGCGGGTCCATCAAAGCGGCGTCCGCCGGGCTGAATTCTTCCGCCAGCACAACGCTGCCCTGCGGCAAAGTCGAAAAGCCGCGAAAGGGCGCTTTCGTCAGATTGCGGATCAAGCGCGCACCCGCTTCGCGAAC
>PVBE012576692.1_pt1 | contig 18950 bp, 13 predicted proteins | sample 1631181 | NCBI WGS metagenome assembly PVBE01 (sample SAMN08397723, study PRJNA350692) | Marine metagenome, whole genome shotgun sequencing project. | isolation source: water | place: Pacific Ocean | collected 2012-04 | reverse complement strand
GGCGCTTCTTCATCGGGTCGCACGCCGAGTACGACAGCAAGAAGGCGGGCGGCGTGACCGTCTCCCACCTGCGCGTGTCCCCACACCCCTTCGAGGAGTGTTTCGACATCCAGAACCCCGACTACGTCGCGGTTCACCACCCCGCGCTGCTCGGTAAAAGGCGGGGCATCCTCGACGGGCTCCGCGAGGACGGGACCTTCGTGATCAACACCGCCGTGGCCCCCGACCGGGTGTTCGCCGGCCTGTCCGTGGAGCTGCGGTCGGCCATCGTCCGGAAGCGGGCGACTGTCTATGCGATCGACGCGTTCGGGATCGCGTCGTCGCACGGCCTGGGCAACAAGATCAGCATGATCATGCAGCGCGTGCTCTTCGACCTCTTCGGCCCGATCGACAGCGACGAGGCGGACCGCTTGATGGTGGCCGGGATCAAGCGCGCCTTCTCGAAGAAGGGCGCACACGTCGTCGAGCAGAACATCGAGGCCTTCCACCAGGCCACAGGCGCCCTCGCACGGGTGCCTGTTCCGACCGAGTGGGCGGAGGACCCTGCGGTCGAACCGGAAGTGCCGCCGGAGTCCCGCGCGCCGCGTGACCCGTCCGGGGATCCGCTCGCGGTGTCGGCTCCGGATGAGCAGGCCTTCCGCGACGCGATCCAGACGCCCGGGATGGCCGGATTGGGTGGCACCGTCCCGGTGAGCGCGTACTACGAACACGCCCGCGGTGGTGCGCGCCCCGTCAACACCTGGAAGGGTCTCCCGCGCAGCTTCGCCAGCGAGCTGCCAGAGTTCTATCCGTGGCTCTGCAATGGATGTGGCGCCTGCGTCTACAGCTGTCCCACCGGCGGCGCGTTGGACCAGGCCGTGCTCGGACCCCAACTCCAACGCGACCTCTCCGAGCTGCCCCTGAGCCGCGTGTTCCGCGACACGGGAGGGTTCACTTTCGACACGACAGAAGCCCATCTCTTCCAACCCCGCCGCCTCCAGCCAAACGACGCCTATGGGCTGGCGGTCGATCCGAATCTCTGCACGGGCTGCGGGGTCTGTGAGGCGTCGTGCTCCCACGACGCGATCGTGCTGCGCCCGACATCGCCCGAGTTCCACGAGTGGCTCCAGCAGCGCCGCAACGTCCTCGACGACGCGCGGGACGCCGGCGGCGCCCTGGACCTGGACCTCGACCTGACGCAGCGCCGGCACTCGCAGCCCGAGATGGAGGCGCTGCCGAACTACGTCGGCGCGTCGGGCGCCTGCGCGGGCTGCTACGAGCCCCTCTACGTCGCCAAGTTCCTCCAGCTCTACCCTCACACGGTCATCTCCAACGCCACCGGTTGCTCGTCGATCTGGGGTGCCCAGGCATACGAGACGCCGTACAGCACCGACCAGACCGGCTTCGGCCCGGCGTGGGTGAACCCGCTCTTCGAGAACAACGCCGCGGTCGGTGGCGGCATCGCGCTCGGCATGAATCACGAGACGGAGCAGCTGGAGTTCTCCGCCGGATATGTGCTGCAGGCGCTGCTCGAAGACCGCGAGTTGGGCGACCGTCCGGCCTTTGCGTCGCTGGCCCAGGACCTGCGGGCACTGTTTGGTAACCAGGAGACGGCGGAGGCCACGCTGGCGGACCGATTCGCGCGTGTCGAGCGCGTGCAACGGGCGGGAAACACGCTGGACGCGGCCTGTGAGAAGGCCGCGGATCTGCCGCTCCCCTTGCGCACGCATCTGGGTTTGCTGCGCGCCCTGGTCAGCAACATCCTCGACAAGACCACGCTGATCGTCGGCGGCGACGGCTGGGCGTACGACATCGGCCTGCAGATGATGCTTCACGTCCTGCAGTCGGATCTGAACCTCGTCGTGATGGTGCTGGTCACCGATGTCTACTCGAACACCGGCGGCCAGATGTCGAAGGCCACGCCCATGGGCATGGACGCGCCATTCGCCCCCGGCGGGAAGATCCTCGGACGCTTCCCGCTCGGCCTCTCGGTGGCCTATGGCCACAACGCCTACGTGGCGCGGGTGAATCTCGCCTACCCCAACCACCTCGTGCAGTCCTACAAAGCCGCGTTCGAGTACCCGGGACCCGCGCTCCTGTTCTGCTATGTGCCTTGTATGACGGCGCACAAGTTCCCTGCGTCAGGCGTGTTCGACCAGGCGCGCAGAGCGACCACCAGCCGGTACTGGCCCTTGTGGAGCCACGACCCTCGAACCGGGTGGAGCATCGACGGAAACCCGGAGAGCAAGCGGCTCGTGGCCCGTCGCGAGGGTGACTTCATCGACGACTTCTGCCGCCATGAGGGACGCTTCCGGTCGCAATTCGATGCCGATGGCCAGCCCTCGCGATTGCTGCTGGCCCAGCGCGACGACAACCTCCGGATCTGGGAACTGCTGCAGCAGAACGCGGCGGTGAGCCCGAAGAGCGGCGTGTGACAAGTCTCGGAGGCCATTTGACCACGCGTCGGGTGCCGGGCATCGCCGGAACGCAGTACCAGATGGTGACATTTGCGTTGTTACACGTGCAGAGATCGTAACGCTTCTGCCTGACTTCCCTGCCCTTCGCTGCGACGGCGGCGACTGCACGATTCGTGCAGGCTGCCGCGCCCGAACCGTGCGCGCGTCTGGGAGAAGCGTAGTTGGCCGGTACCATCGCCGAGCAGCATCACCATCTGCGCACGCTCCTCACCGAGATCGAGGCGGCCGACGCGACAGCGGTGCCTGCGCTCATCCTCGAGCTCAAGGACGCACTCGAGAAGCACTTCGCCGACGAGGAGGCGCCCGGCGCGTTCGACGACATCGTTCGCACGAACGCCGCGAATGTCTCGCCCCGGCTGGTGCAGCTGTTCCGCGAGCACGCGTACATCCTGCGGAAGGTGAACGCCCTCGCGGGCGACCCAGACCCGCGCGCCCGCGACGTCCTCCGACTCGTCCAGGCCATCCGCCTTCACGAGACCAACGAGATGGAACTCCTGACCGACGCGCTCTACGACGACCACGGCGGGAGCGGTTGAGCCTCACTTCCAGAAACGACGACACCCGGTGCCGCAGATGACGAACAACCCTTCGCCCACCACGCGAGATCGATCTGGAGCGCCGAAGACGCGCACGAGGTTGGACGAGCACACCGTCGAGATCGTGAGCGACTCCGGAGAGGGCGCGCAGAAGGCGGGCCAGATCTTCGGGACGGTGTGCGCGAAGATGGGCAACGGCGTGTGGACGGTGGAGATCATCCCCGCCGAGATCAAGCCGCCCGCCCGCTCACCAGCCGGCGCCAGCGGGATTCGAATCCGCGTCGGCGCCCACTTCGTCACCAACATGGGCGACGAGGCGGACCTGGTGGTCGCGTTCAACGAGCAGGTGCTGCACGGGCGCATCTCGCAGAAGGCCTACAAGGCCGGGACCATCCTGCTCATCGAGAGCAAGTGGGCCGACGACAAGGTGCCCCGCATCCGTGAGCAGTACGCCGCAGACATCGCCGATTTCCGGGAGCGCGGCTACGTGATTCACGAGCTGCCGATGGAGGCGGCCTGCATGGAGTTCACCGCGAACCCGCGGCTGGGCAAGAACATGTTCGTGCTGGGCATGCTCTGCCACATGTACAAGCGCGACCTCGCCAAGGCATGCCACGAGATCGAGCTCGTCTTCGGGCGCAAGGGCGAGAAGGTGGTGGCGGCCAACGAGGCGCTGCTCCACGGCGGCTACGCATTCGCGGCCAAGGAGCTGCCCTACCTCTGGGACATCCCACCGCATCCGGACCCGCGGCCCGAGGTGGTGATGAACGGGAACCAGGCCGTGGGCCTCGGCATCATGGCGGCGGGCATCGACATGGTGGCGATGTACCCGATCACGCCGGCCACGTCGGTCTCCCACTACCTCGGCGGCGCCTTCCAGCGAGTGGGCGGTTGCCTGCACCAGGCCGAAGACGAGATCGCCGCGGTCGGGTTCGCCATCGGGGCGTCCTACGCCGGCAAGACGGCGTGCACGGTCACCTCCGGGCCAGGGCTCGCGCTCAAGAGCGAGTTCCTGGGGCTGGCGGTGATGTGCGAGGTGCCGCTCGTGGTGGTGGTGGTGCAGCGCGGCGGGCCCAGCACCGGACTGCCGACCAAGGTCGAGCAGGGCGACCTGCTGGCGACCGTCTACGGACAGCCGGGTGACGCGCCGAAGGTGGTGATCGCGCCGGCGACCATCGAGGAGTGTTTCCACTTCGTCATTACCGCCCGGCGGCTCGCGGAGGCTTTCCGGACGCCGGTCTTCCTGCTCACCGACGCGAACCTCGCGACCGGCGTCCAACCCTTCCCGCGGCCGGTGATCGATCCGGAGTGGCTCGCGCCGCCCATCGACCAGTCGCCGTGGAATCCGGAGCTGCCGCCCTACGCGTGGGACGAGGAGACCGGCCTCTCGCCGCGACCGGTGCCGGGCCAGAAGGGGGGCGAGTACGTCCTCACCGGGCTGGCCCACACGCCGCAGAGCAAGGTCGCCTACGATCCGCACTCCAATCAGCACGGCTGCGACATGCGCAGCCGCAAACTCGCCACGCTGCGCGACACGCTGAAGCCGCCGAAGATCAACGGCGACCCCGAAGGCGACCTGCTCGTGGTCGGCTGGGGCTCGACCCTCGGCTCTATCGAAGAGGCGGTCGAGCGGGCCCGGGCGGAGGGCGCGAAGGTTTCGTCACTGCACCTGCGCTTCCTGTCGCCGATGGAGCCCGGCCTCGCCGAGATCTTCGCCCGCTTCCGCTCGGTGATGACCGTCGAAATCAATTACAGCGACCCGCCCGAGACCGGGCAGTATCGACGCCGGGCGCAGCTCGCGGTGTTGCTGCGCGGCGATACGCTCGTCGATGTCGACTGCTGGTCCGAGGTGCACGGCCAGCCCCTGCGTCCGGGTGTGATCCACGCCGAGATCATGCGCCGACTCAGCGCCGCGGAAGGAGACAGCCGATGTTCGGCCTGAAGCCCGACTGGTCTCTCGAGCTCCCCCCGCGTTACTTCACCTTCGAGGACTACGAGGGTGGCGAGGGGCGCTGGTGTCCGGGCTGCGGCGACTTCGCGGTCCTCACCGCGGTCCAGCGCATCTGCCGCGACAAGCAGCTCGCGCCTGAGAAAGTGGTCTGCGTCTCGGGCATCGGCTGCTCGAGCCGCTTCCCCCACTACATGAGCACGTACGGCTTCCACGGCCTGCACGGGCGCGCGATCCCGGTCGCGTGCGGCGTCAAGGCGCGGCGGCCGGACCTCGACGTGTGGGTGGCCACCGGCGACGGCGACTGCTGCTCCATCGGCGCCGGCCACTGGATCCACGGCATCCGCTACAACATGAACATCACGGTGATGTTGTTCGACAACGCCATCTACGGCCTGACCAAGAAGCAGACCTCGCCGACCAGCCCGCAGGGCATGTCGACGAATACGCACCCGCGCGGGGCGGTGCTGCCTCCGCTGAACCCGACGCAGGTCACGCTCGGGCTGACCAACGCCTCGTTCGTGGCGCAGACCATCGACTGGAACCCGCTGCACCTGCACGCCACGCTGCTGGCGGCCCACGAGCACCGCGGCTTGTCGTTCGTACGCATCCTGCAGCGCTGCCCGACGTACTCCGACCACGTCTTCGAGCAGCTCCAGTCGGACCCGTCGATGATCACGATGCTCGAGCACGATGACGGCATCCCGATCAATCCGGCGCTGCATCGCGTCTTCGAGAACTCACTGACGCACGACCCATCGGACATGAAGGCCGCGCGGGAGCTTGCCGACCGCACCGACACGGTGCCGATCGGCATGTTCTACTACGATCCCACGCGCCCCAAATACGACGAGTACACGGCCCAGGGCCTCGATGTGAACGCCGACGAAAAGGTCCGCGCGATCAACGAGGAGTTGGAGCGCTTCGCGATGTGAGGGTGCGGTGGAGACCGAGCGGGAAACACGACCCGAGCGGCGATTGAGCCGGGAAGAAGAAATGACGCGCAACCCGACCGTGACGGTGACCTCCACAGGCGGTCCGCCCATCCTTCACGCCACGCCGGAGACGGTGGACGCGGACGCGCTGCGTGCGGTCCGCGCCTTCCACCTCGGTGGTGACGCCCAGGCGCTGGAGCCGGTCGCCGGATCGCTCCTGCCGGCGCTGCTGGCACCGTATGGTGACGCCAGCAGCCTGCGCACCGACTACCCGCTGCTGCTCGATTCGTCGCCCGACGCCACGCCCGGCCGCCCGCTATGCGACGCGCTGGTCGAGGCGCTCGTGACGGTCGCGCCAGCCGCCGAGCAGGCGCGCCTCCTGAAGGACAACCTCGCGCGCGTCGAGCGTTTTGCGGCCGACGCCGTACGAGCCGGCGCCGGCCTCCTTTCGGTGCGCCAGGTGCTGAGCGAGGCGGGCCCCGCTGTTGCCAGTGCGCTCGGCCTGCGCTCGGAGCACGCCGAGAAACTCCAGCGTGACCTCGAGGCCGTGGTGGAGGCATTGCCGGCGGACGGCATGCTCGCGCGCCACGGTCGGCGCACCACGCTGCAGCTCCTGCGGCACGCCGTTCGACGCCACCTCGCCGGGCGCCGCGCCACCCTCGGCGCGGAGCGCGCCTCCCTCGCCGAGCAGATGCGCTCGCTGCTGCGCGTCGATCGCGAGAAGCGGCCTTCGGCGCGCGAGGCCGAGACGCTGCGTGGCTCGGTCGGCGCCGCAGGCGCGCAATTCGTCGATCCGGCCGCGCTGTCCGCAGCCCTCGGCCCCTACCGCGGGGCGGCGCCGATGGAGGCGCACCGACGCGCACGGGTCGAGGCCGCGCTCGAGGCCCTCGAAGCCGAGCTCGACCCGCCGGCGATGGTCGTCGTGCACGATGGCGGCACCGAGCTCGACTGGCTCGCGGGCCCGGACACGTGCGTGGTGGAGGCCGAGGAGCCCTTCGCGACCGCGGCGGCGCTCTTCGACGAGCATGCCAGCGCGCTGGCGGAGACAGCCCGGGCGAGGCGCGTCGCTCGGCTCGAGTCGAAGGACGGCTACGACCCCGCGCGACACGACCCCTGGCTGGCCGGTTTCGACTGGCAGGCCTTCAGCCGCGACGAGCTGCTGCAGCTGCCAGCGGTGGTGGTGGTGACCTCGGGGGAGGCGCTCACCACCGCGGGCTTCTCACCAGCGTCGCGGGTGATGGTGTCGGGACGCCCGGTGCGCATCGTGGCCCTCGTCGAGCCGGCGGGGTATCCGGGCGGCGAGTCCCTGCAGGGCGCGCGGCTCGAGCTCGGCTACGTCGGCATCAGCCACCGCCAGGAGCTGGTGCACCAGTCGTCACTGATGCGCCCCGAGCATCTGCTGGCGGGCTTTGTGGATGCGCTGGGCGCGGCGCGCGCGTCGCTGCACGTGGTCGCGACCAGCGCGACGATCAACGGCGGCGAGCCCGACGTCGGGGCGTGGCTGCACGGAGGCGCGGCGCTCGAAGGACGAGCGCACCCGCTCTTCGTCTACGACCCGGAGGCGGGCTCGACCTGGGCGCGCCGACTTCGGTTCGAAGGCAACGCCGCGCCCGAGCAGGACTGGCCGACCCACCCGTTGGCGTGCCGCACGCCCGACGGCGGAGAGACCACGCTGTCGCTCGCCTTTACCTTCGCCGACTTCGCGCTGCTCGAGCCTGACTGGCGGGGCCATTTCCGCCTCGTGCCCGAGGGGTGCACAGGCGACCCGGTGCTCGTCCCACTCGACGCGTACATGGGGCTCGAGGCCGAGGTGGCCGCCCACAGCATCCCGTTCGTCTGGGCGGTGGACGCCGAATCGCAGCTGCGCCGCGTGACCTTCTCCCGCGAGATGACCTCTGCCTGCCGCGACCGGCTCGGCTTCTGGCGCACGCTCCAGGAGCTCGCCGGCGTGCGCAACGCCCACGTCGAGGCCGCGGTAGCGCGCGCGAAGGAGGAAGCGGAGGTCGCCGCTGCGGAGCACGACGCCGTCATCGAGGAGGCGCACCGGGCCGAGCTCGACCAGGTGCAGCAGGAGGCCGCCGGGCAGGCGATGGAGCGGCTCGCGGCGGTGCTGACGGACGTGAGCGCCGAGGCTCTGACGGCCGCGCCCCGAAGCGCCGCTCCGGCTGCACGGGCACCGGCCGTTGCCGAGCCCGAGACCGAGCTCCCCGAGCCGGTGGTCGAGGCCGAAGCAGAAGAAGAAGAAGAGGAAGAGGTCAGCGACGAGCCGTGGATCGACACGCCGCTGTGCACGAGCTGCAACGACTGCACGAACATCAACTCGCTGGTCTTCATCTACGACGACAACAAGCAGGCGCTGCTCGGCGACCCGAAGGCCGGCACGTACGCCGAGATGGTGAAGGCGGCCGAGCTCTGCCCGGCGAATTGCATCCACCCCGGCAAGCCGCTCGACCCGGGCGAGCCCGACCTCGAAGCGCTGCTCGAGCGCGCGGCGCAGTACCTCTGACCGATGGGGAACGTCGCCTCCGCCGCCGCCATCATGGGCGGCCTCGGGCTGTTCTTCGGCACCGTGCTCGCAGTGGCCTACCGCTTCCTGCGCGTGGCGGAGGATCCGCGGCTCGAGCAGGTCGAGGAGATGCTGCCCGGGACCAATTGCGGGGCGTGCGGGCAGCCGGGCTGCCACGCTTTCGCCGAGGCGCTCACGCTCGGCGACGTGCTCCCGGGGCTGTGCACGGTCTCGAGCCCTGACGCCATCGAGTCGATCGCCGAAGTGCTCGACGCGGACACCGGCGGTCTCGACAAACGGGTGGCGCGGTTGCACTGCGCCGGTGGGCGCGGGCGAGCGCTGCAGATCGCCGAGTACGACGGGTATGAGGGCTGTCGCGCAGCGTCGCTGGTCGGCGGTGGCGGCAAAGGCTGCGCGTGGGGCTGCCTGGGCCTGGCCGACTGCGAAGTGTCGTGCACCTTCGACGCCATCCGGATGCGCGACGACGGGCTGCCGATGGTCGACATCGCGCTGTGCACCGCGTGTGGTGACTGCGTCGAGGCTTGCCCGCGCGACCTCTTCCAGCTTCGCCCGATCCGCCAGCCGCTGCTCGTGCAGTGCAGCATCCCACTCAAGGGGGACGAGGCGACGGCGCTGTGCACCGTGGCCTGCGACGCGTGCGGTCGCTGCGCGCAGGACGCGCCCGATGACCTGATCCGCATGGAGGGGAACTTGCCGGTGATCGACTACGCGGTCCTCGATCCGGCGGGTCCCGAGGCGACACTGCGCTGCCCGACCGGGTCGATCCGGTTGGTGCGGGGTGGCCAATTCGAGAGTGGGGGGCGACATGTTGCGGTGGGCTGAGCGGGCGCGCGGGTGGATCCGCCGACTGGGTCGCACACCTGCCGACCCTGAGGCGCCCTTGAGCGGGACCGACGCGTGCCTCGCGGGGCACACTGCGGCGCGCCTGGCTGAGGCCGGGCTCGACGTCGTCGCTGAGGGAGAGGGCCCTCGCGAGGTGCTCTCCACGGCCATCGGCCTCGCGATGTCGGGCCTTCGCGTCACCGCGCATCTCGAGGCGACCGACCTCGCGCGCGTGGGCGACCTGCTGGACCGCGCGACCACACGCCACTTGCCGATGGTGGTGCAGGCGGCTGGCGCGGGTGCGCCCGAGCGTCCCGCGTCCGGTGGTGTGTGGCTCTTCGCGACGAATGTACAGGAGGCCTTCGACCTGACCCTCGCCGCGCGGCGGATCGCCGAGACGGCGCTCGTCCCGGTCGTGCTGCGTATGGACGAGGCGGTCGCCAGCGGGGTCCAGGACGCCCGGCTTCCAGGCGTCGAGGGCACGCGCGCGTTCCTGGGGCAGCCCGGCGACGAGGTCGCCGCGCCGACAGGATCGCAGTCGATGCTCTTTGGCGACGCCCGCCGCCGCGTCCCGCGCTGGCACGACCTGGAGCGCCCGCTGATGACCGGCGCGGCTCAGGGCGCCGAGGTCCGCGGCGTGAGCGCTGCCGGCGAGGCGCCGTTCTTCACCGCACACCTGCCCGAGCTGGTCGAGCAGGCGCTGACCGAGGTGGGACGGCTCACCGGGCGGTCCTGCGACGCGCTCGAGAGCTTCGACACCGACGACGCCGAGATCCTGCTGGTCGCCCAGGGCGCCGCGATCGAGACCGCCGCCGCCGTCGCCGCGCATCTGCGGGCCACGCGCAAGGCGAAGGTGGGCGTGGTGGGCGTGCGCTGCGCCACGCCGCTCCCGGGCGGACGGATGGCCGAGCTGATGCGTGGCCGCCGCGCTGTCCTGGTGCTGGCGCCGCTGGTCGAGCCGCTGCGATCGTGCGCGACGCGGGCCCTATCGAATGGTCGTTTCGGCCGCGACACCCAGCCGGGGTACCCCGCGTGGCACGAGGCCGACCTGCCGCGGATCCGAGCCGCGGCGCTCGGGCCCGACGGGCGGCCGCGGGTCGCCGACCTCTTCGCGCTTTGTGAGTCGCCCGAGGGGGCGCAAGACGTCCAGATCGGGATGCGCTTCAACCCGGCGCACAGCGCTCTGCCGAAGCGGCAGGCGCTGCTCGACACCATGCGGCGCGCGTATCCGGAGCTCGGGGCGCGCGGCCTGCGCGCCGACGGATCTGCTCCGGACGTGCGCCCCGAGGGCGCCGTCACCGTGGCGATGCGCCATGACGGGCGCGGTTCGGTGGCGTCCGAGGCGGCCGCGCTCCTGCATGCCGTGCGGGGCGGCAGCGTCCGCAGCCAGCCCGGCCGCGAGACCGACCGCTTCACCTGGGCGCCCGAAGGGCTTGGCGACCCCGGCGACGACGGGCCCGTCGACCTGTGGGTGGGCGACGGGGCCAACGACCCGGAGGCGCTGCTCGGGGCCCTGATGGCGCGACTCGCGCCGGACGCAAGGCCGCGCAAGGTGATGGCCGCGCGGGCCGAGATGCTGCCGGACGACGCTGATCTCGCGGCCTTCGAGGCGGGCTACACGGCGGGGCAGATCCCGGAGCCGGCGACCGTCGCCACGCCTGGGCGCTCGGACTCCCCGGCGCCGCTCGCCGTGCGCCACCTCGGTCACGCGGGCAGCACGCTGGACAGCCTGCCCCGCTTCTGGGGCGAAGTCGGTGTGCTCTACCGCGACGGCGACACAGCTGCTCTCGTCCCCGACCCCTACCTGACGACCGGCGCGGTTCCACCGTTGTCGGCGACCTTCCACGACCGGGCCCAGGCCCGGTCCGAGCTGCCCGCCTTCGAACCGGGCCTGTGCACCGGGTGCGGACAATGCTGGGCGTCGTGCCCGGAGAGCGCCATCGGCCCGCTCGCAATCTCGGTGGCTGGACTTGTCGAAGCCGGGATGGTCCTCGCGAAGGCCGCCGGCGCGAGCCCCGCGCCGCTCCGCCGGGTGGTGTCGAAGCTCGGCTCGCGCACCAACAAGTCGCTCGCGAAGGCCGATCAGGCGCCGACGACCGCCGCCGAGCTGCTACCCGAGCCCTTCGCCGCGGTCGCCGATTCGATGTCACTGACGAGCGAGCGTCGCGCCGAGATGGACGCCGCCTTCGAGGCGACGCTCGCGCAGGTCGGCGAGCTGCCCATCGCGCGCACCGAGCCCTTCTTCCACGCGGCTGAGCGCGAGCAGCCCGGGAGCGGCACGTTGCTGTCTCTGGCCGTGAACGCCGACGCTTGCCAGGGATGCGGGCTGTGCACCGCGGTCTGTGAACCCGAGGCGCTCGCGATGGCGCCGCAGGCCGAGTTGCTTGACGTGACGCGCGCAGGCTGGCGCCGCTGGGAGCGCCTGCCAGACACCGCGGGGGCGATCATCGAGCGCGTGGCCGCCCAGCCCGACGTCGGACCACTCGCAGCCCTGCTGCTCTCACGTCATTGCCTGCTCGCGCTACCGGGAGGTGACCGCGCCGAGCCCGGTTCCGGCGCCCGGCTGGCGCTGCGGGCGTTGCTGGCCGCCGCCGAGCCGCAGTTGCAGGCGGCGCTGACCGCCCACGCATCCGTCGTCAGCACCCTCCGCGACCGCCTCGACAAGAGCATCCGCGAGGACATGGCCGAGGCGCTTCCCACCAGCGAGGCGCTCTCCGCACGGCTCGAGGAGATCGACCGGCGCGACGCCGATCTGACCGCCATCGTGGGTGAAGGCGACCGGGTCGACGTCGACCGCCTGCGCGCCCGGGTCGAGTCCGCCCGCGCGCTGACCGAGCTCGCCGACCGCATCCGCGAGGGTGCGTCCGGGCTGGGGCGCGCGCGCCTGGGGGTGGCGCTCGCACCGGGTGGGGTCGCCGATTGGGCCGCGGTCTTTCCCTACAACCCGTTCCAGGTACCCGTCGCGGTCGCGGCCGGTGGCGAGGCGGCGGGGTTGGCGCGCGGGCTCGTCACAGGTCAGCTCGAGGCCGCCGTCGCCGGGTTCCGCACGCTGCGCCGGGCCGAGGTCGCGTTGGAGCACCCCGCCGAGATCCCGCACGTGGCCGAGTCGCTCTCGCGCCTGTCGTGGCGCGACCTCGACGCCGAGGAACGCCGCGCCCTGCCACCGCTGCTGCTGGTGGGCGACGACGGGCTGGCAGCGCGCGAACTCGCGGGTATCTCCGCGCTGCTGGCGAGCGACCTGCCCGTGAAGGTCGTTGTGCTCTCGAGCGGCGGCGAGCGCGACGTCGATCTCGCGCTGCTGGCCATGGCGCACCGCAGCGCCTTCGTGTTGCAGACCTCCTTCGCGTTCCCGGAGCACCTCACCGACGGGGTGGCGGCGGCGCTGCACTTCGACGGACCCGCCCTGATCCGCATCCACGCGCCGAGCCCGAGTCGGGATGGATTCGAGCCCACCGAGACGATGGCGCGGGCCCACGAGTCCGTGGCCTCGCGCCGGTTCCCTCTGCTTCGCTTCGATCCGGGGGCGGACGGCGTCTTCGGCACCCGGCTCAACCTCGCAGGGAACCCCGAGGCCGCAGAGGCAGGCGCTGAGCCGGACGCCTGGCGCGCGCTGCAGGAGGTCGCGGGCGTCGTCACGCCGTTCACCGAGCAGGTGCGCGCCGAGGCCGAACGCGACCTTCGCGCCACGCACGAAGCCGCGCTCGCCGAGGTGCGCGCGGACTACGAGGCGCGCATCGCGAGCCTGCGCGCCGAGACCGAGGCGGAGATGGTGGGCCGGGTGAAGGAGCGCCTCATCGCGCTCGCCGGCCACGCCCGGGACGGGGCTGTGTGAGCGGCGCCGGGCTCAGGACGTTCCGCCACGGCGTGCACCCGCACGACCACAAGGCGGCCACCGCGGACCTCCCGATCCAGCGCATGCCTTTCGTAGATCGCTACGTGCTTCCGCTCGCGCAGCACATCGGGGCGCCGTCGCGCTCGGTGGTGAAGCCGGGTGAGCGTGTGGTGCGGGGCCAGCTCATCGCCGAGCCGGGCGGCTTCGTCTCCACCTCGCTGCACGCTCCGGTGACCGGCCGGGTCGCGAGCGTGGGGTCGCAGCGAATGCCCGACGGGCGGATCTCCGAGTCGATCGAGATCGAGGCGGACGCCTACGACGACCAGCGCGTCCCCGAACGCCCACCCATCGACCCCGCCTCGCTCACCGCGAAGGCCTTCGTCGAAGCGGTCCAAGCGGCGGGCATGGTCGGCCTCGGCGGAGCGGCGTTCCCCAGCCACGTGAAGTACGCGCTGCCAGAGGGCAAGCGCTGCAAGGTGCTGGTGCTCAACGGCTGCGAGTGCGAGCCCTTCCTCACCTGCGACCACCGGGTGATGGTCGAGCGCCCCGACATCGTCATGCGCGGCATCGAAATCCTGGCGGCCCACCTGGGCGCCGAGTCGTCGACCGTCGGCGTCGAGCAGAACAAGCCCGACGCGATCGAGAGCCTGGCCGGCGCCATCCGAGCCGGCAGCGCGGTGGAGGTGGTGCCGCTCGAGGTGAAATACCCCCAGGGCGCCGAGAAACTGCTCGTCCGCGCGGTCTTCGACGTCGAGATCCCGCCCGGAAAGCTGCCCCTCGACGTCGAGATGGTGGTCAACAACGTCGGCACGATGGCCGCGCTTGCCGACTACTTCGACCGCGGCATGCCGCTGATCGAGCGCGTGGTCACGGTCTCGGGGCCCGCCGTCCGCTCGCCCGCGAACCTGCTGGTCCCGATCGGCACGCCGGTGCGCGAGGTGCTCAACTTCTGCGGCGGCCTGCGCGAGGACGCCTCGCTCGTCGTAATGGGCGGGCCGATGATGGGGCGGCCCCTCGCCAGCCTCGACGTGCCGATCCTCAAGGGCACCTCGGGGCTGCTCGCCTTCACCGACGCCGAGACCGCGCTGCCGAGCGAGTACACCTGTGTGCGCTGCGGGCGCTGCCTCGACGCGTGCCCCTACTTCCTCAACCCGTCGCGCCTGGGCCGCCTGGTGCGTGCGCAACGCTACGACGAGCTCGAGCAGTTCCACCTCTACGACTGCATGGAGTGCGGGGCCTGCACCTGGGCGTGCCCGTCCGGCATCCCGATCGTCCAGCTCATCCGCGTCGGGAAGGCCGCCGCGAGGTCAGCCAAGGCGGCGGCCGAGAAGGGGTCGTAGAGGTCGTGAGCACGCGATTGAGTCTGCGGCTTCATGCCGCGCCCTTCCTTCGGCGGAGCGTCTCTACTCCGGGCTTGATGGGCGACGTGCTCATCGGGCTCGCCCCGGCCGTGCTGGCGGCGCTCTACTTCTTCGGGATCAGCGCGCTGCTGCTCATGCTGGCCGCCACCGCGGGCTGCCTGGTCGCCGAGCGGGCCTTCGGTGCCACGCCTGGTGCGTCGATCCGTGACGGAAGCGCCGCGCTGACCGGGGTGCTGCTCGCGCTGACGCTGCCGCCGGGCCTGCCGCTGTGGATGGCGTTCCTCGGCGGGCTGGTCGCCATCGCGTTGGGCAAGACCGTGTGGGGCGGCCTCGGCCACAACCTGTTCAACCCGGCGCTCGTGGGTCGCGCGTTCCTGCAGGCCGCCTTCCCGACCGCGATGACGACCTGGGCGACGAGCAGCAGCGGCTTCTTCACGCTGCGCGCGGAGAGCTTCGCGGTGCCGATGATGCAGGCGAAGGCCGACGCCGTCTCGGCCGCCACGCCGCTCGCGCAGATGAAGTTCGAGCAGCAGGCGACCGAGACGCTCTCGCTGTTGCTCGGCAACACCTCCGGCTCCCTCGGCGAGACCAGCGCCATCGCGATCGTGCTCGGCGGGGTCTACCTCCTGGCGCGGCGCACCTTCGACTGGCGCATCCCGGCGGCGATCGTCACCGGCGTCGTCGTCTTCTCGGGCGCGCTCTACCTGGTCGACTCCGCCCGCTTCGCGCCGCCGCACTTCATGTTGCTCGCAGGGGGCATGATGTTCGGCACCCTCTTCATGGCCACCGACCCCGTGACCTCGCCGATGGCGCCGCGCGGGGCCTGGATCTTCGGGCTCGGCATCGGCTTCTTCGTCGTCCTGATCCGCGTCTTCGGCGGCCTGCCCGAGGGGATGATGTACTCGATCCTGCTGATGAACGCGGCGACGCCGCTCATCGAGCGAGCGACCCAACCCAAGCCGTTCGGGCGGAGCGAGGCATGAGCCCAGCGGCGATTGAGCGGAGAACATGAGCGAGCCCGTCGAGCCGAGCTCCGTCCGCCTCGCGCTCACGCTGGGCATCGCCGGCCTCATCTCGGGGCTTGCGCTCGTCGCGGCCTACGAAGTGACGCTCCCGCGCATCACGGCCAACAAGGCCGAGGCCCTGCGCAAGGCGGTCTTCGAGGTCGTCCCGGGCGCCGCCGACATGCAGGGGCTCAGCGTGACCGACGGGCGCCTCACGCCCGCCACCGAAGGCGCCGGCTTCTACGCGGGCTACGGCGCCGACGGCAAGTTCGTGGGCTTCGCCATCCCCGGGCACGGCGCCGGCTTCCAGGACACCATCCACCTCATCTACGGCTTCGACCCCAGCAAGAAGCGCATCGTCGGCATGCGCGTGCTCGACAGCCGCGAGACCCCTGGCCTCGGCGACAAGATCTTCAAGGACCAGGCCTTCGTGGACATCTTCAATGACCTGGCGGTCGAGCCCACGGTGGCCCTCGTCAAGAAGGGGAAGCGCCAGCAGCCCAACGAGGTCGAGGCGATCACCGGCGCCACCATCTCGTCGAAGGCCATCGTGAAGATCATCAACGCGACCAACGCCACCTGGCTGCCGAAGGTGAAGGGCGAGGTGCCCGCGCTGCCAAAGAAGGCGCCGCCGCCCGCAAAGGAGGAGGGCTCTTGAGCGAGCCGACCCAGGGCGAGGCCTACGCCGAGTTCATCAAGGGCCTCTGGGACGAGAACCCGGTCTTCGTCCAGGTGCTCGGGATGTGCCCGATGCTGGCGGTGACCAACAGCGCCATCAACGGCCTGGCGATGGGTGGAGCGACCTTCTTTGTGCTCGTCGGCGCGAGTCTGCTGGTGTCGCTGCTGCGAAACCACATCCCCAAGCAGGTGCGCATCTCGACCTTCATCGTGATCATCGCCACCTTCGTCACCATCGTCGACTTCTCGCTGGAAGCGCTCGTACCCGCCATCCACAAGGAGCTGGGCGCCTTCATCCCGCTCATCGTCGTCAACTGCCTGATCCTCGGCCGCCAGGAGGCCTTCGCGTCGCGCAACAACGTGCGCATGGCCGTCGCCGATGCCGTGGGGATGGCGACCGGCTTCCTCATCGCCCTCTTCTGCCTCGGCGCTGCCCGCGAGGTCCTCGGATCCGGCTCGCTCTTCGGGGTGTCCCTCTTCGGCCCGAACTTCGAGCCCTGGGTGATCATGATCCTGCCGCCAGGCGGCTTCCTGATGCTCGGGGTGATCCTCGTCTTCTTCAACTACCTCCAGCAGAGGGCGGCCGGATGACCGCGCCGGAAGTGGTGATGGGAAGGCGCCGAGACGCGGGCGGCGCCGCCAAGGCGGGACGACGAAGGCGCACCACAGGTGCGTCGAGGAGGAGCAACACCGGCGGGGCCGTCCGCGGCCGGCGAATTCCCATCAGCACTTACGTCGAGGGCATCTAGATGAACGATCTGCTGTGGATCTTCGTGAGCGCGGTGCTGGTCAACAACTTCACGCTCTCCCTGTTCCTCGGCCTGTGCCCCTTCTTCGGGGTCTCCGGCCGCCTCGTCACCGCGTTCCGGCTCGGCCTCGCGAACATCTTCGTGCTGATCATCACCTCGCTGAGCGCCTGGTTCCTCAACACCTTCGTGCTCGAGCACGCCCCGTATCTGCGTCTCATCAGCTTCATCGTGGTGGTCGCGAGCACCGTGCAATTCACCGAGATGGCCATCAAGCGCCTCAGCCCGGCGCTCTTCCGTGCGCTCGGCATCTTCCTGCCGCTCATCACCACCAACTGCGCCATCCTCGGCCTGGCGATCTTCCAGACCAACCGCGGCTACGACCTCGTGCAGGGCCTGGTCTTCGCCCTCGGCGCCGGCGTCGGCCTGACGCTCGCCCTGGTCCTGATGGCCGGCCTGCGTGAAGAGACCGAGCTCTCCGACGTCCCGGGCATCGTGCGCGGCACGGCCATGAACCTCATCATCGCAGGCGTGCTGTCGATGGCCTTCCAGGGCTTCGCCGGCCTCTTCAGCGCGGCTTGACCGCGTGACGCTGTCCCACCTGCTCGCCGTCGTCGGCCTCGGGGCCACCTGCGCCGCCTGGGTGCTTTTCCAGCGCTGGGCCCACCGCCGCGACCCGGACTCGCGCGGCGTCGAGGATGGCGGAGGCTGCTGCGGAGGCGGTGCCTGCGGACAGTCGTGCGCGCCGGAACCCCGCCCGACGGACAGAGGCGTCGTCGGCGAATAACACTGCCCGCCACCGGTCGGCCGCGTCGAACGAGACTGGCGGACCGCGGCCGGTCGGTGTACGGGTCCTGGAATGAGCGACGAAACAACCGAAGACGCCGACGACACGTCCCACGAGGCAGAGGCAGAGGCAGAGGCCGAGGCCCCGCCCGAGGGCGAGAGCCCGAGCACTCAGGACCCCGAGTCCCTCGCCCACCTCGCGCGCAGGCGGCGCCACGGCAAGGCCCCCGATCTCGACCCCGCGGAGCCGCCGCGAGCGCGGCGGGTCGACAACAAGGGCAAGGCCAAGGCGCGCAAGAAGCGAAAGCTCGCCAAGAAGAGCAGCCGCAAGAACCGCTGAGGAGGCCGGCCGAAATTGGGTTGCCAGATCGCGTTCGAGGCGACCGGCCGGCAAGGCGGGTCGTCGCGCGCATACTCGGCGTATGCGAAGGCGGTCCAACGCAGCAGGGCGGGATGGATCGGGCGCGAGGTGGCAACCCAATCTCGGCCGGCCTCCTAACCTGGCCAGTGGCGGGTGGAGTCGCCGCTCGCTGGCGTCGCCAGGCCGCGTAGAACCACGGGTTGCAGTTGGCGTGCATGCTGCAGTGTCCTCGGACATGAAGATTCGCCTTGCCCTGCTCTCGCTGCTGACCCTGACCGCTTGTGACCCCGCGCGGCTCTTCGAGATCCGGGCCGGCGGCCATGACTCTGGCCGGCGCGCCTCTGCCTTCACCGGCGACAGCCTGCATTTCCTCGCCACCTTCGACGAGACGGCCGTGTACGAGACGCGTGACCCGGCGAACCAGGGCGACATCAACAAGCTGATGGGCTTCTCCGACTGTGGGAGCCATCACCACGAGAACAGCGCCCGCTTCGGCTGGCGGTGGTTCGACGGCGAGCTTCAGATCCACGCGTACATCTACGTCGACGGCGAGCGGCGCTCACAGCTCCTCGGGGCGGTTCGTTTCGACGTAGCCGTGGAGTACCTCATCGAGATCGACGGTGGGAACTACCGCTTCACGCTCGACGGCGAGACCACGGTCATGGCCCGCGGTTGCAGCGGCGGTGGCGGCGTCAAGTACCGCCTCTACCCCTACTTCGGCGGCGACGAAGAGGCGCCTCAAGACATCCACATCGCCATCGAACGCCTGTAGAACGCGAACCGCTCGGAGGTGGACGCTGCGCGTCTACATGCAGCCTCACAGCGGTAACCACGCAGGTTGAATACGGATCGCGCCGGCCAGCGCGGCGAGGCCAAGGCGCGCTGACGAAGGCGTGCCAGGGGCACGTCGAGGAGGCGCAACGCCGGCATCGTCGTGCTGGGCAAGCGAGGCGTGATC
>PVBE012989174.1_pt1 | contig 18959 bp, 16 predicted proteins | sample 1631181 | NCBI WGS metagenome assembly PVBE01 (sample SAMN08397723, study PRJNA350692) | Marine metagenome, whole genome shotgun sequencing project. | isolation source: water | place: Pacific Ocean | collected 2012-04 | reverse complement strand
GGGATCATCAAACTTACCCCGAATCACATCAATACTGTGCTTGAAACCCCGAACATTGATGAAGCGATACCAGATCGTAAAGAAGATCGCTCCAAAGACCATCACCATGATCACAAAGGGAACTTTGATCCCACTCGTTTTCATCGTTAACGCATTGGGAAAAGGGGCCGGGTTTCCTTCTGAATCGAGAACGTTTCCATCCTGGATCGAAACTTCGATCACTTCGCCCTTGGCATCCTTGAACACCTTCTCTTTTCCGGAGGCATCAAAAACTTTTCCCTCCTTAACGGAGGAAAAGACTTGTCCTTTCGGGTCAACCGCAACAACTCGATTCCCTTCCAGGTCGACAGGACGACCTTCTTCATCAAACCGAACAACCGTTCCCATTACTTCAATCGCTTTTCCATGACGGGTAATCAGTCGACCTTTTCCGTCGACAGCAAAGTGTACTTTTCCAACTCCATCAACGTATTCCCGTTTTTCGAACGCCCCAAAAGTGACATCGAAGAAAAGGACATCCTCGACAAACCCGTTTACCTTTCCGATACCCGATTCGATCTTTTTGTTGAGCTTTTCTTTCCAGTCCGGTTTCGAATCTTTCTTTTCATCCTTCTCAACCGCTACGGGCTCGACTTTGGCCTTTGCCTCGGCCACATCGGTGTAGACAACACCAAGAGTGAATAGAGCCAGTAGAGTGATGATTCCCCATCCCAGTTTTTTTGAAATCACGATATTTCTCCCCATATTTGATATGAGCGATCAGCATAGAGGGGGGGAAAATCGGTGTCAATAACTAAGACGACCGAACTCCCTGAACCACAAAACCTTTGAATCGATCCGGGGAAACCTGATACAAGGGGACGCATGAGTACCCTCCTCTTTTTCCTCCTCGTTACCGCTTCTGGCGGAGACGGCGCCGAAATCAAAATGGAAGCCGACAAGGCGGTCCTTCTTCCGGGAGTGCCGTTCCAATTAACCATCACCGTGGAAGGGGCGGAAGGGGTGGGAACGATTGAATTGACGGGGGTTCAAAAAGAGGGAAAACCTCTCCTTACTGTTCCGCTTCTAGATGGAAAAGCGGTCCTCGATGGGGTTCTTACCCCTTCGCAAGCAACCTCTCAACCAGGCATATCGGAAATTCGAGCGGTTTATGGGAAAACTACGGCCAAGATCTCCCTCCGGGTTATTCCGGGTTGGTTATGCCTCCTTCCCCCTTTTCTCGCCATTTTGTTGGCCATTCTTACCCGGGAAGTTCTCGTCTCCCTCTTTGCCGGGATCTGGGCGGGAGGATTGATCATTCTCGGATTTGGACCGGAAGAGATTCTTCTCTCTCTTCTTCGTTCGGTCGACACGATCGTCGTCTCTGCTCTTGCGGACAAGGACCATATCAAGATCCTCCTCTTTACCTTTATCGTGGGGGGAATGGTCGGGGTCATGAGCAAAAGCGGAGGGACAAAAGGAATCGTTGATGTTCTTTCCAAATTTGCCCGAACCCGTCGGTCCGGAATGGTTTCGACCTGGTTCATGGGCCTCTTGATCTTCTTCGATGACTATGCGAACTGCATGATCATTGGGAACACAATGCGTCCCTTGACCGACCGGTTGAAAATTTCGCGGGAAAAACTCGCCTACATCGTCGATTCCACCGCGGCACCCGTAGCGACACTCTCCATCATCTCTACCTGGGTGGTCGCCAAGATGGGGTTCATCGTTGAAACCGGGGTGATACAGGATACGGAAATATTCTCCGTCTTCCTGAAACTCATCCCGTACAGTTTTTATTCCCTCTTTACTCTCCTGTTCGTTTTCCTGATCGCCTCCACTCGTCGTGATTTTGGTGCCATGCGAAAAGCGGAAAATCGCGCTCTTCAGACGGGTCAGGTCATCCGACCCGGGGCCACCCCTCTGGCCGATACCGGAATGGATGATTTCTCAAGCCAGGGAGATATGAGCCGGCGGTGGTATGCCGCGGCACTTCCTGTCCTCGCTCTTGTTATCTTTACCCTTCTCGGCTTACTTCTCACAGGAAAGGAAGCTCTCGGAGAAGCGGGGGAAACGAGCGGGATATGGCAGATCATGGGGAACGCCGATTCGTACAACTCCATCCTTTGGGGGGCGATGGGAGGATCTCTTCTCGCCCTTCTCCTGACCATGCTGGGAGGGCATCTGAGCCCGAAAAAATCGATCGAAGCGTGGCTGGGGGGGTGCAAGGGAATGCTCGTCGCCATTCTTGTTTTAACGCTCGCCTGGTCGATCGCTCAGACTTGTCAGGACCTTTCTGTAGGACCCTGGGTCGTGGCGCAGATAGGAAATGACCTTCCCCTTCAATGGCTTCCGGCGATTACATTCGTTCTTGCCGCTCTCGTCGCCTTTTCGACCGGGACTTCCTGGGGAACGATGGCGATTCTTATTCCGATCATCGCCCCTCTCGCCTGGGTAAGCCCCGAAGAAGGGGTTCGTTTCGCTTCTCTCGCCGGCGTTCTCAGTGGAGCCATTTTTGGGGATCACTGTTCTCCCATTTCCGATACCACGGTGATGTCTTCCTTTGCCACCGCTTCCGACCATATCGATCATGTGCGAACCCAATTACCCTATGGCCTTCTCTGTGGTGGCGTGGCGATCGTAATCGGATTTATTCCGACCGGTTTTGGGTTCCCGCCCTGGGCGTCGCTCGCGGTCGGATCGGTCCTTCTTCTTGCCATACTTCTCTTCTTTGGAAGAAAACCCCAAAGTTACTAAGTCATGCGAAATTCAACTCATGTTCTCTGGTTTCTGCTCTTTTTCGTACATGCCCTCCTTCTCGCCCTGATCTATCCCGACTCTTATCAACAGGACGGGGGATACCACTATCTGATGTGCCGCTGGTCGTGGGTCTATCCAGACTACCTCGTAAGTCCCTGGGCCCGTCCTCTCTTTACCGCGCTCTATTCCCTTCCGGCTCAATTGGGTTATTTGCCCGCCAGAATGATGACCCCACTTATTCTTTTTGCCAGTGGATATGTCTCGTGCCTTGTAGGCCGTCATTTTGGCCTGAAAAAAACCTGGCTTCTCTATCCCCTTCTTCTCCTGCAACCGAGAGTGCTCCTTCTCTCCTTTGACACCATGACCGAACCGCTGTTTGGCCTTATATTCATGATTGCGATCTTCCTCTACCTGAAAGAGAGACCTTTTACCGCGGCGCTTCTCGTTTCCCTTCTTCCTTTGATTCGGCCGGAAGGGTTTTTCGTCGGAATTTTCTGGGGGTTCGTCATCCTGTTCGACTCCCGGATCGATAAACGTTTTCTCATGCGATTCCCGAAATCGCTTATTCTCCTGGCCGGCAGCATTCTGTGGTGGCTGGTTTCCTGGGCGATCACCGGTAATTTCTTTTGGATTCTGGATACGTGGCCGTGGAAGGGACAGGGGAAATACGCTTCCGCCCAGCTGGAATGGTATGGACGGGTTGGATTTGAGATTGCCGGACCGATCTTTTTTCTTTTCCTGGCTGGAATGATCACAGAACTGAAAAAACGAGCGTGGATACTTCCCATGACCGCTCTCTATTTTTTCTTTTTTCAAATCATCCTGTGGGAGTTCGGACTGTTTGGCTCTGCCGGATACGCCCGATATTTCGTCTGTATTTCACCCGTAATTGCCCTTTTGGCTCTCTCCGCTATCCATCAAATTGAACTTCGAGTTTCCTTTCCCCGACTTCTCTCCGGTGCCGTCGCCACGTTTCTTCTCCTTTCCTGGGGCTTCGCGCTTTACATGATCGATTGTCATAAATATTTGCACGATTCCCGTGCTGTGGAGGCGAGTTACCGCTGGTACCAGGAGAAGGATGGAAGGCCCGTAAAAAGGCTCTTCTGGAGCCAGGCTTATATGTGCATCCTTTTTGATGCGGATCTACGTAAAACGCAATTGGTCTCCGGAAAGAACCCCGAAGAATACCAGGAAGAGATGAGACGAGCCCCGGAAGGATCTCTCATCTTCTGGGACGCCAATACCGGGCCTGACTGGTATGGCCTCGGGCCGGAGGATTTTCAAAAGGCCGGCTATACGAAAATTCATTCGAAAAAATACAGCCTGGAGGGACACTGGAGCCGATATGTGATTTTCGGTCATTGCGGAACGCGAGACCAGGAAATGCATCTTTACTACAAGGAGTAGGTATGGGCCCTACTTCTCGCGACGGGACTCCAGGATTCCGACCGATCCAGAATGGTGAAGGAAGACATCATCCAGCCCATCCCCATTGGCATCATATACCGTCACCCTTTTGGGAAACTTATCGAGTTTTTTCCGGAAGAAGGGGCTCGATTCAAACCCGATCACCGGATCTCCCCCCGACCAGTGAACTTCGCCATACTGAAATTTGATCTCATTGGTTCGTGATTCCACAACCACCATATCCGGTCGTCCGTCACCGGAAAGATCCCCGGACACGAATACCATCGGAACGGAAGCCGCTTTCTTCTCTTTCAGATCATCCTTGTTCACCCGCACCACTTTTTCAAAAACGGGGTCCTTTTCATAAGTCCCCTTTTTGCCGTCATACTGAAAGATTTCGTAGGTAATTCGAATTTCCCCGAGAACCAGAAGTTGCCCCCCCTGTCGCATCAAGTCGGTACGCAGGCGGGACACCATGCAATCGAGTTTTCCATCCATGTTCATATCTGCAAAGGTGGGGTCAATCGTCACCCCCCGAACCTGAATCGCCTGATCGGACAGGAAATTCCCCCGTCCATTTCCAATATGGACATAGACCCGGGTTTCCAGACTTTCGAGCATTCCCAGTTTTCCAACAACCCGGGTCACCACCATGTCCGCTTTTCGATCATTGTTAATATCAACAAAGGTGATGATGGGAAGGTCGATCTTGTTCTTTTCCACTTCCCCGGCCAGGGTGGGAATCGGATACCGGAAACGATTTCGACGATTCGATTGGTATTGCCGAACAGGCCTCTGAAAGAAATAGGTAATCAGATCTTTCTCAATCGTAATGAGATCCTTCCGACCATCTCCGTTAATATCGACTACGGTCAATTTGGGAAGGCTACGATGGAGAAGAAAAGTGCTGATCACTTTCTCTGATTTCTCTGACCACCGTTCCGATTGCAACGATTGATCGGCCTGGTTTGCCAAACCCGATTCCAGGTGAACCACATGGGAAAATTGACCTGGAGCCGTTTGAAAATAGATCTTATACCCATCCGAAAGAGGCACGATCAAATCATGCTTTCCGTCGGAATCAAGATCCTCCGCATACGTCCAAATGAGAAGGTCTTCCCTGGAAGGATCGTTAAAAAAAGTTCGTTCGTGGAGAAGCTTTACCGGCTTCTCATCGACTCCCTTTTCCGTAAAGGAGTAGACATAAATCCCATCGGGGGCAACAAACCCGACTTCCACCCCACCCCCCGGAAGATAATCCCCCAAGACCAAAACGCAGGCCCGGTCATCAATCGGAAAAAGATGCGTCGGACGAACAGGGAGATTCCCTTTTTCATCCCGAAGATGGTAGGCAAGCCATCGGGTACGGGGTTGATCATCAAAGTTGACCGACGTGTTGAGAATATCCAGTCGACCATCTCCGTTGAGATCATACACCAGGGTGTCCTGACGACGACCGTGAATGAACAGGTACGACAGCTCGTACGTTGATGGATCACCCGGATCGGCCCACACGGAACCTGAAGAGATTCCCAGGAACAGAAACACCATAAACCATCGTCTTTTCATGCCGGTCCTCTCCGGATGAAACGCCCCGGGGCGCAGAATGTTCCCTATACTTCCTGGGTAACGCTGCGCGAAAGTCTCTCTACAAGGCTTTGATGTTCACGAAGAAGAACATCGGGCATTCGATCCCCAAACTTTTCAAAGAAAGCTTTGTGATCCTCCGCTTCGGCATTCCACGCCTCTACATCGATATTGAGAAGAGCTTCCATATCCGCTTCGGTCGTTTCCAAACCTTCCAGATCGATCGCTCCTGGAGCAGGAAGATGACCAATTGCCGAATCGGTTGTCGCGCCTTTCCCATGTACCCGGTCAAGAATCCATCGTAAAACACGAAGGTTTTCTCCGAATCCAGGCCACATGAACCTTCCCTCTTCATCGGTCTTGAACCAGTTTACATGGAATATCGATGGGGGATTCTCTCCCTTGCGACCCATTTCGAGCCAATGGGAAAAATAGTCGGCCATGTTGTATCCGCAGAAAGGAATCATGGCGAACGGATCCCGCCGGACAACACCAACAGCACCTGTGGCTGCAGCGGTCGTTTCGGAAGCCATGGTGGCTCCCAGATAAACCCCGTGTTGCCAGTTGAATGATTCAAAAACAAGCGGAGCGAGTTTGGCCCGGCGCCCCCCGAAGATAATGGCCGAAATGGGAACCCCTTCCGGATTTTCCCATTCCGGGGAAATACTCGGGCATTGAGCTGCAGGCGTGGTAAACCGCGAATTGGGATGCGCCGCAGCAGCATCCCCGGAACGCCACGGGCGACCCTGCCAATCGATCATACCTGCGGGAGCGGTTTTATCTCTCCCTTCCCACCAGGGAGAGCGATCGGGAGTCATCGCCACATTCGTAAATATCGTATTTTTCTGAATCGTTTTTTCCGCGTTCGGATTGGTTTTTGTATTTGTTCCAGGAACCACACCAAAGAAACCCGCTTCGGGATTGATGGCATACAGTTGACCATCTTTTCCGTACCGCATCCAGGCGATATCATCTCCAACGGTCCACACCTTGTATCCTTTTTGAGAAAGAGGCGGGACGAGCATGGCGAGATTTGTTTTTCCACAGGCGCTCGGAAAGGCAGCCGCGATATACGAAACTTTCCCCTGAGGATCCTCGATCCCCATGATCAGCATATGCTCGGCAAGCCATCCCTCTTCCTTCGCCATCCAACTCGCAACACGCAGGGCGAAACATTTTTTGGAGAGAAGAGCATTTCCACCATATCCCGAACCGTAGCTCCAGATTTCGCTCTTTTCCTGAAAATGACAGATGAAACGGCGGTCGGGATTGAGGTCTCCCAGAGAATGAAGACAACGTGCGAAATCCGTGGAGGTCCCCAGTTGCTCAAGCGCAATGTTCCCCATCCGGGTCATCGTACGAAGACTGAGTGCGACATAAGCACTGTCGGTAATCTGAACACCGACCTTACTATGCGGGGATCCAGCCGGCCCCATGATAAAGGGAACGACATACATCGTCCGGCCTTCCATGCATCCTTCAAAGAGGGATCCCACTTTACGATCCGCATCCTTCGGAGACATCCAATGATTCGTAGGACCGGCGTCCTCTTCATTTTCAGTACAGATAAAAGTGAGGTGTTCGGTCCGCGCCACATCCTGATGATGGCTTCTATGAAGATGACATCCGGGCCACTTTTCTTCATTCAAAGGAATAAGATGTCCGGAAGCAGAAAGGTCTGCAATCAAGCATGCCTTTTCTTCTTCTGATCCATCACACCAGGAAACCTTCGCAGGACGAACTTTCTTTTCGACACCTGCAACCCAATCCAATAGATCCTTGTTTTCGGTCATTTTCAGTAGACTCCCGTAATGAGGTGAAGCGCCAATTATGCCGTTCGTTCCGAGCGGGAACAAGAATTTCTGCCCCCCCCAAATCGAAGGAGAACGGGGCTTGCCAAAGGGGCTTTTGCTTGGTAGAGTCTGCCGCCGTGAAGGTGGTGGCAATCGATCCGGGTTCCCGAAAAGCCGGATACGCTGTTTTCGATCTTACGAAAAAGGGCGTTCGTCTCTCGGAAAGCGGTGTTTTCCGTATTCAGGGCAAAGAACTCCCCGAGAGACTTCTCTCTCTTCATAAAGATCTGGAAGCGCTTTTTCGGAAAAACCCTCCCGCGGAAGTCGTGATAGAACGGACTTTCATGGGAAAAAGCATCGCGAGCGGAATAACCCTCTCTTCGGCGCGGGCGATCTGTCTTCTGGCGGCGGCCCAGAACAATGCGGAGATCTTTGATTATCCTCCCGCACAGGTAAAGAAGGCGATCTGGCCGAGTGGGCAGGCGAGTAAAGCAACGATTCAGCGAGCGGTACAACTTCATCTGAATCTGGAGGAACTTCCTCCTTCCGATGAGGCGGATGCGATCGCTCTGGGCCTGTGTCACCTTCATCGGGTACATTGATTTCGAAAGAATGGAGGATTGGAATGAACGACACCCTTCTCAAATCAAACCTGACCGGTTTGAACCACGTATCGAGCGGAAAAGTCCGGGATATGTACGATCTCGGCAAAGAACTTCTGATCGTCATATCAGACCGCATCTCCGCATTCGATGTGATTTTTGATGAAGGAATTCCCTACAAAGGATCGGTTCTGACCTACTTGTCGGAATTCTGGTTTGAATTTCTAAAGACTCCCCACCATTTGATCACAACCAATATTGATGAAATGCCGGAAGAGGTCCAGGTTCACAGGGACCAACTGAAAGGTCGGGCCATGTTGGTTCGAAAAGCCAAACCTTTCCCGGTCGAGTGCGTGGCAAGAGGGTACATCATCGGCTCGGGCTGGAAAGACTACCAGAAAACAGGCGCCATCTGTGGCATCGATCTTCCTGAAGGCCTCCAACAAGCGCAGAAATTGTCCGAACCGATCTTCACTCCCGCAACCAAAGCAGATATTGGCGAACATGACGAAAACATTTCGTTCCAACAGATGGTCGACATTATCGGAAAAGAGACCGCGGATGAACTCCGAGATCGAACCCTCGACATTTATTCGCGTGGTTCAGCCCATGCCCGGGAAAAAGGGGTCATCCTCGCAGATACAAAGTTTGAGTTTGGATTGGTCGATGGAGAGATCATTCTCATCGATGAAGTTCTCACCCCCGACTCTTCCCGGTTCTGGCCGGTAGACGAATATCAGGTCGGGATGTCTCCTCCCAGCTTCGATAAACAGTTTGTACGGGATCATCTTGAGACGATCGGGTTCAACAAAAAGCCGCCGGCACCTCCCCTTCCGAAGGAAATCATCGAGAAGACGGTCGAGAAATACCTCGAAGCGTACCGCCTCTTGACCGGGAAGGAACTTCCGCGCTGAAACGAAAGATTACACCCGTTCTCCAATCCCTGACGGGTCGGTATTCCCTGACGATGCTCGGGGGTTGGTCGGCGGAGGGGATTTCCCCTTTTAAAATTCTGATCGGAACGATTCTCTCCGCCCGATCCCGGGATGAAATGACCGAGGTGATTGCCCGTCAGATTTTTCGTCGATATCCGACCCCCCGTGCCCTCGCGAAAGCCAAACGGCAAGATGTAGAAAAAATTCTCAAACCAATCGGCTTCTATCGCGCAAAAGCGAACTACATCATCGAAACCGCCCGAATGGTTACAAAAATCGGAGTCCCGGAAACAATAGAGGATCTCATGACTTTCCCGGGTGTAGGAAGGAAAGTGGCCAATTGTGTCCTGGTATATGCTTTTGGACAGGAGGCGATCCCGGTCGATATTCACGTACATCGCATTTCCAACCGACTTGGATGGGTAAAAACAAAACAACCGGAAGAGACGGAAAAAGAATTGGTGAAAATCGTTCCCCGAAAGTGGTGGCCCGTCTTAAACGAAGTTCTCGTAGCACATGGAAAAGAGATCTGCCGACCCATCGGTCCCAAATGCGATCTCTGTCCCGTTAATCGGTGGTGTGCAAAGCGAGTCGTTTCATCGCCAACCGGACGTACTCCGCGTCTTGCTCGAAACCAATAAAACGGCGTCCCAATTTCTTCGCAACCACAGCGGTGGTTCCGGATCCGAGAAAAGGATCGACAACAAGACCTTTGGGAGAAGAGGAGGCTTCGATTAATCGGGAGACCAGTTTCTCCGGCTTCTGCCACGGATGGGGGGTATTCTCGGACATCGACCAGAAAGGAACGCACAGGTCTGTCCAAATGTTAGAGGGGTGTGTCATCCGAAACCGCTCCCCATTTTTCTCGATCCAATCTTTCGGTTTTCCATTTTCCCGATACGGAGCGATCACCGGTTTTTTCCACTTCACCAGATGAAAGGTGTACCCCTCCCCTTTGGTCGCATACCAGACATCCTCCATGTTGCTCTTCCAGTTTTGTCTCGCCCCCCGGCCTTTTTCCCGTTTCCAGGTAATCCGATTTCGAACCGTTACATGTCGAGAAAGAATCTCATGAAAAGCCCCCGACGTTTCCCAGGGGGAACATACATAAAGAGTTCCTCCCGGCCGCAGGGATCGAGCCGAAAGGGAAATCCACTCTTCCGTCCATTTCAGATACCGTGTCAGTCGCGCTCCTTTTCCCGTTTCATAGGGGGGATCCGATATAATGAGTGAAACGGACCCTTTTCGGAGACGTTTTAAACCTTCTATAGCATCCCCTTGATAAAGGTGGTTGGCCTGGGGATGAGAAGGGATGGGTTCGGGTATGTAAATTTTTCGGTCCGATCGGGTCAGCTGAATCGTCCGATTCCGCGGAGAAACCAACTTACAATGTCTCCATGTACAGACTTCGTCCGCGCCTTTTTCGAACATTCTCCCGGATCATCTCCTTCAATTCGATCGGTTTTTCCACTCCATAAATCTCCAGACGAGAGTCCGTCGAATCGGTTGAGATAATGGTGACCGTTCCAATATCAAAAATGCGATGAATCAGATTTTGATAAACCGAAACATCGTCCACGCGAATCAACTCCAACTCGTTCAGAGAACGACTGAAAATCCCCACGTTTTTGAAAAAACGATGAGTCGTAAGTCGAAATCCAACCGCAAATTTTCCATAGAGAAGTCGGAAGGCAATATAGGGAAGAGGAAGAACAACCAGAATCCATGTTATCATTCCGAGAAATTCTGGTGCGGTATCGAAAACAAAAAAGTAAATGGACCAGAGCCCCATCGACCAGAAAAACCAGAGAATCCATAGGTGTGCCAATGCCAGAGTCGCCATTCTTCCTTTCCAGAGTTCCCTTTCGGGTTCATCCGGATTGGGCGCGGGGCGACCGCCTGTTAGTTTCGCTTCCGGGGTCAATGCAGCTCCACATTTGCTACAGAACTGATTTCCGTCCGGCAAAGGACTGGAACATTGGGGACAATTCATGGGCCTCTTCCTTTCGCACGACAGTATAGCCAAATCGATGCGGGAGATCATACCGATTACCTCTTTCCTATCTCTCCTTCACCCTTTAAAATTTGCCCGGTGAGAAAAAGAATCAAAATCATCGTCAACCCCTTTGCCGGGCGGGGACAAGCACGGAAACGGGCGCATGACGTTGCCGAATATCTTCGAAAACAAGGTTGTCGCGTTGACCTGGTAAAAGAAATAGATCCCGATCCGACCGAAGGCACTCCGGATGCGGTCATCGCCGTGGGAGGAGACGGAACAATTAATGGCGTCTTGAATTCTCTTCCTGAGAATCCACCCCCCATGAGCGTCATTCCCTCGGGGACCGGAAATGCCCTCGCAAAAGAAGTTCGACTTCCGGAAGATCCTGAATTCATGGCCCGTGTGCTTCGCGAAGGAAAACCGGTTGCGTGGGATTATGGCGTGGAAAAGAATCACAACAAACGCTTTCTCATGTTTTTCAGTGCCGGATATGACGCTTTTGTCGTAAACGATTTTCACAACTGGAGAACGGGAAATATTCATCAGTGGCAATATTTTCTCTGGGGAATCAAATCCATCATTCCTTTCGAGATTCCCCGCATCGGAATCGAGGTGGACGGTAAAAAAATCACCGAAAATGCCTCCTGGATTCAAGTGTCCAATGTTTCCCAATACGGGGGTCCGATGATTTTCACGCCTGACGCCGGACCGGAAACAAGAAGCCTCGATGTCATGATCTACGAAGCCCCTTTTAAACGGGATCTCCTGCGGATGTACCTGCGGGCTCTTCTTCTCTGGCTTTGTGGGTTCGATTATCCAATGCACGACCTCACAATCCACAAGGCGAAAAAAGTTCGGGTGTGGTCTTCCGATGGTCGACCCGTTACGACACAATTTGATGGGGATCCAGGAGAACCGTTGCCGGCGGAAATTGAAGTGGTTCCGAGTGGATTACCGATGCTTCTGCCCAAATAATTAAATCGCGGCCATCAACATCGCAAGCATCCGTGCGGTCGCTCCCCAGATTTTCTTCTCCCCAAACTTGTAATAAGGAACCATGACCTGATGGTCCCGCAAAGTCCACTCCTCCTCTACAATCGTTTTGGGATCTGCCAAATGGGAAAGCGGCACCTGGAAAACTTCTTTCACCTCTTGTGGATTCGCTTTCGGCTGAACCGGTTTTCGGGCAATCGCAAAGTGAGGGGTCGCAACAAAATTGGAAGCCCAGATGTAAACAGGGGGAAGAGCGGTAATCACATGGAGATCGGACGGAGGAATTCCGACCTCCTCTTCTGTTTCCCGCAAAGCGGTTTCAACAAGGGATTGATCATCGGGGTCACGCATTCCCCCGGGAAAGGAGATCTGCCCTCGATGTTCCTCTACCGTATCGGTGCGTTGCGTAAGGAGGACGGACACCCCCTCCTTCTCCTCTGAGAGAATTCCGAGCACCGCCGCTTCCCTGGGATCTTTGCCCTCCCGCAATTTCTCAAGCGTTGCCAAAGTAGTTCCATCGGGGAACCGTACCGCAAAGCGATCCTGGGCGGCCGGATTTTGAGCCTCTGGCCGAAGAAGGCTCGATTGAATCTGATCCAGGAGGAAGATCATACCGCCCTCCGAACCATCCATCGAGCCAGAGCGGAAACGAGGTCGGCGAAGATAACAATGCCCGAGCCAAGAACGATAAAGAAGATCATTTCGTCGAAATAGTGGGCATTTCTCGCCTCACCGATCCAGTAACCAAGAGAGACGATGCCGAGCATTCCAAGAACGGTCGCTTCTCGGACGCACGTTTCGAATCGATAAAAGAAGTAGAGTAAAAATCGAGGCAACGCTGTGGGAAAGATTCCCATTCCCGCAATATGAAATCGTTTGGCGCCCAGCATTCGCAAAGAGCGAAGCGCCGCCGGATCGAGATTTTCAATCACTTCGGAATTGAGTTTCCCGAGGATTCCTCCATTATGAATCGCCAACGCGAGAATAGCGGGCCAGGCAGAAGGCCCAAGCATCGCAAGGAATAGGTAGGCCCAAACATATTCCGGAATCGCTCTCATAAAAAGCTGTATAAATCGGGTTACCTGAATAATCGATTTTTGAATGATCCCGGCTTTCTTCTGCCCGGGAAGGAAGGGTTCCGCTTGCATAAAGTTCCGTGCCGCCGGAAATGCGAGAAGGAATCCAACGACCCCGGCAAAAAGAACCGAAATGATCGAAATATGAAAAGTGACCCTAAGAGCATCCCCCCCTTTTTCCGAAAAAAGGGTTCCCGCCCATTCCCCAAAAGATCCCCCTTCTTGTACAGAAGGAGGAACAACCTCTTCGGTTAAAAACCGATCGAGATTATCGATCCGTTGGGAGGAAAAAAGCCCCGCTACATCTATTTCTCCCGAAAACCAGGAGAAGAATCCCAACCCAAAAAGAAGGAAAAGGCTCCACCGGAGAAAGGGCCGACGTGGCCGTTTTTTCCAGAGATCCCGGACTTTTTCTTCCCGTTCATTCATACGCTAAAAACCTTTTTCGAAGAGCACCGCTCCAGGCATCGAGAATGAAAACGAGGAAGAAAAGCGTATAGAGATAGGTCCACGCTTCCCCAAAATGAATATTGTCGAAAGAACCCCGGATAAAATATCCGAGCGTCTGATATCCAAAAAAGCCGAGAATGGCAGAAGAGCGTACCGCACACTCAAAGCGATAGAATGCATACGCCATCATGTCGGGAAGGGCACGAGGGAGAAGCCCGAAAAAAAACACCTGCAAGCTTGACCCCCCCGTCATCCGAAGAGCCCCGGAAGCGTTTCGAGGGGCTTCATCTATCATTTCCGAGAAAATCTTCGCGAGCGTTCCTCCATAGGGGATCGATATCGCTATAACAGCACTAAATGTGTTAAAGCCGAAAGCGGAAAGAAAGAGAACCGCCCAAAGCAACTCATGAACCGACCGCATAAGAGTGATGAGAATCCTTGTCCCCCCATAAAGGGAAGAGGTCACCGCTTTGGGTAAGAACGGGGTTCCGCTCCACCACGAAGTAGAGGCAGGAAATCCGAGAAGAAATCCAATGAACAGGGAAAGAGTCATGGCCGCAGAAGCAAAAACAAGAGTCCGCCAAGCCGCTTTTCCGGCCTGAAGAAGAAGAGGTTCGGTCCCCACGGGAACCTCCGATTCATAGTCGAAGGCGGGTTGTACCGCATGGGAGAAAAAGTCGATGACAACCCTTGCTCCCCCTTCCGTCGGAACCAGGTCCTCAAAATGAATTCCAAGGGAAAACCAGGAGACAAAACCGACACCCAGGAGGGAAAAGAGAACCAGGGATCTCCTTCCAAAAGGAAAAGGGCGATGAATCGGTTTAAGCTCCATCATTCATCATCTCATCTTCTTTCAGGTCGAAGAGACGGTGGAAACAGGTGTCATCTACGCGATCTGACCCGTGATCGAAAGCGATCTTTCCGTTGCGAATTCCGACAAGGCGGGGAAAAAACTCTCGAGCCAGTTCCAAATTATGAAGGCTCATGATGAGAGTTACCTCTCGTTCCCGACAGATATCGGTCAGAAGTTCCACCGTATCCCGGGCACGGGCGGGATCGACAGAAGAGACCGGTTCGTCCGCCAAAATGGATCGCGGTTCCTGAAAAAGAGCTCTCGCAATCCCCACACGTTGCTGCTGTCCACCGGAAAGGGAATCGGTACGTTGGAAAAGTTTTTCGGGAATACCGACTCTCTCGAGAATTTCGTGTGTCCGAAGAAGATCCTCTTTCCCAGGCAGAAACCAGGCACGAAGAGATGAGAAAAAGGATCTCTGACCCAATTTTCCGGAAATGATATTCTGAGAGACCCGAACATTCGGAACCAGGCTCAAATCCTGATGAACAAAACCTATCTGGGAACGAATGGATCTAAGATCAGAAGAAGAGAGTTTCGAAAGATCTACGCCCCCCACCTGCACGTTTCCTTCCGTCGGTTGAATCGTGCCATTAAGAAGACGCAAGAGGGTCGTTTTCCCCGCTCCACTCGGCCCTACGAGAGCAACCCTTTCTCCCGCTTTGATCGTAAGGGAGATCTTCTCCAATGCAATCGAGCTACCAAACCGTTGGGTGACATTCTCAACCCCAAAACGGTCCGCAACACGACTACCGAAGAAGTCCGAGCTCTTTGGCGAGTCCTGCGAGATCATCCCATTCCTCGTTCTTCGCTGGAATCAGGCCTTCTTGACGATTAATTGCTTTCAGAAGGTCTGAATCCGTCATTTCGATCATGGTTTTCTGTAGACGATCGATCATCCCTTCCCCAAATTTTCTGTCCAGATCCGGGTGAGCGGTCCAGTTGTAATCGGGATAAACCGGCGTCGTCCAGATCACATAGCAGATTTTCGGATCGATCTTCTTTTCAGCAACCAACCGATCATACGTTTTGTAATCTATCGCCCCGGCATGAAACGTTCCGGCAGAAACAAGTTGTGCCGTCTTTTCATGGGATCCAGAGAAATGGGGAACGGAACCAAAAAATTGATCCGCCGTTTCTCCCGTAAACTTTTTGATAAAGTAGGTTGGCATCAACCTGCCGGATGTCGATCCCGAAGAGCCGAAGGCAAACTTTTTTCCCCGCAGGGCTTCCGGAAACTCTTTTCCCAGCTTCAATCCAGAGTCTTTATGCGCAATAAAATAAGATTTATATCGGGGATCGATTACTCCCTGAGCAATCGCCCTTGCCCCTTCCACCTTCCTCCGCGCACGAATACCGGTCAACCCCCCAAACCAGGCAAGATGAACATCCCCATTTACAAAAGAATCGACCGCGGCCGCATAATCGGCCGTCGGAACATATTGAACCTTTACGCTTAATTTCTCGCTTAGATACTTTTCCAGGGGTTTAAATTTGGCCGACAATTCTGTCGTATTGTCCCCCGGAATGGCGGTGAAAGTAAGAACCACCTCCTTTTTCGTATTCCCACACCCAAAGAGGAAGAAGAGCGCGCAAAAGACAATTGAAACCCGGAATGGAATCATCGAAGACGTCTCCTTTAGAATCACATCTCATACCCTACAGGCGCCCTTACACTAGTTATTTACCAGGAACCCAACAACTAAATCCGACGCTCATTTCTTGATTCCCCCCTGAAGGCGTGTTACAAGTTTCCCCCATGAAGACACGAATAGAAAAAGACACCATGGGGGAAATTTCTGTCCCCCAAGACCGGTATTACGGTGCGCAAACACAACGATCTATTGAAAACTTTCGAATCGGAAAGGATCGTTTTCCCCGGGAACTCATCCGTGCTTTCGGAATCCTCAAAAAAGCCGCCGCCCAGACAAACCACAATTTGGGACTTTTAGACAAATCTGTTTCCGATGCGATCGGTCAAGCTGCGGACGAAGTGATCGATGGAAAACTGGATGATCATTTCCCGCTGGTCGTCTGGCAGACCGGAAGTGGAACGCAAACAAACATGAACTCCAATGAAGTGATCGCAAATCGGGCCATTGAAATCCTCGGTGGCGAAATGGGATCGAAAGATCCGGTACATCCAAACGATCATGTAAATTGCTCGCAATCTTCGAACGACACCTTTCCCACGGCCATGCATATTGCCGCCGTCGGGGAAATTCACCGACGACTGCTTCCGATGCTCGGGCAACTACAGAATACGCTCGAAAAGAAATCCAAAGATTTCAAAGATGTGGTCAAAATAGGACGAACACATCTGATGGATGCCACCCCTCTCACTCTGGGACAAGAGATCTCCGGTTGGGCCGCCCAACTTCAGAATGCGGAAAAGACGATCACCAATACTCTTCCCCACCTTTCGGAACTCGCGATGGGGGGAACAGCGGTCGGAACGGGTCTCAATACCCACCCTGAATTCGCCACCCGGGTGGCGGCCAGGATCTCCGATCTGGCCGGCCACAAATTTATCACGGCTCCAAATAAATTTGCCGCGCTTGCGGCGCACGATGCCATGGTGGAAGCGAGCGGTGCGATCAAAACCCTCGCTTGCGCGGTCATGAAAATCGCCAATGATGTGCGGTGGCTTGCCAGCGGACCCCGTTCGGGAATCGGAGAGATCAGGATTCCTGCAAACGAACCGGGCAGTTCCATCATGCCGGGCAAGGTCAATCCAACCCAGTGCGAAGCCATCACCATGGTCTGCGCCCAAATCATGGGAAACGATGCCGCGATTGCGATTGGCGGATCCGCAGGGAACTTCGAATTGAATGTCTATAAACCGCTCTTGATCCATAATCTTCTCGAATCGATCCGCCTCCTTGCGGATTCGATGGAATGTTTTCACGATCGGTGCATCGTGGGACTCGAACCAAACGCGTCCCGAATCCAGGAGCATCTCGAACGATCCCTCATGTTGGTCACCGCCCTCAACCCGCACATCGGCTACGAAAACGCCGCGAAGATCGCGAAGAAGGCGCACAAGGACGGAAGCACCCTCAAAGAGGCCGCCCTCGCTCTGGACCTAGTCACCGCGGCGCAATTCGACGCCTGGGTGAGGCCGGAGAAGATGACCGGCCCGAAGAAGGCGTAGGGGGCGCGGGGGAGCGCGGGACGAGCGCCTGCAAGCAGGCACCCCCCCACGCGCCGAAGCGCCCAGAAGGCGCTCTGCCTACGGCTTGAGCACCACGAACAGAGTCTGACCTTCGCGCGAAACGAGCAGAAGCGCGCGCTTCGGCGACTTCTTGATGCTCTTGCGGAGCGCCGCCGAGGTGACGACCTCCTTACGGTTCGCTTCGAGGATGACATCGCCGCGGCGCAGTCCCGCCTCAGCTGCAGGAGAGTGGGGCGTCACCGACGCGACGACGACGCCACTCGTGACGTGCTCTTCGATGCCGTAGCGCTCGCGGTTGGCTGCGGTGAGCGGTTGAACGTCGATGCCGCTGGACAAGCTGGCGGGGGTCGCCTCCGCCTCTGCTGAACGCTTGGGCGTCTCTTCGCCCCCGAGAGAGGCCGATACCTGAATGGCTTCGCCATTCCGGATCAATCCGATGGCCACCTGCTTGCCGGCGCCGGCGAGGGCGATGGCCGTGCGCAGCTTGCCCGTGTTCGGAACAGGCCTGCCCTCAACGGTGAGGATCACGTCGCCGCGTTGGATACCGGCCGTGTCGGCGGCGGTTCCACTTTGAACGTCGGCGACGAGCACGCCTCGCGGATCATCAAGGCCCATCGCGTCGGCAAGATCCGTATTCAGATCTTGAATCACCACGCCCAGGCGGCCTCGACGTACGGATCCATGCTCCAGCAAGCTGGTCATGACTCGCTTCGCCATATGGCTCGGGATCGCGAAGCCAATCCCATCGGCGCCGCCGCTCCTCGAGAGAATCGCCGTGTTGATGCCGATGAGCTCTCCGCGCATATTCACGAGAGCACCGCCGGAATTGCCCGGGTTGATGGCGGCGTCGGTCTGGATGAAGTCCTCGATATCGACGATGTCGACATTGGCGCGACCCTTCGCCGACACGATGCCTTGGGTCACGGTCTGCGCGAGACCGAAGGGGTTGCCAACCGCGAGCACGACTTCGCCTAGGCGCAAACCCTGAGAATCGCCGAAACGAATCGGAGTGAGGGGACCATGATCACCCTTCAGCCGAAGCAGCGCCATATCCGTCTTCTCGTCGCGGCCGACGATTTCGGCTTCGTAGTCACGCTTATCGTTCAGAGTGACGCGGATCTCTCGTGCATTGTCGATGACGTGATTATTCGTGAGGATCAAGCCATCGCTCGAAACGATCACACCCGAACCCATGCCGCTGCTGTGGCGCTCCGGGGCCTGTTGACCAGGACCGAAGAAGTTGCGGAAGGGATCTCGCCCCCTTCCTCTCGGACCATGCTGCACAGCGGGAACCGTCTTCGTCATCGAGATGTTCACGACCGTCGGCATGACGTGCTCGACCACATC
>PVBE011232735.1_pt1 | contig 18962 bp, 15 predicted proteins | sample 1631181 | NCBI WGS metagenome assembly PVBE01 (sample SAMN08397723, study PRJNA350692) | Marine metagenome, whole genome shotgun sequencing project. | isolation source: water | place: Pacific Ocean | collected 2012-04 | reverse complement strand
GTCTTTGAATCCACCTGAGACGCGACCGCAAACGCAAGACGCGTTGGAATGTTCGCCTTGATGAGTCCTGTGATCACATCAACCGACGGCCGCTGCGTTGCAATCACGAGGTGGATGCCCACAGCACGTGCCATCTGCGCAATACGCACAATCACCGCCTCAACATCGCGCTTGTTTTGACTCATCAGGTCAGCGAGCTCGTCGATCACGATCACTACCTTAGGCATGCGCTCCTTATTTTTCGCGTTGTACGTGTCGATATCACGCGCGCCAGACTTCGAAAGATGATCGAGTCGCCGTTCCATTTCGCGCACTCCCCATTTTAGGGCATTGATTGCTTCGTCCACTTTGGTGATCGGCGGAACGAGAAGATGCGGGATACCTGCGTAGACTCCGAGCTCCACGCGCTTTGGATCCACCATGATGAGCTTCAAATCGTCCGGTCCATTTTGATAAAGCAGCGACGTGATAATCACATTCAAACAGACCGACTTTCCAGAACCGGTCGCACCGGCAACCAGCATATGCGGCGCCTTATCGACTCCGAGAAGATGCGTTCCACCTGAGACATCCTTCCCGAGCGGCGCAATGAAGTCACTCTTGCGACGCTTGAACTCACGGCTTGCCAAAAGTTCATGCAAACCAACCGAAGCGACAGATTGATTTGGCACCTCAACGCCAACAAGCGACTTTCCTGGAATTGGAGCCTCGATACGAATTGGATGCGCCGCGAGGGCGAGAGCGAGGTCATTGTGGAGCGCAACAATGCGCGAAAGCTTGATCCCTTCGGCCGGTCGCATGGCATACTGCGTAACACTCGGCCCAACGTTCACATCGGCCATCTCAATATCGATTCCAAAGTTCGCAAACGTGCGTTCGATGACCTCCTGATTACGATCAATGTCCCCGGCCTTTGGTTCCGTGCGCTTATCATCCAAAAGATCGAGCGGAATTTCGGTTTTTCGGCGGCGGCGACTGGTCATCACCGACTCTTCATCTCCAGAGCCACCAAAAAGCTTTCCGCGTTTTCGCTTCCGAGGCTCTTCCTCTTCTTCCTCAAACTCATCTTCTTCCTCAAGCTCCTCAAACTCATCTTCTTCCTCAAGCTCCTCATCGTCCTCCTCATCCCCATCGAGCTGCCGCCGATGAATCAAGCGACCGATCGAGGTAAAGTGCTCGTGCACCGTCAACATGGAGTTCAGAGAAACGTTAAACACCAAAACGACCGCTGCTACAAATGCTGCGAGAGTGATCAGAAGCGTCCCCCAATATCCAAGAACTCCGAGGAGTGCCTGCGTCACAAAAAGACCGATGTATCCGCCTGCACTGAGGAGCTCGTCTGCTTGAGGAGTTTCCGTTCCGATGAGTAGGATATGCAAGAGTCCGCCAAGCGCCAGGAAGAACAGAACGACGCCAAAAATGCGAAGGCGGGTGAAAATCTCGCGGTCTGGGAAGATCGCCTGCCAGCCAAGTACGAGCAGAATGACGCCAAAAAGCCACCTAGCAAAACCAAAAACGCTGGACAGTGCGTCATCGATGTAGGCCCCAACCTCGCCAGCTAGACCGCCGAAGGAAAGCAAAAAAAGTAGTCCAACCGCGATAACCGCGACAGCGACCAGACTCTGTTTTACTCCATCTGAGACGTCGAGACTCCTCGCCTTCGACTTGCGCTTAGAGCGCCGAACCTTCTTTGCCATATCTTGCACCATTGTATCAACGAATAGCAGTTTGGTCGATCAAATTACTCATAAAAACACTAAAAACCCTTGACAAAACGGTAATTTTGTGCTATGATTAGACTACCAATTGAGGTGGTGTAAACAAACGCTTCTTGGTGGAAACTTCATGGAAATCCTGCTCAGTTTCGTTGGAATGGTTGCCTGCACGTATGGAGGCTTCGGCGCTCTGTACATCCTCGTCTTCAAAGTCATCAACTAGCCTCGGCCCCTGGCCGCTCCGCCCGTCTCTCTTTGAGACGGGCGTTGGTATTTACCGCGCGAATATTGACAATCCCGCGGTTTAGTGCTATCCTTCGCCGTCGTTCATTCACCAACTCGCTGACGTTACGGCGTCAGCATTCCCACATGGAGTCCACATGGAATTCTCGACCAGCGCCGGCGTGATCCGGCTTCGCGCTTCGCGCATCAGGGCCTTTCGCGAACTGCGCACCCTCGCCTTCCGCGAAGGTCCGCTTGCCGGCAGCTTCGTGCGTTACCGGGGCATCGAAAGCCTGCTCACCGGAGGCGCTGATGTCGATGTCGAGCAGGTTGTGAGGCGCATTGCGGATCGGATCCGGCGGCGCGGCTTCGGACTGTTCAGCGTGGAGGTCGATATGCTCGCCCCCATCGGCTGGGCCACGGTCACGACCCCCGAGGACATCCGCACGCGGCACCCGTTCATCGGAGCCTCCTGGCTCGGGGACCTCGACAACTACACCGAGGAGCGTCCGCTTGGCCGCGGCGGCGCCCGTGCGCTGTTCGTGACGGACCCGAGCATCCTCGCACCGCTCACGTGCAAGGTGACGGTGCTGTGCGACGCTCGTCGCGCTACGCACCACAGTCACCTGAGCTGGATCGTGTACATCAACATCATCCGACCTGGTCCGAAGCTCGGTGACCTCTCGAGGCTCGACCCAGCCCGTCTCCAGTGCGGAGATCTCCTGTTCTTCGACTGGGACCACCAGGGCGAACCCATGCCCGCCTCCTGCTAGTCCACCCTCAGCGCCCTCAGGCGCACCCTCCGCCCGCTTCCTCTTGGAAGCGGGCGTTGATATTTGACAATCACCCGCAAATCAGCTATGATGTATTTATCTGGATGGGGTTCTATTCGAACTCATTTCCGGTGACACAAAAAGCATTCCCCGTTTACACGGGGTCTTTTTGTTGCAAAAAAAATCCCAGACTCATGGGCCTGTGGGGATAATCGGTAACCTCATCCAGTTTGTCACCGGAAGATGCGGGTTCGAATCCCGTCAGGTCCACCAGTCGTCGCTCTTCTGAGCTATGACCGGCATACCACGGCGAATAGCCAAAGTCTGGGACCAAGAAAACCCTGCCGGAAGGCAGGGTTTTCGATATCAAAATCTCTCGTCACTAATTCACCCGCTCAACGTACTCCCCGCTCGAGGTGTTCACGCGGATTGTTTCGCCTTGCTTGATGAATGCAGGCACCTTCACCTTCAAACCGTTATCAAGCTCTGCGTCTTTGAGCACAGTCCCGGAAACTGTATCTCCTTTCGTGACGTCCATCGTACTCGTCACCATGTAATCAACTTTGCCAGGCAAATTGATCGCGATCGACTTCCCGGCGTGCGTCACAACCGTCACATCAAGACCCTCTTTCAGATATACGTGGTCATCACTGACAATGTCCGCTCCAATCTCTACCTGATCAAATGTCCGACTATCCATAAAGGTGAAACTCGCACCATCGCTGAAAATATATTGCATCTTTTTATTCGTCACATCCGCAAAATCGAGCTGTTCACTCGCCTTGAAGTTTTCATCCTTCACCTTCCCGCTTGAAAGAGATTTCATCTTGGTTCGCACAAAAGACCCACCCTTCCCAGGACTCACCCGCTGAAAATCAACGACGACCCACAACTCTCCGTTTCGATTGATAACCGTTCCTTTCTTGATGTCGTTCGGGCTAGGCATAGGGAAACATTTGTACGTGATTGATATCGGACAGACCATACCGCAGCATCACAAGGCGATCAACTCCGAGGGCGTTTCCGTAAACGGATTTATCGATGCGTCCGAGCGCTTCGAGGAGCTCTTCGTCAATCGGAAAAACCGTCTTGCCGGCAGCCCGACGCTTTTTCTGATCCTCCTCGAATCGACGACGCTGCTCAACTGGATCCGTAAGCTCACAAAAACCATTACAAAGCTCCATCCCATCCGCGAACGCTTCGAATCGCTCTGCATAAGACCCGTCCGTCGACAATTTCGCGAGCGCAGCCTCCTTGGGTGGATAGTGCGTTACGAAAAATCGCTCGTCGCCCGTGTGTGGATCGCCGTGTTCATCCATCTTGGCGTCTTGATGAGTGTAGCGCGGCCAATCTTGATCGTCCCCGAGCACCTTCTTGATGAGCGCCTCCGTCTCGCTAATCAAATCCTCATAATCTCCGGGCGCGTACCATTCGAGCATCGTGAATTCTGGCGTGTTGAATTTTCCTGACTCATTATTTCGAAACGTCGGCGTGATCGTGTAGATTTTCTCGAGTCCTGCGCCAAGCAACTTCTTCATCGCATATTCCGGCGAAGTGATGAGTCCCATCGTCCTCGATGATCCGCTCTGATCACGTACCTCCGCCAAGAACGGATCTAAGTTCGGCTCCATCCCAGGCACATCGACGAGCAGCGGCGTCCTCACCTCCAGGAACCCGCGGGAATCAAAAAACGACCGCACTTCGCTTTGGACCATATCCCACATCTCTTTCCTGCGAAGGAAGTCGTCTTTTGAAAGCATGTCTATTTCTGGATGAACGGAATGAGCGCCATAATGCGAGCGCGCTTCACTTCACTAGCGATCTTCCGCTGATGCTGCGAGCAAAGCCCACTACGCTTACGCGCGACGATTTTTCCAAACGAAGAAATGAAACGACGAAGAATATCAACGTTCTTATAGTCGATCACCACTTCTTTGTTCACACAGAAGTAACAGTAGCGTTCTTTTTTGAGAATGTTTCGTTTTCGAGGCATAGACTAAAATGGAATGTCTTCTACTTTAATTTCATCGTCCGGGTTTGGTGCTGGTTCGTCGACCACAGCTGGTCCGGACGGAGCGGGAGCTGGACGCGGAGCGGGAGCACTCTGCGCGTATCCACCACCTCCACCGCCACCGGCTGGTGCGCGGTCAAGCATCACCATGTTCTCGGCGACGATCTCAGTTCGGTAGCGACGTACGCCGTCTTGCCCTTCCCAGTCGGTCGTCTGCAAGCGTCCTTCAAAAAACACCTTGCGACCTTTTCCGAGATACTGCCCACAAATTTCTGCGAGTCGTCCCCAGGCAACCACGTTGTGATATTCAACTTGCTCCTGCTTTTCGCCTGTTTGATTCTTCCACTGCCGATTCGTTGCGACACCGAGCTTACAGATGGTCTGACCACCCGAAGTCTGTTTGAGTTCAGGATCCCGCGTAAGGTTCCCGATGATCATTGCTTTGTTGAGAGATGAGGCCATATTGAGTTGAAAGTAGAAAGTTAGAAAGTTGAAAGTATAGACTTTAGACTTGATGACTTTTGACTTTAGACTCCTTTCACAACATCACTTTCGAGAATCTCGTCGAGCTTCTTATCGAGCTCCTCCATAGACAATTTCTCGTCTGGCTTTGCGGCCGGGCGCGGCCTGGTTTGCTCCACACGCCTTTTCTCTGGACGCTTCCCTTCTGGAGTGATTGGAGGCTGGTACGACGACAGCTGGAATCGATGCTTTGGAATTCCTTCTTCACGCTTCACCGTAATGGCGCGCAAAATGTCACCCTCGAGCTTGAAGGCGCTGTCGATTTTTGAGAGTGCCTCTGCAGGCGACTCCGTATAGAGGAGAGCGTACGTCCCGTGCTGCTCACCCTTGATGGGATAAGCAAGTTTAATCTTCTGTAGCACCTCGTGCTGCTCTACTTTCGCGCCGGCAGCGATGACGATTTCCTCAACACGCTTTTGAACCCGCTCGATGTCGGTGTCTGAAATGCGTGAAGGAATAATATAAAGCGTCTCGTAAATCATAGGCATTGGCTCAGTCAGGCTGAGCGACCCCTCGGGGTCATGGACAATAATTAGTAGAGAATCATCTTAGGGCGACTCTCATTTGTCTGACGGAAGGTTAGCGGATATCTCCCCGAACGTCAAGAGATGATTGAAACTTCTGTGCATCCTCGCGCAGCACGAAGAAATCTGTAAACTGTATGCGCTCGTTGTATTTTTGAAGGAGATCGGAATATTCAAACATTGGGACATACTCCCTCCCGCCAAGCACCTTCTTTGCCACATAAATCACACCCCCCGCCTTTTCGCTGAGTCCCGAAAGCTCCCCTTGAACCGAGTGCACAAACCACCGCACCCCAGCCTCATCACACCGACGCTTCAATTCCGCGAGCGTGCCCATGTCGCGTGGCGAGGCGTGGTGAAGTCGCATGATGCGCTTTGGTGCAATGCGGCGCATCAAGTGATGCGACCAATAGTTAGACGGATCCTTCGCCGCTTCGTGCAAACGCTCGATCACCTGACCGTCACGGAGATTGGCATACTGGTACGGATCCGTCGGGATCACAAGATCGACCTCGCGGCCGCGAATGGCCTCTTCGAGATAATGCGTGAACCCGGCCTTCGTTTTGTGAAAGTAAACTTGGTCGATCATGTGATACCGAGCGAGCAGCATATCTTCAAACGCCCGCACCCCGTTTTCTGAGATCGTAAAAATGATGCGCCCATCATGCTCGCGCGCACTGAGACTCGTGATCAGCCAATCCAAATCGTAGTGCCCATATACGACGCCGCAAAAATGACTGTCGCGCAAAAGATAATCCATGCGATCGCAGTCCACCTCGCCTGAGATGAGCGCCTTTAGAACTTTTTGGATCGTCGGCGCCCGATCATCAAACTTCGCAAACGATTTCGACGGCATCACCGCGTCGTGTACAAGCGATGCGACGTCTTGCGCTAAGTCCTGATCAAGAACCCCCTCGCGAGCAAGCGCCTGGATGAGAAGAACCGAATAGTCCTCGTGTTTCGCCTGACGATCAGGCCGAGAACTCCACCACGACCAATCCATCGGCAGCATTTCGAGCCGTGGAAAAATAATTTCCGATGTGTGAGAAAACGGTCCGTGGCCAATGTCGTGAAGGAGGCCCGCAAGACGTACCCGAAGGCGCAGCGCCTCCCGCTCTTCTTTTGAAAATCGATCATGAAGAGCCGAACCGCGCGTCGTCATTCGCCCAAACAGCCGCCCGGCCACATGCATCGCACCGAGGGCATGAGAAAATCGATCATGCACGCCTCCTGGGTAAACATAACTCTGCAAAAACGACAGCTGGCTAATATAACGCAGCCGCTGCACAAACGGATGATCGATAATACTGCGCTCAAACGCATCAAACGTGATTCGACTGTGAATTGGGTCTCGAACTTCAAATTCAGCCATACAATCCCATCCTATTTGAGATTTCTTCTTTGGTCGAGTATCCTCCCGATATGAATGCATTCGCCATCCTAGGAAGACAGCCGGCCATCTCTATTGCCGAGATCGAAGCCGCGCGCCAAAAACCCATCGATCAAGCGTCCGATCAAGTCGCTATTTTTGAGATGCCAGAGGATGAACTCTTCTCACTGCAAAATCGATTGGGCGGGACGCGGAAGGTTGGCATTGTCATGAAACGATCAACCGGAAAAACGCTCACCGGAGATCTTGAGCAAATCCTACGAGACGTTCAGACACAAGATAAACTCGTCTTTGGCATCAGCGTGTACGACCTCGGTGACGCAGCTGGAGCAAAACAACTCCGCGCGCGGTCGCAGGCGATGGGACTCGAGCTCAAGAAGCGCTTAAAGGCTGGTGGGCAGAGTGTGCGACTTCTGACATCGAAAGAAGAGACGCTCTCGAGTGTTATCGTGACAAAGAATCGCCTCACCGAGCCCGGACGCATCGAAATCATGCTACTTGTTTCGCTAAAGGAGGTCTTGATTGGTCGGACCGCCGCCGTTCAAGACTTCGAAGACTGGTCTCACCGTGATTACGACCGGCCAGCGCGCGATGCAAAGCGCGGAATGCTTCCACCAAAGCTCGCGCGTATGATGATCAACCTCGCGGGCGTTGATCCAGAAGGAAAAGTGCTTCTTGATCCGTTTTGTGGATCTGGAACGGTACTCATGGAAGGGGCGATGCTCGGATGTGGACGACTGATCGGCAGCGATGCATCAAAAGCCGCCGTGCGTGACACCCGAACCAACCTCGACTGGCTTCGGACACAAGGCGTGCACATGCCGCCGTTTGAAATTTCGATGAGCCGAGCCGCTGAGATGACCGCCGAAGCTGATCTCATCGTCACAGAACCATTTCTCGGCAAACCTCGATCAGGCAAAGAGACGAAAGAAGAAATTGAGGAAATGCTCGATGAGCTCGAAGTGCTGTATCGAGAAAGTTTTACGAACCTGAAAAAATCTCTCAAGTCAAAAGGCATTGCTGTGATTGCATTTCCAATCCACTTTGACAAAAAAAAGGTTCACTTATGTCCCGATCGGGACATAAGTGAACCTTTCACAAAATGGCAAGATCTCCTCAAGTCCTGCGGATTTGAGATCATTGACGAATCCCTCCTTTACAGGCGACCCGATCAATTCGTTGGTCGCCAAATCCTTCGCGCAAAATCCGCCTAGCCCTACATTTTGCCCGTTTTTTCTAGGAATACTTGACAAAAGCGTTATTTTGTGATATCTTACGAAGCTGAAAAGCACCCCTTCGATCCTTCACCCAACAACCAACAATCACCACACCATCCAGAAAGCGCTGGATATCCCGGTATAGCGGGAAAAGGCTACCATGATCCGATTCACCATCCTGTCCGCCCTCCTGACCCTGACCGCCTGCAGCGGAACCGAAGACACCGAGCCCGTCGTGGAAGTGCCCGCTCCGCAGGCCGTCCACATCGTGCAGTCCGGCGACTTCCTCCAGAAGATCGCCAAGGACTACGGGTACGAGTACGTGAGCTGGGAGGACATCCTCCTCACGAACGAGGCGTACCTGCAGGGCCAGTACCAAGCAACCTGCGGTCGGAAGGCAGACAGCTACCGCAATGACCCGGCACGAAGTGGGACCTACTGCAACGATCTGTACAACCGGCCGTACGGCAACACGCTGCAGTCTGGCTGGACGCTGACCATTCCCGCAGCGACCGCCCCCGCCGAGGTCCGCGAAGCCATCACGGCGATCGCAGCTCCCGGCGACAAGGTCGCGCTCGTGATCGACGACACCGGCAGCATGGACGACGACACCAAGACCGTCGCCCGGTTCTACAGCGCAGCGCTGCAGGAGCACGGCAACGACATCGTCGGTGTCTGGCTCTACGCCGACGGCAACGTGCGTCGCTACCGTGCTGGCTCGGTCGAGTACCGGCGGACCGGCGATCTGGAGAACACCTACGGTGCGCTCCTCGAGGCTGCGGACGAGTCTCCGGACGTGATCGTGCTCGTCACCGACGAGCCCGGAGACGACTGGAACTGGTCTGAGGCTGACGATCTCCCCAAGGTCATCGCCCACTGCATCGAAGACGTCGGTCGGAGCCTCTGCGGCCCGAACCTCCGTCGCCTCGCCACCCTCACGGGCGGCCAGTACGTCGACCTGGACTAGCAGTCCATCACCCTCAACCTTACGCCCCGCCTGCCTAGCTCGCGGGGTGTTTGCATTGACAAAGTTTCAATTTTATGATACTCTGCTGAGTCGTAATCTTCGACAAAAAGCAACTTCCATACCCCTTTAAAGGAGATGGCTACTTGAACAGATCATTCATCTGGATCATGGCGGCGCTCGTCATGTTGACGATCAGCGCCTGCGGAAATCGGAACGATGTAGAGTCCGAGCCGCCGGGCTACATGCTCAAGATCAAGACAGCTCGCGGCGAGCTCGGGCCGATGGAGGAATCCCTCCTGCCCAAGGTCACGGAGGAGTACAACATCCACGTGAAGTCCGGCACCTGGCCGAAGTGGGCCGCGTCGTGCCTGAAGTACCGCGCCGAGTTCGAAGAGGTCGAACGCCTGACTCTCTACCCCGCCGCCCTGGTTGCTGGCATCGCCATGCACGAATCGGCTGGCTGCAAGATGAGCGCTCAGGACTGGGCAGGTGGCCGTGGGTTCATGCAGCTCACGAATATCGACCAGCGCCGACACGTTGATCCCATCGCCAAGATGCTCCACGTGAAGCGCAGTCAGGTCGATTACCTGCACAACCCGACGCACAACCTTCTGGTTGGCATCGCGGTTCTCGACGACTACGAACGCCAGCTCGGCAGTCGCCCGCACGGGATGCTCGCCTACAACATGGGCGTCGGCGGCGTGAAGAGGACGGTCAGACGGATGGGATATTCCACGAAGAATCTCCCGGAGATCTTGACCATGAAGCCTCACCTCCGCTACACAAGGTCGATGAAGCCCAGAGTGTACGTCCAGAAGATCATCGCCGCGGTGATCATGATGGACAAGGCACTCAGCGGCGAGCCGATCGAGCGCCAGGAGAGGACCTTCAAGCCTCGCGACGTGCCTGGTTTCGACCCGGCAGACGACGGCGACGTTGTCCTCGCGTCCTACGACTAGTTCGATATGCTCTGGAGTGGATCTGTTGATCTATCCCCGAGACTACCGCTTACAAGATCGAACAACCTACGCCCCGCCTGCCTAGCTCGCGGGGTGTTCTTATTGACAACGGATAGAAAAACTGCTACATTTATTCGTTCTTTCATAGGGAATGATCCCAAGGAGATGAACATGCTGATGAGACTCATGTTGCTGCTGTTGCTGATCGGTTGCGCCGAGACGCCTCTCCCCGCCCAGCCCGAAGCGGTGATGGTGGAGCCGCAAAAGCCGATACTCCCGGACGAACTGGCCGAAATTCGCCAGGCACGCTCGCACCTTCGTCCCGTAGGTGAGGACATACTCCCGATCGTGACCAAAGAGTACAACACCCGCGTAGGAAAACGCGAATGGGTGTTTTGGGCGGAGCGCTGCGCCGAGCGGAGCGACCTGTTCGAAGAAGCCTCCGAGCTACTTCTGTACGACGTCGCGTTCATCGCCGGCTTCGCCATGATCGAATCTGGCGGCTGTCAGATGGGAGTCGTCGGCAGCTCGGGCGAACGCGGCATGATGCAGATCTACAAGCGCCCGCCGCGCAAGCGCCTCGCGCGGATCGCTGAGCTGCGCGGCAAGGAAGTCAAAGAGGTCGACTGGAAAGAAGACCCCATGGACAACCTTCTCGCCGGACTCCTGCTCCTCGGCGCGTTCGAAGAACAGCTCGCAAGCAGACCTCACGGCATACTCGCCTACAACATGGGCGCTGCCGGCGAGAAGCGCGCGATGCGCAAGGCTGGCTGGAGCAAAGCTCCGTGGCCGAGCGTTGCCACCTTGATGCCGCACCTGCGCTACGACCGCAAGGCCAAGCCTCGTGTGTACGTTCAGCGAGTCCTCGCGGCCGGCGCCATCATGAAGCGCACCCTCGGAGGTCAGGTGGTCGAAAAGGTGGACAGCCTCACCCGCCGCGACATCCCCGGTTTCGACCCGGCAGACGACGGCGACGTTGTCCTCGCCGCGTACCAACCGCTCCCGTGACCTCAACGCCCGCCATCACTGATGGCGGGCGGTTCTTTTTGCAGTAGGAATAGGAAGTATAGGAATGATAGGAAGAATGGGAGAGATGTTTAGGCGCCGATTCGGAAATGACACACGTCGCCGTCTGCCATCACATACTCTTTTCCCTCCACGCGCATCTTCCCCGCGTCCCGCGCACCGGCCTCTCCTCCAAGCTCCACGAACGCCTTGTACGGCGTCACTTCTGCGCGAATGAAATTCTTTTCAAAATCCGTGTGAATCTTTCCAGCAGCCTGCGGAGCATTTGTTCCCCGCTCGATCGTCCACGCCCGCGTCTCTTTTTCTCCGCTCGTAAGATACGTGATCAAATTCAGCATCTCGTAACTCTTTCTGATCACCCGATCGAGTCCAGATTCCTCCAGCCCAAGATCCGCAAGGAACGCCGCGGCCTCTTCTTTCTCGAGTGGAGCAATTTCAGACTCAATCTTCACAGAAATCGGAATCGCTAACCGGTCATTCCCAAGCGGCGAAGTCCACGAGGCGTCAGAAGCCGCTGCTTCGTCAACATTGAGCACATACAAAATCGGTTTCGTGGTGATCAGCGTCAGATCCCGCATCACCTCCGCCTCTTTCTCCTCAAGAACGACCGTTCTCGCGAGTCTTCCGGCCCCAAGCGCCTCTTCATATTTCTTGAAGGCAGAAACCTGCAGGACAAGGATCGGATCCTTCGTAGACTTTGCCTTCTGCTCGATCCCGCGAAGTCGTTTTTCAACTGCCACAAGGTCGGCCATCATGAGCTCCGTCTCAATGACCTCCACATCACGAACCGGATCAACGCTTCCGTCCACGTGCGCGACATCAGCATCTGAAAACGTGCGGACAACATGCAGGAGCATATCTGTCTCCCGAATATTTGCGAGAAACTTATTCCCAAGCCCCTCCCCCGCATGCGCCCCTTTCACCAGCCCGGCGATGTCAACAAACTCAATCGCGGTCGGGATCTTCTTTTCCGATTTCGAAATCTCCGCAAGACGATCAACTCGCTCATCCGGAACCTCAACAACCCCAACGTTCGGTTCAATCGTACAAAACGGAAAATTCGCGCAGTCCACCTGTTTTTTGGTGAGCGCTGTAAAGAGGGTTGATTTGCCCACATTCGGCAGGCCAACGATTCCGACTGATAACATGAAAATTTCTAATTCACCTAATTTCTAATTCACCTAATTCGACTAGGGTGATTCTAGTGGATTATCGCCGGGGTGGCAATGATGCACGAAGGTGTGTCATGATATTCGATATGCTAGATCGAACAAAATACCTCATCGCTGTCGCCCTCGTGATCATCATCGCGGCCGCGATTAGTGTCTTCTTACTCTCATCCGATCAAACTGAATCCGAGACTGAGACCGAGCGGACGTTCGCCCCGATCTACATCTCCTTTGCCTCGCACAACGAAGAACCGGGCGGACCAAATCCAGACTTTGTGGAAGACAAGGGTGCATTTTGGGAATATCGACAAACCCTTCTTGATTATGCCGAGATGCTTTTCGATCAAGGAGTGATATATAACTTCCAGTCAGACTGGAATTTCCTGGTCGCTACCGAGATGTATGACGAGGGAACGGATTCGACGAACGGAAAAAATATCGTTCGCTATCTTTCCGAGGATCTCGGGTTCGAAGTCGACCCACACGCGCACGAGACGTTTTATTCCTACGCCGACGTCGCGTATCTCATTGAACAAGTTGGCGTGGAGCCGTCAGGAGTTGCTGGCGGATTTCTCGCCGCCCCTCCCAAGGATTCAAAACTCGAGTACTTGTGGGAGCCGATTGAGGGCCGCATGTATGATTACACCTGGCAGGCCGAACTCGGTTATGGCGGTGGAACGCGTGGTCACGTGAACGAAGAAGGTTTGTGGATTTCAGGTATGTGGAGGCCTGCGGGAAACGCCGATTTTTTGACGCACGATGACGATGCACCACTTCCGGTGATCGGACACTACAAAACATCGTGGGATGGAGTGGAGAAACTCCTTGCGCTTCAAGAAGCTGGCGAGCTTGATCCAACCAAAATGTATACAGCTACAGTGATGCTCGGCCAGCACCGGATGAATGATGATTCGATCGCGGAATATCAAAACGAAATTGAAGCACTGTTCGATCTCACACAAGACGGTCGTGTCGTCTGGGTTGGTCTTACAGAGGCGCTTGAAATCTGGGAAACTGAATACAACGCAAGCCCTACCCTTTTGCAATATTGACCACGTCGTTCGCGAACGACGTGGTTGACGACCCCCACAAAATGCGCTAAGGTCATTTCCTGTTCCTTTTATTCGCTAAGACAAAACCATCAACTGGAGACACCCGTGACAACGCTTCTGTCATTCCTTCTTCTGGCCGCCGGCTCCGCCCAGGCGGAGGAACCCGAGCCGCCGCCGACCTGGCAACATCCATCCGTTCTCATCGTCGGTATCGAGTCTCACCCGCACGCCCCGACGACCCTCTCTGCCTTCGTCGAAGCTGAGGGAGACTGCCGACTGCTCTGGGGACACTTCAAGGCGACCGAGGAGTATCCGCCCGCGTCCATCCTCGCTCTGTGCGAGGCAGAGAAGACCACGCGCGCTGGTATCCTGATCCAGACCGAGGCATGGCTCAAGACGCTTCCTACCGGGCCGCCCCTCGTGGTGATCTGGATGGGACGCGGCAACTTCGGCGACGTCCTCTACGCGAGCGACTCGACGATCTACGCCGAAGAGCGTGACGGGACCGAGATCTCGATCGATGTCCTCCTCCCGCATCTGGAGCAGCATGCTCCTGACGGGACCGAGATCATCTTCCTGCTCGACGCCACCCGCGATGCGGGAACGGTGTTCGCTGGCAAGATGCGAGGACCGACAGCCGGATCGCTGGCGGCCTACGACAGCGTTCTTGCCTACTCGCTCACGCATGGCGAAGTGGCGCCTGCCGGCCTCATGCTGAGCAACGTCCGCGGATGCTGGAGAGAAGACAGCGACGTCATCCGCGCTGACCGCACGCTCGACGCTGCCGAGCTTGCATGGTGCATGAAGCGCGCTGGAGCGGCCTCGGATCTCCTCCCGGAGTTTGGTGGCCCGTGGCACGAGCAGCCGCTCAGCTTCTACAGCGCCCCGCTTCCGCCGGTCACATCAGCGCGCGCCCCGCTCCTGAGGCGGCCAGCCGTACGCTGGGGAAGCATCGGCATCGGCGCAGCAGCGCTTCTCGCTGGCGGAGGAGCGCACTACGCGGCCGTGCAGTGGAGAGACTCCGCCCAAGAGCCCTACCGCTACTACGAAGACGAAGCGGCATATAGCGATGGCACGGACATCTACCATCGGTACCGCCTGGCCACGTACGGCCTGTATGGCCTCGCCGCTGCCAGTTTCGCGGTCGGCACCGTGAGCTTCACGGCCGGCCCAACCGGCGTAGCGCTCAGCGGAGAGTTCTGACCAACGAGCGGCCAGTTGAGCAACCCTGCCCTTTCTCTCACGAGAAGGGGTATTTCTTTTTGAAATCAAAGAACGGCCACGAGCGGCCGCTCTTTTTCGCTACTTGAACCTACTCACCAACAACCACCTCATCCCCATCCTCCACCACGTCCTCATCCCCCTCCTCAACCGGCTCAGGAATCTCATCGCTCACCTCTCCACTCTCGAGGTCCTCGAGCCTCTGAAGCGCGAGAACGTTGTCAGGATTTTGGACGAGGACTGCTTCGACCATTTCGATAGCTCCGTCGATATCTCCAAGCTGCTCATACACCACCGAAAGATACCAAAGCGCGTTACTGTAGTTTGGACTTATCTCGATAATCCGCTCAAGCTCCGCTTTCGCGAGGTCAGCCTTTCCTTGTTGAAGGTATAAAAGTCCGAGTTGGAATCCAATTCCGACGTCGAGTGGGCTTGCTGCTCGGAGCGCTTCGAGTCTCGCGATAGCATCAGCCAAATTTCCTTGGCGTGTGTAGACTAGCGCAAGTTCGTAGTGTGCCGGACCATAATCTGGCTTCAACTCAATCGCCGCAAGAAGCGACTCTTCCGCCAGCGAGAGCGCCTCGATTCTTGCCTCATCCGCCTCCTCTGCAAACGCCTCATCATCACTCGCAGTAAGTAAGCTTAGTTGATCCGCGCGAACGAGGTACGCCTTTGCAAGAGCGACGCGGTATTTTGGATTGACTGGAGCAAGATCAATCGCTTCCTGATACGACGAAATGGCAAACAAATCCGCGTCACCAACAAGCGGAGCGACTTCACGATAGATGTCTCCAAGGAGAGACCAGTTCACTACGTTACTTGGCGAAATCTCCACCGAACGCGTTGCAGCGCTCAAACTCGAACTCACAAGCGCGCGCACATACTCTGGATCAACCTCTGGGTCTTCAATAATCTCAGCCGTCTGAAGCAAGAGGGCATTTCCGAGATTCCGATAATAAATATCACTCCACCGGTTGAGCGACGCGGCAGCATCAAGATCCACAAGCACCTCTTCGAGCGGCGCGCCAGCAGCATCCGCATTCACTGCCTTTGCAAACGCAACCTCGGAACCGTAACGCGAGACGGTCACAAACATGAGGGTGACAATTCCGACACTGACGAGAATGAAAAGGAAGCTACTCGCAAGGGCGAAGCGTGGTGACTCACGGAATGGAACCTGCCAGGTTTTTGGATGGACCTGACTCACGAGGACGGCCGAAAGGAGCCAGAACAAGAATGCGAGCGTCATGTTTGTCGATTGAATGAAGAGCCCGACACTAAGCACAAACCAACCCGCGAGAGCGACATAGGTCATCTTCCATTCGTCGTGCGCCTTCTCGCGCAGCAGCATCATAAGCGCCGCCCCAAGAAGGAACAGGAGAAAGAGTACAAACAGAACCGTGCTGACAATCCCGAGACTCACGAGCATCGTGAAGAAGTGGCTCACAGATCGATCAAATCGTGTGTCCCAAAAAATGGTTTGATTGACGTCTTCCCTGTGATATTCCGTGTAATCCATGACGAACGTCCCAGGGCCTGATCCAAAGAAATATCCATGCTCTCCCCAGGTCTCTTGCGCGATCTGCCAACTCGAGGAATACGACGGCGAAACCTCAATGGCGTAGCGGCCCGAGACTGGACTTGAGAAAAAGAGAAAAATGAGGGATGCGGCGAACAGAAGCATCGGCGCGAGGAATCGGCGAACACGTGGAAATTCCGCAGCGCGAATGAGTGAAAATGTGAAAAGAAGCCCAAGCCCAGCAATGAGCGCTACCCAGATAGGCCACGCATCAATCGCAAGTGCTACGACAAACGCTCCGAGGAGCGTTAAGAAAATGCATCCGGTGACCAGCTTCCCAAACCACCCGCCCGGCAAAACCGATTCTTTCTTAGCCTCTCCAGTAACAAGAAGGAGGCCACTTCCGAGAACGGCCATCGCGGCGAGGTAATGCCCAAGACTGCTTGGCGTGCCAATGAAATTCGTTCCAGTTGAGAAGATGTTCGCTAGGTCAAGAAACGTCAAGATGCTCACGAGGCCACTTGAAAGCAAGCTCGCGCTCCAAACGCCTCGCTGCACCCGTGTTTCTCCGAGCGCATGAGAACCGATCACGAACATTGCAACAAAAGCCGTGAGCGTGAGGAAACTTGTGTATTCTTGCGAGGATTGCCCAACCCAACTCACCACCGGCGCAATCGAGAGTGATGAAGAAGCGAGGGCGCTCACCAAAAATAGAACGGGGAGCAAAAAAAGCCAGCTCCGTTTCCACAAAAACTGCTTGCGAGCGATAATCATCCCGAGCCAGGAAAGAACCGCGACCGCGGTCAGGAGAAGGAGCGCTGTTTGCTTATTGATCTCAAGAGGATCGACCGTCCAAGGGAGGTACATCACCGGGACCAAAAACGCGAGCGCGTAGAGAGCCCACACGGAAATGCGTTCATAAATAACATCAAGCTGCCTAGGTCCACGCTTCATAAAATGACAACGAAAAATTAAAGTTCCTCAGAGCTCTCAGGCGAATCCGTTGGCTCTTCGTCTACGGTCTCCTCAACCACTTCTTCAATGACCTCCTCAACAACCTCCTCCTCGATAGGCTCTTCTTCAACAGTTTCCTCGACAGGCTCATCAGCGACCTCCTCGACCGATTCTTCCTCGACAACCTCCTCGACAACTTCCTGAGCTGACTCGTCGCTCGACGTTTCTTCAACGACATCCTCGATAACCTCGTCTTCGACAGGCTCTTCTTCCACGACTTCCTCGACAGACTCCTCTTCCTCTTCTTCATCCGGCGTAACTACGTCCTCTGGAACCTCCTCCGGCTCATAATCTTTGTGATACGCAATCACGAGCCAATCAATGTCGGTGGTGGTCGTTCCATCATTCTCCTTGATAGCAAATCCTGATGGATCACGCTCCATGATGTAGAGCGGACTGGTTGCAGACGATGGTGTGAGGAAAATTCGGTAGGCCTGCGTTGCAGAGATAATATCATTGAACTGCGGGTCGACGTCTTCGAACTTCACGCGAGCAAATCCCCCCTTAAGCTCAACAGTACCAGTAAGCTGCACGGTTGTCTCGCGTGAGACTGCAGCGTATGTCTCAACCTCATCGCCCTGATGCGATTCAATCACGTGGACAAAGCGACCCTTGCTGTAGAGTGTGCCATCTGACTCGAGTCGCCAGTAGTCGCTAATCCCTGAAAGTGATCCGACGGAAAGAAGACTTCCGCCGCCAAGGTCAAGACTCGTGCTTGTAAGAGACGCGACATTTGCGACACCGGAGGTGCTCGTGTCTGCGAGAGGTGTTTCATCTACCGGTCCGCCATCATAGTAGGACGGTCTAATGAACGTGATGATCGATCCTGTGTTTCCTTGAAAGGCTTCCATCGCGTAACCAAGAACCGGACCAGCTTCTGTGGCCTTCATTGCGTAACCGGCTTTGGAGGACGTGGTGAGCGGATCGCCGATAGCGATTTCACCGTTCTCCGCAGAGACATACGTCGGGACGCGTCCAGCGAGCGCCACAGCAACATGCCCGTCGAGATTTTCACCAGCGACGAATCCTGGTCTGGTTGAAATAACTCCAGCGACTTTCTGATCGTACTCGGTACCCGTTGAGCGCTGTACATGTTCGTCGTCACTCGCGAACACCACCACCTCCCCGGCAGCAAGCGTGTCGAGCGATGGGAACATTTCCGCAAAGTCATACGATCCCGTTCCCCATCCAGCAGCGTTCGTGCGCATCAAATCTCCTCCCGGACCAGCTGACCCATCGTAGTAAATGTACTTATCCGTTTGAAGTGTGCCGCGGTCAGATGGATACAACTTCCCGGCGAGGGCAATGTCTCCTGCGCTACTCACATAGGCAACTTCATCCGCATCGTCGTTTCGAATCGAGAGTCGATAATCCGTGCCATCGGTCACCTCGGTAAGAAGAACCATGTCGACGTCTTGCGCGGACGAACCATCCCATCCAGAGCCGCGCATCGAGAACTGCTCCGAGGCCACTCCGGTCGCAGCGCTCGTTGCCGTACCGCTCTTCGTCATCGTGAGTCCGGCGTTCACCATGGTTACGCCACCGCTATCTGTGAGGACATCCACTGCCTGCCACTGCGGTTCAATAAAGACCTGAATTTCGCCGGTGCCGCTCGAGTGCGACTCGAGCGCTCGACCGATCACGACTCCAACCCCGCTTGC